>Ga0209698_10001348_pt1 | contig 28326 bp, 28 predicted proteins | sample LitLauG_LLR_2012_FD_187203 | JGI IMG/M metagenome (GOLD analysis project Ga0209698, IMG submission 187203) | Freshwater sediment microbial communities from Pennsylvania, USA - Little Laurel Run_MetaG_LLR_2012 (SPAdes) (version 2) | ecosystem: Environmental > Aquatic > Freshwater > Creek >... | reverse complement strand
GAGGGAGCTGACCGCCCCCTCGCCCCACACCCCACTCCCCGGTTTACAATCCTTTCCGGCAAAATAACTGTCCCTAATTTCCTTGTCTCACGCGAGGGGTGCAGTTCAACGGACCGTTCCCGTAACTAGTTTGAATCACACCCCAAAGAGAAGCGCAGACCAAAACACACCTCATCCATTCGTGCGGCACTCAGCTGGGCCCCACGTTTCCCCAGGCGCTGTTGCGACACTGTAACTGCGTTGTGCAGGTTCACCGCGCACGGGGACTTCATGCCGTCCTCCTCATTCAGAACGACTTCCGATGGCACGCCGCGAATGGTGGAAGTAACAGGCGCAACCGTGACCGTGGATAAATACGCGATGGCGCTGTTGCGAGTAAGCACCAGGGCTGGCCGTTTCTCGTCAGGCGGGGCAAACTGGTAGAGCCGAACCTCACCTCGGGCAATCTGGCCTCGCGCTATTCTTCCGACCACGTGGCCTCCGCTTCCCAACCCCGCGCTTCCGCGTCGGCTTGCGCGTCGGTCTGCAAACGCCGCGAGTAGCCCCGCCGGTCGCGCTCTTCACTGGCTCGCAGTTCCAGCCGGCGGAGATGTTCCCGCAGGGCGTCGCGCACCAGAGCGGACCGGTTTCGCCGCGTGCGCTTCGCCGCTTGGTCGGCGGCGTGTAACAGCTTCTCATCCAGCACGATTTGAACGATTTGCATATGTGGAATCCATTCCACAGTATGCTCCACATAGAAGATGTTTCAAAGCAAGTCACCGGTTGGCCCCTCCTATCGCGAAGCGAAGGGCGGGACCTTTGACTTTCTTTCATCACAAACGCCCGGTGTGCACCATCACAGACACCGAGCCGCCCACCGGCGACAATGAAATCGACCTGTGTGTGTCAGGGCTGAGGTGCGCCCGTTTCCCAGGAGACGGCCCCTCGAAGCTGGCAAGCCCCATTGACTAGTAACTCTTTGATAAAAGTTTTCCAGCAATGCGCTGGCGTCAAAAAACCGGCAAAAATCCAGAATTCAATAGAATTCAGAGAAGAATCGAGCTAAGTCTTTATTCCGTAATACTTTAATATAAGTCCTTTAAGCTCTAAGACCCGAGAATTTTCGACCATTCAAACCCATGATTCCACTAGACCAGGGGGAGGGGGGTGGCAGTAAACAGCATTAATATCTTAAAGGTAAACAACGCAAATAGAATCAATCAAATTCGCGATCCAATGATTTACGAACCAACGATCTACGATCCAACGCTTTCACAGCCCAACGCGATTTTCACGGAATAACGATCGCTGACCTCACTCGATAGAGAATCGGCCCCATGACCCCAGACTCGCTCAGCCAAATGCTCTCCGGCTTTCTCGACGGCGCGCGCGCCGCCGTGGTGGTGGAGGACGGCGCCATCGCGTTCGATCTGGCGGAGTCGAAATATTCCATTTCTGGCGAGCACAACAAGTGCCTGCTGCACCTCTGGTCGAGCGAGCGGAATTTCGTGCGCCGAGTGCTCGACGCGGAAATCAAAGCCACCACGCTTCGGTTGCAGGTGCAGCGCATGGGGCAGAATCGTCCGACCCGCCTCGATTTCTGCCGCGATCGCGATCGGCGCTCGCCCGCGGCGCGCCGGGCGGCGCGCATGGCCTACGAGCCTCGCTTGCGGCGCGCGCTGGAGAGAAATTTTCCCGCCTGGACCGTGGTTCGTCTCACCACCAGCATTGATCTTGAACACTCTTTCGGCCCCGCTTACCTTCGCGGCTGGATGCGCCAGGGACAGCGCGCCTTAGCCGTAGTTGGGGTGAACGATCAAGAAACGCAAGCGACCGTCGATGGCGCCTTGACTTGCGCAATTCTTTGGCTCGAAGCGTGCCGCTTGGCGCAGCGTGAGCGGCGCGTAGTGGAAGGGTTGGTGCTGATTGTGCCGGCGGGAACGGTGGCGTTGACCCGGCAACGCATGGCGCACCTGCATCCCACCGCGGCGAAATGGCAGTTACATGAATTCGACCAGCGCGAAGACGCGCTCACCCCAGTGGATATCGGCGATTGCGGCAATCTGGCAACCCGCCTGGTGCATGCCGTCGATGAAGGACTGGCGCGCGAACGGTTTGCCGGATCCCTTGCCCGGATCCACGGCATCCTGCCACAAGCCGAAGTCGCCGTGCTCTCGCCTGCGTCGATTTCGTTCCGGCGGCATGGCCTGGAATTCGCCCAGGCAAGGATTGCGCACGATCCGCGAAACTTCCAGAGCGGCGAGGAAATTGTCTTCGGCGTCGGACCCGAGGAGCGCGTCCTGGACGCTGAGAATGAAACGCAGTTTGCCGATCTGGTGCGGCTGGCGGCGGCCGTCCGTCACAAAGACGGTCCCAAGAACCACGCGCTCTGGCGAATGCATCCCGAGCGCTGGCTGGAATCGCTGGTTGCCGGCAACGTGGCGGCGCTCGACGCGCGGCTGCGGCCGGAATTTGTGTACGCGCAGGTTCCAGCGTTTGCTGCGTCGGATCGAGCGATGATTGACATTCTGGCCGAAACCCGCGAGGCCCGACTGGCCGTGATTGAACTCAAAGCCGACGAGGATATCCATCTTCCCCTGCAAGGCGTGGATTACTGGTCGCGCGTCGCCTGGCACCAGAGCCGCGGAGAATTTACAAGATTCGCTTATTTTCCCGGACGCGAAATTTCGCCGCAGAAGCCTTTGCTAATGCTAGTCGCGCCCGCACTGCACGTTCACCCTACCACCGACACGATCCTGCGCTATCTTTCGCCCGAGATCGAATGGGAAGTGCTGGGAATTGACGAACGCTGGCGGGAGGAGGTGAGGGTTGTATTCAGGAAGCGGCCGCTTCGAACGCCGGTTCGAGCGGCATAGAAAGTCAAAGTCAGATTGCAGAGGTAAAAGGTACGTTGCGGTCTTCACCTCTGCAATCTGACCTCCGACCTCTGACCTTCGATCGCTCAGATGCCGATGCTCTTTCTCAGCATGACCAGTTGTCCAAGGTGATAGGCATTGTGGTCGGCCACCAGCTGGGCCTCGCGCAAAATCGTTTGCCCATCGCCCCAGGGAATTCGGGCATAGAGATCGACTTTTCGGTTGGCGACGAGCCGCTGCATAGTTCGCAGGTCCTTCTTGAACGCGGCGATACTGGCCTTCCATGCCTTTTCATTCGCGGGCGCTTTCGACGCAGGCCAATATTCTTCGGGCCATTTCCTGGAGACGTGCTTCGCGTTGCGGCTGAACTCCAGAATGTCCCACTGGGCGAGACGCATGTGCTCGAGCAGCATCCAGGCGGTGTGCGGGAAGTTCGCGACTTTGGCTCCGGCGATTTGCAGCGGCCAATCGCCCATGGCATCGTCGAAACTGGTGTGCGCTCCGCCGCCACTCAGCAGGTAAAGCAGGTGGTCGCGCAGGGCCTTGTCCCGCAGATCGGATGGCTTGACAGTCTTGACAGCGCGCTTCTTGCTGGAATCTTTCGTCTTCATGATTCGCCTCTAGGTTCGCCTTCTAGGGTTCGCCTTCTTGTTCAGATTGGACGGGTGCCAGCGGCGCTGCAGCCGGCGAAGTTTCCGGCGCTTCGCCTTTGTAAACCCGTCCGATTCCGCGTACCAGTCGCCGCATTGGCAGCTCTCCTTTGGCGTCGGCAAAGAAAATCTCGCCCGCTCGCGACCCCCGATAACACCATCGCTTCCAGATTGCCAAGTGCTCCATGCGCTCGATCGCGCTGCCCGGCTTGGCCTTGGGAAGAACCGCCAGCGCGGCCTGGATGCGGGCTTCCATGGATTGGGACTTGGTGTGTTCCGCGCCGGAGATGGGAAACTCCAGCGGCCCCGCGAGCGCGCCAGCGTCAACGCGGAACAGGGCGACACTCTCCGGTTGCCGCGACTTCTGCACGATTACAGCGTGCATCTGGTCGATCCGGTGGACGAACTCCGGCAACTGCTGCAGCACGGGCGCGAGTTTGTCGAGCCGCGCGTGGATTGCGGCTGCCGTCTCGAACTCCATTTTCGTCGAGGCTTCATCGCGCTCCGCAGCCAGTTGCCTCCGCAACGACTCGCCGCGCGAGTCCAGAAAATCCTCGACCCTCACGACCTCGGCGCGGTATTCGTCGTCGGTACAGCCGCGAAAACAGGGCGCCAAACACATCTTCATCTCGGAATAAACGCAGCCGGGAAACTTCGGGTCGGGATGCAGGTCTTCCACACAGCGCCGCATCTTGAAGAAATCGAGCCCATCGTTCATGAACTTTTCCGCCGCCACACGCGAAGCGAACGGCCCGTAATACAAGTTGTTTCCCGAAAGCGTCGTCCCGGAAATCCGTCCCAGCCGCGTGGTGATCGAAGCGCGAGGGAATTCGTTTTCCAGATGCAACTTGACCAGGGGAGCGAAGCGAAGCCGCAGGCGATTCGCGTAGGTCTTGGGAAAAGCCGCGCGCAGCAACTGGTAGAGCACGAATCCCGATTCGAAGTCCGACCCGGTCAGCGAGTATTCGATCCAGCGAACGCGATCCCGCAGATTGAGCCGTCGGGTGCGTTCCTCCGGAACGGAAAGCAGCCGCTGCAAACGCCGCCGAAGGTTGGCGGTCTTGCTCACGTAAGGTTCGGAGTTCAAGTCCTGGCCGCGCAGAAGAAACACCGCCGGAGCGGCGGCCACGGCGGCGAAGACCTCGGCGTCAGTCTCAGGCCGGAACTCGATGCGTTCGGAGAGCACAGTTGTGATTGTAGTGCCGCCTGTCGCGAAATTCATTGGAGCTGTAACACCCGATACTGGTTCGCCGCGCACCCACCGCTTCGGTCTGTCACTCCTCGTCATCTCACTCCCTGTCATCCCGAGCGCCGTCCCGAGCGTCAGCGAGGGCAAGCCGAGGGACCCTGTGTTCTCATACCAACCCGCGGCCAGGTCTTTCCACCCCGGATTGAACTGCCCGATCAGCCACAATTTCTTCTCCCGCCGCCACCCCTTCAGTTGCTTTTCACGCCCGATAGCTTTGTAGACGTCGTCATAGCGCTCCAATACACGAGACGAACCGCATTGTATTTATCGGTAAAGCCCTCGTGACGGTGTGTCTTGTGCTCAAGAACTCGCCGGCGCAAATTGTTAGTCATTCCAATGTAGAGGCACCGGCGGGTGCTGCTGTGGAGAATGTAAACGTAGAAGCGATATTCGCTTGGCATGCTTTCGACATTGCTCGCGTCGGCAGGCGAATGCAGCGCTGGTGATCACAGTGAAATTGTGATGATGGGAAGACACCAGGTCCCTCGACTTGCCCTCGCATTCGCTCGGGACGGCGCTCGGGATGACAGTTCTTGGCGGGGTTCAAGAAGAACCACTTCTCCTTAGTTTCACCCGAAGCTCGCGCTCTTAAACTTCTGCCGGAAGTCGGGCCCATCCATCTTCACGATGCGGCACATTTCGTGGAGGCGGGAGCGCATACGTTCGCCGATGCGGTCACCAAGAGTTTCCTCGCGCGCTGCCGCCCGCGCCGGAGCCAGAGAACGCAACGCACTCGCAGCCGGCTCGTCCGCAAAATTGGTGGTGATGATCGTGGTGCGATTGTGGTTATAGCGCGTGTTCAGGATCAGGCTGACCGTGTCCCACACCCACTCGCTCGGTTTCACCGCGCCAAGCTCGTCGAGCAGCAGCACCTCAGCTTCAAACACGGGCCGCAGCACCTGAAGCTCGGTCGCCTGGACGGAATCGTTGTAGGAGTTTTGAATCTGCTTCAGCAGTTCGCGATAGTCGCAAAAAAGGCAGGCGCTTCCCAGGGAAGCAATCAGTTCCTTCAGAATACCTACCGCGAGATGAGTCTTGCCGGTCCCGATGCCGCCGACCAGCAGCAGGCCCTTGCCGTCGCGCGGATCAAACTCCTGCACGAAGCGCGACGCGCTGATCTGGGCCAGCTCAACCGAAGGATCGGCTCCCGGGAAGTCTGTCGTAAAGTTCGACAGCTCGCAATGCTCGTAGCGCTTCGGAATTCGCGCCGCCGCGATCATGGCGCCGCCCCGCGCCCGCAACTGGCAATCGCAACGCGTGACGCCGCTCTCCGGCGCTCTCGGAACCGGTTTCCATCCTGACCCCGCGCACAAGGGGCAAACTTCGGCCGCTGTTTTCATAGTCAAAAGTATAGTTAGACTCTGCACCCGAACCCGCCTGGGTCGCAACCCCAAACCGGTTTCTTTCTGTGCACATCCTGTGGAGACGGGCGGCGGGCTGTGGAGAAAAGAGGACGCCCGCTGATCGTTGCAGGTGTCAAGACCGGCAACGGGTCGGTGTTTCCCCTTGACATTCCCGTCGTAGGGAGGAAAATTGCACATCGCCGGTGCTCGCGCTTGGGCTTTCTGGTCGGCTGGGCGCGGACATCGAAATGAGTATTGTCAGGAGAGAGCATGAACAAAGCTGATCTGGTTGACCGGATCGCCGGAGCGTGCAACATTTCCAAGGCGCAGGCGACGACGGCAATCGACACCACCGTGGACAGCGTTACCGCTGCCCTTCGCAAAGGGGACCGGGTTGCCTTGATCGGTTTCGGCACGTTCTCCGTCTCGCAGCGCAAGGCCCGCAATGGCCGGAATCCGCAGACGGGTGCCACCATCAAGATAGCCGCTCGCAGAGTCGCCAAATTCACTCCCGGGAACGAACTCAAGAAAGTAGTCAACAAAGGCAAGTAAGGGGCCCCAGAATTTTTGGATACGGGCGTGACGGCAGGGGGTCGGCCCTGCCGTTTTGCTTTGCAGGTCGCATGTCTAAGTCAGGTCTTTAGGTCTTGGATGCGAAGGGTTTCCTGAAACAGGGAACTAGGAGTTGAACTGACTTGGCGGCGGGTCAGTTACTCACGATCGCGCGTATCACTACGGGCACCACTTCGCGGATGACAACAGGAACCACAGGCCAAGCCACATAGGCTCCGAACGCTAAGGTGGGAACAGCGATCAGGGCCATTAGCAGGTGTTGAGGCCGAATGTAAATCGCGCTCATCAGGACGCCTCCATGTTAAACGATACGCACCGGGACCGGCTAGTTCCGTAATTTACACGAACCCTGATCTGGAACGAAACCTGTTCAAGCCGGGCCACGACCGACCTTGCTGAATCCTTCCCAACTCCTATAGAATCTAAAGTCTGGTATCGAGGTTTAGGAACCGACATGAAAGCTATACACCCGCACTACAACGAGATCCGTGTACACTGCGCCTGCGGCAACAATTTTGTCACCCGCTCCACCCACAAGGGTGACATCAGCGTAGAAATCTGCGCCGCCTGCCACCCCTTCTTTACCGGCAAGCAGAAACTCATGGACACCGCCGGCCGCGTAGAGCGCTTCCGCCGCAAATACGCCAAGAGCGACGCCGGCAAAGCCGAAGCGGCCAAGCAGACAGAAGCCACTAAAAAGTAAGTCGGCGCAGAAAAGTGGACCCGTGAAAGCCTCCCCCGGCGGGAGGCTTTACCTTTTGGGGTGGCTCGTTGCGGGGACGGGCGCGGTTCGGAAGGCTAGCCGTGTTCACCGACTCGCTGTATGGCGTGTTAATCCGTACTTCCGTGCCGGGAAAAGAAAGTAGAATCAGGTTGTGCACAAGTTCTGGGACAACACGGAGGCAACGGACGGGACCGGCGAGAAGTCCGTGGCTCCATCGTCCGGAGTAGGAGCGCCACGAGAGTTCCCTGCTGCCCTCAACATCGGCAACGTCCGCATTGCCCCCGCCACCGTCCTAGCCCCTATGGCCGGCGTCACCGACACCGTCTTCCGCCGCTTCATCAAGAATCTCGGCGGATGCGGCCTGATCATGACCGAGTTCACCTCGGCCGACGGTGTGCTGCGCGACCAGCGCGTCCGCGGACGCTATCTTCACTTCTATGAAGACGAGCACCCGGTCTCGGCTCAACTCTTCGGCAGCAGTCCCGGCGTGCTGGCCGATGCGGCACGCCTGGTGGAGGACCTGGGCTTCGATCTCGTCGATTTGAACCTCGGTTGTCCGGCGAAGAAAGTCGTGAAGTGCAACGGCGGCTCGGGCTTGCTGCGTGATCTGCCGCTGATCCGCCAAATTTTCAAAGCGGTGCGGGCTGCGGTAAAGATTCCCTTCACCGTAAAATTCCGCGCCGGATGGAACGATGATGAAATCGTCTGCGTCGAACTGGCGCGCATGGCCGAGAGCTGCGGCCTCGGTGCGGTGGCGCTCCACGCCCGCACCCGCGAGCAGGGCTACAGCGGGAACGCGCGCTGGGAATGGATTGCCTCGGTCAAGGCGGCCGTCAAGATTCCAGTGATCGGCAACGGCGACATCCGCTCGCCTGAGGACGCCTGCGCCATTGTCGCCCAAACCGGTTGCGACGCCGTGATGATCGGCAGGATGGCCCCGGCAAATCCATGGATTTTTCGCCAGATTGAACAGTACGTAAGCCGAGCCGATGCCCACGTAGGGACAGCCACCCTCGGCGGTCCGGCAGAGCGGGGCTCCGCAGATAAAACATACGACGAGCCCACCGAAGCCGATCGCTACCAGATGATCCGCACCTACTTCCAAATGCTGCTGGAAGAAGAAATGCCCGGGGCCGAAGGCAAGATGAAGCAGTTCGCGTCCTGGTTCACCCACGGCGTTCCCGGAGGCGCGGCGCTGCGGAAGGCGATTTACGACGCCAAGAGCGGGGCAGAGATTCTGGGGCGGGTGGAAGATTTCTTCGAGAGCCGGGTCGAAAAGGTAACGACGACGGTCGCGCCTTGAGCGCGGGAGGCGTGATGACACCAGTGGTTTTTGCTCCATCGGATGAGCCGTACTTAGGGCGTAACTTGCTGCATGCATTCGACCAACTTATTTGCTCGTGTCTGGAGTTGAATTCGCAGTGTGCTCCTCAGTCGCATGATCGTGAGCTCACGGACTTTCAGCGAGCTCCCTGCATCCTGGTGCCTCAGACGATTAGTCTTGCGCTTTCGATTCGCGAGCTCATTCGCCAAGGGTATTTGTTTGGAGCAAAAGTGCTGGTGCGGCCTTTTACCGAGCGAGCCGTGACCGTACTCTACCTATTCAAGAATCCCAGCGCACAGGGGGTTTGGGACAACGGTTGGCAGCACGGGAAACGGCCCACGCTTGAGCAAATGTTTGAGTTCTTGAACAAAGACTTGTTGCAGGGTGCTTTCCCCTCAGTGAAAGGTTTCACTCATGACCCAAACAGCGCAACGCATGGCGACCCGCTTAGCGCGCGTTGGAACGTCGTTCTGCGCGACGGAATTCCGGTGTTCTTACCTTCGAAAAATCTTCAGTCGCCCGGACTAGCGGACGAGATATGTGCGGAAACGATTCCTTGGCTGGCCGCGACCATGGGAGTGATGAGTGCCGGGTTCGGCCACCAAGCAGACCCTGCCCCTGTTAATTAGTTTGTTGGCGGTGGACAGCCGAGGGGCTGTCCCTACGCAAGCGTCCTCAGACCTAGTCGTCCCCGCTCTCCGCGTTCCACATATCCCCATGGCGTCTGGTCGTCGTGCGTGAACACCGTCAGCCATCTCTCCGGAATTGCCTGCGCGTAGTACTTTTTGCGGCTCTCGATGGTTTCAAGCGGAAACAAATCGAAAGCCATCACCCAGGTCACGTCGAGATGATTTGAGGTCGGAATCAGATCGGAAATATAGCAAGCCGTCTTTTTTTCGTTGCCTCCGCCACCACTCTTGATAATCACAGCCTGCATATTCGCCGTGTGTCCCGGGAAAACTTTGACCGAGATGCCGGGCAAGAGCTCCATATCGCCGCTCAGCAGCACCATCTGACCGGTCTCCAGCAGCGGATCATAATTCGGGCTCATGTAGCTGACGGCGTCACGCTCCAGTTGCAGACGTCCATGCTCCCACTCTTGTTCCTGCACGTAATACTTAGCCTTCGGAAACGTCGCCACCACGCGGTCCCCGCGCCGCACCGTATTCCAGCCGCAGTGGTCAAAATGCAGATGCGTGTTGATGACGATGTCGATATCTTCGGGGGCGACTCCGGCCGCATGCAGGTTGTCGAGCAACCTGGCCGGCTGCTTGTAGATCTGCGCCATCTTTTCAGGCAGTTTGTTGCCGATGCCGGTCTCGATCAGGATGTTCTTCTCCCCGGTGCGCACGAGCAGAGAGTTCAGCCCCGCGTCGAGCCGGTTCTGCTCGTCGGGCGTGACCTTCTTCGACCACATGGTCTTGGGCACGACGCCGAAAAGCGCTCCGCCGTCGAGGAAGTAAGTTCCATCGGAAACCACCGTAAGTTCAAAATCGCCAAGAGTAGTTCGATGCATGGAAATCAGCTTTCAGCCATCAGCTATCAGCCATCAGTTAAATCTCCTTTGCCGAGAGCGAAACCTGATAGCTGATGGCTGACGACTGACAGCTACTTCAATTCCTTATTCCAGAAATCTTCCATCATGTGAAACAGCTGCGAGCGCGTGCCCGCGCCTGCGATGCCATGCGTTTTGTCCGGATACACCATCAGCCGAAACTGCTTGCCCGCGCGGATCAGCGCCTCGGTCATCTGGATTGTATTCTGGAAGTGCACATTGTCGTCGCTGGTGCCGTGCACCAGCAGCAGCGCTCCTTTCAGGCTGCCGGCGGCGCTCACGATCGAATCGTCATAGCCGCCGGCGTTATCTTTCGGCAGCCCCATATAGCGCTCGGTGTAAATTGAATCGTAGTCGCGCCAGTTGGTTACCGGCGCCACCGAAATCCCAGCCTTGAAGCGGTCGCAGTGCGTCAGCGTATAGAGCGTCATCGAACCGCCGTTCGACCATCCCCAGATCCCGGCGCGAGTCCGGTCAAGCTGCGGAAACTGCGCGTATAACTGGTCGAGCGCCGCGAGTTGGTCTTTCAGTTCGACCGGTCCCGACTGCAGCCGGGTCGCAGCCGAAAATTTCTTGCCGCGATTCGGAGTGCCGCGATTGTCAGTTTCGAAAATCGCGTACCCTTCCTTCGCCAGAATCTGGTGGAAGAGCGCATTCGTCCCACCCCAGGCATCCTGCACCGTCTGTGCCGCTGGACCGCCATAGACGTGCACGATGAGAGGGACCTTCGGGCTCGCGTCCGTGCTGCGCGGCAGAATCAGGTAGCCATACAAAACTGTACCGTCATCGGCCTTGAATTCCAGCGGCTTGGGCGTGATCGGATCGTAATCCGCGACGCTGCGGCCTTCCCAGATCTTCTGGCAGCGGCCTTCCACGGCGCACACCGAGATGCGTGGCGGGGTCAGCGTCGCCGAGTGCGTTTCCACGAAATGCTTGCCGTCATCGGCGAAGCTGGCTGCAGATTCGCCTTCCCCCGGCGAAATGCTCTGCATGCCGGAGCCGTCCAGCTTCACGGAAAAAATCTCTTGCCGCCGCGGATCGGCCTTATTGGCGATGAAGAAGACCTTGCCCAATTTGTCGTCCACGCCGCTGATCGCGATCACCTCATAGTCTCCGCTCTCGAGTTGCCGTTCGAGTTTGGCATCGGCGGACATGGGGTCGGCGGGGTTGAAGCTGTAGAGATAAATGTGGGTGTGGCCGTCGCGCCAACTGGTCCACAGAAAGCGGTCGCCAGATTTCAGTATGCGAAAGTCGTCATTGACGTTCACCCACGCATCCTTCGCCGATTCGGTCAGCACCTTGCGCGACTTCCCCGACTTCGCGTCGATAAAATAAAGGTCCATCACGTCCTGCTTGCGATTCAGGACCTCGGCCCACGCCCAACCTTCGCGAATCCAGCCAAAACGCGGCACGTAGGTGTCGTCGTCATCGGTGAGTTTTAGCCAGCGCACTTTGCCGCCGTTGCTGCCCACCACTCCCAGGCGCACGCTGGGATTCGAATCCCCCGCCTTCGGATATTTCTCCTTCTCTACCCGCGGATGCGTCGGCAGCCAGTCGACGATGGGATAGGTCGGTACACGGCTTTCATCCATCTGCAGAAAAATGATGTCGTGCCCTTCCGGCGACCAGAAGAAATTGCTGCGCACGGCCAATTCTTCGGCGTAAACCCAGTCGACTTCTCCGTTCAGGATGTTGTCTTCCTTATCTTTGTCTCTGTCCTTGTCCCTGTCTTTCTCCTTCTCGTCGCGCGTAAGTGGATGTTCGCCTTCCTCTCCCGACACCGGATGCACATAAAGATTGTGCTTGCGTACGAAGGCGAGCCGCTTGCCGTCCGGCGAAAACTTGGGGTCCTCGCTCGGATCCGGAGACGACGTAAGCTGCACCGCCGTACCCGTATCCAGGCTGTAGTACCAGAGCTGGCCTTGCGAATCGAACAAGAGGTGCCTGGAATCGGGTGACCACGAGTAAGCGGCGACGTGATAACGCGTGACGCGCTCTTTCTCGCGCTCGTCGTGAATCCGGCTGGTGGGAGGCGCCAGTTGTGAGAGCTTGGCTTCACTGACCAGGCTTCCATTCTGGCCCGTCAATGCGTCCACATACCAAAGTTCACCGTGCTCGCCAGAGTCGTCGCGCTGCACGAAAGAAACCCTGGTGCCGTCCGGGCTCCACCTGAGCGTCTCTGGAGCGCGTCCGGTAACTCCGCCCTCGGCGAAGATTTGTTCGATGGTGAGGCGCTTCGATGCAGCGGTCTGAGCTTGACCCGCGGAAAGCAGAGGCAAAAGGTTGAAAGTCAAAACGCAGAGAAATTTCTTCACGAACGCACTCCAATTCCGCATGAGGTGTGACGCGACGCCCGCACTGGCCGTGAAACTCAAGAGTGTACAACCTGGAAGGAGTTCGTGTCAGAAGGGATTGAAGGCCACTTTACCCAGCCAGAATGGTCGTCATCTCCGCGCGCACTGGATGCTTTACTTCATACGCCGTGATCTCCGCTTCGTGTTGCAGGGTCAGTCCAATGTCGTCTAATCCGTTCAGCAGACAATGACGCGAAAAATCGTCCATCGTGAACGCCGTCGCAAATCCTCGCCCGTCTTCCACTCGCAAGGCTTCGAGATCGACCGTGAGCTGGTAGCGGTCGATCTCTTGCGACCGGCGCATGAGTTCCGCGACCTGCTCTTCAGGGAGCCGCACCGTCAGCAATCCATTTTTCAGGCTGTTGTTGGCAAAGATGTCGGCAAATGATGACGCGATCACCACGCGGAAGCCAAAATCCGCCAGCGCCCAAACGGCATGTTCGCGCGAGGAGCCGCAGCCGAAGTTTTTCCCGGCGGCCAGGATCGAGGCCTTGGCATAGCGCGGCGCGCCCAGCACAAAATCGCCGGTCGTTTGACCGCGTTCTTTTCCGTCCGCCGAAAAACGCCAGTCGTAGAACAGGAATTCGCCGAATCCCGTGCGCTCGATGCGCTTCAGAAACTGTTTGGGGATAATCTGATCGGTGTCCACATTTACTTTATCGAGCGGGACAACGACGCCAGTGTGTTTGCGAAATGGTTGCATAATGTCCGAGTTCTACTGAAATCGCCAATCTCTAATATCCGTGAAATGCCCGGCAATCGCCGCCGCCGCCGCCATCATGGGGCTGACCAAGTGCGTCCGCCCACCGCGGCCCTGTCGTCCTTCGAAATTCCGGTTGCTGGTCGAAGCGCAGCGCTCTCCCGGTTGCAGGATGTCGGGATTCATGCCCAGGCACATCGAGCACCCCGACTCGCGCCATTCAAATCCGGCATCCAGAAAAATACGGTCCAACCCTTCCTTTTCCGCCGCGCGCTTCACCGTCTGCGAGCCCGGCACCACCATGGCCCGAACCTTCGGATTCACATGCTGCCCTTTCGCCACGCGCGCCGCCGCCCGCAGATCTTCGATTCGTGAGTTGGTGCACGATCCGATGAACACGCGGTCGACCGCTATCGATTCAATCGGCGTTCCAGGATTGAGGCCCATGTAGGCGAGCGCCTGTTCGGCCGCGCGCCGGTCGGCTTCCTGCGCGAAGCTCTGCAACTCGGGGACGCGCGCGTTGATGGGCACAACCATCCCTGGATTTGTGCCCCAGGTCACGAAGGGAGCGAGCGAGGCCGCGTCCATCTCGATGACGCGATCGAATTGGGCTCCGGCATCGCTGATTAGCGTCCGCCAGCACGCAACTGCCGCTTCCCTATCTTTGTCTTTCGGGGCAAAGCGGCGTCCGCTTACGTAAGCAAAAGTCGTCTCATCCGGGGCGATCAGTCCAGCCCTTGCACCCGCCTCGATGCTCATGTTGCAGAGCGTCATGCGGCCTTCCATCGACAACTCTCTCACCGCATCGCCGGCGTACTCGATCACGTATCCGGTGGCACCGTCGGTGCCGATCCGGCCGATAATTCCGAGCGCCAGGTCTTTCGCTGTCACTCCCTCGGCCAGCTTTCCGGTCACGCGGATCTGCATGGTCTTCGGTTTTTTCTGCGGCAGGCACTGGGTTGCGAGCACGTGTTCCACTTCCGACGTTCCGATGCCAAACGCCAGCGATCCGAAGGCTCCGTGCGTCGAGGTGTGGCTGTCGCCGCAGACAATCGTCATTCCCGGCAGCGTGATTCCGAGTTCCGGCCCGATGACGTGCACAATGCCCTGCTCGGCCGAGTCCATGTCGAACAGTGGGACGCCAAACTCGCGGCAATTTTTCTGCAGCGCTTCAATCTGTTTCGCCGCAATCGGGTCGGTGATGGGAAGGCCTCGCGGAGTGGTCGGGATGTTGTGATCAACGGTTGCCACCGTGCGCAGTGGCTGCCGCACCCTTCTTCCAGAAACCCGCAGCCCGTCGAAGGCCTGCGGCGAAGTCACCTCATGCACCAGGTGCAGATCGATATAGAGCAGCGCCGACTGCCCTTCTGGAGCCGCGACCAAGTGCGCGTCCCAGATTTTTTCGAAGAGAGTACGAGGAGGCATAGTCCCACTTCCGTCCATGGGATAGTTTACCAACCCGCCCAACTTTTTCATCGTAGAGACGGTCTGGGGCCACGGCGGAAGCTGAATTTTCGGATATGATGCAAGCAGCTTATTCGAGGAAACAGCTGCATGATCAACGGCAAACGCATTGCCGTGGTGTTTCCCGCGTACAACGCGGAAAAGACGCTGGAAGAGACGGTTCGGGAATTGCCCGAACTGGTCGATATACGGATTCTCGTCGACGACCACAGCACCGACCGCACCCTCGAAGTCGCGCACCGGCTCGGTTTGCAGTCCTTCGTCCACAACCGCAACTACGGCTATGGACGCAATCAGCAGACTTGCTACCGCGAAGCTCTAGCCGCCGGTGCCGACGTGGTCATCATGGTCCATCCCGACTACCAGTACACGCCGCTTCTGGTGACTGCCATGGCGAGCATGATTGCCTATGGCGTCTATGACGTCGTTCTCGGTTCGCGCATCATCGGCGGCACCGCGTTGCGCGGAGGGATGCCGCTCTACAAATATGTCGCCAACCGCCTGCTTACCGCTTTTGAGAACCTGTTCCTGCGCGTCAAGCTCTCCGAGTATCACACCGGCTACCGCGCCTTCAGCCGCGAGGTCCTGACTCGACTGCCGCTGGGAGAGAACAGCGACGATTTCGTTTTCGACAACCAGATGCTCGCCCAATGCGTCTATTTCGGCTTCCGCATCGGCGAGGTTTCCTGCCCTACCAAGTACTTCGAAGCAGCCTCATCCATTAATTTCCGCCGCAGCGTGCAATACGGACTCGGAGTGCTCGCAACCACCTTGCAGTTCGCGCTCCAGCGCGCCGGCATCATGTACAACCCCATCTTCAGCGAAAAGGGGAAGACTCTTGAAGCAGGCTCCGAGGCTTACTACGAGGGAGGAATCCCCACCGCGTCACAGCGGCGCTAGAAAACAACTCAGTCAACCCGGCACACCCGTACCGCCGAATTCTGGTAAGGACAATCGATCCCCACCATACCGGGCTGCTCTACCACCACCCAGCTAACGCCATACTTCTGTCGCAGCCGCTCAAAATCCTGTTTGCCGAACTGTTGCCAATTCTTCTGGTCCTCGACCTGCTCCAGCCACTTCACCGAAAGCGGCGGAAACATGGAGCACGCTCCCTTGTCCTTGACCAGGTCGGCCAGCATGCTGCGCTCGGCGCGTGCCCGAAATCCATTTTCATCTTCCCCAGGCAAGACCATGTGCCGGGGATCCAGCGTGAACAGCGCGCCCACCGGCGTATTTCCGCGAATCCACTCAAAAGCCTGCGCCCACTGGTTGCGCGGCTGGGCCCACGGCCACTCCACGTGAGCGCTGGCGGGAAACAGCTGCCGCTGCGCAAAATACATGCCCAAGGCAAGCGGAACGAACAGTGCCAGCCATCTCCAGATGCGGCTCTGCAGAATGTACCGGCCCAGCAAGCCTCCGCCAATTACGATCAAGAGCATGTAGGTCAGGGCGAGGCAGCGCAAGGGTTCGAGCCGGGCCAGGGCCTCGAACCGGGCAGGGATCGACAGTAGCACTGTCGCCGCCAGCGCCACTAGGACGAAGGGGACGACCGCTCGCGATACCAATTCCAGGTTGTTCATCCTCCGCCGTCTTGCAAAGCCCGCGAGCATCCAGAACAGAATTACGGGAGCGGCCAAGCCCAGCCATTCGTACCACTCCCAACGCTGAATGTAGAAATAGGGCTGCCGCAGCGCGACTTCGTGATAAGCGGGCGGCGGAGGGTCCAGGGTGATTCCGAATGGCAGCAGCGCGGCAAAGCCCAACACGCTAGGGTGGTAGCGATCGAGCACAATGAGCCAAACGCAAAAAGCGATAGCAAAGCTCGCCATCAGCGGATGCACGAGCGCTGCGAAAGCAAGCCAGAGGGCTCCCGCGAGATAACGACGGCGCAGTATTTCAGCGATTGCAAAAACTCCCGCGAAAGCGGCCAGGTTCCGCGGATTCAGATACTGGTCCAGGATGTAAAGCGCGGTCCCCGCGACGGGAAGGGTCAGCAGTGCGGCCATGAGTGTGACCGCTCCCCAGCGCGCGCACTCGTCCCCGGCGCTCTCTTCCTCGAACAGAACCGACGCCAGCCGCCAGCTAGCCGCCAGCAACAAAGAAATACAGAGCAGATGCCATAGCAATGCCGCCCACGGTAACGGCAGATGCGTGGCCCGAACCGAAAAGGCAATCAGATTGGGATACAACGTGTGCCCGGCATGCGCGCTAAAAAACTCCGCGTTCACCGGAAACAAACTGGGATTCAGGATCTTCAGAACGCCCGGAAGGTAAATCTCCGAGTCTTCCGCATAGGGATGATAGCCATGAATCAGGAGGGCGGAGGCGGTCAACAACGACAAGCCACAAATCCGCCTTATATTCAGAGTGTGCTGATACATTTCTCGATGCGGGGACCGGTCCGGCAGGCCGCCAATAGATTCTGCGGGTTCGCCGTGGGTACGGAGAATTACAACAGAAAACAGCTTCGGCAGGAAGCTGCGCTCAAGCAGCGAACTCTGTGCTCGTCCGTTGCTGCCCACCCTGGCATAAAATCGGAAGGAAGAGATCCTCGGGCAAGTCATGGCATCGAACCCAGCATCGATCTCCACCGGCAACCGAACCCGCGCTGTCGTCCTGCTGAGCGGCGGCATGGATTCCTGCGTGTGCGCGGCGCTCGCGGCCCGCGACCACCAACCGGCCGCCGTCCACGTCAGCTACGGGCAGCGAACCGAAGAGCGCGAGCGGCGCTCCTTCCAAAGCATCTGCGACCGGCTCGGAATTCGCGACCGGCTGCTCGTACGCAATGAAGCTCTACGCGCCATCGGCGGATCGGCGCTCACCGATCCCGGCATCGCAGTTCCCGAAGCGCACGGGATCGGCGCCAGCTTGTCCGCCGGCACCCCCGTCACCTACGTCCCGTTCCGCAACGCCCACTTTCTCGCAGTTGCCATCAGTTGGGCGGAGGTGCTGGGCGCCGGCAAAGTTTACATCGGAGCCGTGGAACCTGACAGTTCCGGCTATCCCGATTGCCGACCGGAGTATTATCGGGCGTTCAATGAAGTCGTGAAAGCGGGCACCAAAGCAGGTGCCATCCGGGTCGTGACACCGCTGATCGCGATGTACAAGGCCGAGATTGTGCGGCTTGGCCTTGAATTGAATGCCCCGTTCGATTTAACGTGGTCATGCTATCAGCGCGAAGATCGCGCCTGCGGTGTCTGCGACAGTTGTGTGCTCCGCCTGCGCGCGTTTCGCGAAGCGGGCGCGGAAGATCCGATTCCGTACGCGGAAGCCGCCGCCCGATTGAGCTAGAGCCGGTTCCTCGATCGCCCGAGAAATTGATGGCCCGAGAAATCGATGGTCCTAAAATTCAGATGTAATGCCGGGAGGCCAAACTTATGAAGAAATATTTCATCCTGCCCCTGCTGTTCGTTCTCGCCGTGGGGCTGTCCGCTCCGCTAACGTTCGCGCAAACCACCGGGACCGTAAAGGGAGTTTGCAAAGACGTCGAAGGCAAGCCGATTGCCCAGGCCGAAGTGGAGTGGAACTCGCCCGAATCCGGCCACAAGTACGCCCTCAAGACCAACAACAAGGGCGAGTACTTCTCGCTCGGCATCGTCCCCGGCAAGTACAACGTCAAGCTCAGCAAAGACGGCAAGGAAGTCTTCCACTTCACCGGCGTCTCCGTGGGCCTGGACGAAACCGCGCTGGACTTCGACTTGAAGAAAGAACAGGCAAACGCAGCCCAGGGCCAGGGAATGACGCCTGAACAAGCCAAGGCCAAGGCGGACGCCGCCGCCAAAGCCGAGAGCGAAAAGAAAACTGTAGGCTCGCTGAACGCCAAACTCACAGCCGCTAAGACGGCTTCCGACACCGGTGACTACGAGGCTGCCATCGCCGCCCTGAATGAAGCCAACCAGATCGACAGCACCCGCGATCTCATTTGGTTCAAACTCGCCGACGCCTACCGCATGTCAGCGCCCAAGCAAACCGATCTCGCCGAAAAACAGAAGCGCTACGAGACGGCGGCGGCCGATTATCAGAAGGCCATCGATCTGCGCGGTGCCTCGGAGACCGCCCAGAAGGACCCCGAGAACAACCTGAAGATCGCCGCCTACTACAACAACATGGCCGATGTTTATGCCAAGTCCAACAAGATCGACGATTCCGTGGCCAGCTATAACAAGGCAATCCAACTGGACCCGACCCATGCCGCCGGATATTTGTTCAACGAAGGCGCCGTCTTCACCAATGCCGGCCGGGTGGATGACGCCATCGTGGCCTTTGACAAAGTGATTGCCGCCGATCCCACCAAAGCGGCGGCTTACTACTGGAAAGGCGTGAATCTGATCGGCAAGGCCACGCTTAAGGGCGACAAAATGGTCGCGCCTGAAGGCACGGCCGAGGCCTTCCAGAAGTATCTTGAACTCGAGCCTGACGGTAAGCTGGCGCAGCCGGCCAAAGACATGCTGGCGAGCATCGGCGCTACCGTGGAAACCGGCTACGGTAAGAAAAAACCGGCAAAGAAAAACTGACGCCGCGCGATTTTGGACCTCCGCCTTACCCGGACATGAAGAGCGGCCCTCAAATCCGCTCTTCTCTTTCTTTTCTTGAGTCTGTTTTCGGTTACTGAGGTCGCTGGCCTAGTCGTCCTTCCACTGTTCCCGCATCCGCGCTACATTCATGTCATAGGTTCCCGTCTTCACGACAATTCTCCCCTGTGGTGTTAATGCCGATAACTGGGAGTGTGCAGCATGGCGGCTCCGGGGAATTCCCCGATCGCGATTGCCTTCGAGGGCATCACTGGGACGGATTCGATCCCGACACCGGTGTTGCTGTCCGGGATGTTGCGCGCTTCAGAGAAAGTCAGCGATCTGATTTTTTCGCCGGGGCGCCCGCCTCAGGTCGAGATTCACGGACAACTCACGGCGGTCGAATTTTCCGGTAGCAGCTTACTTTCGGCGGATGACACGCGCCGCATCGCGGCCGATCTGATCGGCACCAATAAGCAGGCCATCAATACGCTTCGCGAACAGGGCTCCTGCGACATTTCCTACGGGTTGCCCGGAATGGCGCGCTTCCGCGTCAACGTTTTCATCCAGCGCGGAAGCTGCGCGATTGTGATGCGCGTCATCCCCACCGTCATTCCGACTTTTAGTTCCCTCCATCTGCCGGCGCAATTGGAGGAGGCCGCAAAGGTGCGAAACGGGATCATCCTGGTGACGGGGGGGGCCGGATCGGGCAAGTCTTCGACCCTTGCGGCATTGGTGGACCGCATCAACAGCCAGTACTGCTACCACGTTCTGACGGTCGAAGATCCGATTGAGTTTCTGCACAAGCATAAGAAATCGACAATCCACCAGCGCGAGTTGCATAGCGATGCGCCGAATTTCACCATGGCGCTGCGGGCGGCGCTGCGCCAGGCGCCGCGCGTGATTATGGTCGGCGAGATCCGCGACCGGGAGACGCTCGAGATCCTGCTCGAAGCCGCCGAAAATGGCCACCTGATTCTTTCCAGCATGAACACTGTCGACACCTCGAAGACGGTGGAACGTATCGTCGGCACGTTTCCGAAGGGTGAGCAGCAAGCGGTGCGCGAACGCCTCGCCAAAACCTTCCGCTACATCATTGCCCAGAGACTGGTTCCGCGAAAGGATGGTGGCGCCCGCATCGCGGCAGTCGAAATTTTGAAATCGAACTCGCGCACCCGCGACTGCGTTGAACAAGGCGAGCGGCCCGGCCGCACCCTGCTCGACGCCATCAAAGCCTCCGAAAACGAGGGCATGCAGCACTTCGATGGCGAGATCGCGAAACTGGTCCGGGCGGGCGTGGTGGACATGGAGACCGGCCTCTGCTTCGCCAGCAACGCGACCGTTCTGGGCCAGGAACTGGCGCGGAAGTAGGGACGTTGTCCTCTAGTTCGCAGTGTCCACTGATCAAAAGACCCCTCGCTCACTCTCTTCTTCCTAGTCGCCAGCATTCGCCACATAGTTGCAACAAGCTCGCACAGGGAAGGACACAGTTTCACGGGGTTCCACGAAAAGTGGCGGTCGCACGTGATTCGTGGGTGGCGCAGCGGTTCACCTGTCCAGTCTCATGACTTCCTTTACACAGAGGTGTCTCCGTACCAGTTAATTTTCGAGAGCACATTCTCGGCTGCCTCGTCAGCCGGGGGTAGAAGCTTATGCAAGAAGTTCTTCGGATCGTCCACTCTCTCAAGGAATTTGCCGTTACAGTCCGTCGACACGATACCCGGCCCCATCAGCTCTCCTTATGATGACCTCGGAAATGCTGCCCCAAGCTGGTGCCACTGTCCGTTTCTCCCCGCTCAGGCTTTTCCCGACGCCAGAACCACGTCGGCGCCGAACCGGATCTCATCCCTCACGCGATAGCGCTCGATTGCCGCCTTCGCCTCGGCGCGGATGGCTGGCCAGTCTTCCTTCCGCACTCGTTCCAACATGGGACGGAACGGAGCTGAAACTTCGCAGAAGTATTCGCAGACTTCTTCCGCGTCTCCTGGCCAAGTCCAGGGAAGGTTTTGAGTGGACTCGTTTACCTCGTGAAATCCCGAGGCAATGAGCATCTTTGCCAAAGAGCCCGCGGTCGAGAATCGGAACGGATCGGCTCCTCCGGGTGGGAGCATGGCTCCGCCAGCGTGCCGGTGCACAATCTTTATGGTTGTCTGCCAATAAGGCTGTTCGATCGGGCCCCACGCGGCAAAGCAGGCACGAGCTCCGGGCTTTAACACGCGCCGCAGTTCCCGCAGCGCGCGCTCGACATCGCTGAAAAACATCACCCCGAAGCGGCAGGTGGCGAGATCGAAACTCTGATCGGCAAATGGCAGATGGTGCGCGTCGGCTTGTTGGATCGCGAAGTTCAGGAGATTCCGGTCTCGGGCGCGGCCGGCCGCGATTTCGAGCAGTTCCGAACTCTGATCTACCGCCGTGACCGAGCCTCGGGGAACGCGGCACGCCAGGCTGATTCCAGGCTCGCCCGTGCCGCTGGCCAGATCGAGCACATGCATATCCGGCAACGGACGCGAGTATTCAACCAGAGCTTCGGTGACCGCTTTGCCCATCGCCGCCGATTTAGCCTTCCACTTTTCCGCAGCGACCAGGCGGAACGAAGAGCCCCACGGCGCTGGATTCGAAGGGCACACGTCAAGCCTTCTTCTTGCGCGTCTTCTTGGGCGCCGCCGCAGCCCTATTGGCAGATGTAGATTTAGCAGTCGCTGCTTTTGCCCGCCGCGCCTTCGGCTTCGCGAGCAATTCCGCCGGCTCCAGGCGCTTGGCCGATTTCCACAGCCGCTCCAGATCGTAGAACTGGCGGGCCTTCTCGGAGAAAATATGGACGACGAAGTCGACGTAGTCGAGCAGGACCCACTCCGCCTGTTTGTAGCCCTCGGAGTGGGTCACGCGCAGGCCGAGTGCCTCCAGTCGCTCGTCTACCGCGTCGGAAATCGCCTGAATCTGGCGCGGATTGGTGCCGCTGCACATCACAAAGTAATCGGTGAACGCCCCCGAATCTTTTTCCAGTTCGAGAATTGTCACATCTTCAGCTTGTTTGTCATGGCAGGCGAGAATGGCTTCACTTACCTGGCGTCTGAGGTCGTCCTTTTTCTTCATACGGGCAGATTGATTGTAACCCGGCCCGTGGTGGAGGCAGGGCCCGCTGCGTCTCACCGTCGATACAATCCATGCTTCCGGACATAATCCGCGACTCGTGGGTCGAGCCATCGTGCCAGCGGTTTACCCTGCGCTGCCGCCGCCCGAATTGCGGTTGCGGACACACTTTGATTGACTCCCTCCAGCAAGTGCAGCGTGACACCAGGAAGAAAGAGATCGCCTTTAGCGGGTTGCTTATGAAATGGACGAGTGACCGTAGCCGGAGGGCGCAGGTCTTCCGGCAAGGACTCGGCCACATCCCGCAATGAGAATCCGGGACGGCTGGCCACGATGAAATCGCATTGTGCCAGAAGGGCGCGCGCCTCCCGCCATTTCGCGACATCGCGGAAGGCGTCGACTCCGATCAGAAAGAAAAGCCGGTCCGATTTTTTGAGAGTTTTTTTCAGACGCCGAATGGTGTCGATCGAATAATTCGCTGCAGGCGCAACGACAGCCCCGGGGTCCTCATCGCGCGCGATTTTCACGCGATGGAGTGGAGGCGACCCCGGCTGTCCAGCGGAGCGCAGTTCGTCAACGGTAGACTCCGGCCCCTCCAGCAGCGACGGCACGAATCTCCGTTCATCCTGCGTGGCCAGCGCCACCATGGCATAACGATGAATGAACGGCGTAAGCGGATGCTTCTGTTTGTGCGGAGGGATGTTCGCCGGCACAAAAAGCACTTGCCGCAGAGAGTAGCGGCTGGCAGCAGCTTGCGCCAGGGCGAGGTGTCCGCGATGGATGGGGTCGAAACTGCCGCCAAAAAATCCGATGTTCATTCTCGATTGCCTATCGGTCTGACCTGCGCGCCGCCCCGTTAGTTTCGTCGTTGCCGGTCGCAGTTGCAAGTGTTTGGCTGCAGGTTATGCCTGACAGGTACACCGCTGGCCAGTGTGCCGCCAGCCAACTGCGGTTGGACTGGCGTAACTCGCCCGGTGCGCCCTCTGCGCATAGCATGAGGCCATGCGAATGAAACTCCCCTTCATCCGCAGCCTGGCGATGGCTCCGGCGCGCGCTCCCATTCTGCGTTACGGGGTCGCTCTCCTCAGCACTGTCCTGGCGCTGATTCCGGCCCTGTTTTTCTCCGATATCGCGGAGAGCCGCCTGGTCGTGTTTGCCGTCGCCGTGATGGTCAGCGCCTGGTATGGAGGATGGAAGCCCGGACTTGCCGCCACCTCGTTTGCGCTCACCGTCAGCGCCTACTATTCACTCACCGGAGGCCAGACTCCTGGCGAGTATCGCAAAGCCATCGCGCATCTCGCCTTGTTCTTCGCCCTGGCCCTACTGATCTGCTGGTTCAACGCCGCCCTCCGGGCTACACAGGAGAGCCTGCGCCGGTCCGAGATCAACTTTCGTTCGCTGGTCATGAACGCACCCTACGGCATCTGCCGCTGCGACGGCCTCGGCATCCTGCACGAAGCAAACCCGGCGCTGGTAGCCATGTTTGGGTACGCCAGCGCCGCCGAACTCACCGGCAGACATCTCGGCAGCCTGTACGCCGATGCCCAGCAATGGTTCCAAACCGCAGATTATTTTCATGCGCGAAAAGAATTCAACAACCTGACCACGGAATGCGTCCGCAAGGACGGCTCGGCCATCGTGGCACGCATCTCGGGGCGCTCGATTCCGAACGGCAAAGATGGAGGCAGCTTTGAGATTTTCATGGAGGACGTCACCGAGACCCGCACGCTGGAGCTGCAATTTCGCCAGGCGCAAAAGATGGAAGCGATCGGACGCCTGGCCGGCGGTATCGCTCATGACTTCAACAATCTGCTCATGGTGATTTCCGGCTACTCCGAGTTTCTGCTCGAGCGGCTTGGACCCGATCCCCGCCTGCGCGGACCGGCGCAGGAAATTTCCAATGCTACCGAGCGCGCCACTTCCCTTACCCGGCAACTTCTCGCCTTCAGCCGCAAACAGATGCTCACTCCCAAAGTGCTCGACCTGAACGAGGTGGTGAACGAGAACCTGAAGATGCTCACCCGCATGATTGGCGAGGACATCAATCTGGTCATGGTTCCCGGGACCGCGCTCGGAGCACTTCGCGCCGATCCCGGCCAGATTGACCAGGTAATCATGAATCTGGCGGTCAACGCCCGCGACGCCATGCCGCAAGGGGGCAAGCTGACCATCGAGACCGCAAACGTCACGCTCGACGAAAACTTCGCGCGTACGCACACGCCGCTCACCGCCGGCGACTACGTGATGCTCGCCATCAGCGACACCGGCATCGGGATGGACAACGAAACCCAGTCACATATTTTCGAGCCTTTCTTCACCACCAAGGGCGCGAAGGGGACCGGCCTCGGCCTCTCCACGGTGTACGGCATCGTAAAGCAAAGCGGCGGCTTCATCTTCGTCGACAGCCAGCCGCAACGCGGCACCGCCTTCCGCGCCTATTTCCCGCGAGTCGATGGTGGGGAAGACAACGCTGCCGCGCAGGACGCTCTTGGGCTCCCCCCCGCCGCGCGCGGCCATGAGACGATCCTTCTCGTCGAAGATGAAAACAATCTCCGCCGTCTGGCCCGCCAGTATCTAGAAACGCAGGGGTACAAGATCCTCGAGGCCGAAGATAGTGCCGCTGCTCTGCAAATCGTCGATGGTTACGAAGGGGCCATCGACCTGCTGCTGACCGATGTCATCATGCCCGGGATGAATGGCCGGGAGTTGGCCGCGCGTATTGGCAGACTGGTCCCGGCGGTCCGGGTACTCTACATGTCGGGGTACACCGAGAATGCAGTGGGTCACGACGGCATGCTCGATCCTGGCATTAACCTGCTTCAAAAACCGTTCAGCCTTCCCGCGCTGAAGGACCGCGTGCGGGAGGTGCTGGATTCCGAACCCATTCCCCTGGAGGTCGATATGTCGTCCCGCACTGGCTCAAACGTTCTTGAGAAGAAGGTTCCACCGTTCCGCGCTCGCCGTTTTAATCTCCATCTCCCTTTACGCTATCGTCCGCTCGGCGAGAAGAGCTGGCGTCCGGGCACGACCGAGAACATCAGCCGCTCGGGGTTGCTGTTCCAGGCGCAGGAGTTGCTCCATGCGCATGCGCAACTGGAGATCAGCCTGGTGCTCCCGGCGGAAATTGCCGGGCTGCCTGCCACCGAGGTCATTTGCCGCGGCGAAGTAGTCCGCGCCGTCGAAACCCAGGGACAGAATGTGACCCCCGCGCTGGCCGCGAAGATCCTCCAATACCACTTCCAGCACGGAGCACGGGTCGGCGAAGCTTAGCTCGTCTGGAGACAGGGCTCCACGGCGTCGCGCCCACCACACCAGACCGGGGATGGTTACTTTCGGTACCTGACCCCTCTTGGACAACGCTCTCTGAGGCTGTTACATTTCGGCCAGTACCATTGCGTCACCGGGAGGCGAGCCATGTCCCTGGTTGTAAAACTGGAAGACGATCTCGGCGAACGCAGCGAGTGGGTCATGCTGCACGGGGTGGTTCCCGCCACCAGTCATGAGGGCCTCTTGCTGCTCAGCGGCATCGATCCGTTCGGCAAAACCGTTTTCAATCACCTGCAGATGGACGCCTTCCTGAAGGAATGGGACCGCGCGAAAGATCGCGTGCGCGATGACAGTCAGTTAGAGGCCTGGGAAAAGGTGAAGCACATGGCCGAGACGTGCCGCGACGACCGCGACTTGTATCTGCGCTTTGTCGGCAACTAAGCGCCACAACCGTATCGGCTACTTTTCGGGCAGATTGGCCGCCAGGAACCTCACCACGTTCTCTCCCATAATCATGCGGATCTCGGGTTCGGAGTAGCCCGCTTCCAGCATGGCATCGGTAATTTCGACCAGTCCGGTCGTGTCAAAAGGAGTGGTCACCGCGCCGTCGAAGTCCGAACCGAGCGCCACATGTTCCACGCCCACCCGGTCGGAAACATAGCGCATGGCCTTTACAATCGCTCGCGCATCGGCGCCACAGGTCGCCGTGTCCCAATACCCAATTCCGATCAGCCCACCCTTCGCCGCCACCACTCGAATCTGATCGTCCGTGAGGTTGCGGTTGTTGTTGCATGTGCCTCTCACGCCTGTGTGGGACACGACTAGCGGCCGGCTCGCAATCGCCAAGACATCTTCAATCGTTTTGGGCGACGCATGCGCCAGGTCCACGATCATGTGCCGGGCTTCCATTTGCCGCAGCCACTCGCGGCCTTTTTCGGTGAGGCCGGTCTTATGAACTCCGGCTGCCGATCCTCCAATATCGTTATCGAAAAAATGGCTCGGCGACATCATTCGGTATCCCGCTTGGTAGAGAACGTCGAGATTTTCCAATTTGCCGTCGAGCGCGTGCGCTCCTTCGATCGAAAGCATTCCGGCGGTGAGGCGTCCGTTGCTTTGGCGACGTTCGAGGTAACTGGAGAGATCGGCTGCGCTCTGAATCACGACGAAACCGCCGCGGGAAGCGTTCGCGAACTGATGCAGACGCCGCGCCTGATAGAGGGCCCGCTCCGTTAAGCTATTCCAGGTGCGGGGCGGCCAACGCCCCACCAGAGCCAGCCAGAAGATGTCATCGTTTTTGTCTTCATTGCTCTCTATGTTCAACCCGTGGGGACTCTTGGTGGGCAGGGAGAACACTTGCAACGCCACGTTGCCGTCAGCCAGACGCGGAATGTCCACGTGCCCATCCGTGCTGCGCTCCAGCAGGTCGCGACCCCATAGAAGCGAATCGGCGTGCAGATCGGCGATGGTGAGCGATTTGTGCAGAGTCAGCGCCCCCGCCGTGGCCGTATAGGGCGGCTTCTTTACAACCCTGTTCTGGTCCTGGTCCACCAACTGTGGAATGGTCGCAAAGAACGCAACCGCGATGCAGACGACCAGCAGAGCGACTTGAACGAACCGTCTGCCCACAACACCTCCGGGGATTCGAGATTACTCGAGATACACAGCAGTGAACGCCAAAGTGAACGCCAACTTAGCTCACTTCGACAGCGTTCCCAGAGCCTCACGAAACAGCACTTCGAAAGTCTGCGGACTCCTGCCGTTGCGCGTCACTGCGAGCATTGCTTTATCGGCTGCCGCGCGCTGGTAGCCAAGATTGGTCAACGCCGAAATCACGTCTTCTTCCACCGGGCTCGCCGGCGAAGCGCTCATTGAAGCGTCGGACGCTCCCGCCGTCGGCAACTTATCGCGCAACTCCAGCACCATACGTTCCGCCGTCTTCTTGCCAATCCCCGGAATGCGTGTGAGCCTCGCCAGGTCGCCTCCGCGAATCGCCCCCACCATTTGGTCGGCCGGCATGCCGCTCAGGATCGTGATCGCGAGCTTCGGACCAATTCCGCTGACCGTCAGCAACTTCTCGAAGAGCTGTTTCTCGGCCAAGCGCAGGAATCCGTACAAGCTAAGCGCATCCTCGCGAACGTGGGTATGAATGTGGAGCGCGACTTCGGCGCCTGCCGCCGGCATTTCTGTAAATGTCGGCACGCTGATGGCAACGTCGTAACCCACGCCGTGCGTTTCAACGATTGCCTGGTTCGGATGTTTCGCCAGTAGAGTTCCGCGAAGGTGCGCAATCATCGCGTGTATTGTACAGTCTGCATAAGGACGCCGCCCTCGTTCGACTTCGCTCGGGAACGATCCAGCGGGCGCGCCCCGGTGTTTCTTAGTTCCGAGCAAGAATAAAGCGACAGTTTTCCTTCCCTTTCCACAGGAAGTTTCTACCCTCCACAGTTTTTACACAAGCGTGCCCCACTTTGCCGTTGCGTTAGTCTTCCCTCTCCCGCACAGTGCTTGCAGTCAAAGCGTGAGATGTTCTGAGTCTGTTTGACAAGGGTTCAGCGTTGCCGGTGGTTTTCGAGAGTGAATCACCGGGGGAAATTCGGCGCATGTCCAGTGTGCCGGTGCCCGGGCTTCGCGGCCTCCAAAGAAATCCCCCTTCCAAGGAGGATG
>Ga0209698_10001347_pt1 | contig 28341 bp, 19 predicted proteins | sample LitLauG_LLR_2012_FD_187203 | JGI IMG/M metagenome (GOLD analysis project Ga0209698, IMG submission 187203) | Freshwater sediment microbial communities from Pennsylvania, USA - Little Laurel Run_MetaG_LLR_2012 (SPAdes) (version 2) | ecosystem: Environmental > Aquatic > Freshwater > Creek >... | reverse complement strand
GACAAAGTGTCCATCAGAAAGCTTCTGCGCTACCCCGTACAGAGGCACAGGCGCAATCGGCTGAATGAGAACGATGCCGTAAAAGATCAGATCCCAGAGTGTCAAAGTGCGCCGCAGACGCGGCACGGCTGTGGTGGAGGGAGCAGCATTGGAGGTTTCCATGGGTCCGGCTATTGGATTATGGAAGGGGCGAAAATGTCAACATTGAAACGTTTCTGTAGCGAGATTTCGGAATGGCAAGACCCCTTCTTCCGTGCAAGACAGCATAATGCAGCGTATTATTGCATATTATGGACAAGCAGACTGTTAGCTTTCGACTGGAATCCGATAAAGTGGCTGCCCTCGATGCTCTTGCTGGCTCCATGGATCGTGATCGCACTTTCTTGCTGAACGAGGCTGTTCGGGCTTACCTTGAGGCTCAGGAATGGCATCTGGCGGAGATAAGAGCCGGCATCGCTGAGGCGGATGCGGGTGAAGTGATCGATCACGGTAAGATCAAGGCGATGGCTGCAAAGTGGCGTCACCGGAGATGAAAATCGTCTGGACGAAACGTGCTGGCCGACACCTGCGTGCAGCCTATGTCTACTGGGACAGAGAAAAATCGGAGGAAGCAGCGGACGCAATGCTTGATCGCATCCTCTCGACCGTAGAGATACTGGAACAGAATCCGGAACTAGGCCGTCATGGTCGCATCGCCGGGACTCGAGAACTAGTCTTAAAGCCTTTGCCGTTTCTTCTTGCCTACCGTGTTGGCCGAAGAAAAATTGAGGTCATTGCGCTTCTCCATGGCGCCCGAAAGTGGCCGACGGCTTTCGAGTAAGAGGAATTTACCTTTTCGAGGCATAGTCGAACCAGTAACCTCTCTGCTCGTTCCCCGACATGTGGCGCGTGTTGTATTCGAGCAGATAGTTCACGTGCGCATCGTCGAGCGGGAATGCCTTCGGTGGGCCATAGGGATAGTCGCCCATGCTGAGGAAGGGAAGGGGAGCGACGTAGTTTCCTTCCGCGGCGTAGAAGTCCATGTCTTTCTCGTAGCCATTGGCGGCAAAGAAAAAATCGCGCACCCATCCTTGCGGCAACGCCGGCAAGCCCGAGGGATCGAAGTCGAGTTGGACTTCGTCACCGGAGCCGAAGACGGCGAGCTTGTCATCGTTTTCGGTCAACAGCGGCAGCACGTCGCCGTAGCGCGTGTAGGTGCCGGCCGGACGCGTATATGGCCCGGTCGCGCTTGCCTGCTCGTAGATATATTTCACATTCCCTGGCGGCGTGCCCTCGATTTTCAGCGGGTAGCCGTGGAACTGTAGATTCGCCCGGACCAGCGCGACCGGCGTCAGACGTGGAGTTGTGCTTGCTTGTTCGGTGCGGTCGATGAGAATGCTGTCCCAGTAGAGTTGCAGATTCGTTGTCAGGCGAATCTTGCGCGTCCCGAGGGGTAGTTTGCCGGAGAGGTCTGCCGTCATAGTGCGTGGGCCGCCTGCGGGGAATCCCATGTCGTCGATCACGCGCTTCCATTTTCCGTCCGATCCAAGCGCTTCCACGTAAGGAGCAAAAGCCTGTAACCCTGCTTGCGATGCGGCGTACATCGAGTTCGCCGTGAAGTATTCGACCTCGCCGTGCATGAGCAGCCACAGTGCTCCTCCCCGATAGGGTTCGCCCAGGTCGAGAGTCAGGCTGTGTGGCTTGGCGAATCCGGCGAACTGGGTCATACCGAAATCGCCGATGTAGCGATGCGCCAGCAGATCGGGCAAGACATCGTGCCCGTGATCATCCCAGGCGCCTGCGGGAGGCTTCGCATCATGGCTGACCACGACCTTGAATTGCGGATACGGCGGATTCGACGCGAAATATTCGTTCGGATAAACATCAACGGCGGCGGGGTGATCGACCGCCATCAGCCGCACCTGATCGAGGTAGACGGCTTCTTCGAGCGGCTCCATGAAGCGGAAACTCAAAAGACCGGCGTCGGACGTCGGACGTCGGCCCGCGGCAAACCGACTCGTACTGAGGTCTGAGGTCTGACGTCCCAGGTACGATTCACGCTTTTCCCGAATCATCCCGCGATCAATCTTGACCCACTCCACCGGCCGCGGAATGTCGCGCTGGCCGGGCCCGACCCAGTGCCCGACCACGCCAGCGCCCAGCATGTCGGCTACGAGTTGATAACGCTCGCCATTCCACGCAAAGAGAGTGGGGCACGAGGAACCCCGCCGGTCGATTTCGAGGAAATCCTGCTGCTTGTCACCGGCAACCTGAATTTCATCCTGCAGCACGCCGGTAGGCCATACCATGCGCACGATGTCAGCTTCTTTCGCGTCGCCAAGCCCGACGGTCAGATAGGGTGAGTTCTGACCGAGATAGCCGTTCGATCCGTAGATTTCGAACTTCTGCCGGTTGCCGCCGGAGAACACTTCGACTTTCGTCCCGATGGCGGACTTGTTATCGTTCAGTCCCTTGAGCGCAAGCCGCAGCCAGTGATTCTGATTCCCACCTTCGTTGCGCAATAGCACCGCGGGGCCATGATTCTGGGTGATGAGCAGGTCGGTCGCGCCGTCGTTGTCGTAATCGCCGGTGATGATGGCACGCGGGTCTTTAAGCTGAATCTTGTCGAGGCCGACGTCGGCAGTGACGTCTTTGAAACCGTCAGGGCCGAGATTGCGGAACAGGCGGACTTCGCCCTTGCCTTCTTTTGTTTCACCCACGGCGACGAGGTCGACCCAGCCGTCGTTGTCGTAATCGAAAGCAGCGATACCGTAGGCGCGGACCCAGTTGAGTTTCAATTCTTGAATGCCGCCAGGACGGTCAGAGGGGCCGATGAGGTAACTTATGGAGCCCAACGGAGGCTCGTGATCATTGTGCACAAGCGTGAGACCGGCCTTACTGTGGGTGAAAGCAAAATCCATCCAGCCGTCATGATCGTAATCAAGGACGGCAACGCCAACAGGAACGTCTCCATCTGCTCCCAACGATTCCCCTTGGGAAATTAAGAATTTTCCTTCTCGAGGGTTCTTCAGGAACATAGGCGCACCGACGGGGGATCCTCCAGTCACAACCAAATCTATAGCCCTGTCGTTATCGAAGTCGGTGCCGATCGCATTTAAGCCCGCAACATCCAGTCCGCGATCCCTACTGACATCAGTGAAAGTGCCGTTTCCATTGTTCTGCCACATCGTGCTTTTAGTTTTCAGGGCGGTAATTGCAACTGGCGCTGTCGTAGCTTTCGAGAACCGATTTGAAGGGCCACCCGGCCCCACCGCATACAAGTCAAGGTCGCCGTCGTGGTCAAAGTCGACAAATGTCAATCCTGTGATCACGGTGAGCCCATCCCCGTAACGAAGACCTGCCGCTTCAGCCACGTCTTTGAAAGTGCCATTTTTCTCATTGTGCAGCAGCAGAATGCGAGTACCTTCAGTGACCGCCAGATCAGTCGCCCCATCGTTGTCGTAGTCTCCCGCGGTACAACTGATCGCATGGATCTTCGGATCAAGCCCCGACTTTTTAGTCACGTCTTCGAACTTTCCGCTCCCTACGTTGTGGTACAGCGTGACTCCTTGTGCCCCGTTATCCGGTAGAAAAAGATCGATTCGTCCGTCGCCGTCGTAGTCTAGGAAGCAAGCACCTGATCCCAGGTAGAAAAGCGGGTCGCCATCCGGAGACGGAATCGATTGGCCGCTTAATCCCGCTTGCTTCGTCACATCCACAAACCGCACTTTGATCTGCGCTGGAGGCTTCAACTGCGCCTGCGGCGACTCCACGGCGCGGGAGTACTGGCCCTGTTCGCCATACGCTAGACTCATCGGAGCGCCAATTTTATTTTGGGTGATGTATTGGAACTGTTTCAGGTGTTCACGCGCGTGTTCTACATCTCCGGACTGCTGGTAGGCGCGAGACAGTCCGAACTCCGCCGAGGCGTGATGAGGATTGATCTTCAGGGCGTGCTGGAACGCTTCAATGGCCTGCGGAAACTGCTTGGCCTGCACGTAGGCGGTGCCGAAGAAGTACCAGGTGTCGGCATCGTTGGAGTCGATTTCTGTTACGTGCTTAAAGGCATCGATCGCGGTTGGCGCATCGCCGGAATTCTTGGCTAATAGACCAAGGTTGTACCAGGCATATGGACTTTTCGGATCCTGCTTCAGGACGTCTTCGAGCGCCGCCTTCGCCTCGTCCACCTTTTGCAGGTTGAGATACGCAATCCCCTCGTTGAGCCGCGCGATGGTCAGTTTGGGGTCGGCTTCGACCGCTTGCTGATACTGCTTCAGCCCCTTTTCAAACAGCTGCTGGTTCATGTAGGCGCAGCCCAGGTTATTCAGGCGGGCGGCCTCGATCGGGTTCGGCTGCGAGGTAGGAGCGAGCGCTGCAAAGGCGGCCAGCAGAGTGGCCAATAAAGCGATTGCGTTCCGGGGATTCATCTGGCTAAAGATTTAACCACAAAGGACGCGAAGTCACACGAAGGGAGCCCATCGGGTAGTGAGCTTTGTCATTCCGAGCGAAGCGAGGAATCTAGGTCTCCGTTGGCGCGTGCAAAAACCTAGGTCCCTCACTTCGTTCGGGATGACAAAAGCAGCAAAGTAGCCCACTACGGCCCATCGGGCTGGCCTCCGGAGGGCTATCTTGCTGTCGAGTACACGTGAGTCGCGCTGTACGGTCGGTTACCAGTGATCCCTTTGCCTTCCTGCACCGTTACTGTCTGCCCGCCGTTCACGTTCGAGAGCTTGTCTACCTGCCCGCTCGGCCATTGAATCTCGATTGCGTCGGCCTTGGTCTGCGCGCCCAGCCCGAAGGTCAGGACCAGTTCACTTTGCGCCAGATAGCTGGAACCTGAGCGCAGCATCTTCGATTGCTTGTCGGCGCCGGAGGTTACGCGAACGACTGCGCCAATTCCATCGCGATTCGACTTCGTGCCGACGAGCTTCACGCGCAGGCTGTGATTGGTCCCGCCCTCGTTGTGGAACAGATAAGCCGGGCCGGCATTGGTCGTCAGCAAAATGTCCAGAAATCCATCGTTGTCGATGTCCCCGTAAGCCGCGGCCCGCGCCACTTTCGGAGCGGCGAACGGCTTACCCATTTCTGCCGTGACCTCGGTGAATTTCCCGCCACCCAGATTGCGAAAAAGATGCGGGGGCTCGGCGTAGCTCACGCGTTTCTGTACCTTCTCGATCTGATCTTCGATGTGGCCATCGGCAACGAAAATGTCGGGCCAGCCGTCGTTGTCGTAGTCGAAGAAGAAGCAGCCGAATCCGAGCGTGACCAGCGTGGCGCGGCCGACCTCGGACTGGGGGGCTTCGTCGACAAACAATCCGTTGCCCTCGTTGTGGTAGAGCGAGACCATCTGATTCGAGAAATTGCTGATCAGGACGCTCGTGTGTCCACTGCGGTCGTAATCGGCGGCGTCGGTACCCATGCCGGCGCGCGCCACGCCGTCTTCGCTGAAACCGATCCCCGCGGCGACGCCCTTCTCTTCAAACGTTCCATTCTTCTTGTTGAGATAGAGCTTGTTCGGCTGTGTGTCGTTGGCAATGAGGATGTCGGGCCAGCCGTCGCCGTTGTAGTCGAGGATGGTGATGCCCAGGCTCTTCGAAGTTGGATCGCCCAACCCGGCCTTCTGGGTCGCGTCTTCAAACTTGCCGCCGCCCAGGTTGTGCCAGAGCCGCACCGAGGTGCCCTTGTAGGACTCCGGCGTGCAGTAGGACTTATGAGCTCCGTCGAGGGTACAGTAAAGATCGCCTTGCTCGCTCCATTGCACGTAATTGGCAACGACAAGATCGAGCTTTCCGTCGCGGTCATAGTCGACCCACGCGGCGCTGGTCGAAAATTCGCTCGGTCCCCACATCCCGGCGGCCTTGGTGACATCGGTGAACGTGCCGTTGCCGTTGTTGTGAAAAAGATGGCTCTGTCCCAGTGCTGAAACGAACAGGTCGTCGAAGCCGTCGTTATCGTAGTCGCCGACGGCCACGCCAAAACCGAACATGGGGATGGCGAGTCCTGCCTTGCGCGTCACATCAGTGAATGTTCCGTCGTGGTTGTTGTGATACAGCTTGAGCGTGGTCGCGCCGCCGTGTGGATGCCCCGGAAAATCTTCGCCGTTGATCAAGACGATGTCGGGGTATCCGTCGTTGTCGTAGTCGATGAAAGCACAGCCGGGCCCCATGGTCTCGGGCAGCCATTTTTTGCCGAAGGCTCCGTTGTTATGGGTGAAGTGGATGCCGGCCTGTGCCGTGATGTCGCGGAAGTGAATCTGGGCGGTACAAAGCGAAACCCCTGCGCAAAGCATCAAACACAGAGACACAGAGGCACGGAGAAAAACAGGAAAAGAAAATTCGTTGGTTTTTCTGTGGCTCAGTGACGCTGTCGTGAATTCGGTGGTAGGAAAGAACATTTAACGGGAGGCTCCGGCGGAAATCGCAGCCGGGCCTTGCCCGGCCGGACGGCCGAGGACGGCCGTCCCCACATGTTTTTTGGTAGTTAAAGGCAGCGGGACTGACACATGCTCATGCACCGCCTGCCGCTCGTTGTTGTCTTCGGGGTGCGCCTGGCGATACGGGCCGGTGATGGCCTGCGACGATTCGTCGGCCTTGAATCTCATGTACCGGGCTTGATGCTCTTTTGCTAACTTCTCGTTCCCGAGGCCGTTATAGCAGAGCATCAGGTTGTAATGGGCTTGAAGGTCTTCGGGATCGATTTCCAGCACCGACTGCAGTATCTTCACCGCTTCGTCATACTTTCTTTGCAGGAACAGTACCCGTCCCAGGTCGTTCAGAGCCACGCGGTCTTGAGGATATTGCGCCAGCACTGTTCGCAGTCGTGCCGCTGCGCCTTCGTAGTTACCGTCCGAGCGCAATACCTTCGCGTAGAAGAAATTCGTTCGCGCCAGGTCTGGCTTAATCGCGAGAGCCTTTTCCAGGACCGTGCGCGCGCGCGCCATGTCGCCTTCCTGCACGGCGCAACGCCCTATGTTCACCCAGCCATCGGGATTGTTCGGGTCGGCTTCGGTCACTTTCTGGAATGCCGCTGCCGCGCCTTTCAAGTCTCCTTGCAGGAACAATCCGATTCCATAGTCGTTCCAGCGCTGCCACTCTTCCTTGCTTGCGAGGGTTTTGGGCTCAGATGCCGGAGCGTTGTGCGCCAAGACTGGGAGTGTCACTTCGTCTTCTGCAATCGCGACAATGGGAAGATCTGGGATTTTTTCTTCCTTGGCCGACACACCTTTTAGAAGTCCCGTAAACAATGTCGGACGGTCGTCGTAATCCGGCGCAACCGCGTTGGGTTTGCTCGGATCGGGCACTCCCGCGAACGCTTCTTGCGTGCCATACCAGGAAAATTTCCGGTAGCAGAGGCGCGCGTGCAGCGTGATTTTGTTCCCGGTATTTTCAGGGATGAACATGCGGTAGTGCACCGTGTCGGCCGCGCCGGGAGGAATCAATCGCACATACACAACGGCACGAGTAGCCCAGGCGTTGCGCTTGTTGATCGGATTGCCGTGCGCATCGATCTGCAGCGAGCGATAGAAATGCGCTCCTTTTTCGACTGGACCGTGGCCGTTGTCCTCGGCCATTCCGCTCCAGAAGATGGTCTGGCCTTTGTCGTCAGTCCCTTTCAGTTCGAGCCACGTGTCGTACGCGTCGACCGTGCCGCCCGGAAAGAAGTGTCCGACTTTTTTCGTGCGGACGACCACATCGACTCGCACCGTGTCGCCGCGACGTAACGCGGGCTGCACACGGTTCAATGGTGCCGTGATTGGAGCAACTTCTCCAGTGCTCTCACCTGAAACCTTGCTCTCTGCTTCCTCGCCCACCGCGAACGTCGTCGACAGATCGGACTGCGAAACGAGGCCTGGTTTGAATGAAGCCTGCGCGGGAGACAGCGCAAAAATATCAACGCTCAGCTGCCCATTTTTCAGGAAGTCTTCCGTCAGCTTGAGTTGCGCCGCGTCTTCATTCGCTGTTGGCACCGCTGTATTCGCGGCAGGGAAGCGGTGTGAATGCACGAACCCGTTGATGTTCCCCATGTCCTTGGAAGCTTCCTGCGGCATGTGGCAATCGGCGCACTGCGCGGGCTTCGGCGGATAGTAGAACGATCGTGCTCCTTGCCCTGAAACTCCACTGGCCTGCCAGTTGTCGTACTCGTTGAATCCACGAAACCAGCGATAACTGTTCACCGGAACATCCAGGTGTACTTTATGGCACGATGAGCAGAATTCCGCCGTCTGCTCGCGCATGAACGGCTTCAGAAACACGCGCCGGTGCGGTTCGGGATTCAACTTGATCAAGAAATCATGCAGTGCCCGCGCCACCGGATTTTGCGTGGCCGCTAATTCATGGAGTTTCGGGTACTCCAGGTAAAAATCCCCCTGGCCCATGGTGCTCTTCACGTCGGCGATCGAGTGGCACATCATGCAGCCAAGTCCAGCTTGTGCTTCGGGACGATGCACGATCTGTTTGATCGGCGTATCCATGAGGCCGGCGTAGAGCACGGCCGGATCATGGCATCCGCCGCACCACTTCGAAGGCTTGGTGCCGATCGTGTCTTGCATGTACTCAATCGACTTGCGATACCACTGATTGTTGAACGAGGAAAAGTGGTGCGCCGAACTGTACCACTGGTTGTAAATGTCTTCGTGGCAGCGCTTGCACGAATCGGACTCCATGAAAAACTTGCTCGGGATCTTTTGGTGCCCGTAAACCTGCGCGGAACTCGGGAAGAACGGGCCTTGGGGGCCGTCGCCTTCGCCGTTCATGGTGTCCGGCGGCATGGCGGGATTCTGGATGCGGCCGCGCGTTTGCCAACTTTCGCGCACATACCGCGCGCCATATCCAATGCCTGCCAGCACGAGCAGGCAAATGACCGCTCGCGATGCACCCGCGAACAGTCCTGGCCGGGAGGATTCGCGTTGGCCCAGCCATCCCGCGATCAGCAGGCCGACCCCAGCCAAAGACGAGAGGATGTGGCCGTACAGCTTGTTCCATTCCGAGCGCGGGGTACCGGTCTTGATCAGGATGATCCCCAACACCGCGCCAACAGCGACCAGCAACCATCCCGCGCGAGAGGAGAAGTTTCCATTACGAAGCAAGCGAACGAGCAAGGGCAACAGGAGAATCGTCGCCAGAACTCCTCCCAGGGCGTGCAAGAGGACTACCCCGGCATAGGGAATATTCGGTTGCGGGAAGGTGTAGAGGTAGGCTGCGGAGCCGACAAGAAAAGCCACGAGCCACAACAGCAATCGGCTCGCGAACCCGCTGGATGTTACTTTGTCCTGCATGAATGGCGTGGAGGTGGTGCGGACTTCAGCCCCACAGTGGCTGAAAATTCAGCGTAGTCAACGTTATACAGTGCGGCGGACAGGCGAAATAATAGAAAAGTACTATGCAGTCAAACCTCCAGCCTCTTGCACAGGGCGATCCGAGGGAAAAAATCGGAAATCAGCTTGCCGCGAACGGCGGAATCCTCGCGTGCGGGCATTCGCGTTCCAGCGCCGCGGCAACACTTAGCACCTGCTCCTCTTCCCAAGGGCGGCCGACGATTTGCACTCCAATGGGTAAGCCCTCGCGAGATTGGCCAACGGGAACCACCGCCCCGGGATTACCTAGCACGTTGAACCATTCGGTGTAGCTCCAGGCGTCCAGATAGTGCACGTTCTTGCCCTCGATCTGCCAGTTGCGTTCGCCGTGACGAAACGCGGGCACTGCGGCCGCCGGACATAACAGGATCGGATACTTGCGCATTTGCGCAAGAAACTGGCTTCGCAGCACATCTCGCCCAATCCATGCTTCCAGCAGTGAGTCGGCGGTGAGAGGTGTCTCGGCGGCCGACCATTCCAGAAATTGTCTGAGGACCGGACTGAGATCGCCTTCACGCCCTTTGAACATGGGACGAATCAGCATCCCTCCCATGGTCACGAAGAATTTCTTCCAGAGAAGGCGAGCTTGTTCCAGTCCTTCCGGGCGGAATGCCTCGACCGTGAACCCAGCATGACGCAGAGCTTCGGCGGCTGTTCTCACAGCCTCGCGAGTCTCTGGCGTCACCGGCGTGCGTCCGTCGTCCTCGAAGTAGCCGATGCGAAGTTCTCTCGTCTCGTCATTACTTGGCCAGCGGACCGGAACCGGTGCCGCGAATGTCTCGCCTTCGTCGGGCCCCTGCATGACTTCAAACAACAGGCGGAGGTCGGATACCGTGCGCGCCATCGGTCCCACCACGCCGATCATGGCAAATGGACCCCCGGAAGGAGGGAAGTGACCGGTGCATGGAATTCTGCCCGGCGTCGGCTTGAGTCCACAAATACCAGTGAAATGCGCCGGAACGCGAATCGATCCCCCGCCATCGCTGCCGACTCCGCCCGCCGACATTCCCGCCGCAATCGCCGCCGACTCTCCGCCGCTGGATCCCCCGGCCGTGCGTTCCAGGTCCCAGGGATTACTGGTGCGTCCATAAAGAAGATTGTCCGTCTCCCATGCCATCAGAATTTCCGGAGTATTGGTTACGCCCAACACGATCGCTCCGGCGCTGCGCAACCGCTGTACGAGCGGGGCATCGTATTTGCCGATGAATCCTTGCCGGAGTCGCGTTCCCGACTCGAACTTCATACCTGCGACCTCGATCGAACTCTTGATGCTGATGGGAACTCCATGCAGCGGACCAAGAGGGGCGCAGTGCATCACAGCCTGTTCCGCTGCACGCGCCTCTCGCCTCACCCGTTCGGCATCCACGTGGACGAATGCATTCAACCTGGGATTGAGGCGCTCGATTTTGCGGAGGTGGGCTTCTGCCAGCTCGAGAGGAGAAATTCTTTTCTCGCGAATCCGTGAGGCCATTTCAGTGGCTGTCAGAAAGGTAGGATCGGTCATTTCGGCCAAGAGGACAGAATAGTGAGTCTAGCATTTGCCGAGAATTGAACTGGGGCGTGACAACAGCTTTACTTTCCCCGTGTTGCTCTGTGACCCCTGTGGTGCACGTTTCTTTTCGACTCCATCGTGCGGTCAAGTGCGAGTTTCTCCTCGACCGTCAACTGACGAACGGAGCCTTTCGCCAGGGTTCCAAGTTGCAGCGGCCCAATCGCAACCCGCACCAGCCTAAGCACCTCGATTCCAAGAACGTCCAACATCCGCCGGATCTGCCGGTTTCTGCCTTCGTCCAGAACAATCTCGAGCCAGCAGTTTTTTTCTCCTGATCGAAGCAGGCGAACGCTGCGCGCGCGCAGCATCTCACGATCGCTCACTCCACGCTGCAATTTGCGAATCAATTCTTCATTCGCTACTATGCCGATCTGCACGTGATATGTTTTTTCCAGATGCGTCTCCGGCGCGGCTGCACGAGCTCCCCATCCGGAGTCATTCGTCAACAACAGCAACCCTTCGCTGGCCTTGTCCAGCCGGCCCACTGGAGCGACCCAAGGCAGGGTCCGGCCTAGTCCTTCGAGCAGGCTGTATACCGTCTCACGGCCCTTTTCGTCCGATGCCGTAGTGACCAACCCGCGAGGCTTGTTCATCATTAAGTAGATGTATGGTTGTGCCTCAACCGGATTGCCATCCACCGTGACCTGATCACGTCCCATATGCACCGGGCACTCCGGATCACGCCGTACGCTGCCGTTCAATCGCACACGCCCGGCACGAATCAACTCCGCCGCCTGCGAGCGCGAGCAATATCCCAGCTTCGAGAGCACACGGGCCAAACCAATGGCGCGTCCAAGTTTCTTCGTCAACACGCGTTCATGCTACTGGAAGTCTTCCGGCCCTGCATGCAGAATGCTGGCCCGCTTGGTACTATGATGAGGTTTTCATCCCGGCAGAACAGGAGGCTCCCGTGGCCCACCAGCATCCTCCCCGGTTTCTGAAGATCGTAGACGACGCACGAACGCGGATCCGCGAAACCGACGTTGATGCCGTGAAATCCCGCATGGACCGCGGCGACAAGTTCCTGCTGGTCGATGTGCGCGAGGAAAGCGAATTCGCCAAGGATCACCTGCCCGGCGCGATCCACCTGGGCAAGGGTGTGATCGAGCGCGACATCGAAGCGTGCGTTCCCGAACTGAACAACGAGATGATTCTGTACTGTGGCGGAGGTTTCCGTTCTGCCCTGGCTGCCGACAACCTGCAGAAGATGGGTTATACCAACGTTATTTCCATGGATGGCGGCATTCGCGGTTGGCGGGAGAAGGGGTATCCGCTAACCAGGGATTAGGGTTCCGATTCTGTGTAGCGGGGCGGAAACATGGGGCTTACCGTTGATTCTGTGTTAAGCTCCAACGCTTAGTCATGAACCTGCGCATTTTCTTTTGGTCGCTCACATCGGCCCTCGCCGGATTTCTATTCGGCTTTGATACTGTCGTCATCTCCGGTGCCGAAAAGACGATCCAGACCCTGTGGGAACTGAGCCCGCGTCTGCATGGCATCGCGATGGCCTCGGCGCTTTACGGGACGGTCGTTGGATCTCTCCTTGGAGGCTGGCCCGCCGACCGTTTCGGACGCAAAGCCACGCTGCTCTGGATCGGTGTTCTCTACTTCGTCGGCGCCATTGGCTCCGCGCTGGCGCCCAACGTGATCACGTTCATTGCGGCCCGCGTCATCGGGGGACTCGGCATCGGCATCTCCACTGTTGTTGCCCCGATGTACATCTCGGAGATTGCGCCGCCCAAACAACGTGGACGTCTCGCAGGCATGTTCCAATTCAACATCGTGTTCGGCATTCTTGTTGCATTCGTTTCGAATGCTTTGCTGGCGGGCATTGGTGAAAATGCCTGGCGCTGGATGCTGGGCGTCGCCGCATTCCCTTCGCTTCTCTATGCGTTCTTCTGCCTGGGCCTTCCGGAGAGCCCGCGCTGGCTGGTGAGCCGGAAAGGTGACCGGCAATCGGCATTAGAAGTGTTGCAGCGGGTCGAGCCAGATGTACCGAGAAGCGAGATCGAAGCGCAGGTCGATGCGATTGCAGCCCACTCCACCGCGCAGGCCTCGTCCGGCCATTTTTGGACTCGCCGGTTGCAGAAGCCGATCCTTCTGGCCATCTTGATCGCGTTCTTCAACCAACTTTCGGGAATCAATGCGATTCTGTATTTTGCTCCACGCATCTTCGAACTCACCGGACTGGGAGCCAAGGCCGCGCTCCTGCAGTCGATCGGAATCGGCGTGACAAACCTGGTCTTTACTTTTGTCGGCTTGTGGCTGATCGATCAACTGGGCCGCCGCACGCTTCTTTATATCGGTTCATTCGGCTACATCACTTCGCTCGGTCTTGTTGCCTGGGCTTTTTTCACGCAACACTATTCCATCGTTCCCGTTTGCATCTTCGCTTTTATTGCGTCTCATGCCATTGGGCAAGGTGCGGTCATCTGGGTTTTCATCTCCGAGATTTTCCCCAACCGCCATCGCGCCGAGGGCCAGACACTCGGCAGCTTCACGCATTGGATTTTCGCGGCCACGCTGACTACGTTTTTTCCCGCCATGGTTTCCGCGTTTCGCCCCGGCTACATCTTCTTGTTCTTCACCTGCATGATGGTCCTGCAACTGATTTGGGTCATCACGCTGGTCCCTGAAACGAAGGGTGTCCCGCTGGAAGAGATCCAGAAGCGGCTGGGCATTGAGCAGGAAACGCCAGCAATCGCGCGTTGACGTTCCGCCCCACTGTGGATTTTCCTACTGTTGCAGCACTTGCGACGGCTGAGGATGTACTTGCTGGTTCTGAATCGACGAAACGTCCCACCCTCCGCCCAGCGCCTTCACCAGAAACACCGACGCAACCATCTGTTGACCCAGCAACTGGGTGGAGAGCCGTTCATTGTTGAGTAAGAGAGTTTGTGACGTAATCACGTCGAGGAATGTCGTCAACCCGCCAATATAGCGATCATTCGCGATCTCGAGCGCCCGGCGCGCATCTTTCACCGCGGCGGTCTGCGTCTGTTCGGCCTGCGACAACGTATTCAGGTTCGACAAGCCATCTTCCACTTGCTGAAATGCGGTCAGCACTGATTCGCGATAATTTGCTACCGACTCGTCGTAAGCAGCCTTTTGTGCCGCCAGGGTCGCGCGATTTCTTCCGCCGTTCACGATCGGCTGCAGCAAATCCGCTCCCAGCGACCAGAATGCGCTCGGAGCGTTCACCAGCGAACTCAGGCTTGTGCTTTCGAATCCCCCGCTGCCCGAGATGGTCAACTGCGGATAGAACGAAGTCTTTGCAACTCCGACCAACGCGTTCTGCTGTGCCATAGTGCGCTCCGCCGTCGCCACGTCGGGGCGGCGTTCCAAAAGATCGGAAGGCATTCCCATCGGGATCGCCGGCGGGGTCGTCTTCAGCGGCGCGACCGGCACGCTGAACGTAGAGGCTGGTTGCCCCACGAGCACCGCAATCGCATGTTCGTCCTGCGCGCGTTGTTGCTGCAATAAATAGAGCTGAGTAACAGTGGAATCCAGCAGCGTCTGCTGTTGCGCCAGATCCAGACCGGAAGCCACTCCGCCTTCATGTCGCTGGTTCACCAGCACCAGGCCCTTCTGCTCGATGTCGATCGATTCCTGCACGACCTGGATTTCCGAATCCAGTTCGCGCAGCGTGAAGTAATCTGCCGCCAATTCCGCGGTCAACACGAGGTGCACGTTTTGCAGGTCGGCGGCCGTTCCTTGCAGGCTTGCATTGGACGCTTCAAGGTTCTTCCGCACTCGCCCGAAAAGATCGACTTCGTAATTCAGCGCGAAGGGAATCTGAAAAAGGTTCTGCGTGCTCGGGGTGTTAGGGTTGAGAGTGAGTGGACGATTTCCTGAAAATCGAGTGCGCGCCGCCGACGGATCTACGCCCGCGGTAGGAAATAATCCGGCAGACGCAACCCTCGCCAGGGACCGTGCCTCGTTCAATCGATCACGCGCCGCCACCAACGACTGATTCGCCGCGAGCAGTTGTTGCTCGTAGCCGTTGAGTTGGTCTTCGTGGAAGATTTCCCACCACGCCCCTTTGGGGATGGCGTCCTTTGGCGCCGCCTCACGCCACGGGCCTTCCGTCTTCCACGCGGGCGGGGAAGGTACGCTAGCGCGCTGGTACTTGGGTCCGACCGTGCATCCCATGCCGGCGCTGATTCCGATTGCTGCCAGCAACACCGGCCACTTCATGAAGGACTACCCGCCTGGTTCTGCGCCGATACGTTGACTGGCTGGTTGTCTTCCAGGGAGTCCGCGGGATTGATGACGATCCGGTCATTCACATCAACACCGCCCAGAATCTCCAAAGTCGTGCCGTAGTCATGCCCAATCACGATCGGGCGCAAATGCACTTTGTTGTCGGGACCCACCACGGCCACCTGCGCGCCTTCCTTCCGGAATAGCATGGCGTTGACCGGCACAGTTACTTTTTTGACATCAATTTTTGGCGCGAAGTGCACCTCACCGAAAGTGCCACTCAGAAGCCGTCCGCCTTTGTTGGGGACGTCGACCTCCGTAAGCAGAGTGCGGGTTGCCGGATCGATCGCATTCGCAGTTCGGGTAACTGTACCGCTGAACTTCTGTCCGGCCATCTCCGGGACCGTGATATACGCGGGCATTCCATCTTTGATCGCCGTAAAGTAAGCCTGCGGTACATTGACGTAGACGCGCAGCGGATCATCTTTCGCGACCGCGAAGAGCTGCGTGCCGGCTCCTCCCGCAGTGATCAGCGCTCCGGGATCCACGTTACGTTTAATCAGCACACCTGAAAAAGGCGCGTACACGTGCTTAAACGACTCGAGCTCCTCCAACCGACGGACGTTCGCTTCCGCCGCAGCCATGTTGGCTTCACCTTGCTGAAACGCGCTGGTCTGGGTATCAGTCTCCTGTTGCGAAACGGCATCGGTCTTGCGCAGGTTCTTGAATCGTTCTGCCGAAATCCTCGCCAGCTCCAGTTGTGCAGCGCTTTGCTGCTTGACAGCTCGCGCTTGCGAAAGTTCCTGATCCACTTCCGGCGTATCGATTTCCGCCAGCAGTTCGCCCTTGTTCACGCGGCTGCCAATGTCCTTGTACCAGTGCAGCAGGTAGCCGTTGGTACGGGCGTAGATCGGGGATTCTTCATACGCCTGCAAGGAACCAGGCAGCACCAGTTCCTCGTCCGGCTTCTCCGCCTGCGGATGGACCACAACCACCGTGGCTACCGCATCCGTATCGGTTTCTTTGGCCAGCGCACGACCAGCCCGGATTCGCGAGAACATGCTCGCCGCTCCGCACAGCGCCAGCACGACAACCACCAGGGCGACGACCGTAATCGCTTTCCGTGGTGGTGCCGCCGGCAGTTCCGGAGGTGGTGTGATCTGTGGTCGAGCGTGCTCGCTCTCCTCAGTTGTCTGATATCGATCTCGATCCCCTGGCATGATGACTCTCAAAATACTCGGAATAAAAGATAACGGCTCAAATGCAAGACTACTCGCGGTTTTCAGCCCGTGCAGCCCTTCGGCTATGCACGATCGCGAACACCGACGGTACAAAAAACAAAGTCGCAACGGTAGCAAACAACAAGCCGCCGATCACAGCACGCCCAAGCGGAGCATTTTGCTCACCGCCCTCACCCAATCCCAGTGACATAGGCAACATGCCGATGATCATTGCCATCGCCGTCATGATCACCGGGCGAATACGCGTGTAGCCCGCCTCCAGCGCCGCTTGCACTGGCGCAATGCCTGCCTGCATCCGATCACGGGCAAACGACACCATCAGAATCGAATTAGCAGTCGCGACCCCCATGCACATGACCGCGCCGGTTAAGGAAGGCACACTTAGCGTGGTGTGGGTCAGCAGCAGGATCCACGCGATTCCGGCGAGCGCCCCGGGAAGCGCCGTGATAATCACAAAGGGGTCCAGCCATGACTGGAAGTTGACCACGATCAGGAAATACACCAGCATGATCGCTCCCAGCAGTCCAATGCCGAGCCCAAAGAACGACGATCGCATGGTGTGGACTTGCCCGCGCACCTCGATGCTTGACCCACGGGGCAGATGCTTCATGAACGGATCAAGAACTTTCTCCGTATCTTTGGCGACAGCGCCTAAATCGCGTCCCTGCGTGCTCGCGTACACATCAATCACCGGTTGCACATTGTAGTGCGATACCACCGCGGGCCGCGAGGTCGGCGACAGGTGCACCAGATTTCCCAGAACTTGCGTGTACGAGTTTGCCGGATCATTCACCGGAAGATCCATCAAGTCTTGCAAGGACGTCATTCGGTATTGCGGTGACTGGACCGCCATCTGGTACGTCACGCCATTTTTCGGGTTAAGCCAGAAGCTCGGTGCAGTTTGGAAGCTGCCACTGAGAGAAACCAGTACGCTCTGCGCAACGTCCCGCGGATTCAATCCCACCTGTGTCACGAGGTTGCGATTGATATCCAGGTGCAATGTGGGCAGCCCGAGCATCTGTTGCACGTGGACGTCGGCCGTCCCCGGCACGCGACGCAACTGGTTCGCAATCCTCTGTGCAATGTCGTAATTGCTTTGCATGTCAGGCCCAGTCACCTGAATATCAATCGGCGCCGGCAATCCGAAATTCAGAATCTGCGTGACAATGTCCGCCGGCTGGAAGAAGAACTCAACGCCGGGAAATTTTCGCGGCAACTCTTGTCGCAACTGGCGCACCAGTTCCGCAGTCGGGCGGTGGTCTTCGCCCAGTCCCACCAGAATCTCCGCATCGCTGGTGCCGATCACCCCTGAATTGCTGTACGACAGGTTAATGCCGGAGTTCGGCAGCCCGATATTGTCAAGAACGTTCGTAATCTTCGGAAGCCTTTGGTGCAAATACTGTTCGACCTGATCGCACAGCCGCGCGGTCTCTTCCACGCGCAGTCCCGCACGCCCACGCAGGTGCAACCGGATCAGGCCCGCATCTACGGATGGAAAGAAATCTTCCCCGAGAACGAAGACCCAACCCAGCGAAAGCACGCAAAATGCGAGGAAGAAAACGGCGAACAGCTTGCGATGCGCGATCGTGGTTTCCAGAAGCTGGTAGTAGCCGTCGCGGAACTTCTCAAATCCCCGTTCAAACCCCCGCTGGAATCGCCCCATGAACGATTTCGGTCCGGCTGCCCGATGTTCGTGCCCTCGCATGATGTACATGACCAGTGTCGGAATCAGTGTGCGTGAAAGGAAATACGACGCCAACATCGCGAACACTACCGCTTCGGCAAGCGGCACGAACAAGAATTTCGCTACGCCGGTGAGGAAAAACATCGGCACGAATACGATGCAAATACAAATCGTCGAGACGAAGGCGGGTACGGCAATCTGCGCCGCGCCATCCAGAATCGCCTGTTTCATCTCCTTACCCTGCGCCAGATTTCTCTCGATGTTCTCGATCTCGACCGTTGCGTCGTCCACCAGGATTCCCACTGCCAGGGCCAATCCGCCGAGCGTCATGATGTTGATCGTCTGGCCGAGCGCGCTCAGCAAGATGATCGAGACAAAAATCGACAGCGGGATCGAAATCGAGATCACGATCGTTGGCCGCCAGTCGCCCAGGAACAACAGAATCATGCAGGCCGTCAGCAGTGCTGCGCTCAGCGCTTCGACGACCACGCCCCGGATTGACGCCCTGACAAATAAAGATTGATCGAACAGAGGCGTAATCTTCATCTCGGGTGGAAGCGATTGCGCGGCGCGTTCCGCCATCTGCTTCACGCCTTCCACGATGGTGATCGTCGATGCGCTGCCCACCTTCAGCATCGACATCAGCGCGCCCCGGCTGCCGTCCATACGGACAATGTTGGTCTGTGGCGCAAAACCGTCGCGAATATGCGCCACATCGCGCATGTAGATCGTCGATCCATTGACCGTCTTAACAGGCAGCTCATTCAACTCCGCGATCGTCTGCGGATTGCCATTCATCTCCACCTGATACTCGAGGGATCCTATCTTCGTAGACCCAGACGGAAGAATCAGGTTCTGCGCATTGAGCGCGTTCACGATATCGTTAGGGGAAAGTCCGTTCGACTGCATGCGCGGCAGATCGAGATCGACCTGAATCTGGCGAATCTTTCCGCCGTACGGGTACGGAGTGGCTGCGCCCTGCACGGTCGCCAACTGGGTCCGCAGAAAGTTCTGTCCCAAGTCGAAAAGCTGCTGCTCCGGAAGGGTCCTGCTGCTCAGACCCAACTGCACAATCGGCGTTGACGATGCGGAATAAGTAATGATGAGTGGCGGCTGCGTTCCGGGCGGCAATCCGCGCAAGATTGTCTGGCTCATTGCGGTCGTCTGCGCCAGCGCATTTTGAATGTTGACGGTCGGTTGGAAAAAAATCTTGATAACCCCGATGCCGTTCAACGACTGCGACTCGATATGCTCAATGTCGTTGACGGTGATCGTCAGTCCGCGCTCCGAGTTCGTGATGATCCGGTCCGCCATCTCGTCCGGCGCCATTCCCGTGTAGGTCCACACCACGCTGATGACGGGAATATCAATGTCGGGTAAAACGTCAACCGGCATTCGCCAGATCACGAGTGGCGTCAGCAGCAACAACACCAACGCCATCACCACAAATGTATAAGGACGCCTAAGTGCTAGGGCTACGATCCACATCGTTTAGTTGTTCTCGGACAAGGCTGGCTTGCGCCGTTCAGAAGTCATACGCGCCGGTAAGGTTATGGATTCGAAAAGGCGCGTATCGGATTCAGTATATGAGATAGAAGCAAGCTCTCAGGTACCGGAAAACGTAAAGATTCGTAATGGACGCAGAAATGCGCGAGATCGGGCGGGAAACCAAGAGGGACGGGCTGTTGCGCCCGTCCCTCGAAGAGCTCTTACAGCCATTCTACTTTCAGCACCGGATGCAATTCGATTACGTTCGGCGCTGCGCCCGTTGCTCCATGCGCGCGGTCGAAGAACCCGACTCCAGTGATCCGCGCCTGGGTCGGCGTGATCTGGGTTGAGAACAGCGGTTGTGGCGGATCGATCTTCCTCAACCGGGTGGTCATGCGCATCTGTGGAGGAGCAGTCGCTCTTGGCCCATTCGGTGCAGAGGCCAACGCTCCATGCGGCAGGTACTTGTTGTTCACCAGCGTGAAATCCGCCGGTGAGAGATGCTGCACCAGTTTGTTGTCTACCTCTTGCCGAGCCTGTCCGATGTTTGTGATCCACGGACTGTCTCCCACAAACTCTGTCGTAGGCGTGGGAATCTCGGCCACCATCTCCTGCCCGCTGGTGCCTTGCAGCACAAGATGGTAGTCGCCATCAGCTTCGTGTTTGAGGGCAATGATCGTTGCCTCAATTTGCCAGACAGTCACCTCCGTCACACCATCGCGCACGCTTTGGAATTGGGGAGGATCCTGCGTTGCGACCTCGAGCCCCTGTGGCCGTGGCAAGCTGATCAACTCCTCCACGGTGCTCGCGACAATTCCGGCGCCCAGATCGTTTCCATTGATCACGTTCTTGCCCACCTTGGCCCGATCCGGGTCCTGGCCGGTCTTCACGGGCCAGCGTTCGGTTCCTGGCTTATCCAGCGGGCCCGGAGCTGGCGCGTTGAGTGCCTTGACCGCGGGCGTTCCGGTATTTCCTGTGAATCCGCACGCCTGCTTGATCTGGTCGGCGACGTTCGGTGGGACCACCGGCAATGTATTGACATCGGTGATCGGCCCGCCATCGGCAACTGGCGTCGGTGGCAAGGGACCAGAAGGCATCGGCGGTGTCGGTACTGGAGTTGCCGGACTCGGTTGTACTGGACCCGGTTGAACTGGAACTGGCTGCACGACTCCCCCAGCATTGAGGGACCGGCCAAACACGACAAGGCGCGGAGTCACATCGCGATTCGAGCCATCCCCCGCTCCCTTCATCGTGTACCCCGTCGCCGCAAACAACTTCTGGCCGGGGAATAGCGGCCGCACCGTCAGATAATCTCCCCACTGCGCGTCAGCAGGGCCTCGGTCTCCCGCACCGGCGAGCAAATCCTTACGCGTATTCGTCAGGATGCCAACCATGTGCGAAGGAAACTGCTGCGGGCCTCCGATCATGTACGAGATGCCAACCTCTCCGTCGGTATTCGACGATAATGCGCCGTAAGCGGTGGCGGCATTTGCGTCGAATACATTAACGTTGTCCAGCAAGGTCAGATTGTTGGCGTCAATGCGCGCGATCTGCACAAACGCATTGGGACGCTGGTTCGAGCCCTGGTCCACCGACCACGCGAACCATATCTCTGGTCCGGTTTGCGTCGTGACAAAGGTCGCCCCCGTGATGCGCGAGTCGATTCGGTCGAGCCATCGCTGTCCGTCGGGCATGCGCGACTGATATCCCTGGCCACCAATCCATCGTGCTACTCCAACATCAGAGGGAGTCGGCTGGGCTTGCCCTTCGTCCCAGGTGAAGACTCGCAGCGTGCTCGTGTCGGCGTGCGTCGCGAAATATGCTTTCGTCCCACAGTTTTGCGCGACACGGAAGCTGTTCAGATCCGTCGACGGAAAAGTCTGCGCGGTTGGTGCTCCGGCATCGATATCGGCAATGGGCATCCGAACCACCACGGCTCCGGCCGACTGTCCCTGCGGCGTAAACACGTTCGACGTCACATACAGAAAATTCTCACTCAATGCCAGGTCCGGAAAATCCAGGAACTGTCCCGGCAGTCCGAGGTTCTGCGTCGTGATATCGAAGAGCCGCCACTTGCCCGCGGCAACATCATCGCTCTTGGCAAAGGCCAGACGCTGGATGTTGTCCTGGTCGGGCCCGGTTTTCGGCCCATACTGCAGCAGCCACACAAACGTATCGATCTTGGCGATGTAATTCACTACCTGATCGCAGCAATATCCAAGATTCGGCGGATCGGGAAATGCCGTAAACGGATCGAGGTATTGGAACGTCTGCCCGCCGTCGGCAGACCGTGCCGCATACCAGTTGCCGGTGTACATCACGACTTGATTGTTGACTGAAACGCTGGGCTCGCCCACACTGGAGGCCAATTGCTGCTGCCCCGGTTGCGTGAGTTCGGTGTTGGTTACAATGGCGAGGTCGTCGGTTCCGGCGCCGGCGCCCGCCGCCCTCTTTCCACCGGGAAGCGCGCGCTGCAACGTGAACGAAATTTCCCGTGTCGTGCTGTGAAATGCGCGCTCCTTGCCTTCCTTCACCCGCGGCAGTACCCGGCGGCGGTGAATCGACTGTCTCTTTTCATGCGGCGGCGGCACATCGTGGTGCTTCACCTGCATGGGTTTGGCTGCGACTGGCTTCAGCTTGAATTCTGTTGGTGCGACCGACTTTCCGCGCCCGGTTGGTTTATTGCTGCCCTTGTCGTCACTCTTTCCTCTTGCCATAAAATCGCCTCCGCTTTCTGATCACATGAATCTAATGCGATCCCGATACGTCCCCCGTTCTCTCAGAAACTTTGTAGGCCACTTTGTTACAAATCGCGACCAACCGAACGGCGCTAAAATGGAATCAAAGGTATCCCGTATGCCAAACCAGACTCCTGAGAAGAAGCCCGATGCAGTTCGCGAAACTCGTCTTGAATCTGCCGGCGAGTTCGTGGTCGAACAGCACCCCACCCCGCCTAAAGGGCCTGCGGATAAAACCATCCATCCACGCCGTCCGCTGCCTCCGGTTCCTGAAAAGGCGCCGAAGCCGGACGCTGATGAAGCGCCCGACAAATGAACTTCGGCCTGAACTTAATGGGCCTCGAAAGAATTCGATCGGTTGTGGGGAAGTAACGAGCCTGAAAGAGTCCGAAAACGGCGACGCGCGAAGTGTAGTCCACCGCCTGCAGGTGTCAAGCGAAAACTAGTCCTTGTTACAAAACCCGAACATCGTGGAAGTCCGTTTCCAGTCAGGGGAAGACACTGATCGTTGGTCTAACTTAGGCTCTCCAGTGTGCTACTATGCCCGGCTAAGTTCCTTCGGGGGAGGGAGCATGACAACGGGACTGAGGCCCTTGACGACGGGAGAATTGCTGGATCGCACCTTCTCTCTCTATCGCGGCTACTTCGGACTCTTCATCGGCATCTTCGCCCTCCCACACCTGGTCGTGCTGGCGTACCAGTGCCTAGGACTCAGGTTTCAATCTCCCAAACCCGACCTTGCGAACCTTCTGTTGACGAGCTTATGGGGTTTCGGCGCGGCATTCGTGAGCCTGGCTGTCTCCGCAACTTCACAGGCCGCGACGGTCGTCGCTGTCTCTCAGGTTCACCTCGACCGCCCTGCCAGCGTGATGGAATCGTTTTCGAAAGTGAAAGGTCACATTCTCGGAGTCGTCGGACTCTCGTTGTTGATTGGGATCGCCGCTGGCGCCGCGTGCCTTCTCCTAATTGTTCCCGGTGTCCTGCTGTTCATCATGTGGTCGCTGGCCGTCCCGGCGAAGGTCCTGGAGAATCTTGGCGTGGGTGACGCGATGTCGCGCAGCGCGGACCTCACGAAAAACGATCGCGGCCGCGTCTTTATCATTTGGCTCATGTTCATCGTGCTCGAACTTGGAATGAGCCTGCTGTTGCGATGGCCAATTGAAATCGCCGCTGGAGTGAACTCCATGTTCGCTCTTCAGCGCACTGGAGCCCTATGGCAGGTCGCCTTGTTGGTGTCTGCGTTCGTATCGCAGTGCCTGGTTGGCCCGCTGGCCACGATCGCATTCTCGCTCCTCTACTATGATGAGCGCGTGCGTAAAGAAGCGTTTGATCTGCAGTTGATGATGGCCACGCTCGACCCAACACCAATTCCCACTTCGCCGGTTTCGCCCGCACAAGCAGGAGCATGACCGCGAAGCAGATCTACCTACTCGCCTGTTTCCTGACCGCGTCTCTTGCTTCGTGGGCTGCCACCACTGGGGGCAGTGCCGTGACCGCAGCCGAATATCGCGCGGAACTCGATCGGCTATTGTCTGCAACCCAGCAACTGGATAGCTCCGGGCGCTCTACACCGCAGGAACTCCGGAATCTTCCCCCGAGTTGGAATCTGCACCTCGACCGCGGAGACTTCAATATCTCCACCGAAGGCCTCCGTCACGACGTCCGTCGCTACGAGGCGGATCCGAGTGCCGACAAGGCTCTCGCGATCCGCAAGCGAATTCAGGATCTTCGAGACCATCTCGAAGAGTACGAGAAACCTCCAGCCGACGTGTCCGCGGAACGATCGTATTTGACCTCGGTTCTCGCTCGTCCTGAATTCGACCAGGTGCGCGGCCCCGGTTGGACCGACCGGCTTAAGGCTGGGTTGTTGAATTTCGTTTTGCGTGCGCTGCGCCGTCTATTCCGCACGGTCGCCATCCCAACTGTCGGAAAAGCCTTCGTGTATGTTCTCATCGTGCTCGCGGTGCTTGCCCTGGGATACCTGGTTTACCGCAACATCGTCTGGGGCACGGATTTCGAAAAAGTCACTCCTGCGGACGCGCCGGTTTCCGCGAAAGAGTGGGCCGTCTGGCTCTCCGAGGCCCGTGCATGCGCAGCGCAAGGCGACTGGCGATCCGCCATACACCTCGCCTACTGGGCGGGAATCTCGTTTCTCGAACGCCAGGGAGCCTGGAAGCCCGATCGCGCGCGAACGCCACGGGAGTATCTCCGCCTGCTCTCCAATTCAAGTGAGCACCGCGACACGCTGGCGGCGCTGACGCGCATTTTCGAAATCGCCTGGTACGCCAAGCGCGATGCCACGGAACTAACTTTCTCTCAGACTCTCGACGCACTGGAGAAATTGGGATGCCGGTAAAGATCGACCCCAAGGACCGCAAACTGCTGCTGGGCGCCTCCGCCGTCTTTGTGTTGCTGATCGCCGGCGCAGCCGTGGTTGGAGGACCGACCGGCCATACAGCAGAAATTCCTAGCAGCTATTCGATTGCGTCGGGCGGCGCAAAAGCCGCGTATATGGTCCTGGCAAATGATGGATATCAGGTCGAACATTGGGAGCGTCCGCTCGATGCGCTTCCTGATCCGGCCCATGGCGTCCTCATCCTGGCTGATCCCAACGAGGCCCCTACTCCTCAGGAGCGGGCACGCCTCAAGCAGTTTATTTCGCAGGGAGGTCGCGTCATCGCGACCGGAATGTTTGCCGGCATCTTTCTTCCCGAGAACGGTTCTGTACCGGAAGTCCTGGGCAGCGGGACTTGGGAAAGGGCCACGGCTCTTGCTCCGTCGCAAATCACGCGCGCGGCTCCGGAGATCAGTCTGGCTCCCGAGGCGAGCTGGCAGCCCTTCACGCCGGCTTATCGTCTCTATGGCCACGCAGAGCGTACGCTCGTCGTTCAATATGCCTACGGACGCGGTCAAGTCCTGTGGTGGGCCTCTGCCACTCCGATGACCAACGCCGGACTCAAAGAGCCGGGCAATCTGGAATTTTTCCTAACTTGCATTGGCACCGAGAAGGGCTCGGTATTCTGGGACGAATACATTCACGGGTACCGTGAAACCTTGGCGTCGTCGATCGCGCACTCGCCTGTAAAGTGGCTGGCACTGCAGTTGTCACTTCTTGCTCTTGCGGTCGTAATGACGTTCTCGCGCCGCAGCGGCCCAGTCTGCAATCCAGTGGGTCAATCGCGTACGTCGCCCATTGAGTTTGTGCAAACGCTCGGTGGGCTCTATGAAAAGGCAGGCTCAGCTTCCGTTGCCGTCGACATCTGCTACCAGAGATTCCGCTACTGGCTCACGCGGCGTCTCGGCACCGGGAGCAGTCTCTCCACGCATGAATTGCTCTTCGCCGTGCGCGAGCGCTGGGCGTTGAATGATGAACACTTTGCTGCCGTAATCCAACGCTGCGAATCGGCGAAGAACGATCCCTATCTGCATCCTCCGGAAGCGCTGCACCTGGTCCGGGAACTGGATGACTACGCCAATCGATTGGGCTTGTATCAGGGTGTTCGCAAGGAGAAAGGCTAATGGCCGCTGTTGCGCAGTTGGTCCAACACATCCGCGACGAAATGGGCAAGGTGGTCGTCGGACAAGAGGAACTCCGGAACTATTGCGTTATCGCGCTACTCTGCCGCGGGCATGTACTGCTCGAGGGTGTTCCCGGAATCGCCAAAACGCTCACCGTCAAAGCGCTCTCCCGCCTGCTGCGCCTGGGCTTTCAGCGGGTCCAGTGTACTTCCGACCTGATGCCGGCCGATATCGTAGGAACCAACATCCTGAACATGGCCACCAGCACCTTCCAGTTGCATCAAGGCCCGGTGTTCACCGATTTGTTGCTGGTCGATGAAGTGAATCGCATGCCTCCGCGCACCCAGGCGGCGCTGCTCGAGTGCATGGAGGAACACCAGGTCACAATCGACGGCAAAGGCTATCCGCTTTCGGCGTTCTTCACCGTTTTCGCAACCCAGAACCCGATCGAGTTTGAAGGGACTTATCCACTGCCCGAAGCGCAGCTCGATCGCTTCCTGTTAAAACTGCGCGTTCCCTATCCCGCGGCCGAGGACGAGGTCCGACTGCTGGCCAATGTGCAGAATGGATTCGAATCGCGCGGGTTAGACAAGATCGATCTTTCGCCGATCGAGACCGGCCTGCTCGATGCCGCACAACAGCAAGTCAAATCCATTACGGTGCAGGAATCGCTATTCGGATACATCGTGCAGATCGTCCGCCGTACTCGCGATTGGCCGTCGTTGTCGCTGGGAGCCAGCCCACGGGCCGCTGTAAGCCTGATGGCGGTCTCAAAAGCGTTGGCTGCCATGGACGGGCGTGATTATGTCATTCCCGACGACGTTAAAGCAGCGGCTCCGCCGGTTCTGCGCCATCGCGTCATCGTGCGGCCTGAGGCCGATCTCGAGGGAATTACTCCCGACCAGGTCGTCGCAGATGTCCTCCGTGCGGTTGAGGTTCCGAAGTGAGATTCCGAGCGAGACCCTGAAGTGAACGACTCCACCAGACTAATCCCGCCGGTGATCGAAGCGCCCACTGCGTCGTACAAGCGTCTCGGCTTCGCTTTCGGCGACCGCTTCTTCATGCTGCTTTTTGTGGGACTCGTCTGGCTCGGTCCGGCGTTTTTTGATGTGCGGTTCGTCTACGGCATGCTTTTCTGGGACGCAGTGGTCGTAATGGCCTGGCTCGCGGATCTGGCGCGTCTTCCCAAGCCAAAACAACTCTCGCTGAGACGATCCTGGCGCTCTGTAGCGGCGCTCTCAACCCCCGCTGATGTCGAGTTGACGCTGACCAATTCCTCGAACTCGTCCATCAGCGCGCGCCTCACCGACACAACTCCCGCGCAATTACGCGATGAGCCACCCACCCTATCGGTAAAAGCGGGAGCAAAGGGCGAGGAAGTCGTCTCCTATACCGTTCGTCCGATGCAGCGGGGAGATGCCGAATTCGGCGACTGCTATCTTCGTTATCAAACGACACTGCGCATCGCCGAGCGCTGGACACGCGCCCCGCTGCGACAGACCGTGCGCATTTATCCCAACCTCGATGAAGCGAAGCGCCACACCATCTATCTGCTGCGAAGCCGGCAGATCGCCATGGAAAAGCGCCATGCCCGTGTCCGCGGAATCGGGCGCGAGTTCGAAAGCCTGCGTGAATACCAGCAGGGAGACGAGTACCGCGACATCTGCTGGACGGCTGCTGCCCGCCGCGGCAAACTCGTCACTCGTCTGTACCAGATCGAACGCAGCCAGATGGTCTGGATCGTTGTCGACTGCGGACGCTTGATGCGCGCCCGCGTCGGCGAGTTCAGCAAACTCGACCACGCCGTGAACTCCGCTCTCAGCCTCGCTCAAGTCGCGCTTTACTCCGGCGACCGCGTGGGATTCGTCGCCTACGGCCGAGGTATTCGTCATCAACTCCCGGCCGCGAAAGGAAGCGCGCATCTCCGGCAGTTGATTGAGCGCCTGGCGCTTGTGCATGAAGAAGGCGCGGAGGCCGACCACCTGCAGATGGCCGGACGCCTGTTGAGCGATCAAAAACGGCGTAGCCTGATCGTCTGGCTCACCGACTTGGCCGAAACATCGATGACGCCGGAAGTCATCGAAGCTGCTTCCATGATGATGCCTCGTCACCTGGTTCTATTCGTGGTCGTCGGCCAACCTGACTTGGCGCAGTTGGCCGCTCGTACTCCCAAGGACGAATCGGAAATGTATGAAGTTGCCGCTGCGCAGGAAGTCGTTCACCGCCGCGAGCTATTGCTCGCTCGCCTTCGAGAACGGGGGGCACTCGCCTTGGAAGTCACCACGGGCGCGGTCTCTCCGGTTCTAGTGAATGCTTATCTGCAGATCAAGGAACGTAATCAACTCTGAGTTTTCGCTGGCCGCGACATCCCGAACAGATAAACACAAAGCAGCACAAACAGCGCCGCCGCCATGGAAAACTTGAGAGATACAGCGAGTCCCGTGGGCGACACAAAAGCCTCGATCAGCCCAGCCACGATCAGGATCGGAATCGTTCCCAGCAGCAATTGCACAGCTTCCGAACCGGCGCGAGCCAGCGACTCCCGCCGTGGCAATACGCCAGGGAAGAGAAGTCCCTGGGCGATC
>Ga0209698_10001346_pt1 | contig 28348 bp, 29 predicted proteins | sample LitLauG_LLR_2012_FD_187203 | JGI IMG/M metagenome (GOLD analysis project Ga0209698, IMG submission 187203) | Freshwater sediment microbial communities from Pennsylvania, USA - Little Laurel Run_MetaG_LLR_2012 (SPAdes) (version 2) | ecosystem: Environmental > Aquatic > Freshwater > Creek >... | reverse complement strand
GTTTCGCATGCGATCCTGAGGCGGCTTCGTGGCGGGCGGCATCGAGGTCCGTGCGCAGAGAGTCGAGGATCACCATGGGAAGCTCGCCGCCGAAGCCGTCGAGTTCTTCTTCGCTCCAGTTACCGTTGAGGCGCGTGGCGCCGGTGATGTCTTCGGGGAAAGCCTGGCGGTAGTCGCCTTCGCGGATGAGGATGTCGCCCATCAAGCGTCCGGTATGGATATCGTAGACGCGGCGGCTGGCTTGGCCGCTGGCATTTGTCAAGCAGAGAAAGACCTCGCCGTCGCCGGCGAACTCAGGGCGATAGTACCAGGCTTGCGGGGCGTCGATCTTGGGATGGTGGCGTTTCGGGCGGTGGATTGTTTCCTTCTTCTCGACCAACTCTTCTGCCGGATTGAAGTAAAGGATGCGCTGGCAGGAGTCGCAGACCACGGTTTCTTTGCCCGACCGGACTTCGTTATAAGTCTGCGGGCGCAGAATCACCTGGCAGGCCATGCATTTGTGATCGCGCACCTCCGAGATGCCGCTGCCGCGGAATTTCGATACGCGCTCGTAGTGCCGAAGCAAGTCTTCGCGGATGCCGGTACGGAGTTGGTCGCGCTGGGCGCGGGCTTCGGCCAGCAGCTTTTCGTCTTCGGCGGTGCGCTGGCGGGCTTGCTCTTTTTCTTTTTCGATTTCGGCCGCTTCTTCCTTCATTTCCGCCTGAGCCGCTTTTACTTCCTTGTCGCGGGCATCGGCGTTGACCATCAGCTCAAGGATCTTGTCTTCGTTCGCAGCGATTTCCTTTTCGGCGAACTGGATTTCATGCAGGAGAGCTTTGTACTGCTCATTGGTCTTTACGTCGAGGGATTGGTCGCGATACTTGGAGATTTTTCCCCTCAGGTCGCTGATGTTGGTTTCGTACTTGCGGCGAGCCGCCTCGTCGGTTTTGACGGCAGTCTGTGCTTTCTCGAGTTGGGCTTTGGTGCTGGCGAGTTTCTGCTCGATAACGGCCACGCGCTTGGGGAGTTCGGCAACCTCATCCTGGAGGCGACGAATTTCCCTGTCGATATCCTGCAGTTTGAGCAGATTTTCTATGTCTGGAAGCATCCGGCTGCATTGATTTTAGCATGTGAGTCGGCCCGGGACCTGAAGCGGAGCCGGCCCACTTTGAGAAAAAGGCAACAACCACAAAGGGCACGAAGGGCCACGAAGGTAACAATTTAGATCGCTCGGACGTCCTCTGCAGGTGGGGCTTCCGCGGTGTACACTCGAACGTTCGTCTGTGGGTTCTGTATTCCATTCTTCCAGTCGAGGTTGCCCAGTGAAACGAGGAACAAGTCCGCACTTTTGTCTTCTCCTTGCCTGTTTGTCATCGATTCCGCTTGAGGCGCAGAACGTGCCGACCAAAACCCTGACCATTGAGAGCATATACCAGCCCGGAGGGCTGGCGGGGCGCGGTCCTGAGACAGCCGAGTGGAGTCCGGACGGGACCAAGCTCTCGTTCGTGCAGCGCGACGAGAAGGGCGAAAAGGGCGAATTGTGGTATGTGGATGCAGCCAGTGGAGAGAAAAAGGTGCTGGTCAGCGCGGCGAAGCTGGCAACGCTCGATCCGGATGTCAACAAGGTGAAGAACGAGCGGGAGAAGGAGCGGCTGACGCGTTATCACGTGGCGGCGTACCTGTGGGCTCCGGACTCGAAACACCTGATCTTCGATTCCCATGGGCAGCTCTGGCTTTACGACCTGGGCAACGAGACGGCAGTGCAGTTTACGTCCGCGGGCGATCCGAGTGGAGACCCGAAATTTTCTCCGGATGGAACGCACGTGGCGTATGTGCGCAAACACAACCTGTACGTCAATTCCGTGAGCGGGAAGAGCGAGAAGCCGCTCACCAAGGACACGGGGGAGAATCTCTTCAACGGCGACATCGACTGGGTCTATGCCGAGGAGTTGGGCGTACGCAGCAATTACTTCTGGTCGCCGGACAGCAAAGAGATCGTCTTCCTGCACATGGACGAAACGAATGTGCCGACCTATCCGATCACTGACTGGATGCCGACGCATCCGACCGTCGATCAGGAGAAATATCCGAAGGTGGGCGATCCGAATCCGGTAGTGAAGCTGGGAGTGGTTGATGTGGACAAGGGCAAGCCGCGCTGGGTCACGCTCGGCAGCGATCCCGACACGTACATCCCGCGGTTCGGGTGGGTACGCGAGGGAGTGATCTGGGCGGCGCTGCAGAATCGCACGCAAGACAAAATGGACCTGTATTTCATCGATGTGAAGTCGGGCAAATCAAGAATCGTATTCACCGAAAGCACCCCAGGCGCCTGGATAGAATTCGAAAACATCGAGATTCCCTTCCTGAATAAGACCGGCGGATTCCTGTGGCGAAGCTGGCGCGACGGCAACACACATATATACCTCTACAGCTTTGACAAGCAGAATCCCATGGAGGCGGACGCGAAGCTGGAGCGCCAGCTGGAAAAGGGCGACTACGAAGTGCTAGGCATCAAGGGCGTCGACGAGGCGTCGGGCACAGTGTTCTTCGAGGCGAATAAAGATGATCCGCGGCAGACGCAGATTTTCTCGGTTCAGCTTGACGGTTCCGGTTTCAAGGCTCTGACCACGGAAGAGGGGTTTCACCTGTCGAGCTTCAGCGATGACGGCAAACGCTACACGCAATTGTACTTCGGCCCACGGGCTGCGCCGGTCTTGTCGCTGTGCGCGGTGGGAGGAACCTGCAATCCGGTCTGGAAAGCGCACGATGAGGTCGCTGAGTACGGGCTGAGGGCGCCGAAGTATCTGGAGTTCGAGGCAGAGGATGGGACAACACTCTACGGGCGGTTGTTGCTGCCTCCGGCCGGGACGGTGAGCGGGAAGATTCCGGTAATTGTTCATATCTATGGAGGGCCAGCCAGCCAGATGGTAACGAAGGTTCTGCCGGATTCGTTCGATGAGATTCTGGCACGGAAAGGATTTGCGATTTTTGCGGTGGATAATCGCGGCACGCCGGGGCGCGATCGTAAGTTCCAAACGGCGATCCGGCATGAGTTCGGGGCGGTTGAGCTGAAAGATCAGCTTACGGCGCTGGATCAGCTGCTGACGCAGTACCCGCAGCTCGACCCAGACCGCGTTGGGATCTGGGGATGGTCGAATGGTGGGTCGATGACGCTCTATGCGATGACTCACTCAGACCGATTTCGCGCGGGTGCGGCGGTGGCTCCAGTCACCGATGCGCGCCTATATGACTCCATCTACATGGAGCGTTACTTTGGCCTGCTGAAAGACGACAAGGAAGGGTATGAACAGTCCGACATGACGAAGTCCGCTGACAAGCTGCACGGAGCGCTGCTGCTGGTGCACGGAACGAGCGATGACAACGTGCATTTCCAGAACAGCATTCAGATGATCAATGCGCTAATCAGCGCGGGGAAGCAGTTCCGGCTGATGATTTATCCGAATAAGACCCACAGCATCGCGGGGAAAGATGCGAAGGTGCATTTGTTCACGATGATTCTGGAGCACTTTGAGAGGGAGTTGAAGTAGGACAGTTATCCGAACTCCCGCTCATTGTCATCCTGAGCGAAGCGAAGAATCGTCCAGGCCGAAGCGGTGCAGGCAAGTTGCAGAGATCCTTCGGCCCGCAAAATACGCGGACCTCAGGATGACAGAGTATGGTGAAGCGGCAGAACGGGTTGCTCGCGGTTATCTCTGTTTGTCCGCTTTCTTGGTGGTGCTTTCCTTCGTGGCGCTCTCCGGCTTCTTCTCTTCCTTCTTCGTTTCCTTCGAGTCCTTGCTGCCCGAGTCTGAAGATGGGGCCTGCGACTTTTTGGCGTAGTCGGTCACATACCAGCCCGATCCCTTGAACTGCACCGCTGGCGCGGAAATCATCTGTTCGACCGGGCCGCCGCATTCCGGGCACTTCTTGACCATCTTGTCGGAGAACTTCTGGATTTTTTCGAAGCGGTGGCCGCACTTCTTGCATTGATATTCGTAAAGTGGCATGGGTCTGAGACGGTTGTGAGGAACAACTCAGTTTCACATCGATTTTAGGGGCGTAAGCGGTGAAGCGTCAATTTGCTCGGCTTTCCCGACAGCAGAATCCGACGCTCAGTTCGTCTCACCGGGTTGGCCGGACTCTGCTGACCGAGGTGCAACTGGTGCAGGCGTCAACCTTCACGTAGCGATAGAAGCGAGGTTCTCCTCGTCCGATCCAATAGCGGGAGTGGTAGTCGTCAATCCCAGGTCCCGCAGTCAGGAAGCTGAAAAATACGTGATGAGAAGGCCTGACGACAATTCCTGCGTGCCCAGGCCACACAATAATGTCGCCGGGCTTAGGCTGCGTAACCTGGCGAAATCCTTCAACGCCGTCGTAAAGATCGTCGGAACTCGCGTACACATAGGGAAACCCGGCGCGCTCGTAAATTGCGTGAACAAGATGCGAGCAGTCGTGGGCGGAATCACGCCGCACTTTGGAGTCGAGTGCGGCGGCGATGATGGACAGACGTTCGTCTTGAGTCAGCGCGCGGTCGATCTTTCGCCCAGGCTTCGCAGGCACACCGCTGGGCGTATGGGATTGCTGGAGCGGCTGTTGCGCCTCGGCGACGCACAGCCCGACCCCCCAAACCAGCACCGCGACCGCAGACTTCGCATAAAACCGCATTGCCCTATTCTGATCCCGAATTGGGCTTCTAACGAGGTAACGGTAGTGCAAGGGCGACCAGGCGGCTCCTTCGTTCTACTTTGGCGGCTCCAGACGCACGCGGCCGGGAGACGGCTTCGCTGTCGCAGCCTGAGCTGACGCTGCCTGAGAGTCATTCGCGTTCACAGACTCGGTGTTCGTGGAGGTCGTGGCCTTTGCATCCTCCTCGGTACCCTTGTACTTGGGTTCGCTCACGTAGCCGTGGATATGGTCCTTGCTGATCTTGTTGATCACCAGCTCAATCGGCATCTTCGACTCCGCCGAGCGGAACAACACTGGTTCATAGATGTTGACGTGCTTCTTCGACACCCTGAGATCATCGATCAGCATGTCGAAATCGGCGTACTCGTGCTTGGTGTTGGCTTTGCGCAATTGCACTCCCACCGGGCCCTCACGTTGGAACTGCTTGCTCTTGTCCAGGTCAAACTCGTAGTAACTCCGTTCTCCCTTCTTCTCCAGCATCACGAGTTCCTCGTGAGTGGTCGCGATGGAGCCTTGGAGTTCAGTGCGGGAGCTGGTCAGATCCTGACGAGCTGCGTCGATTTGCTTGGCTTGGTCGTCCAGTTGGCCCTGCATTTTCTTCCAGCGCGGGTCATCGATGCGGTGACGCGTAGCTGCGGCGATCATGGGCTTCGGATACAACCCGGGCTGCGAATGCGTCGATTTCTCGGCCTTGTCCGCTGCCTGTTCCGCAGTCATCGCGTCGAGCTTGGTATTGAGAGTATTTACCTGATCGCGGGTTGCGTTCAGCGCGGAGGTGACGGTGCTATTCTGTTCCGCCAGTTGCTTGGATACGTTGCGCTCATGGAAGGCATAGCCGGCGGCGGCGATAACGAGGGCCGAAAGCCCCGCAACGACGGCCCGGAATCGAACGATGGAACCTGCCACAGACACTAATTCGGGCATGGGAGATCTCCTCGGTGCACTTTTGGAGCAAGTGGAGTACCACGGGATGGCGCGCTAATCTATTGAACAACAAGGGATTATCGTTTCCCTTCAGCCCATCCGACTGGCCCAATTTTCGCGTCACTGTGAAATCCTTGCCGCTACACGCCGTTTCTAGGCCCCACGAGGCGCCGCGGGGCGACGTTGCGCCAGGCGGCTGCAATGGCTCTGGCCAGCACCTCTTTCTTCGCGGCTTTGAGATGAACGCTTGTGGCGCCTCGGCGTCCCCAAGTGCCTTTTACTGGGATGAAAGCATCGGGGTAATCCATGGAGAAATTGTGCTGATCCTCGGGCGAAAGATTGACCATGCCGCGGGTCTGGTCGGGATAGCCGAGCGTGGCGAAGATCTTTCCGGCAACTCGGAAGTCGGGATGGTTCATATGCTGGCGCTCTTCGGTTTCGGGGAACGAAAGCGCAAGTTTGCGGAAAGCGTCGGCGGTCATGGCTTGCCTCCTGAAAGGATCCCACCAAGATAACGTGCCGATAGACCGAAATGTTACGGGGAGATTTCAGATTGCAGATTGGGAGAGGTACTGCAGTCTGGAATCTGCCGTTCTCAATCTGAAATCTTCAATCTGAAATCTGCAATCCCCGGCGGTGGTAGACTCCGGCCATGACGGATGCTGGGAGGCCGGCGCTTTATCTGGTGGCGACGCCGATTGGGAATCTGGAGGACATCACGCTGCGGGCGTTGCGCGTGCTGAAAGAAGCGGATGTGATCGCTTGCGAGGACACGCGGCAGACCCAGAAGCTGCTCAACCATTATGCGATCGCGACGCGGACGACCAGTTATCACGAGCACAATGAGATGACGAAGTCGGCAGAACTGGTCAAGGAGATGCAGGAGGGCGCGAGCGTCGCGCTGGTGACCGACGCGGGGATGCCGGGGATTTCAGATCCCGGATACCGGCTGATTGCGCTGGCGATCCGGCATCACGTGCCGGTGGTGCCGGTGCCCGGGGCATCGGCATTTCTGGCGGCGCTGGTGGCGAGCGGGCTGCCGACGGATTCATTTCGCTTCAGCGGATTTCTTCCCGTGAAGCGTGGGGAGCGGCGGGCGGCGTTGGAGGCGATCAAGAGTTCTCCGCGAACGCAGGTGTTCTACGAGGCGCCGCACCGGATTGTGGAGGCGCTGGAGGATGTTGTCGAGGTTCTGGGTGGGGCCAGACATGTCGTAGTGGCGCGCGAGGTGACCAAGATGCATGAAGAGTTTCTGCGCGGGCGGGCGGATGCTGTACTGGAAACTCTAAAGGGGCGGGAGGCGGTGAAGGGCGAGATCACACTGCTGATCGGGAAGGCGGAGGAGCAAGATGCTCGTGCAGCGGTAGGCAATGTGGGGACGGCCGCCCCCGGCCGTCCGACCGTGCGGCAGCGTGTCGAGCAGATCATGGCCGAAGAGAAGATCGACGAGAAGGCCGCGCTGAAGAAAGTGGCGAAGGAGCGGGGAGTGTCGAAGAGCGAGGCTTACAGAGAGATGCAGCGAGAGAGACGGGCAGGGACGACAGGTTCGCCCTAGTTATCGTATCTTGCCCATCTTTCGATCAAGATCCAACAGCCCGACGAGTAGGTTTTCAACGGCCGCGGCTTCGGAGGCTGGATCCGGAACGGTAAGCACTTTGATGCTTCTGTGTGCCCATCCGCCCCGGTTGCTGCCGAAAGAGTCCATCTCGGCTAACCACGTTGCACCAAGCTGACGCTCCACTATACCGACCGGATAAAACAACTTCTCGATGTTTTGGCGCTTAACTCCGTGATTGCCTTCGATCGTTGAAAGGTGTGATTGACAAGCAGAATTCACTGTTAAACCCGAAGGTCTCACTACCTCGCTCCAGGACTTTTTCTCCTTGCAGACATAGTACGCAATGAGTCTGCGCAACGCTGGGGTGACTCTTCCCAGGGTGTCAAATGCGCGCCTTGCACCTTGAACCTTCACAGTGACGAGGTCTTCGCAGAACGCCTCGATTTCCGCATGCGCCAGGAGGACGTACGCGCGTGTCTGGTCTAGCTCCTGAGGAGTGTAACTTGTTCTCGAGATGACTGCGGCGCGGGACTTCGCTGTCGCAGGGGGAAGGAAGGGCAGCAAATTACGACGTAAATCGCTCAGCCGGCGCGCCAGGTCAGCGTATCTTTTCGAGCCACCAGCCATCGAATCAACCTACTGAGGCAGCGCGACTTGTAGATTTTGGCCGATCGATTGGCCCAACGCCTTGTACCAGCGACTGAATCGTTCCTTGACCGCCTTCTTGCTTTTCGTTGTTGATTCGATTGCCGAGCGAAACTCGCGGTCTAGGCACAGCTTCTTGAATGCATCTACTACTTGGACCTTATGTCGAATCGCGGCCCGACGGGTATTTGAGTCCGCAAAGGAGTGCGCCACAACGTCAAACACCGCTCGGTTCAGCCGCTCCTCAAACTGCGTATCGTCCCACTTTCGAAACACATTCTCACTTCCGAATACTTGAACCGCTGCCTGGATAGATTCTTCGAAGTGCGAAGCGACCCTCTCGATCTTTGCCCGATCGTTCCTCCACTCCCTATTTAGCCTGTCGCAGGTGTCGTCCAAGAACTTCTTCAGGTTGCCACGATATTGTGGTAGATCAAGCTGGAACGCAAAAAATCTTACTAAGAGCTCGACATCTCGCATTCGGAAGTCAGGTTTAGACAGGCCGAGCAGTCCTTTTAGCGCAGAGCTGCCCTCCGAGAAGTCGGCCGCAAAGGACAGGAACGGGCCTGGGTGCAACGCCTGTCGAAGTTCTTGGGCGGAGAGAGGAAGGCTTCCGGTGTTCAGCCGATGGAAAATCGTGTAGAGAACCTCTTCGCTCTTCCATCCTCGAATAACGACCGTGCGGATGGGCTGGTTCTCAAAAGCTGAGAATAGACGCGAATCCCTCTTCAGGTCGGAGTACGTAGACTTATTCAAGTCCTTGCGAATCGTCAAGCCGGTCAAAACCAAGGGCTGCTGGTGGGCCTGTAAGCCGACCCCGGTGAACTTCGCGAGGCTAAGTAGTCGTTGCTTTCCGTCAATTACGATGAACTTCCCCTTCGCCCTCTTCTTCTCTGCCAGAACGAGTTGGGGAATTGGCAGGCCGAGGATGAGCGATTCAATGAAGCGACTCTTTCTTTCGTCCGTCCATGCATCACGACGCTGAAAAGCGGGATCAAGATAGATCGTCTCGCGCCCCAGTTGATCCACTATCGTAGCAGCGGTCCAATCGGTGCCCCACACAACGGCGCTGCTGAGTGATGAGGCGCTGACCCCTGTTAGATCCGCATCGTTTTCCGCTGATGGGTCTTCTTGCCCAAGTACATCCTCTTCAAATTGTTCGTACTTCGTTTTCCCATCATTCGTAGCATTCATCGCTGGTTGGGCACGACAGGCAGATTATACGTCGGCAAGACACAATCAGGGGTATTCGGTATCGCGTCGGTAAAATTCCACGGATCTCCGACATTTTACTTCCCCGCTAGTTCCTTCTTTACCAAATCGCTGACAACCTTTCCATCCACGCGCATGCCAGCGGCGTTGAACTTCGCCATCGCGTTCTTCATCACGGTGCCCATGTCTTTCATGGTGGGAGTGCCCATCTCGGCGATTGTGGCTTTCACTCCTGCGGCGATGTCGGCTTCACTCGCGGCTTTGGGCAGATAGCTCTCGATCACGATGATTTCGGCCGCTTCCTTGTCGGCCATTTCCTGGCGTCCGCCTTTGGTGAATTGCTCGATGGAATCTTTCCGCTGCTTGATCAGCGTGGCGAGCACTGCCTGGGACTCTTTGTCGTCAAGCGGGGACATCTTTTCGACGGTCTTGAGCTGCAGGGCGCTTTTTACCATGCGCAGGGTGGAGAGACGGGCTTCGTCTTTCGCTTTCATTGCGGTCACGATGTCTTTTTGAATCTGATCAACTAGGGGCATGGGGGGATTATAGATGGTCAGAGTTCCCACCGGGGCTAAGCCCCGACCTCTCCCGGGAAACTCTAACGCGGCCCTGAAGCGCCACTCTTCCACGGTGGCTCTCGGCCGCAACGGTCGACTGCAATCCCCAGTCGCTCTCGGTTCGTGTGGGGACAGCCGCCATCGGCTGTCCGGCGGAGCGAAGCTCCGCTGCAGGCCCGGTTGTGACGGGCATCACGGCGCAGACAACGGATAGAACGTAGTCTTCCTGCGTCTTCTCGGAGCGCGAGCCAAGGTGCGCCTGCGCACGTGGTTCCGATCTGCAAAAGACACGCGGGAGGTCGAACATGCGGGTCCTGATTGTTTATGCCAGCCGTTACAGCAGCACGCAAGGGATCGCGGAGCGCATGGGTCTAATCCTTCGCCAACACGGCATGGAAGTCACGGTTGAGACTGCACAACGGGCCGGCGATCCCGCGGATTTCGACGCTGTCGTGATCGGGAGCGCTGCTTATTACTTTCGCTGGATGAAGAAGGCGACCGAGTTCGTGCAGCGATATCGCCTCGCTCTGGCCGAACGGCCGGTTTGGCTGTTTAGCAGTGGACCTCTGGGCACGAAGACTATTGATGAGCAGGGCCGCGACGTGTGTGAGGTTACGGTGCCGAGGGAGATCGCTGATTTCGAAGAGAGCATTCATCCGCGGGGACATCGAGTTTTCTTCGGCGCCTTGATCCGCGAGAAGCTGGGCTTCGCTCATCGGCTCATGTTGAAGCTGCCGGTCAATAAGGACAATGCGGTTTTCCCCCTTGGCGATTTCCGCGATTGGAGCGCCATTGAGGCTTGGGCCGGTGAGATTGCCAGGGAATTGAAAGCTTCAGGACAGGATGCTGAGTTGTCGCGCGCCCACAGCGGTGATGCCCTGACCACTCGATGAGGATCAGCAGCGCCTGCGAAATGCCGTGCTGCGCGTGCTCTGCGGGCCCGGTTCCGGTAAACTGAGAGACTATTCCTACAACCCAAGGACTCAACTTTATGTTGCATAAAAATCGTCTTTTTACTCCTGGGCCGACGCCCCTGTTGCCGGCGGCGCAAACGGCCATGGCTTCGTTTACGGCCCACCATCGCACGGCCGATTTCAAGGCGCTGTTTCAGCGCGTTCTCGCTGACATGAAGGAATTCATCGGCACGAAGAATGATGTGCTGGTGCTGGCCTGCTCGGGCACCGGCGTGATGGAGGCGTCGGTCTCGAATCTGACCTCGCCGGGTGACAAGGTACTGGTGCTGACAGCGGGCAAGTTCGGCGAGCGCTGGACGGGACTGGCAAAGGCTTTCGGCTGCAATGTGGACGTGCTGAGCGCGCCGTATGGAGAGACGTTTTCTCTGGAGGACATTCGCCCTCGCGTGACACCGGATGTGCGAGCTGTGTTCGTGCAGGCGACAGAGAGTTCGACAGGAGCACGCCATGATGTGCACAAAGTCGCGAAACTTGTGCGCGCTCAAGGTGACGACACGCTGCTGGTGGTGGACGCCATCACGGGACTGGGTACGACGCATCTCGATGTTGATGGCTGGGGCGTGGATGTAATCATCGGCGGATCGCAAAAGGCGCTCATGATGCCTCCCGGGCTGGCGTACTGCGCGGTCAGCGAGCGGGCGTGGAAACGGATGGATGCGACCACTTCGCCGCGCTTTTACTTTGATCTGCGCAAGGAGCGGAAGTCGGCGGCCAAGGGCGAGACGGCCTATACTCCGGCAACATCTTTGTTTGCAGCCTTGGGAGCGGCTCTCGAATTCGTGCGCGCCATGGGCAAGGGAGACCTCGCCAAGGGCCGCGAGGAACTGGTCAACAACGCCGAGCTGTGCGCGGAAATGACACGTGCCGGAGCGAAGGCGCTCGGTTTGAAACTCTATGCCTCAGCACCGGCGGCCGCGCTCACCGCAATCTCGGCGCCTGATGGACTGGATTCGGGAAAGATCGTCAAGGAATTCCGCGAATCCTTCGACGCTGTGGTGGCGAATGGGCAGGGTGAGATGAAGGGAAAGCTGTTCCGCATCGCGCACATCGGGTACTACGACTATCTCGACACGATCGGTATCCTGGGTGCGCTGGAACACGTATTGGCGCGGGTCACGGATAAGGGCGTCGAATATGGCGCGGCGCTGCAGGCGGCCCAGCAGGTGTACGCGCGCAGTCACGAAACGGCTCTGGCGGCAAGGTAGCAAAGGGAGCAGTTGTTGAACCTTTCCGAGTCATCGTGCGAGTAGACGCATTTTCAAGGGGAGGACACGTCATGCAACTCCAGTCACTAGCGGCAGTTTTTGCTGTCATCGTCGTCTCCGCGGGCACGAGCCGGGCGGACTTCAAGTACACACAGCAGAGCAAGGTAACGGGTGGCGCGCTGGTAGGCGCAACCAAAGTGCTTGGCGTCTTCAGCAAGAACGCGCGGCAAGTGACGGCGCCGCAGGTTTCTACCACCATGGTCCGTGAAAACCAGCTGCGGACCGAGAGTGGCGACGGAACGGTCGAGATCATCGATCTGGATGGCAGGAGATTCATCCATATCGATCCCGCAAAGAAATCGTATTGGATTCAGACCTTCGATCAGTTCCGGCAACAGATGGAACAGGCCCGGGAAAAGGCCAAACAGGAACAGGCGAAGGCGGCGGCCAAACATGGCGACGCGCAGACCGTGACCATGGTTCCCAAGTTCGATGTGCAGGCGACCGGGAAGACACAGACCATCATGAACATTCCCTCGAAGGAAATGAAGATGCGCGTGGACATGCTGTTCCAGTCGACCGATCCGAAGACAGAGGCAGATCTGGAAAAATCGAATAGCTCGTTCTGGATGACCGGAGATGCGTGGTATGGGACGGTTCCAGGCTACGACGAGGTGCGGCGGTTCTACCAGAAAATGGCGAAAGAGCTGGAGTGGCTGCCGGGGTCGGTTGGAATGGCCAATCCGCAGATGACCCAGGCCACAGAAGAGTTCAAGAAGAACGCTCTAACAGTGGACGGAATGCCGCTTGTGGAATACACCAGCTTCGGCATGGCGTCGAGCGGACAAGGCGCGCAGGCGGGGCAGTCTGGGAGCGGCCAGACTGCGGAGCAAACTCAACCACAACAGGACAAGTCGTCTTCCAGCAACGACAGCACGCCATCGAATCCGAAAGACGCGATCACCCAGAAGCTGGGCGGGATGTTCAAGAAGAAGCAGCAACCACAACAGCAGACCGACACCAGCACCAGCGCGAGCAGCAACAGCACCGCGCCGCCACCACCCGCCCCGGTGGCTGGTTCCATGATGGATGTGACGATCGAAGTGACCTCGTATTCGAAAGACAGCCTGGACGCCAGCTTGTTCGCTGTGCCGGCTGGATATACGCAGGTGCAGATGGATACCAGTTCAAAGTAAGAACAGTGGCGGCGAAACGCCGCCACCGGACTGGCGCTTTTCAGTGGATGGTAAAGTCCACCGCGCTCGATGTTTGCGCAGGCATTCCGCCACCGTAAATGCCACCGCTGGTTGTAGCCGGGTTCGTGACGGTGATGAGGACCGTTCCGGAAGTCGCGACTGCGGACGCTGGGACTGCGATGGTGAGCTGTCCGCTAGTGACGTACGTGGTCGCTTGCGCAGTTCCGTTCCAGTTCACTGTGGCCTTCGTGGCGAAGTTGCTGCCGTTCACGGTCAGCGCGAATGCTGGGTCTCCAGCGGTCGTGCTGCCGGGATTGAGTTGCGAAATTGCGGGCATGTTGCTGGCTCCTGAGCCGGAGGGTTTGGAGTAGCCGCATGCGAGCGTGATGGCGATCAATGTCCCGAGCAGGATCGTGTAGACGGTTTTCATGGTGGTCTCCCAGGGGCAGGGGCCCATTGGGACAAGAGTTTAGAAAGCGAACGCGGCGGGATTGTCAGAGCTGTGTCTTTTTCCCGTCAAATGGATGTCAATCGGTTTTTCTCGCACATTCTCATACACATACAAGGGAACGCTCTTATGAAAATCATTGTGGCGGAAAAGATATCTTCCTCAGCAGTAGCGCAGTTGCAGGAGCCGGGATGGACGGTCCTCACGGCAGACCAGCTGGATGGGAAGTTGGCGGAGCACCTCGAATCTGCCGACGCTCTGATCGTGCGCTCCGCGGTACAGGCCGACGCCAAGTTGCTGGCGCATGCGAACAAGCTGCGGGTGATCGGCCGGGCTGGGGTTGGCGTGGACAACATCGATCTGGAGGCGGCCACCCACAAAGGCATCGCGGTCATGAATACGCCGGGGGCCAATGCCGTCGCCGTCGCCGAGCAGACCATCGCGATGATGTTGGCCATGGCCCGTCACCTGTGCCGCGCCGATGCGCTTATGCACGCCGGCAAGTGGGAGAAGAAGTCTCTGCAAGGAACCGAACTGCGTGGCAAGACTCTGGGGGTTGTTGGGCTGGGGCGGATAGGGATGGAGGTGGCGCGGCGGGCGCGGGCGTTTGGGATGGAGTTGATCGGGCACGATCCGTTCGTTTCCGTCTCGGTGGCGAAGGAGCAGGGCATCCGGCTGGCGGGGCTCGATGAAGTGTATGCAGCGGCAGACTACATCACGCTGCACGTTGGGCTGACGCAACAGACGAACGGAATGATCAACCAGGCGTCGATTGCGAAGATGAAGAAGGGCGTCCGGCTGGTGAATTGCGCGCGCGGAGAGTTGGTGAATGAGGCGGATCTGGCGCAGGCCCTCAAGCAAGGCCAGGTGGCGGCTGCGGCGATCGACGTGTTTGCTGAAGAGCCTCCGAAGAACTCGCCTTTGCTTGCGCTGGAAAATGTAGTCCTGACGCCGCACATCGGCGGTTCGACCCACGAAGCGCAGGAAGCCGTCGGCGTGCAGATTGCACGGCAGGTGAAGGAATATCTGAAACACGGCGTGATCCAGAACGCGGTGAATGTGCCTTCCGTATCCGCTGACGAATATGCGGTGATGCAGCCATACATCGTTCTGGCCGAGCGCATGGGGGCATTCCTGGCGCAGGTTTCCGAAGGATCGCTGGAGGAGATTTCGATTCGTTACAGCGGACACATTGCCGAATGGAAAACGGAGTTGATCCGCAACGGGGCGATCAAGGGCATCCTGAACCAGGCCCTGGAGGAGAAGGCGAATCTGGTGAACGCCGCGACCATTGCGGACGAGCGCGGACTGCGCGTATTGGAGTCGCATAAGGCCAAGGTTTCGAAGGGCGGAGCTGGAAGCGTGCTCTCGATCTTTCTGAAGACCTCGACCGAAGAGCACATGGTCAAAGGTGCGGTGCTGCATGGAGAAGCGGCCCGGCTACTGCATGTGGATGGTATCGACGTGGAGGCCCCGCTGGAGCGCAACCTGATTTACATGCGGAATCGAGACGTGCCTGGCGTGATCGGGAAAGTGGGCACAATCCTGGGCGAGGAGTCGATCAACATCGCGGATTTCTCGCTCGGGCGCAGGAGCGGAGAGCAGACTACCGATCAGCCCCGGGAAGCAATTGCAGTCGTACACGTGGATGGCGCTGTGCCGGATGTGGTGCTGACGCGCCTTCGCGGAATTCCCGCGGTGCAGCAGGCGAAGGCGGTGAGGTTGTTCTAGAACGATTTCATACCGATTTCAGATTGTAGACTTTAGATTGCAGATTGAACCGCATCCTTCGTAGTGCGGAGACTCGAAATCCACGTCGTCTGCAACCCAGATTCTGCGTTCTGAAATCTGCAATCTGAACTCTACAATCTGAAATCTCAGGATTCCGATTCGTCTCGTTTCAACTTGCGGCTTTCCGCCAGCAACGACATCGAGTGCATCAGGTTCTGCAAGGTGACGATGCCTATCAGTCGCTGATCTTCGACGACGGGAATGATGCTGGAATTGCGCCCGGTGAGCTTGCGGAACGCTGATCCGAGTGAGTCCTGGCGGACCGAAACCTCGAAGATCTTGCTCATCACGGCCTGAACGTAGCCATTGCCTTCAGCGCGCAGCGCATCGAGAATGCGCTGGCGTGAGATCACTCCCACCATATCGCTGCCGCGCACAACCGGAAAATCCTCCTGCAACGAATGGACTGCTTTTTCCAGCGCGTCCTCCAACGTGTCGGCGGGCGAGAGCGTGGCGAAATCCGTAAGCATCACGTCTTCCAGGCGGACATTCTCCAGCACCGACTGAAAGACCAACGCTCGTTCCTCCAGTTGCGCCGCCGAGAAGATAATCACGCCCACCATAGTGAGCCAAGGATTGCTGAAAACGCCGGCGAAGATCAGGACCATGGAGAGAGCGGTGCTAATCGAGACTGCACGGCGCGTGGCCGAAGACACATCAAGCGTGCGCGCGAAGTACACGCGTACCAGGCGCCCGCCATCCAGCGGGTAAGCGGGCAGAAGATTCAAGAATGCCAGATAGAGGTTTGCCCACACGATGCTGCGAGGCAGGTTCGAACCGAGCAGGAACGGCCACCTCCACAGCTCGATCCTGCTGTTGACGGCTGTGATCACAGCCGCCGCCAGACCGGCGAGAGCCAGATTCACTAAAGGTCCGATGAGCGCAATGCGCACTTCGCGCTTCCCTATCAGAACAGCAGGCTGCTTTTCGACGCGCGACTCGTCATACAGAGCAACACCGGTTAGCGGCAATAAGATGACAGCTTTGGGAATCAGTCCGAAGCGGCGCGCAGCCAACATGTGTCCGCACTCGTGGGCGGCGACACTAGCAAGAATGATGCCTACCAGAGCGAGATCGCGGGCTCCATTCGCGTTCTGCTGGCGTGTGGCGTAGTCGGTCCAATAAATAAAGGCAGGCAGGATCAGAAACGTCAGATGGATGCGCACGTCCACCCCGAAGAGACGCCCCACCGAAATAGACCAGCTTCGCATAGGCCTTCGCAGCTTTTATTCTACATGCTCCGATATAGTGGCTGCGGCATCCTAAAGTTCAGAGCCATGCGTGTGATTGCGGGAAAATACCGAAGCCGGCCGCTGCGATCCCTTCGCGGCATGGACATACGTCCGACATCGGACCGCTTGCGTGAAACTCTGTTCAACGTGTTGACCGCGGGGAATCCCGAGTCACTGGTGGGAAGCGTGTGGCTGGATCTTTTTGCCGGAACCGGTGCCGTGGGCATCGAGGCGTTGAGCCGTGGTGCCAAGCAAGTACATTTCGTGGAGAATTCAGGTGCGGCGGCCGAGGCGATCCGGAAGAATCTTCACAGCCTGGGAATCGTTGAAGGCTTCAAGATTGTGCAGGAGGAATTGCCGCACGCTTTCTGGCGCATGGAGCGGGATCGCCTGGCGGCCGATGTGGTGTTTATCGACCCGCCGTATCGGATGAAGGACGCTTACACAAAAACGCTGGGGGCGCTGGCGGAATCGTCGCTCATCTGGGCCATGTCAGTGGTGATCGCCGAGCACGAGAAGAAGTTTGATCCTGGCCGGGAATTCGGAGCACTGCGCAGATTCCGGCGTCTGGTACAGGGGAGTACGGCGCTGAGTTTCTATCGATTGGGAAGCAGCGGAGACGTGAGAGCGTGAACCGATTACGCGGGGCTCTGCCCACGCGGGACAGCCGAGGCGGCTGTCTCTACATGATTAGCTCATTGGTTCGGCGAACGATAGGATGCTGCATCTCCTGAAGTTCGTTCTTCACTCTGTTCAGGCCGAACACGCATCCTTCGAAATTCCGCGAGAGGCTGGCAAAAAGCGGCGCGACCTTGGCATATTCGAAATGCTCGAACTTCGAGACGATATAGTAGCTCTCTTTGCCGGCTTTCATCCAATCGATGAAGTTCTCGAGGCGCTGGCGGCGCAGCCGAAAATGATTAATGCTCTCAGGGAACATTCCGGCGAAAAACAGCGTGTAGTCGCCGATGTGCTTACGCACCTGGCGCTCGCGGTCGAATGAGGGAGCGGGGCCGTACACCGGCTCGGATTCGAGCAGCATCTCGCCGACGTCGCCGAGGGGACGATTAAACGCATCGCGAATCTTGAACAGTTGCTCGGCGTCGCAGAACTCCGAGAGCAGGTGTGAGACGTAAGCCACAACCTGCGGATCGCGGATGCCGATCTCCTCCGCGTAATGACGTCCCACCAGATCCTGAAACAACTCCTGCAACGGATGTGATTCCGAGATCATTGGGGCCCCCGTGAACTCCGCGCCAAACGCGGAATTTCAGCCACTTGCGACATTACATAACCCAGTTTGGTGTTTCGGCGCAAGTGACTTTTGTTTATCCGTATCATTTATTTCTCTAATAAGTTAGAAGGTAGGCCCTGCCGAGCGAGTTGTGTGTTCGGACCCACTAAGAAAGAACGTCTTATGCCGTATTTTCTTTGCGAGATTCCCTGTAGTTTGTTGGCACTTGCAAGCGGTGGCTGCCAATCGCCCGCATGATGTTGGTCCGAATGTAGAATTAGCGGCCACGGAGGAATGGCATGGCAAGGCAGAACATAGCGAGTGGGGTCAAATGGGAACCCATTGTCGGTTACTCCCGTGCAGTGAAAGTGGGATCGTATGTACACGTCTCGGGCACCACGGCGACCGGGCCTGACGGAAAGATCGTTGGAATCGGGGATGTGTATGCACAGACGGTGCAAACGCTGAAGAATATCGAGAATGCGCTGGAGAAGGCGGGAGCGAGCATGAAAGACGTGGTGCGCACCCGCATCTACGTTGTCAACATAGCAGAGTGGGAAAAGGTTGGGAAGGCGCATGGGGAATTCTTCCGCGATATCCGCCCGGCGACCTCGATGGTCCAGGTGGCTGCTTTGATCTCGCCGGAGATTCTGGTGGAGGTCGAAGCGGACGCGGTGGTGGGATGAGCTTCAGTCCAGCGGCTTCGACATGTTCACAAAATGGCAAGGCAGCTTGGTATTCAGGTCAGAAGGAAAAGGCTCGGTACTGATTTCAACATAGCCGCGGCGTTCATAGAAAGCATGATTATCCTTGCGCAGATCGATGATTCGGAGATCCATGAAGCGACATCCGGCGCGGGCGCAACGCAGTTCGGCCTCGCGCATGAGAATCGAGCCGACGCCTGCTTTCTGCCGCGCGGGCGAGACTGACAGCAAGCCTAAGTATGCTCGTTCAGCCCGGAGCTCCAGGTAGACACAGCCGGCGAGCGTATCCTCATCTTCGGCGACAAGGAACTCTCCTTTCGCCAACAACGACTGAACCGTCTCGAAATCGACGCGATCGCGGTCGATAATGAAGCTCTCCGCCTGCCGGAAGGCCGCGTTGATCAAGTCCATGAGGCGCTCGGCATCCGCAGTTCTGGCAATACGTAATTGCACAGCATCGCCCTCCGGTTGAGATCGCCTAGGCAGGCCCGGCACTTCTTGGAGTAGAATCCCTCCCGCGATTATCCGACGAAATCCTGCGTAAGGCCAAGCGGCAACGCCACGGATAACTTGGGGAGGAGCCGGTGAAGATCTTTTCCTATGCGCTGTTTCTCGCATTCGTTCTGAACGCGGTTGCACAAGAGCCAACCAATCCCGTTGTTCAATCGGTGACCCTAATTCGCGCCGGCACACTGATCGATGGGAAATCAGACAAGCCGCGGCACGATCAGGTGATCGTGATTCGCGGCAACCGCATTGAGAGCGTTTCTGATGCGGCGAGCGCTAAGACGCCCGTCGGCGCGACCGTCATCGACCTCTCGCAACAAACGGTTCTTCCGGGGCTGATCGATTCTCACACCCACATCTTTTTGCAGGGAGAGGATCCCGCCAATGGCGGTTACGACGTCAACATCCTGACCGCACCTCTGGCACTGCGAGCCGCTCGCGCCACAGTCGCTGCGCGGAGAGCGCTGGGGCAAGGCTTCACGACCTTGCGCGATGTCGAGACGGAGGGCGCGGGCTACGGCGATGTTGGCATCAAGCAGGCGATCAACATGGGTTACATTGCGGGCCCGCGCCTGATCGTCTCGACGCGAGCGATCTCGACCACCGGTGGCTACATGCTGGAAGGATATGCGCCCGAGCTCGAGATGCCGAAGGGAGCGCAGATCGTCGACGGTCCGGTCGAGGCTCGTAAAGCGGCGCGCGAGCAGCTCGACCACGGCGCGGACTGGATCAAGGTCTACATGACGCACCGCTCATGGGTGGGTAAGAACGGAGAACTCGTCGCGCAGCCGACGCTCACGGTCGAGGAACTGCGCGCCATCGTCGATGAGACTCACGGTTGGGGCAAAAAGGTCGCGTGTCATGCCTATAGCGGCATCGGCCTGCATCGCGCACTCGACGGCGGCTGCGATTCCATCGAGCACGGTCTGGACCTCGACGACGCGGCCATCGCGCAGATGCTCAAGCAGGGGACCTGGTATGTGCCTACGCTGGCCGTCTATTACACCGATTGGGCGCCGGCCGATACGCCGGACGGAAAGCGCGACCGCCTGCGAGCCTCGGTGCACGAAGTATCGTTCAAGAAGGCCCTGAAGGCGGGGGTGGAGATCGTATTCGGCACCGACATGGGCGGCATCCCCTGGACGGAACCGATCGCACAGGAGTTTTCCCGGATGGTGGAGTTCGGCATGCAGCCGATGGACGCCATCCAGAGCGCGACCTCGCGTGCGGCGGTGATGCTCGACATGGACGGGAAGATCGGCGTGGTGGCTCCGGGGGCGTTTGCAGATATTATCGCCGTCCAGGGCGATCCCCTGCAGGACATCAAGCTGCTTGGGAAGGTGCAATTCGTCATGAAGGATGGGCAGGTCTATCGTGGGAAGTAGGTGCGGCATTAAGAGGTCTTAGGTCTTGGGTCTTCGGACTCCAAACCGCGACTAAATCGAAGACCTAACACCTAATACCCAAGACCTAACACCTGTTTTTCGCAATTTCCCTTGACATCCGCTTGGCCGTGAGCATAATGCGTCAATCCTGTCTCCGGGACCGGTTTCGGATCGAAGGGCTGGTGGAGGTGTCTATGAGCGTGCTGGAGCTTTGTGACCGGGAAATCGCGGCGGTGGGGCTTGACGCAACCGTTGCTGAAGCCATCCACAAGATGCTCGACCATCATGTTGGGGCGGTGGCCGTGGTCGACAATGAATACCGGGTGGCCGGAATCTTCACCGAGCGCGATGTGCTGCGCAAAATGTCGCTCAGCCATCAGGATCCGCAGACTATATCCGTACGCGAGTTGATGACTACGCCGGTGGAGATGGCCACGCGGGGCACGGGAGCCGGCGAGGCGTTGAGCATCATGCTGGAGCGGCACTTCCGGCATCTGCCTGTTGCCGACGATAACGGCAAGTTGCTGGGGATTCTCTCTATCCGCAACTTGCTGGAGTGGCGCGTCGACGATCTCAGCCACGAACTGGATTCGCTGGAACAGTACATGACCAACGACGGGCCAGGGGGCTAGAACGATCCCGCGCTCCCCTTCCAACCACCACTGATGGCTAACTTCCCTGTCTTATCCAAGACGATCGCCGTTGTGCGCATGGCGACGTCCGTGTTCTTCCTTCTATTCGGCGAATACAAAGTGGCCGGGAGGGAGTTTGCCCATGGCGGATTTCAGACCTACCTGCAGGATTACATCGCGAACAGTGCCGTGAGCTTCTACCGGCCAGTGCTGTCTGCACTCGTATTGCCTCATGCAGTTTTCTTTGGCTACGTCGTCGGGATTGTTGAGTTGCTCATTGGCTTTTCTTTGCTGGCCGGACTTTGGGTACGCGCCGGATGCATCCTGGGAATCGCCTTTCTGGCGAATATGGTGCTTGCGACGTGGTGGGCGCCGGGGCATGGGGTGCCGATCTGGCGTTATTTCGGAGTTGAACTGGATCATCTTCCGTTGTTGTTACTATTGATCGTCCTTTACGCAGCAGATGCGGGACGCACCTGGGGTCTCGATGGCTTGGTGGGCGCGAATCGCGGTTATCACTGAGAAAACTTTTCGGGAGAAGGGAAACTTGGGAATGAGGAAGATCTGCGCGTTGTTGGCCGTTGCTTTGTTGTGGTTGGGTACGGCAGAGGCTCAAACGCGGCGAGTGGCCGTGCATGCGGGGCGTGTGCTCGATGTGAAATCGGGCAAGATGCTGGCGGATCAGACGATTCTGATCGAAGACGGAAAGATCGTGAGCATCGGCCCGGCGGTGGACGCGAACGGTCCCTCCGATACCGTGCGAATTGAATTGCCCAACGCGACCGTACTACCCGGACTGATCGACGCGCACACGCACCTGACCATGGAACCCAGGTTCGGCTACGAACGGCTTGCGACTTCCGTACCACGCGAAGCGCTAATTGGAGCCAAGAATGCCCGGGTGACACTGCTTGCGGGATTCACCACCGTGCGCAACGTTGGGGCGCGAGAGTACAGCGACGTCGCTCTGCGCGACGCAATCAACGCCGGCGATGTTCCCGGGCCTCGAATGCTGGTAAGCGGACCGGCGCTCAGCATCACGGGCGGACATTGCGACAACAACATGCTGCCCTTCGAGTATCACGCCACCAGCGACGGCGTTGCCGATGGTATCGCGGCCGTGCAGCACAAAGTCCGCGAGAACATCAAATACGGGTCGGATCTGATCAAAGTTTGTGCGACCGGCGGCGTGCTTTCGCTAGGCGACAATCCGCAGCACTCGCAATACACGCTCGAAGAGATGAAGGCGATCGTGGCGGATGCGCACCGGCTGGGCCGCAAAGTGGCGGCACATGCTCACGGAGCGGAAGGCATTCGCTGGGCGGCGGAAGCAGGCGTCGATTCGATTGAGCATGGGTCGTACATCGACGATGCAGGAATCGCAATCATGAAGGAACACGGCACGTATTTAGTCCCAACACTCTATCTGGGCGACTGGATGATCGACAATGCGGGACTGACACACCTGCCTCCGCCGCTCTTGGCCAAGGCGCAGGAGGTGATCCCGGCCGCGCGCAAAAACATTGCCCATGCCTTCGCCAGTGGGGTAAAGGTTGCACTCGGCACGGATGCGGCTGTGTATCCGCATGGGATGAACGGGCACGAGTTCGCGGTCATGGTAAAGCTAGGGCTCACACCGCTGCAGGCGATTCAGGCTGGGACGATCAATGCGGCCGATTTGCTGGGTTGGTCAGGCACGGTCGGAACTTTGGAGCCGGGAGCGTGGGGTGACATCGTTGCAGTGGATGGCGATCCGCTGAAAGATGTCACCACGCTCGAGAGAGTGAAGTTTGTGATGAAGGGCGGCGAAGTGGTGAAGAACGACTATGCGAAGTGAATAGAGTGAAATAGCCAGCAATTTAGCTTGCTTAGGAGGCTGCCATGGCATGGTACTGGCCGACCATCGAAGACGAGAGTTCCGCCGAACACGCAACCAAGGCAGCAGTAGGAGTCAGCGGATTCATTGCCGCAGTCAGCCAGCGCGCCGCTTCTGAAAATCGTGTGGCAGTTAGCGGACCTGCAGAGGTTCCGTCTGTCTGCCGGAAATGAGGATCTCTGAGATTTCGTTCTTGTCGAGAGTGTGGCCTAGCTCGGATTCCTTGTCTTCAATTTGCGACCGCAAGTCTTCCCCCAGCTCGGCAATGAGATCCTCCTGGCGCCGGGTTTTCGGCAGCCAGAAGCGAACGGCCTGCAGATATCGGTCGACAAGCTCTAAAGAGTTTTGGATGGATAATGTGCTCATAGTGCTATGCCTCTCGAAAAAAGTTCTATACAACCGCGACTGAGACTGCGCCTTTCAGCTGGACAGAGGCAGCCTTTCTAACGCGGAGAATCCGGCGGACGCCCACGAGCGCGATTACCACGCCAGTTGCAAGTACGATCGGAAATACTTTGGCCAGGCCCAGATTGATGGCGTTTGTAACCTCGATTGTGCGCGCCGCCGGAATATCGGCGCCGGTGATCTCGGCGAGCACGCTTGCCTTCACCATCCAGCAAAAGAGCGCCGATGCCGCGCAGTCGGTGGCCAGGCGAATGCTGGCCCGGAGCACTGTCCAGTACGGGCGCGCAAGATTCACACCCGCTACTACCGTATTGATCAGTGCTAGGAGAAGAAATCCCCAGAAGAAGAATCGCCACACCGGCGACACCACGATTCTTATCTCAGGCCGGTCCAGTAGGACCCTCGTGGACATCATGTCGATCCACCAGATGCCGAACATCAGATTCACCACCACTTCGATCACGGAGCCGGAACGGGGTATCTGGTTGGGGTTGCGTGCCGGGGGCAGCTTACGCGGATTCCAGTCTTCCAGAAATCTGGACTTGGTCTGTAAGTGCTCCAGCACGGCAAACACAATGGTCACGGTGCCCAGCGCGAACAAGGCGGTTAACCACCACGCGCTCCACGCCGAGGCTATCGCGCTGAACCACCCGGCGCTGGTGTGCTCGGCTCGGTAGGACGGACTGAAAGACATCATTCCGATCCAAACCAGAATCCAGGGAAGCAGGTAGAACCCGGCAACGAGCTTCAGCACAAACCAGTAGATGGGGAACAGCACAGGGCCGATCAAGCTTCGCTGCGGCAGATAGCGATTGGCCACCAAAAGCGGACGGCCGCGTTCTTTGAGGATGGCGTCCATTTCCGTTTCGGTTAGCGAGCGGCCGAGTCCGGTCTCTTTCTCCTCGATCTGCGAGTGCAGATCCTCCGACAGCTCTGCGATGATGTCCTGTTGCTGCGCCTTCGGCAGCCAGAAGCCAACAGCCTGCAGGTATCGATCGATTAAATCTATGGGGTTACGGCTGGTTGTTTTGCTCATGACCTATGCCTCTTGAAGAATCTTGCTGAGCGACGTGTTAATGCGCTGCCACTCGGCTAATAGCTGCTCCAGAATCTGTTCTCCCACCGGCGACAAACGGTAAAAACGCTTATTGCGCTTGTCCTCCTCGCGCCACTGGCTCACCAGCAGGCCTTGGCTTTCGAGACGCCGCAGGAGCGGATACAGCGTGCCTTCGTCGATCTCCAAGCCGTCGTCGGCGAGAGCCTTGCGGAGCGTGTAGCCGTAGCGCTCGCTCCGGAGCTGAGTGAGGACCGCTAGGGTTAAGCATCCCCGGCGGAGTTCCAGCTTCAGGTTCTCGAAGACTTCAGAAGTTGCTTGGCTACCGTTCGACATATAGTATGTGACATACACTGTATCTCACACAGTATTGATTTATGTCAAGCCCTTCTTTTGCAGCCCAACTCTCGGCTCGGTTAAATGTATGATTATGGGCTGGATAGCGTTTCCCGTGAGAAGAATCGATCGTGAAATCGACCAGGAGCGAAGAGGTTATCAAGCAATTGTGGGAGCCGGCTGCCGTGCGCAGACTTGCCCGAGAACTGGCCGATGTTGCCGCCAAGGCTCTAACGGTCAGCGGCAGGCCCGTACGGAGGCCCCGCGCCGACCGGTTGGCTGAGCAGATCATTCAACGGGCCGGGAAGGCACCAGATCTTGTGAGTCTTGTGCGAGAGATCAGTGGGGCCAGCCTGGCTTTGTCGCACCCGAGATATAGCGCTCAGCAGGTTGCCGCGCCCGTTCCTGCTGCAGCGCTGGTGGAATCGGTAGTAGCGGCGATGAATCAGAGCCTCGCGGTCTGGGAGATGTCGCCGATCGCGACCGCCGTTGACCGCGATTTAATGGCAGGCTTCAAAAAGCTGTTCGGCTATCCGCAAGCGGCAGAAGGTTCTCTGGTTCCGGGCGGGGCGTTCGCCAATCTCACAGCGTTGCTGGCGGCCCGCGATGCATTGGCCCCACAGGCCTCGAAGAGCGGGCAGGCGCGGATTGCGATTATCGTTGGCGCTCAGGCGCATTACTCGATCGCAAGAGCGGCTGCGATTCTTGGTCTGGGCCGCAACGCAGTGTTCAAGGTTCCGCTCGACGCGGAGTTCTGTACGGACGTGGAGCAACCTGAATCACTCCTTTGCTTCGGCCCGGAAATCCGGTTTCCGGAAGTTCATTCTGGTGGGCTCGGCCGGGTCGACACCTACAGGCAGCTTCGACAACCTCGTGGCCCTGGCCGAGGTCGCGCGCAAGCACCGCGCGTGGTTTCACGTCGATGCGGCGCATGGGGCCGGTCTCGCCTTCAGCCGCCGTTTCCGTTGGAGGCTGAAAGGCCTCAGCCGGACGGACTCGATCATCTTTGATCCCCACAAGATGATGTTCATGCCGCTGGCCGCCGGCGGAGTGCTGGTGCGCGATGGCGCGCGCTTGCTCGGACCTCTGCAAGAACAGGCGCCGTACCTGTTCGGCCCAAAGCGGCGCTGGCCGGACCTGGGCCAACTCACCATTGCCTGCTCGCAGCGATTCGATGCCCTCAAGATCTGGCTTGTCTGGCGCGTGTACGGCGGAGAGCTTTGGGATCACCTGACGACGCATGTCTGCGCAGTCACTCAAGCCGCGTTTCAATACTGTTCGGAGTCGGAGGTTCTCGAGCCGGTGCATGAGCCGCACTCGAACATTTTCTGTTTCCAATTGCGGCGCCCGCACGATTCGCGATTCGGATCGGCGCTGTTGGACCATCAAGGAAAAGCTCAACGAAAGCGGCTTCGGCTACATCAGTTCCACCGTGCTCGACCGCCGGAGAGTCTTGCGAATCGTGGTGATGAACCCACGAACGACGGCCGCCGACATTCGCGACGTCCTGCGCAGGGTCGAGAAGATCGCAGCCCAGACGTTCGGCAGAACGGGAATCCGCTCAGGCAGGAGGATTCGGGCTTCCTAGGCTTGGGCAGAAACAACCTGGCCGCTAGCGTGACAGCAGCCTTTCATAATTTGCGACATGACGCGAAGCGCGTCACACTCCGGCGGAGACAATTTTCCCGGGACCGCATGGTGCCCTTTCGTGCAGTTCGAGGCTGCGTCGGTAGCGAACATGCCTCCAGCGAGTCATCTCGACCAGGGGCTTCCAAACTGGATTGACGAGGTCGTGCTTGATCAGCAGGTGCCAAAAGCGGTTCGAGCGTTTATAGAGATACGACATCGCAAGATACAGCGGCACGGCCTGCCACTGTTCAGGCCTCCGGCGCCAGATCGAGGCGTGCGAGAAGAGCCGATGATAGATCCATGCGTATCCCTGTTCGAGTTCCTCGGGAGTCATGTGCTTCGGACGGAAGACGGCGTGGCCCGTGTCGTAGAGAGTCCAGTCACGATGCAGGATTCTTCCCTCAGCTTCCATCTGGCGGAAGAGCGGTGTGGCTGGGTAGGGCGTGAGAATGTGGAAGGTCGCGCACTCCAGGCGATTTTGCTCGATCCATCCCGCGGTACGAGCGAACACGTCTTTGCGATCGTGATCGAAGCCGAGGACGAACGATCCGTTGACCTGAATTCCGTAATCATGAAGCATACGTACGCGGCGTGCGTAGTCAGACGTCTTCGGGGTCTTCTTGTGCGAGTCGGCTAGATTGCTGTCCGAGAGCGATTCGAATCCGATGAACACGCCGGTGCAGCCTGCCAGGGCCATGTTCCGGATGAGGCTGGGATCGTCGGTGACATCGATTGTGACCGCCGCGCTCCAGATCTTGTTCAGCGCCCGTAGCGCGTTGCACAGCGCGTGCAAGTAGTCGCGCCTCGATCCGAGATTGTTGTCAATGAAAACCGCATAGGGCTGATCGTCGGCCTTAAATTCCTCGACTACCTGTTGTGGGTGGCGCATGCGATAGGGCATGCGCAGGCCATCGGTCGCGAGATAGCAAAAGCCGCAGCGGTTGTGGCAGCCGCGCGTAGCGATAAGGCTGGTGGTCGTCAGAAAACTGCGGCGAGGAACAAGGGAGCGCCGAGGAGGAGGATCGTCGCAGTAGTCGTTCTCGTAGGTGGCGACGTAGCGGGTTTGTAGGGTGTTCGCCTCGACGTCCCGCAGAATTCGCGGCCAGAGTTGCACGCCGTCCCCGAGAGCGAGCGCATCCGCATGCGGTGAGCATTCCTCGGGACACGACAACACGTGCAGCCCACCGAGAATGACCTTCGATCCCCGCGCGCGATACCAGTCGGCAAGTTCGAAGGCGCGCCGCGCGAAGGTCAGATGGACGGTAATGCCGACCACATGCGGCATCGGCTGAAATGGCGGACGGCCATCGAGTAGGTTCTCGTCCCAGTAACCGACGCGCCAACGCGCTGGCGTCGTCGCCGCAAAGCTGGTCAGCGCGAGCGTAGGCGTGAGCACGTGCTTACCGAAGCTCGCGTTGGCGTCCTTCGGATAAAAGGGATTGATCAGCAACGCGTAGCGCCGCTCCATGAATCCACGGGGCTCAGCGTGATCGAGAACGGGCGCATGGATCATTTCCGGCGGGATCCAGCGCTGGGGGATGGGGTGAAGAAAGGGCTCTTCGGATGCAATCATTGTGACTTTATATCACAAAGTACTTCGTCATGCAAACGATGAACCGGATGTGCTGGAAAGCAAGAACAACCGCCACAAAGGATACGAAGCATCACGAAGGTTTCTCGTCAGATCTGTTTTCCTTCGTGTACCTTCGTGTACCTTCGTGTCCTTTGTGGTCCAAGCCTTTTCCCGAGGAATCTCTAACTCATTGTCAAAACCACGCGGAACCGCGCCCGTCCGCTGGTCATCTGGTCGTAAGCCTCGGCGGCTTTCGCCAGAGGATAGCGCTCAATCATCGGGCGAACTCCACTGAACGCGCTGAACTCGAGCGTGTCTTGCGAATCCTTCGCCGTGCCGGCTGCCCAGCCGCGAATCGACTTGCGCCCGCCGATGAGCTGGAGCGGAGTCACCGTCAGCGATTCGAATCCTGCTCCGACGATCATCAATGTCCCGTTGGGACCCAGGCCGTCGACGAGGGCGGACATTGATTTCGAATCCGGGGCGGTGGCCAGAATGATGTGCGCTCCTCCCATCTTCTGCAATGCAGCCGCGGGAGGCCCTGCGCTGGTATCGACATACTCGTGCGCGCCCAGTTTCTTTGCCAGCGCCTGCTTGTCGGCTCCC
>Ga0209698_10001345_pt1 | contig 28359 bp, 27 predicted proteins | sample LitLauG_LLR_2012_FD_187203 | JGI IMG/M metagenome (GOLD analysis project Ga0209698, IMG submission 187203) | Freshwater sediment microbial communities from Pennsylvania, USA - Little Laurel Run_MetaG_LLR_2012 (SPAdes) (version 2) | ecosystem: Environmental > Aquatic > Freshwater > Creek >... | reverse complement strand
GCGGTTGCGACCCAGTCGAGCGCGGAGATCGCACACGGGCCGAACATCCTCGAGCGCATGGACGTGGACGGGCTCAGCCCGCGCGCGGCGCTCACCGCGGTGCTCGCCGCGGACGAGCTCGCGCAGTACCGCCAGCTGGGTGTCGTCGACGCCGAGGGGAACGTGGCGGCGCACACGGGCGCGGACTGCATCGCGCATGCCGGCGACGTGCAGGGCGAGGGTTTCACCTGCCAGGCGAACATGATGGCTGGGAGCTCGGTGCCACAGGCGATGGCAGCCGCGTTCAGCGAGCACGGGGGCGAGCTCGTGGAGCGCCTGCTGGCGGCGCTCGACGCCGCGGAGGCGGTCGGCGGTGACGTGCGCGGGCGCCAGTCCGCGGCGCTGCTGGTCGTCCCCGCGCGCGGGGAGCCCTGGCGTACGCGCTTCGACGTGCGGGTGGAGGATCACCCCGAGCCGCTGTCGGAGCTGCGCCGCCTCACGCGCCTCGGGCGCGCGTACGAGATGGCGGCTCGCGCCGACGAGCTCGTCGCCGAGCACGCGCACGCCGAGGCGACGAGCCTCTACATGCGCGCCGCGGAGCTCGCGCCGGAGGCCGACGAGCTGATCTTCTGGGCGGGGGTGGGCGTCGCGGCGAGCGACCTCGAGGAGGGCGTGCGGCTCGTGCGCCGCGCGCTCGCGGTCAACCCGGCGTGGCTTGAGCTGCTCGGGCGCGTGCCCGCGGAGCTCGCGCCGACCGCGCTCGGCATCATCGACTCGCTCGGCACGGGCCACGCGGAGCCTCAGTTCGCGTGGCCCCGGGGGCGACCGTCGGGCCTCCTTCGGGGCGCGCGATCTCGCGCGCGCAGGGCCGCGGCGCGCGCTGAGCGCATGATTTGCGGGGCAGGCCGCAATCTGCGAGACATTCGCGCTTGACCGCCCGCGAGCGTCGTGTTAGCCATAGGGGGCAGCCGATTACAAGAGTCCGGCGTGTCGAGATCGCTCGACTGACGGGGGCCAGCAGCGGGGTATCAGCGAAGGGAAGGACTCGACGGGCGTGACCAGCCGACAACCGAAACGAGGCAGATGTGAGCGCCACCGCGCAGAGCAGCGGCTCAGGTCCCACGGGGATCCTCCACGAGACTTCAGAGGCACCCTTCGATCACGATCACGACGACGCGCCGGGCAGCGGCCTCGCCACGCTGCGAGCGCATCGTCATGAGCGCTCCCATCGCGCGCCGCGCTCACGCACGCGCGAGGCGCTGCTGAGCGAGCAGTCCCCCGCGACGCTGCTCGGTCACATAGCGCGCCTGGAGGCCTCGATGGGCGCGGCGCTCGCATTGCTGCGGCGCTGCATCGTCGAGCGCGAGGCGCCCACTCGCGAGGCGCTCGCCGCGGAGGCGGGGTTCGCTCTGGGCATGTCGCGCGAGGCGGCGCTCGCGGAGCTCGACGCGGTCGCACAGATCGTGGGCGTATCCTCGCTGCGATAGCGACCAAGCGAGGAGGAGAGCGAAGCACATGTCCAGCTACTCGAAGGTGAACCTGCTCGAGATCGAGGACTCGGTCGGCGAGCGCGCGCCGGGCATCGAGGGCCGTTTCGGCCGCAGGCATCTGAACTCGCGCGACCTCGGCGTGAGCCTGTTCCGCTACGCACCGAGCCTGCGCAGCCCGGTCGCGCACAGCCACCGCGAGCAGGAGGAGGTGTACGTGGTGGTCGGGGGCTCGGGGCGCGTGCTGCTCGACGGCGAGCTCCACGAGCTCGGCATGTGGGACATGCTGCGCGTGGCTCCAGAGGTCCAGCGCAGCTTCGAGGCGGGACCGCAGGGCCTCGAGCTGATAGCGATCGGCGGCCCGAGGCCCAGCGACGGCGACGGCGTCATGTCCGAGGCCAACTGGCCGGACTGATACCGGCCCGCCCGGCGGCGGGAGCCCGAGAGCCGGCGCCGGGCCGCATCGACGCAAGACACGATCGCGGGCGCGGCGCCCGCGATCACCGGCTGAGCCGCACCTCACCCAGGCCGATCACCTCGACCACACCGCCGGGCTCGCACGCCGAGATCGCGAGCGCCTCGCGCGCGAGCGAGCGCCGCAGCACCGTGAACGCCACCGCGCCGAGCACCGCCGGCACGGCAAGCGCGATCGCGCGGTAGCCGAGCACGGCGGCGGTCGTGGCGCCCAGCGGGATGCCGTACAGCACGAGCGTGCCCACCAGCCCGAGTTCGATCCCCCCGACACCACCCGGCACCGGTATCAGCCCGCCGAGCTCGCCGATCAGGTAGCCGATCCAGATGATCGCGAGCGCGGGCGAGGAGCCGAACGCGTGGTAGGCCGCCCACAGCACCATCACGTCGAAGGCGAGGTAGCCGACCAGTCCGAGCAGCAGCAGCGGGTCGCCCTCGCGCAGCAGCGACAGCGCCTCCTCGACTCCCCCCGAGAACGCGCGCAGCACCGCCGCGAGCCGCCGCCTCTCGCGCGCCGCGAGGCGGCGCTCGGCCGCGGCGGCCCAGCGGCCGACGGCGATCGTGCCGAGAATCGCACCGGCGGCGAGGATCGCGGGCACGAGCGCGAGCGCGAGCCCCACGCGGGCGGCGAACAGGCCCACCGCGAGCCCGGCGCCGAGCACGATCACGCCGAGCACGTTGGGCACGCTGGTGAGCAGGAAGAAGGCGACGCTCCTGCGCGCGATGTGGCCGGGCTCCATGCCGGCACGACGCAGCGCCCAGGCCCCCAGCGCGAGCCCTCCCGCGCCGCCCACGGGCAGCACCGCGTTCGCGCCGAGCTCGGAGAGTCCGATCTCGATGCTCACGCGCCAGCGCATCTCCCGGCAGAACACGCCGCGGAAGACGAGCACGTAGCAGGCCCCCGAGAGCACCTTCAGTGCGACGCCGAGCGCGATCCAGCCGCCGTTGGCGTGGGCGAAGCGCGAGCGCAGGCTGGCCAGGCCCGGCACCAGCGTGATCACGGCGGCCGCGGCGATCCCGAGCAGGCACAGCGCGATCACGTGCCGGCGGATGCGGCCACGGTCGAGCTCCGGCGGAGGCGCGAGCTCATCGCGCTCGCGCGCGCCCCGGGAGGCGCCGCCGGGATCGGCGATTCCGGACATCGACCCCATGGTTCGCAGCCTAGCGGCGCAGCGTCGGCTCGCGCCGGCGCGAGCGCGCCGCGCGCAGGTCAGGACTCGATACGCGCTAAGAAGGGAGGGCGATGACGCGGCTCGTGGGCATCAACCATGTGGCGCTCGAGGTGGGCGACGTCGAGGACGCGCTGCGCTGGTACGGGCGCTTCTTCGAGCTCGAGCTGCGCGGCGCGGGCGCGCGCATGGCGTTCATCGACATCGGCGATCAGTTCATCGCGCTGAGCGCCGGGCGCACCGACGGCCCCGACGGAGCGCGCCACTTCGGCCTCGTGGTGGACGACAAGGAGGCGCTGCGCGCGGCGCTGCTGGACGCCGGCGTGAGCGTGGCGCCGTCGGGCTCGCTGGACTTCCAGGACCCGTGGGGAAACCACATCCAGGCTGTGGACTACCGCGAGGTGCAGTTCACCAAGGCGCCTGCGGTGCTGCGCGGCATGGGCCTCGAGCAGCTGCACAAGGGCGCCGAGGCGCTCGATGAGCTGGAGCGCAAGGGGCTCGGGGACTCCCGGCGCTGATGGGGGCGCGCACACCGACGGGCGCGCGCTATTACTACGGGCGCTTCACCGACCAGGCCTACAACCAGATCCTGCTCGCCGAGGACGAGGCGCGGATGCTCGGGCGCTCCATTGTCGAGCCGGAGCATCTGCTGCTCGCGCTCGCGCGCAGGGGCAACGCGGCGGATCTGCTGGCGCAGACCGGGCTCCACGCGAGGGCGATCTTCGCGCTGCTGTTTCGTGCCCACGGCCTCGGCACCGAGCTCGTGCGCGGCGCTGTTCCCCGCTCGCCCGCGAGCGAAGCGGTGCTCGCGGACGCGCTCCTGGCGGCGGCCGAATGCGGTGTTCGCGGCCCGAGCACGGAGCACGTGCTGCTCGCGCTCGCGCGGCACGAGCCCATTGCGGAGATGCTGCGTGAGCTCGGTGTCGAGGACGCGGCCGCGCTCGTGTGGGCGCGCTACCCGCCCACGCGCGAACCGCTCGCCCTGCTCGGCGTGGCACCCCCCGACGGAAACGCCGGGATGGCGGGGACCCCGCCGCGACCCGGTCCGATTCCGCCTCTGTTCGAGCGTTTCAGCGTGCAGGCACTCGCGGCGGTGCGGGCCGGCGTGGAGTGTGCGCGCACGCTCCAGTGCGGCTACGTCGAGCCGGCGCACGTGCTGATAGGACTGCTGAAAGCTCGCGCCGGCGTGCTCGCCGGCGTGCGCGCGGGTCACGAGCGCGAGCTCCGCGACGCGGCAGTGCGCGCCGTGGAGCTGCTGAGCGACGGCGGCCGGGTGCGCCCGACCGACATCTTCAGCGGTGCGGCTCGGGCGCTCATCGCCGAAGAGGTGCCGGACCTCGCACTGCGGCTGGGTGCACACGCGTGCCTGAGCAGCGGACACCTGCTGCTCGCAGCGATGCAGAGCGAGGACGTGAAGATCGCCGAGGCGCTGCGCATGCTGCCGGACAGCGCTGCGCTCGCGGCGCATGTGCGCAGTGCGCTGCCGGGGCGGGAGCGCATGTCGCTGTAGCCGAGGGGCTACTCCTCGCCGCCGTCGCGGGTCTTTCGCAACCAATCGCTCAGCTGTTGCGCTGCGTCCTGCGCGGAGTCGCCGAGCTCGCTGAAGGTGCTGCGCAGGCGCTCCCCGTAGTGGGAGACCGCGTCGCTCGCCTCGGCGCGCACGTCGACCGGCTCGCCGCGCTTCGGGTACTCGCCGCCGACGATGCGGTCATACGCGCCCGAGCGCACCCACTCCATCAGCTCGTGCACGCGCTGGACGGACATCGGGTGTGTGAGGTTGAGGTCGCTGAACATGCGCGAGAAGCGGTCGAACGGGGAGACCTTCTCGCGATAGTCCTGGCCCTGCCTCATGAACACGTCGAGGTCCAGGTTCGCCGCCTCGGCGCCCGCGGCCATCACCATCAGCGTGCGGCACACCGCGAGCGGGTCGCGGATCACCAGCGCGGCCGCGCGGTCGCAGCTGAGCTCAGAGGCGCGGAACCACTCCATCAGCGCGGTGCGCAGCGGGAACAGCGGCACGGGGATGCCGGGCAGGCTCGAGATCTGCAGCACGATCACGAGTGCGGTGCGGTAGAGCACGTGATCGGAGAGGACATGCCCCGCCTCGTGCGCGAAAACGCCACGCAGCTGCTCGGGGTCGAGCAGCTGCACGAGCTCGGAGTGCACGACCACGACCGGCCGGCCGGCGCCGACGGTAAGCGCGTTCGCGAGCGGATGCTGGGTTAGGTACAGGTCGGGCACGGGCTCGAGGTCGAGCGTCGCGTAGGCGCGCGCGTGCGCGCGCCACACGTGGCTCAGCTGGTCCTCGCCGAGGCGAACCGCGGAGCCGAGGATGCTGCGGCGCAGCGCGCGCTCGTAGCCGTACTCGATGATCTTGCGCAGCACGGTGTCCAGGCGCGGGATCGACTGCAGCGCGGCAGTAGCGGCGCGGTCTGCGGGGTGTTCGTACGCCTTCGGCGAGATCCCCTTCAGCTGATAGCCCTCCGCAGGTAGCGACACGCTCGCCCTAACGCTATCCGTCCGCCGGCGGGCGCGCGCGCGGGTGCTCGGCGGGGTACGCGGGCGGGGCCCCGGCCACAGCGCACGAGAACGCCGGCGCCGGCGCGGGCAGGGGCGCGCCGCCGGTGTCCTGCGCGGGCGCGAGCGCGCCGTTGTCGATCGTCAGCCACGCGAGCACGCCGCCGGCGGTGGCCAGGCCGGCACACACGAGCATCGCGACGTGGAAGCCGCGGGTCATGTCGCCCGCGTCGAAGAAGCGGCGCCCGCTGAGGCCCGCGATCACCGGCAGCAACACGACGGCGAGCAGGCCGGCGAGGCGCGCGACAGCGTTGTTGACGCCGGAGGCGATCCCGGAGTGGCGCTCGCCGGCGCTCGCGAGCGCAGTCGCGGTGACGGGCGAGACGACCAGCGTGAGGCCGAGGCCGAACACGAGCACCGCCGGCAGCACGCTCCCCGTGTAGCTCGCGCCGCGGCCGATCTGCGCCATCAGGAGCATCCCGGCTGCGACGATCACCGGGCCGACGGCGAGCGGCAGCCGCGGGCCGATCCTCTGCGCGAGCGCGCCCGAGCGCGCTGACAGCGCGAGCATCAGCAACGTCACGGGCAGCGAAGCGGCGCCGGCCGCCACGGGTGAGTAACCGAGTGAGACCTGCAGGAACGCGACGAGCAGGAAGAAGACCCCTCCGAGCGATGCGTACACGACGAAGGTGACAAGGTTCGCCGCGCTGAACTGCGCGGAGAAGATGTCCAGCGGCAGCATCGGCGCGGCGCTGCGACGCTCGCGCACCACGAACGCGCCGAGCGCGAGCGCGGCCACGACGCCCGCGAACGCGACCACGACCGCGGAGCCGCCGGCGGGAGCCTCGATCAGCGCGTAGGTGGAGGATGCGAGTGCGAGGAAGGCGAGCACGGCGCCGGCGCCATCGAGCTGCCCGTTCAGCTGCTCATCACGCGACTCGGGCACGCGCCGCGCGGCGAGCATCACGAACGCGCCGATGGGGAGGTTGATGAAGAACGCGGCGCGCCAGGACACCGCGCCGATCAGGTAGCCGCCGAGCAGTGGCCCGACGGCAGTGGCGACGCCCGTCAGCCCGGACCACGCGCCGATCGCTGGCGCACGGTCCTCGCGGCGGAAGCTCGCCTCGATCATCGCGAGGCTCCCCGGCGTGAGCAGCGCGCCGCCGCACCCCTGCAGCAGCCGCGCTCCGATCAGCAGGCCGATGCTTGGCGCGATCGCGCATAGCAGCGAGGCGGCTGCGAACAGGCCGGCGCCCAGCACGAACACGCGCCTGCGCCCGAAGCGATCGCCGAGGGAGCCGCCGAGCAGGATCAGCGAGGCGAGCGTGAGCAGGTATCCGCTCAGCACCCATTGCAACGAGCCCGTCGACGCGTGCAGCTCACGGCCGATCGTGGGCAGCGCGACGTTGACGATGGTGCCGTCCAGGAACGCCATCCCGGAGCCGAGCACGGTGACCGCCATCAGCCAGCGGCCCTGCGGGCTGCGCAGCGCGAGCGGCCGCTGGGGCCCGGAGCCGGAGTCTGCCATCGCCACCGCGCACCCTACGCGAGCGGCGCAGCGTTCTCTAGCGCTTGCTCGCCTTCACGGCGGTGCCGTACGCGCAGATCTCTGTCCAGGTGCCGCCCAGCTCTGAGGTGTCGAAGCGGAACGCGAGGATCGCGTTGGCGCCCTTGGATTCCGCCTCCTGCACGAGCCGTTCGGTGGCGTTGTGGCGCCCTTCGGAGAGCATCTTGGTCATGCCCTTGAGCTCGCCGCCGATGAGCGACTTCAACCCGGCGCCGAACTGCGAGCCGACGTTGCGCGAGCGCACGGTCAGCCCGAACACCTCGCCGAGCACCTCCTCGATCTCATAGCCGGGCAGGTCGTTCATGGTGGAGATGATCACGCCGGGGAGAGTACCGCGGCAGGTGGCGCGTGCTGGCTCGCGCGCCGCTGAAGGCCGGCCTCACGCAGCGCCCGGCACACCCTCAGGAGCGCACCTCCGCGCGCGTGCCGCGGTGGCGCCGGTACATGTCGCGGATCCACTCGACCGCAGGATGTTCGGTGAGCGGCTGCAGCGCACGCCAATGCGGCGGCCGCGGATACTCGTACTGGAGCTCCGCGGGCCACGCGAGCGGGAACAGCAGCGCGGCTGCGCTGAGATCGGCGACACTGAAGGCCTCGCCCACGAGATAGCCGCTCGGCGCGCGCTCCGCGACGATCCGATCGAGTGCCGTCGCGATGTCCGCGAGCGCCCGCTTCACATCGGCCGGAAATATGCGGTAGCGCCGACGCGCGTAGAGCATCGCGCCGGGCAGCGCGACGCGCAGCGCCGCCGTCGTGGCGCCGCCACGGCCGGTGCTGAGCAGCGCGCTCACGAAGCCCGGGTCCTCGAGCCACTCTGCGAACCCAGCGCGGCGCATCTCGTGGCCGGCGTGCTCGTCGAAGAAGTCCTCCCACTCGAGCGCCGCGGCGCGCTCGACGGGATCCGCGGGGTAAAGCGCGGGCTGCGGGAAGCGGCGCTCGAGCGCGGCGATTATCGCGCTCGAGTCGGCGATCCGCTCGCCGTCGATGTCGAGCACGGGCAGCGTGCCGCGCAGCGAGAACGCCATCGCGCGCGGCAGGCCCGGCAGCAGCGAGCGCCGCACGTGCGCGACGCTCTTGAAGTCGAGCGCCCAGCGCGCCTTTTCGTTGAAGTTCGAGAAGTTGTACTGCCACAGGATCGGCTCGGACACGGCGGGAGCGATCCTATGGCTTCATGCAGCGCGTTTCCGAGGCCGTCGCGAGCGGCATGCGCGCGGTGGGCTTCCTCGTGGCCAGCTCGCTGAGCATCGTCGCGACGTGAAGCGACGCCTCAGGCTCGCGCGCCGGCGCCGGCGCCGGCGCGCCCGGCGAGATGGCTCTCGCGCGCCGCCGCGTCAGGTTCGAGCAGCTCCAGCACGAGCGTGGACCACGCGAAGTCGCGCGCCCCCATGCCGCGCCCGTCGCGCGGCGTGTAGCACTCGCGCAGGCCGCTGCTCAACACGGCACCCTCGATCCCGCGGGCGAGCGTCACCGCGTGCTCGCTGTATCCGAGCCGCACGAGGCCGAGCCACACCAGCCACGCGCTGTTCACCCATGTCGGCCCTCGCCAGTAGCGGCGCAGACCGTGGAAGTGCTCGCGCAGCGAGAAGCTCGGCTCGTCGGTCGCGACCGCGGGCGGCGCGACTGCGGTCCAGAAGCGCTCCGAGAGGAGATGCTCCTCCACGAGGCGCCTCGCGAGCGCCTCCGGCAGGTCGGGCAGCGCGAGCGGTGTGAGCGCGCTCCAGGTGAGCGGTATCCGCTGCGCTGGCGCCGGCCATGCCTCAAGCGCGAACAGGCCGCTGCGCTCGTCGTAGAGGCGCTCGATTAGCGCGGGGGTCACGGACGGCTGCCCGAGCGCTAGCTGCGAGAGGCCGTGAAGCACGTTGGTCATGACCTCGCACACGATCGGGCCGCCCGCCGCGCGCACCGCGCCGATCCGGAACGCGAGCCTGCGGTTGCGGTGCACGAGCGCGAGGAAGCCCGGCAGTCCCTGCGCGCGCCAGCGCCACACGGGGTCGAACTGCGGCGAGGCGTCGAGCCCCGACTCGTCCGGCTGCAGCAGCCAGAGCAGCCCGTCGCCCTCGAGGTCGCGCTCGCGCCTCACGCACTCGTGGTGAGCGAGGATCGCGGGCTCGCGCGCGGGGTCCCCGACGGCGGCGCGCCACGCCCACGCGAGCATCGGCGGCTGGATCGTCGCGGTCATGCGGTCGCGCTCGTGGATCACGCTGTAGAAGAGGCGACGCGCGCGAGTGACGGGGCGCTCCCAGAAGATGGTGTGGCCGATGAAGCCGTCCTCGCGTGCGGCGCTCAGCAGCGTGCGCAGCTCGGCGCGGGAGCGCTCCGGGTCGAACCGCCGCCACACGATCGCCGCGAAGCACGAGTCCCAGTACCACTGCCACGTGTAGCGGTCGGGGCTCGGGCTCGTGTACGCGAACTGGACTCCGTCGCGCTCGCCCTGCGTCCAGTTCGCCTCGAGCGTGCGACGGCACAGCGCGCGTACGCGCGCCGCCGGTGTCTGCTCCACCGCGTCGCGCACCGCTGCGGGCGTGGGAGTCTCCTCACCATCGCTCATCGCCGTGCAGTCTCCCAGAGCGCCCAGCGCTCCCGCGCTCGGCTCCGGTCCAACCGTGAGGCCCGCACCGCTGCTCGCGTGAGGCTAGAGCCCCCGCTCTGCGAGCCGCAGGCACCCGAGCTGCCCGTCGGCGCCCATCGCGCGCATCGCGGGAACCGTCTCGCTGGTGACGAGGCCGTGCTCGCGCGTGAGCTCGTCGATGATCGAGAAGGAGCGCGCGATGCGCTCGGGCGTGTCGATCACGATCGTCACCACGGGCACGCGGCGGCGGGTCTGCAGGAAGCGGTCGCCGTGGGGCGCGTGCTCACCGTGGAACCCCCATATCCCGCGCACGCTGGTCGCGCCCGCCGCGTCTGATTCGCGCAGGCGGCGCACGATCTGCGTGCTCAGCGGGTGCCCGTCGTGGGTCGCCTGCTGCGAGGTGTAGACCATCAGCTTCTGCCACAGCGCGAGCCCGTGCTCGTCGCGGCCCGCAGGCTCTTGGGGCCTTGCGAGCAGCTCGCCGTCGCGCTTGCACACGCGCACGCGCTCGATTGTGATCAGCGGCTCGCGCAGCAGCGCGAAGATCTCGGGGAGGGCCGCGGCGATCCGCCCGCCGCGTGCGACCGCGACGATCATCATGGGCACCTCCGCGTTGCGCGCGATGAAGCGCGCGCGGAGCCTGCGCCCGCCGCGGGTACCGTCGACGCCGAGCAGCACCGTCGCGCCATCGACGCCATGCCGGTGCAGGATGCCGGTGACCGCGGCGTGGGCGGACAGGCGCCCCGTGCGCTCGTGGCGGCCCACGTAGACGGTGAGCTTCGTGGCCTGCCCCGGTTGCTCGGGCAGCTCCGCCGCGGCGGGCCCGCCCGTCAGCAGACGTGCGCGCTCGAGCGTGATGAGGCCGCTGCGCGTGACCTGCGTGACCGGCTCGAGCAGCGCCTCGATCCGCTCGGGGCTGTCCACCGCGACCGACACGACGGGGAGGTCTTCGGAGAGCGTGAGCAGCCGGTCGGTGCGCAGACGGTGCAGAGGACCGAAGCCCTCGGCGCCGCGCAGCAGCACGCTCGCCTGGATGCGATGGGCGCCGTAGAGGTCGGCCAGCGCATCCGAGAGCAGCCCTCGCTCGGCGCGCTCGCGCTCGCCGAAGTACGCGGTCAGCTTCAGTGCGTCGGCGCTCACGCGCCCGCTCCGATCGCGTGGCCGGCCGCGGCGGCGCCGACGCCCACGAGCACGCTGCCGAGGATGTTGACCAGCGAGAGCGAGGGCTCGCCGTCCTCCGCGAGCCGCTGGGACTCGAACATCCACGTGGAGAACGTGGTGAACGACCCCAGCGTCGCGCCGCCCGCGAGCACCAACGTCTGGCCGCCCGCCGCGAGCCCCGCGAGCACGCCGAGGGCGAGCGCACCGCTCACGTTGATGAGGAGCGTGCCGAGCGGGAAGCTGCTCGCGACCCGCGCGCCGATCGCGCCGTCGAGCACGAAGCGCAGCGTCGCCCCGATCCCGCCGAGCGCCGCGACCGCCACCCACACCCACGCGCTCACAGGAGCACCCGTGCGCGACGGACCGTCGCACTCGCGACCCAGATCGCGAGATAGCCCGCGCCGATGCTCGCGCCCGCGTACGCGACCGCGAGTCCGTCGCTGCCGCGTTCGAGCATCTTCAGGATCTCCACCTGCATCGTCGAGAACGTCGTGTATGCGCCGCAGAAGCCGGTCCCGAGCAGCGGCCGCCGGTAGGTGGACTGGGGCAGGCGCTCCTGCAGGCGCGTGGCGAGGTAGCCCAGCGCGAAGCAGCCGGTCACGTTGATCGCGAACGTCACCCACGGCCAGCTCCCCGCCGCGCCAGCGAATTCCACGCCCAGCCAGACGCGCAGCAGAGCGCCCGCGGCGCCGCCCAGGAAGATCGCTGCCAGCTCACGTTGCTCCAGGTCGGGCACGGGCTCCTCTCGCGTCGAGATGGGACATCTTTCGCGAAAGTCGCCATCAGCCCTTGTCCGCGCCGGGCGGTTCGTGACGGCGGGCGCGGCATATCGGGCCGCGGACGCGCGATCGCTCGGCGTCCTGGCGCGGTGGACCGGGCCCGGAGGCGATCGCTCGGCGTCCTGGCGCGGCCGATCCGGCCCGGACGCGATCGCTCGGCGTCCGGGCCCGCGCTCTCAGCCGCCCAGCATGCGCAGCGTGTTTTCAGCGTCGTCCACGAACACGACCCCGGCGCCGTCCCGCGTGAGCGCCAGGCCGAACAGCGAGCCTGCGGCGCCCTTCGGGTCGGCCTGGCGAGCGAACAGCTGGCTGCCGCGGGGTGAGATCTCGACGATGTCGCCGTCGCCGGCGTTGGTCGCGAGGATGTCGCCGTTCCGGGCCAGCGCGAGCCCGAGGGGCTGCTCGAGTTTGCCCGCCGCGGAAAGTGTCGTGCCGCCCGCGCCTGCCGCGCTCGTGCGGGTCATCGCCCTCGGGATCGCCGTGATGCGATTGGCCAGCGTGTCAGCGAGGTAGAGGGTGCCGCCGGGGGACAGCGCCAGCCCCGTTGGCCCGATCACGAGCGCTTCCGGGTCATCGCGCCACGGGATCCCGTCCGCGACCACCTGCTCGCCGAGCACCGTCGGGCGCCTGCCGTGGCTCGATCGCAGCCTTATCCGCACGACGGTCGAGCTGTCGATCGTGTGCAGGCCCGCGTGCGCGCCGCCGACGAGCGCGTTGCTCACGAACAGCGTGGTGAGCGAGCCATGCGTAACCGCGGTCATGTCCCACGGCCCGGCGATCTGCCTGCCCGCGATCGTCTCGACGGGGGTACCCGCGCTGTCGAGCACGATCAGGCAGCCCGCCCTCGCGGTCGCCGACATCCCGTTGCTGGTCGGCAGGCTGCCGACCACCACGTAGCCCCCGGGCAGCGCCGCGAGCGCGGTCGTGAGCCCGACGCCGCCCGGGCAGGGACCTGGAAGATGCGCCGCGAGCACGTCCGCGAACAGAGTCGCTGCGCCCGCCGGGCTTATCTCCTCGATCGTCGTACCCGTTCCCTGCGCGTTGGCGCTGTCGTTGAAGTTGCTCACCAGGACGCTGCCCGCGTGCAGCCGGCCCACGCTCGCCTTCACGACCGCGACTCCGTAGGGGTTCGCATCGCCGTTCGCGGGCACGGTCGAGGCGAGCGTGCTTTCGGCGCCGAGCGTCGAGAGGAACGCCGTTGCGCCGCTCGCCGCCGCTCGCGCGGGCGAGCCCCCGCCCGCCCGCGCCGGCGACCCGTGCGCCGTGACCGCGCAGCCCAGGAGAGCGCAGACTGCGAGCGGGGCCGCGAACGCGAGCGCAGTAGAGCGGCGGGGACGTCGTGTGCTGCCGAGCATCGCCATCGCCCTAGCTCGCCCGGCCCGAGGCGAGGATCACGTGCCAGGTGCCGCCGAAGCTCGCGAGCTTCTGGCCGTTGACCTGCCCGCGCGCGCTGTCGCCGGAGAACGTGTAGAGCGGCAGTCCGTTCAGCGTCACCTGCAGCGCTCCGCCGCTGCGCTTCAACAGCCCCAGCGTTCCGTGCACGCCCGCGCCCTCCGAGAGCTTCGTGCTGTGCGCCGGCACGGTGAGGGGCGGCCACGCGCCGAGGCAAGCGCTGCTCTTGCACAGCAGGTGATGCGAGGTCTCGGGCGTCAGCACGTAGAGGGTGCGGCCCTGCGCGGTCACGAGGATGCTGTGCCCGATCGCCCTGCTCGAGCTCGCCGAGACGACCGGCCGCGAGCCGGACGCGAGCGCGAGCGTCGTGAGGCCGATCGCCAGCAGCGCACCCGCCGGCGCCGCGCGCAAGAGCAGCCTTCTCGTGCGCTTGCAGGTCCGCGAGCCCTCGCCGGCGAGAGCCCGCAGGGCGGCCGAATCGGTTTGCGGTGATGAGTGCATTTCCACGTCCTTTCAGCTGTTGGAAGAAGTTCGCTTCGCCTCCTGCACCCCTAGACGCCGCAGGCCGCGGAACCTTCCCGGCCGCCGAACGCCCGCAGACCGCGCCACCCGCGCGAGCCGCCAGGCGAGCGCTCGCTACAGTCACTGATCCGGTTTCGCGGCGGATGCGTTTGCGAGCGCCGCCACGGTCATGCGAGAACTGCACCCGCAGGAGCTGACACAGCACATCGACCGGCTCTACCGAGCCGCCTGGGCGCTCTGCGGCTCGCGCCACGATGCCGAGGACCTCGTGCAGGAGACCTTCGCGCGTGTGCTCTCGCGCCCGCGCACGATTCACGGTGAGGACGAGCTCGCCTACCTGCTGCGCGCGCTGCGCAACACCTTCTTCACCGGGCGGCGCAGCGCCTCGCGCCGCCCCGTCAGCGTCGCCGCGATCGAGGACGTGGACCCCGCCGACACGCGGCGCGCGGGCCAGCCCGAGTACGCGCTCGAGGTCACGGAGGTCTACGGCGCGATCGCCGAGCTGCCCGAGGACTTCCGCCTCGCGGTCGTCGCCGTGGACGTGCTCGGCATGTCATACCTGCAGGCCGCGCGTGCGCTGCACACGCGCGAGGCGACGATCACCACACGCCTGTTCCGCGCGCGCAAGAAGGTCGCCGAGCGCCTGCTCGGGCAGCCCGCCGGCACGCCGTTGAGCGCCTCCGCTGCGACGCCGCGGGAAGACAGCAGCGCCGGCGGAGTCTTGAAGGGCAGGCAGGCAACATGAGCGATCAGCATCCGCAAAGCGAGCACGAGCTCATCGAGTTCGTCCGCTCGATCGACGTGAGCGCGCCCGACGCGCTGCACGCGCGCATCGACGCGCTCGCCGCCTCGCACGCTGCGCCCGCCGGCGGGCGCCCGCGGCGTTTGCGAGTGCCGTCCCGGCGCATCCCATCGGCCGCGCGCGCGAACCCGATCGGGGTCGGTGTAGCGCTCGCCGGCGCGCTCGCGCTCGCGCTGCTGCTCGCGCCGCACGGCAGCAGCTCGAGGTCGCGCACGCCCTCACCCGCGCTCGCGCGCGTCGCCGCCGTGAGCACGCTGCCCGCCACCGAGCGCGCGCCCACGCAGAGCACGCGCGACCCGACGCGCCTGAACGTCTCCGTCGGCGGGGTCGCGTTCCCCTACTGGCACGATGAGCGCGGCTGGCGCGCCACCGGCGCTCGCCGCGAGCTGATCGACGGCTCTCCCGGGACGACCGTCTTCTACGAGAGCGCCCGCGGCGAAAGGGTCGGATACACGATCCTCGCCGGCGCGCGGCCCGTCGTGGAAGCGTCGGCCGGGCGCATCGTGTGGCGCGCCGGCGTCTCCTACCACCTGCTCTCGGTCTCCTCGGAGCATGTCGTCGCTTGGCTTCGTGGTCAAAGCGCCTGCGTGCTGGCCGCGCGCGGCACCTCCGAGGCAGCGCTCCTGCGCCTCGCCAGCTCGCGCGTATAGTGCACAGGGCCGCGGACGCCGCGGGTGGACCCTGGCTAGGATCGCGCCGACGAAGCGGGTGGCGACGCCAGTGATGACAGGCATCGCGCCCGCAACACCTCACCCGATGCGCGCCGCGTCAACCGGCTCAGCCCGAGTGGGCCCGGCGTCGCGAAACGGCCGCGCGTGAGACCATTGGACGCATGGATGGGGAGGAGCGGCAGCAGAGGACCGCTCGCGTCGCGAGCGAGGTTGATCTCGAGGGCGCGAGCAGGACCCTGTGGGCCGCCTTTCACGACGACCCCCTTTGGAGCTGGGCGTTCCCGGAACGCGACAAGCTCGAGGTCTGGTGGCGGTTCCTCATCAAGAGCGCCCTTCGCCATCCATGGGTGTGGATCACGAGCGGCTACACCGCGGCTTCGGTCTGGATCCCGCCCGGAGCGAGCGAGCTGACCGAGCAGGAGGAGGCGCGCGTTGAGCCGTTGCTCGACGATCTGCTCGGCGCACGCAGCGAAGAGGTCATGGAGCTTCTCGAGCGGTTCGACGCCTCGCACCCGACCGGCGAACCGCACTACTACCTGAGCCTGCTCGGAACGCACCCCGATCACCGCGGCCAGGGACACGGGATGGCCCTGCTCGCGGAGAACCTCGCCAAGATCGACGAAGAGGGGATGCCCGCCTACCTTGAGTCGAGCAATCCGGACAACGACAAGCGATACGAACGTCTCGGGTTCACGCGTGTCGGCGAGTTCTCCACGCCCGACGGAAGCCGCACGGTGGCAACGATGTGGCGCGAGGCGCGCTGAGACTCAAGCAGACAACCGTGGAGAGACCAGAGTTTGATCCGGCCAAGTTCAAGGCGACCACGCGGGAGCAGTGGCAGGAGGCGGCCGAGGCGTGGGACCGCTGGGGTCCGACGCTCGAGGCCTGGCTCGGCCCAGCGACCGAAGCGATGCTCGACGGCGCCGGCGTTCGACCCGGTGCGCGCGTGCTCGACGTGGCAGCCGGCGCGGGAGGTCAGACGCTCGCCGCGGCGCGCCGCGTCGGGCCCGCAGGGCATGTGCTGGCGAGCGACCTCTCGCCGGGCATCCTCCAGTACGCCGCTGCCGCCGCCCGCAGCGCCGGCCTTGGAAACGTGGAGACCCGAGAACTGGACGGCGAGAGTCTCACCGGCATCGAGGACGCGTCGTTCGATGCGGTGATCTCCCGCCTCGGGATCATCTACTTCCCTGACCAGCAGGGCGCGTTGGCCGAGATGCGGCGCGTGCTGCGCCCCGGCGGGCGACTTGCAGCTGTCGCATGGTCGACGCCCGAGAACGGCCGGTTCTTCTCGGTGGCCGTTGACATCATCCGCCGCCGCGCCGAGCTTGCACCACCCCTGCCGGGCCAGCCGGGACCGTTCAGCCTCGGCAGCGACGGGGCCCTCGCCGGCGCGTTCGAACGCGCCGGCTTCAGCGACGTCCGCGTGCAGACCGTGCCGTCACCGCTGCGCATGGCCTCTGCCGCCGAGTGCCTGCGGCTGCAACAGGAATCCTACGGCGCGCTTCACCAGATGCTGGCGGGGCTCGACGAGGCCGGTCGCGAAGCGGCCTGGCAGGAGGTGGGAGAGGCGCTCGCCGAGTTCGACGACGCCGATGGCTTCGTCGGGCCGTGCGAGCTGTTGGTGGGTGCCGCGACGCGATAGCACCCGGGCTCGGCGAGCGCTCCCGACGCCTTCGCGGCCGCTCGTGCTCAGCGTCGGCTGCGTCACCTCGGCATGAGAGCGCCAGCTGCACACTCATCCGGAGGCCGCCCGACGAGCACTGCCGGCGCGTCGTCTCCCCGATCCCGATACGTTGCAGACCATGTCAAGAGCCCGGCCAAGGTTGCCGGCGGTGATCGCCACTGCGCTAGGCGTGCTCGCGATCACGCCCGCGGCAGGCGCGCACCGCGCGCCCACGAGGAGCGAGTCCGCAGCGATCACGGCTGCACTGCACAGGCCGAACGTGGGAATCCGTAGCGGGCTCTGCTTCCACCTTCGCAGCATCGTGATCTCCACCGCGGGACCGTGGGCGCGCGCGACGCTGCTCCCATGCAACAAGAATCGCGGCGACACTGCGCTCGCGGTCCTTCAGCGGGCCCATTGGAAATGGCGCGTGCGCGATGTCGGCACGGCCGGCGTGGGTTGCACGGTCGCACCTGCACGCGTGCGACGCGATTTGCGACTCGTCTGCCCTTAGGCGCCTCGGGCTATCGCCGCGGTTCGCGCCCGCTCAGCCTTCGAGGGTCCGTCGTGCGCTTGCGAGTGTCGCTCCTCCTCCGGTGGGCGCCGTGCCTGTCACCTGAGTGCGGCGCCTGCCCTCGCCACGGTGACGTCTGCGAGGACCGCTCAGGCGGTGACCCTGTCGGGAGTCAGCGCGGCGGACCCCGGCACGGGTGCGATCGCCTCGACCCGCACCGGCACGTCGTTGTATGCAGCGTTGCCCGTGAGCCGGTCGACGACCGACGGATCGGTGATGTCGTTCACGCTCGCGCCCGCGTGTGACGCGGCGAACCGCCAGCTGACGCCCGCGTGCCTGTGACCGAAGCCGTGCGGCACTGACACCACCCCAGGCCGAAGATCGTCGGTGACCTCCAGCGGCACCTCGATCGCGCCGGCGGCAGAGACGACGCGAACGCTCTCGCCGTCACTGAGGCCCCGCTCTGCCGCGTCGTGCGGGTGCAACAGCGCCGTGCAGCGATCAGCGCCCTTCATCAGACGCGGGCTGTTGTGCATCCACGAGTTGTTCGAGCGCAGCGAACGGCGACCGATCAAGGTGAGGTCGTAGCCGTCCCGGCGAGCAGCCTCGCGCTCGGACGCGAGCTGCTCCAGGCGCGCTGCCTCGCCGAGCATCACCGCGGGAGCGAGCTTCACGCGTTTGCCCTTCGTCCGCAGGAGGTTCAGCAAGTTCGGCTCGAGTGGGCCGAGGTCGATGCCGTGCGGCGCACGCTTGACCTTGCCGATGTCCAGCGCGCGGCGCGACCGCAGGCGGCCATAGGGCCCGATTCGCAGCGCCAGGTCGCCAACCCTCTCGGGCGTCGAGAGTGGGCCGAGCATTCGCAGCATCCGGTTGGTCACAGCTCCCGTTGCGCCGCGACCGACGCGCGCGGTCAGCGCGATCAGGATCTCCCAGTCGGTCTTGCCGTCGCTCGGCCCGCGCACAGCGGCGGGGTTGTAGCGGATCTGGTTGCGGACCGACAGCGACGGGAACACGAGATCGACGTCAGAGCGCTCGAGGTGTGCGAGCGGGGGCAGGATCACGTCGGCGTGCCGGGTCGTCTCGGTCACATACATGTCGACGGCCACGCACCAGTCCAGCTGCTCCATCGCCTCGTCCAGCCGCGCGCCGCCGGGAGTCGAGAGCACCGGGTTGCCTGCGAAGAGCATCATCCCCCTCACCTGACCTTCACCGGGGGTGAGGATCTCGTCGGCAAGGCCGGCGACGGGCAGCTCGTCGGCGAACTCCGGCAGACCGCTGACCCGCTGGTGGAAGCGACCCCAGTGGGCCTTGCCGTACACCCGCTCGAGAAGCGTCACGAGATCGACAGGCGACCTGGGGAACATCGCGCCGCCCGCTCTGTCCATGTTGCCGGTGACCAGGTTGAGTGCATTGATGAGCCAGCTCGTGATCGAGCCGGTCTGTTGCTGGCAGACCCCGACGCGTCCGTAGGCCACCGCGCTCGGCGCTGCGGCGAAGTCGCGTGCCAGCCGCGCAATCGTCGCCGCATCGACGCCCGCGTGCTGGGCGGCGCGATCCGGTGACCACTGCCCCGCGATTTGTCGCAGCTCATCGAGCCCGTCACAGCGGCCGGCGAGATGTCCAAGATGCACCGCGCCGTCGGCGAAGACGACGTTCAGCATTCCGAGCAGGAGGTACGGATCGCCGCCGGGCCTGACGGCGACGTGCTCGGATGCGTGCTTCGCGGTCTCCGTCCGGCGCGGGTCGATCACGACGACCCTGCCGCCGCGCGCTCGGATTGCCTTGAGCCGGTCGCGGATACCGGGAGCGGTCATGAGCGACCCGTTGGATACCGCCGGGTTCGCACCGATTATCAACATGTGCTGCGTCCGTTCTACGTCCGGGACCGGTAGCACGAAGAAGTGACCGAACATCTCGAACGAGCTCATGAACTGCGGCAGCTGGTCGGTCGATGTGGCCGAGTAGTTGTTCTTGGAGCCAAGCAGCTTGCGTAGGAACCCCGCTGCGAACAGGCCCGATGAGTGCGCCCCGGGGTTACCCAAGTAGGTCGCGACGGCGTCCGTGCCATACCTGTCCTGGACCTTGCGCAGCCCGTCCGCTGCGAGCCCGAGCGCCTCGTCCCAGCCGATCTCCACGAAACCCCCGCCGGCCTTCTTGACCGGGCGGCGCAGGCGGTCGGGATCGCCCTGCACATCAACGAGGGCGGCGGCCTTCGGACAGATATACCCGCGGGAGAGCACATCGTCCGGATCGCCGCTGATCCGCACCACCCGTTCGCCCTCGACCTCCACCTTGATGCCGCAGTGTGCCTCGCAGAGCGTGCACTGCCTGTAGACCGTGCCCATCTTCTGGCGCTCCTCCTGTCGCTTCACGATCGGACGATACAGCAGCGCTGACGAAGCCCGCTCCCCCGACCGGCTCGCCGGCCAGTGCCACCAAAGTCAGCCCCATGGGGCCGAGCTACGAGAACCCGCCTGAGCGACACTCTGTGGCGGTGGGCGGAATACTCCGCCCCACGATGCTTGAGCAGTCCACGACCCCCGAGGCCCGCGCTGCCGCCGAGCGCCTCGCGCGGGGGCCGGCGGATGACTGAGGCGGATGCCACGCCGGGCCCGGTAAGCCTCGTGCGACAGGCGTTTGACGCCGGGAACCGCCGAGATCTCGATGCGATTATCGGGTTTCACGCCCCTGACGCCGTGTGGGACCTTTCCGACCAAGGGCTGGGCGTGTTCGAGGGCGCGGGGGCGATAAGGGGATGGCTCGAGGGCTGGTTCGCGGCGTGGGCCGATCTGCGTCCCGATGTGCGCGAGCTCTCCGACCTCGGCGAGGGGCTGGTGTTCGTCCGCGTTCTCGAAGCAGGCGGCCCGCGAGATGGAGGCGGTCACGTCGAGCAGCAGAGGGGCTGGGTCGTCGTTGCCGAGCACGCCAGCATTGCGAGCATCGCGATCATGCTCGACCCCGACCGGCCCATTGCTGCCGCCGAACGCCTCGCGCAGGAGAGGGCTTAGGCGATGTCGGAGAACGTCGACCTCGTGCGCTTGATCTACGCAAGTTGGGACCGACGCGACTACCGCTGGATCGACTGGGCGGACCCCGCGATCGAATTCGTTGTAGTCGACGGTCCCGCACCCGGGCGTTGGAGCGGGCTCGCGGGGATGTGGCGGGGCTGGACTGAAGTCCTTGCGCCGTGGGAGGATTGGCGAGCCGAGGAACTGGAATGCCGCGACGTCGATGGGCAGCGGGTACTTGCGCTGTTTCGCTTCAGCGGTCGCGGCAAGCTCAGCGGCCTCGAGGTCGGGCGGTTGAGCGGAAGGGGTGCCAACATCTTCCACTTCCGTGGTGGCAAGGTGACAAAGCTCATGGCCTACTGGCAGCACGAGCATGCGCTCGCCGACCTCGGGCTTGAGGGGTAGTAGCGCCCCCGCTTGCAAGGGAGCGTCCGACGAAGCTCGAGTCGGACTGCGCTCAGCGCGCGGCGAGCGCCGCATCGCGCTGGTGGTTGGCCGGAGCGCAGGTCCGGCGGTGAGTCACCTGACCCACCGCCGGACGACCGCGTTTCGCCTGACGCCCTTCAGCTGCGCTAGCCGTGGCCGCTCGTGCCGAGCGAGATCTGAAGCACTTCTCCTGTGGCGCCGAGCGCGCCGCCGGAGGGTGCAACGCTCCAGTTGGAGACGTACAGCGAGCGGGTCCGCCGATTGGCGGCGAAGCCGCCGGGGAAGGACAGGTTTTCGACGACTGCGATCGGGCTCGTCGAGTGCGGCGGCACGCGAACCACCTCACCCGTGCCAGGTGCGGCTTCGAGCAGAGGTTTGTTCGAGAACTCCACCGCGTAGAACTGGCCTTCAGGACCGAACCCGCAGCCTGTCACCGACGTGAGGCCGCGCGCCCACACTTCCGGTTCGTGGCCGGGAACGACGCGCCAAACGACACCGATTCCCGCCGGATTGAAGACGCCGACGAGCTGGCTGACGTAGAACGCACCATCCGCGCCGCGGGCGATACACGTCGGCACCGCGTCGGAGACCGGTGGGCTGGGAAAGAACGTCGTCACACTCACCCGTCCAAACGGCGAGACTCTGTCGAGCGTGTTCGACGCAGCGTCGATGATCCAGGTCCCTTCCGCCGACCCGAGCGCCGCATAGGGGTCCGCGTCAGGGAACTGTTCAGGAACGAGCGATTTGTGTTCGAGCGCCCACCGAGAGTCGAAGTCTCCGACGTCCGCGATCACCCTGTAGCGGCCGGAGCGCACCTGGAAAAGCCGGCCGAGCTGTTCCTTGCCTTTCGCGAGCGTTGCCGCGGACAGGTATTCGCTCGCAGCCGGTGGCACGCCTTCAGCGGACTCCTGCTCGAGCGCCTGTAGGCCCCACATCGAATACGCCACGCCGGAGACACCAGTCGCGAAGCTACCGTCCGGTTCGGCGAGCGACACGAGGCCGCCGATGACCTTGTGAACGCCCCGACGGTCAATCATGCTGACGCCACTCGTGAAGCCCACGCAGGTCTGTTCTTCGGGATTGCCCTCAGGTCCGCTAGGGACGCATTCCTTACTCCCGGGTTCGGCGCCGTTACCGGCTTCGGCGACGAACAATTCACCCGATGTACCGAACGTCAAGCCTCTCGGATTGTCGAGCCCTTGGGCGACGGTCGTCACGGTCACTTCTGCACCAGCGTCTGCGGCGTGCGCCTTTGGAACATCGCGCGCGCCCTGAGCCTTCCAGCGCGCCCACGCGGGGCCACAGCAGATGCCGAGCGCAAACAGCGACGCGCCCATCGCCACCACACGTCGAACTCCAGACACCTTCACCCTATCTCCTTTCCGGCTGACTGAGCCCAAGCGGGCTGAAACCGTGACGATCACCGATCGACACGCCCCCACCCCCTGCACGTAATCATGCAAACCGCGGCAGGGCGAGCGAAAACATAGCGCGCCGGTGCGCGCAGCGGAATTCCGGTGGCGATCCAGAGCCTCCCCTTCTTGGCGCGTCTAGCATGATCCCAGTCCCTCGCGCAGGGGCCATCCAGACCCGCTCACCGCTCGTCACTCTGCAGCAGGGCCCCTCTAACTCCGCGCGATGATTCCTTGCCCTGGCGCGCGCGGCCGTGGGTTGCAGTCCCGTAAGGAGTGTCCACACTCGGCCGCAAGTCCCGTGAGAGTCGCCGAGGCCGCCTCGACTTGGGTCTATGATCCACCAATGGTCGGGGACGGCCGGGAGATGCGTCGAGATGCGCCGGACCTGAGCGTCGGCATCGACGCTCTCAGGTCGCGGGAATGGGCGCAGGCCAAAGAGGCCTTCTCCCGGGCGCTGAAGGGCGAGGAGAGCGCCGAGGCGTTCGAGGGGTTGGGCCTCGCGGCGTGGTGGTTCGGCGATACCGACGAGACCATTGCGTCTCGGGAGCGCGCCTACCAGCTGTACCGATACCGCCAGGACGCTCTCTCGGCTGCGCGCCTAGCCACCTGGCTCGGCTATGACGCGCACGTGCTGCGGGGCAATCCAGCGGTCGGCGCCGGGTGGTTCGCTCGCGCCCGGCGCCTGCTGCATGACGCCGGCGATGTTGCTGAGCGTGGATGGCTCGCGTTCCGCGAAGGTGAGATCGTCTTGCAACTACATCACGACCCGTTGCGTGCGCTTGCGCTTGGCGACGAGGCGATGGAGCTAGGTCGCCGGCTGGGCGACGTCGATCTGGAGATGGTCGGCCTCTCTCTTCGGGGCCTCGCTCTCGTCACCACCGGCGACGTCCCCCGTGGTATGCACTGCCTGGATGAGGCGACAGCCGCTGCCGTCGCGGGCGAGATCGCAGTGCCGAACGCTGCAGGGAACGTATGCTGTCACCTCATCTACGCGTGTGAGCGCGTGCATGACTACTCGCGCGCGGCGCAGTGGTGCGACGTTGTCACGGACATCAGCGACAGGTGGGGCATACGTGGCCTGTTCGGCATCTGTCGCGCTCATTACGCGCGGGTCCTCATCTGGCGCGGAAACTGGGCTGTAGCCGAGTCTGAGCTGACGACCGCGGCCGCCGTCTACGCCGCCACGGCCCCCGCGCTCAGCTTCGAAGCACATCTCGGACTCGCGGAGCTGCGCCGGCGGCAGGGGCGCCTTGAGGAGGCGAGCAGCCTGTGCACACAGTTCGAATGGAACCCGTTCGCGCGGCTGTGTCTTGGTGAGATCGCCCTCGAGCGAGGTGAATTTGCCCGGGCCGCAGAGCTCGTCGAGCGCCACCTGCGGGCGCTCCCGCCCGAAGCCAGGCTCAGCCGGGCTCCCGGCCTTGACCTTGCTGCTCGCGTGCACGTCGCGACCGGAGAGATCGACGAGGCCCGTTCTGCAACCGAGTCGCTGCGGGCGCTCGCTGCTGAGGTGGACACGCCTCCCCTGCGCGCCAGCGCCAGCGTCTGCAGCGCCATGGTGAGCACCGCGCAGGGCCTGGCCGACCTTGCGCGGCGCGAACTGGAGGACGCCGTGGACCTATGGAGTCGCAGCGACGCACCGTTCGAGGAGGCGAACACGAGGATTGCCCTTGGCCGCGTGATGCTCGAGCTCGGCCATCCCGATGCGGCCTCCCGGGAGGGCGAGCGGGCACGAGGAATACTGGCCGGACTCGGCGCTGGCAGGGCGCTTGAGCGTGCACGGGCCCTGCTTGCCGCGGTCGAGGACGGGTCGGTGAGGGCCGACGAGGTGCTCTCAGCGCGCGAGCGTGAGGTGTTGCGTCTCGTCGCAGACGGTCTTGGCGACCAGGAGATCGCGATGCAGCTCGTCCTCAGCCACCACACCGTGCACAGACACGTCGCAAACATCCGCACGAAGCTACGCGAGCCCTCCCGTGCCGCGGCGGCCGCCCATGCGATCCGTGCCGGACTGATCTGAGAAGCGATCGGATGGCCGGTTAAGGCCATCGCCGACGAGCCTTGAAGATGGCCCGAACGGGGGAAGTCATGACGCCCGAACGAAGGTAGAGATAGACGCTGACCGATTGCATCCGAACGAGAGTGAGACCAGATGAGCACCGTCGCCTCCCCAATCAACGCAAACGACCTACACGAATTCATGGGCCGATTCGTCGGCGATCTGGGCGCGACGTTGAGCGCCGCGCTTGTTCTCGTTGGCGAGAAGCTCGGCCTTTACAGAGCGCTGGCTGGAGCCGGTCCGACGACCCCGGACGAGCTAGCCGCGCGCACCGGCACCGACGAGCGGTATATCCGAGAGTGGCTGTTCGGCCAGGCCGCGAGCGGCTACGTCGACTACGACCCAGCGAGCGAGCGCTTCGAGCTGAACCCGGTGCAGAGCGCCTGCCTCGCGGACGAGACGAGCCCCACATTCATCCCCGGCGCGTTCCTGCTCGCGGCAGCCGGCTTCAAGGACGAGCCCGTCATCACAGAAGCGTTCCGGTCTGGACGCGGAGTCGGATGGCACGAGCACCACCACGACCTCTTCGACGGCTGCGAGCGCTTCTTCCGCCCGGGCTACAACGCGCATCTGGTAAGCACCTGGATTCCTGCTCTCGACGGGGCGCAGCAGAAGCTCGAAGGCGGCGCCAAGGTCGCCGACATCGCCTGTGGGCACGGCGCCTCCACGATCATCATGGCCAAGGCGTTTCCACAGTCACGGTTCATCGGCTTCGATTACCACGAAGCCTCCATCGAACGGGCCCGCGAGGTCGCGGCAGAGGCCGGTGTCGGTGACCGCGTCGCATTCGAGGTCGCCTCCGCGCAGGAGTTTCCTGGCGACGGGTACGACTTCATTTCGGTGTTCGACGCGCTTCACGACATGGGCGACCCGGTTGGTGCCGCAAGGCACGTGCGACGGGCACTGGCCGACGAAGGCACGTGGATGATCGTCGAGCCGTTCGCGCACGATCGGCCGGAGGAGAACCTGAACCCCGTCGGGCGGATCTACTACTCGGCCTCGACGATGGTGTGCACCCCCGCCTCCCGCAACCAGGACGTCGGCCTCGGGCTCGGCGCCCAAGCCGGCGAGCGACGCCTGAGCGAAGTCATCACAGAAGGCGGCTTCAAGAGCGTGCGCCGCGCGAGCGAGACACCTTTCAATCTAGTACTCGAGGCCCGCCCGTAGCCGGCACCTTCCGGGGCCGGCCAGAGGAGGCCGGCCCCGCGCCTACAGCACCGGCTGTTGCTTTCGCGACCGGCGCGCAAGCAACGGTCCGCGCGGCGACGGCGCCAGCAGCTCGACGTCTGCTCTCACCGCGCGGCGAGCGCCGCACGAGCAGGTCCGAGCGCACCCAGCACCGCTCTGCCGCCCGGGTCTTCCGCGGTCGCGGGAACAAGGCCCACGTGGTTCGCGCCGGCCGCCACGTAGCTCGCGATGCGCGCGTTGATCTCCTCACTCGTGCCGAGCGCGCAGACCGTGTCGAGCAGCTGCCGCGGTATCTCCCCTGCGAGCTCGCTGCGCCTCGCGCCCGCGCGGGCGCGCTCCACGAGCGAGCCGAAGCCCAGCTGCGCGAACATCTCGCCATACCCCGGGGGCCGCAGGTAGACCGCTATCTGCGATGCGATCTGCGCGAGCGCAGCCGCGCCCGGCTCGAGCGCGACGGTCAGCCACACCGCGATCCGCGGAGGCCGGCGGGCGTGCGAGTGCGCGTGCTCGTCCGCGATCGCGCGAACCTGCTCGACGCGCTCCGGCGTGACGAGGTTCAGCACGATCTCATCCGCGCTGACGGCCGCCACCCGCGTCATGCCCGGGCCGAACGCCGCGAGCGAGATGCTCACTTCCGGCTGAGGCGACCTCAGGCGGAACCCGTGCGTGCGCACATGCCGTCCCTCGTAGGACACGCGCTCGCCGGCGAGGATCGCGCGCAGCGCCTGCACCGTCTCTCGCGCGCGCGGCGCGAGCGCCTCCCAGGGCCGGTCGTGCCACCCGCTGACGATGTCCGGGCTCGACGCGCCAAGCGCGAGATCGACGCGCGCTCCGGTCAGCGTCGCCACCGACGCGAGCCCCATCGCGAGCGCCACCGGGCTGCGGACGCCCACCGCCAGCGGTCCGATCTTCAGCGCGAGCCCGGGCGCGCGCAGGCCCACCGCGGTTGCCAGGGCGAACGCGTCGAAGGTGGCCATCTCGCCCAGCCACATCGTCTTGAAGCCGTTGCGCAGTGCCTCCAGCGCGATCTCCACCGCCTCCTCGTCGGGGCGGTCCAGCCAGAACGGCGCCACGACTGCAAGCTCGCCGTGCTGCATCGGCGGCGCCGAGCTCACAGCTGCGCGGTCTCCGAGGGCAGTCCCAGCAGCAGTCGCCCCGTGAGCTGCCACGTCGCCTCGTTTACCTGGAAGTGGGCCGTCGCGGTGTGCGCGTCGCGGAAGCGGCGCTGCAGCGGCGAGTCCTCGTAGATCGCGCTGCCGCCGCCGAGGTCGTACATCGCGCGCACCACATCCGCCGAGGTCCTCGCCGCGTGCGTCGCCGCGAGCCTCAACCCGAGGCGCAGCGCATCCGAGACGGGGCCGCCGTCCTGCGCCGCCGCCCAAGCGTCATCGATCGCCGAGTAGTAGAGCGCGCGCGCAGCGCGCAGGGCCGCCTCGGCCTCGCCCAGCGCGGCCTGCGTCTGCGGCCGTTCCGCGAGCACGCGGCGCGAGCCCTGGGCGGTCTTCTGCGCGGCCAGCTCGGTCAGCTCTTCGATCGCGCCGCGAGCGTTGCCGAGCGCCGCCGCGGCGATCGAAAGGGCGAAGAAGCCGAACAGCGGGAACCGGTACAGCGGCGTGTCCACGCGCGGGCTCGCGTGCACGATCGACGCCACGCGGTGCTCGGGTACGAACACGTCGTGCGCCACCGCGTCATGGCTCGCGGTCGCGCGCAGGCCGCTCGTATGCCACGTGTCGAGGACCTCGAGATCCTCCTTCGGAATCCCCACCACGCGCAGCGCCGGGCCCTCGGTGCCCTGTCCGGCAGCCTCGAGCACACACCCCGCCAGCAGCCATTGCGAGTGGGAAATGCCGCTGCAGAACGCCCAGCGGCCCGACACGCGCAGCCCGCCCGGGACCGCCGTCGCGGTCCCCCGCGGCGCCCACACCCCCGCCGCCGAGCGATCCGACTCGCCGAAGATCTCCTGCGTGGCGCGCTCGGGCAGGTAGCCCGCCAGCAGGCTGCTCGTGATCGCGATCGACACGCACCATCCCGCCGATGCGTCACCGCGCGCGAGTGTCTCGGCGCTGCGCAGCGCCAGCGCCGGCGGAGCTTCAAGCGCACCCACCGCTGCCGGCGCACCCGCCCGCAGGAGCCCCGCCGCGCGCAGCTCGCCGACCAGCTCCGGGGGCAGCGCGCGCTCGCGCTCGCTCCTCGCCGCGAGCTCGCGTGCAAGCAGCGACGCGCGCTCCGCGAGCGCATCGATCTCCGCTTCTGTCCACGGATGCGACGGCGGAGCAGCGCTATCCGGCATCGGGGCCTCCCCAGAGCGGTCAGGGTCCTTACGGACCTGCACTATAGGAGCAGGCCCGCTACACCCCACGCGGCGCGCCCGCGCCGGGCGCCGGCGCGCCGACGGGGAGCCGGAGCTCCCCGCCGCGGCGCGTCATCTAGGTGGTGAGCCGCACCGGCAGCGTCTTGAGCTGGTTCAGGAACAGCGCCTCCGCCGGCACCGGGTCGCCCGCCAGCGCGATGTCCGGATAGCGCTTGAGCGTCTCCTCGATCATGATCCTCAGCTCCAGGCGCGCGAGCGCGGTGCCCAGGCAGAAGTGCCTGCCGCCCGCACCGAAGGCCTGGTGCTCGGGGTTGCGTGTGACGTCGAAGCGGTCGGGATCCTCGTAGCGCGTCTCGTCGCGGTTGGAGGACACGTACCACATGACCACCTTGTCGCCCTCGCGGATCTGTTGCCCGTGAAGCTCGGTGTCACACGTCGCCGTGCGGCGGAAGTGCGCGAAGGCGGGGAACATGCGCAGAGCCTCCTCCACCGCGCTCGGGATCAGCGACGGGTCATCCAGCAGCAGCTGCTTCTGCTCGGGGTTCTCGAGCAGCGCGCGCATGCCGCTGCAGTAGGTCGCCTTGGTGCTGTCGTTGCCCGCTGCCATCAGCAAGAAGAAGCCCATCACGATCTCGTGCTCCTCGAGCTTCTCGCCATCGACCTCGGCGTGCACCAGCACACTCGTCAGATCCTCG
>Ga0209698_10001344_pt1 | contig 28365 bp, 19 predicted proteins | sample LitLauG_LLR_2012_FD_187203 | JGI IMG/M metagenome (GOLD analysis project Ga0209698, IMG submission 187203) | Freshwater sediment microbial communities from Pennsylvania, USA - Little Laurel Run_MetaG_LLR_2012 (SPAdes) (version 2) | ecosystem: Environmental > Aquatic > Freshwater > Creek >... | reverse complement strand
GCTCTGGGCCGCTTGACGCAGGTCACCGATGCCGCCAGCCAGATCACGAGCTACGCCTACGACGAAGTCGGCAACCGCATTTCGCAGACCGACGCCAAATCGCATACCACCACGTTTGCGTACGACAAGCTGGGCCGGCGGACGAAGCGGACCCTGCCGCTGGGGATGGCGGAGACCTTCACCTACAATGCGGCCGGGAATCTGGTGAGCAAGACGGACTTTAACGGTAAGACGACGGGCTACACGTACGATTCGGTCAACCGGCTGCTGACGAAGGTGCCGGATGCGAGCCTCGGCGAACCCACCGTCACGTTCACCTACACCACAACCGGCCAGCGGGCGAGCATGGGGGATGTGAGCGGGCCTACCACGTACACCTACGACCTCCGCGATCGGCTGCTGACGAAGGTGAAGCCGCAGGGGACCCTGACGTACACCTGGGACGTCGCGGGCAACCTGCTGGCGATCCGCTCCTCCAACACCGGGGGAACTTCCGTCAACTACGCCTACGACGCGCTCAACCGGCTTTCGACGACCACGGATAACCGGCTCGCCGCGGGCGTGACCACGTACACGTACGATGCGGCGGGCAACCTGTCGAGCTACCTTTACCCGAACGGCGTCCAGCACAGCTACACGTACAACAGCCTGAATCGGCTGACGAACCTGGCCGTCGGTCAGGGTGTCACCGCGTTGGCCAGCTACGCCTACACGCTCGGGCCGAGCGGGAACCGGACCGCCGTCACCGAACTCGGCGGCCGGCAAGTGAACTATACCTACGACGTGCTGTATCGCCTGACTGGGGAAACCATCGCGGGTGGCGCGGTCAACGGCGCGATCGGCTACACCTACGATGCGGTTGGCAACCGCCTCACGCGCACCTCCACCGTCGCGCCGGTCCCAGCGGCGACGTACGCGTACGACAACAACGACCGCCTGACCACCGATACCTACGACAGCAACGGCAACACGATCGCCTCCGGCACGAACACGTATGCCTACGACTTCGAGAATCACCTGAAGTCCATGAACGGCGCCGGCGTGACCATCACTTCCGATGGAGACGGGAATCGGGTGGTGGAAACGGCGGGCGGAAGCACGACAACGTACCTGGTGGATGACCGGAACCTGACTGGGTACGCACAGGTGTTGGAGGAGGTAACGGGAGGTGTTGCCCAACGAGTCTATACCTACGGCCTCAACCGCATCAGCCAGAGCCAGGCTTCCGGTACCAGCTTCTATGGGTATGACGGGCATGGGAACGTCCGGTTGCTAACGGACACCACGGGCGCGGTCACGGATCGGTACGACTACGATGCCTTTGGCAACCTGATCAGCCAGACGGGCAGCACGCCGAACGTTTATCTCTATTCCGGCGAGCAGCTCGATCCAAATGTCGGCTTCTACTATCTACGGGCACGCTACTACAAGACTGACGGCGGGCGGTTTACGAGTGCCGACCCATTCCTGGGGTCGGTTTTCGAGCCAGCATCACTTCACAAGTATGCCTATGCGCAAAATAATCCGGTAGACAATTCCGACCCATCTGGCCGATTGACATTGACGGAAGCTGTAGCCGTTTCAGCAGTAGTAGGCATTCTGTCGAGCTCTATTACGTACGTGGTAACCAAGAGTCTACCGAAGGCGATCGCAGCCGGAGTTGTGGCAACTGCAGCTACATTCTTTTTCGCCGCGCCGTCGCCGGTGCTGTTGTCTACAGCCGGGGCAACAGGGATTTTCCGAGCTGGCCCCTTCATTGTGACTGCTGGACAACTTGAGCACATCTTTGAGCGGCACTCCTTCATTGAAGGTTTCCTGAATAATGCCAGCTACTTCTACCCTGGCGAAGAGGTGTTGTCGCTCATCAAGGCAGCCGACGCGGTTGCCCCCCTTATTAGAGGCGGTCGCTTGGTGTACATTGTTGATGCCGGCACGACAATCGGTTTTGATGCCTATCAGATGGGTCCGACCGTGTTTTACACGGTTGTCACGGATGCGATCGGCCAGGTCATCACCATTTTCCCTGGCATCCCGACCCGACTTATATTCCCCTGAGAACAGGGGCGCAGTCTAGCACGAAGGCATTGGTGGGCAGCGGCGCAGGCTGTCCCCCGATTCGCGCTAGTCGCCTTCGAACCGTATCTCGGCTCCACGTTCACGTGCTCCCTGGACGATTTTCAGCATGTCGGTCAGCAGGTCGCGAAGGAATTCTGTCCGGATCTTTTCCGATTGCCCTTCGTCGATCACGTTTAGCTCTGTGGTCCCTTGTACGTCTGATAGCTGCTGCGCAATTGTTGAGTGCAAGACCTGAAGGCCACTATCCCGAAACCGGGCATGCGCGTAGCAATCAATTTCCTGCCCAGTACGGTGACGGATTTCCTCAAACATCGGCAGCAAGAACGAATAGTACGGACCATAACCCGCAGATAGGTCTTCCAAGGAGAATTTTGAGAGAAGCACTTCCCGATTACCGGGAGCCATGCCCACCACGGTCTTGGAGAGATTCTCACATCGATTCCCAATTCGACGCTCCACGGCAGGGTTTCCAGAGCGGGAGATTGACGGCCCCAGCTTCGTGAAACCTGCATTCAGTTGAATAGGGAAGATTCTACAAATCCGTGACTCAAAGTGGGAAGCGCGCGGAAGACGGCGCTAGCGCGCCGGGCAGAAGGGGTGACACGTCACCCTCCGAGGGTTGGCGTATGCTAACGGCGCGTTAGCATATGCGAACGCCTTTGCTGCCAACTAGTTGCAGGAAAAAACAATCGTTCTCGCCGGCGCGCCGTTTGCAAATGCGAACGTGTTGATTCTGTGGGATGGGCGGAGTTTTGCGCGGTTTTCAAAATCGGTGTAGTATCCCATTAAGCCCACCTGTTGGCGAGCAAGGAAAGCAGGATTTTACCCGGCGGCCCTCGGCAGAGCGGCTGCGGCCGGAAGCAGGACGGTCCCGAGTGGGGCCGGACCTGAAAGAGAACGGCGCGAGCCTTTATGGACGCGACCCAACAAAAGGGTTCGCCGAAGCAGTTGCGTGGCCGTCGCTGGGGACCAAGCTCAGCGAGGCGGAGTATGCGCAATCTGAGAAGTCAGCAGCCCGGCGCGGATAGACGTTGGGCGAGTGGTGCCGCCAGGTCCTGCTGGCCGCGGTCGGGAGTCCCGCTCAAAGACCAGAGTACGAGGCGATACTCAGCAAGATCCTCGCCCTCCGCACCGCCGCGCCACGGCAGGCGCTATGATCTTGTCGCTTAGGCGATGCGGCAGCACCTTCGGCGAGCAAGCTACGCTGTAGAAAAGGCTGAGCGGCCTACCGCAAGCAGGATGGGCTCGGCCTCTATGGCCGTAGCACAGGGGCGGCCTCTTTCCGAGTGGCCATCTCGACGGAACGTTCGCAGGGCCAGCGCACAGCTGGGCGAAAGCGGTGATGCGGCAATCGTTGTCGGGAAGAGGGCCCGCACCTTTGAAAAGCGCTAAACTAGGAAGTCGTTCGGCGGTGGAACAGCCGAGAGACTATGTGGCGTCTCGACATCGCCATAGCCTGGAACCAACAAGGCCCGGGCGGCTCAACTGGATTGAGGTTCAAAACATGGACGCATCGGTCGATATTGGAGTTCTTACAGCCAAGCCGGAGGAATGGGAGCCACTTGTGCGATTGCTGATCGACGGTCTACCCACATCTTCCGGAACCGTTATCGCGGAGGTGCCGAACAAATTCGGCGGCAGCCTAGTAGTTGCTGTTCCCCCTCCAACCGGTGCTGGCTCCGAAGCAGAGAGTGCAGCCCATGATCTAATTCAGAACCATCAGCCCCAGTGGATCGGCGCTGTTGGGATGTGCGGTGCTGTCCCAGACGCCGACTGGACCCTGGGTGACGTCGTACTCGCAACCAGCGTCTACGACTTCAGGAACTATAAGACCTACCCTCAGGGAGAACGGCGATACAGCAACTCGGGTGGTCCGATGGCCGACCCCATTAAGCGCCTAGGCGACAACCTGGGCGGTGTTTTGAAGTCTTCGATGGCAGGCTGGAACGCCAAGCACGGTCTGGCGAAACACCCACCCGTGAGCTTTGCAAAAAGGAAATTTATTCCACCGCCGGAGTGGCAGGAGAAGACACGGAAAGCACTAAAGTCGCACTTTGGAGCTAACGGCCAGTGGGATGGTCCTAAGCTCTTAAAAGGACCGTTTTTCTGCGATAGCGGCATGCATCGAGATCCCGAATATATAAGAGGTTGGCTGCGAAGCGCCGCTGACATGGTCGGCATTGAGATGGAGCTCGGTGGAATCTTGAAAGCAAGCAGACCGAAAGGCTGTGCCGAATACCCGGTGCTTTGCCTCAAAGCCATCAGCGATATTGTGGGTTATGAAAGGGATCCCGATTGGATACGCTTTGCTTGCCAGAGTGCAGCTTCCTGTTTTGTTGCTCTGCTTAAGATCATCCCGCGAGATTTTATAGTCCCTAGGTCTCTCCGTCCGCAAGATCACCCCGCACTCAATCCTGGCGCCATCGCGGTCGCCCCCGAGTCGATAGCTTCGAGGGCGCTAGGCGGCGCGGCGGGTATCGATGGTGGCGCTTTCGAGGTTGCTCCGGACGCCGCCCCGAACGCCTCGGAAACTCTGCCGGCCGGGAACAAGGTGTCAACGTTCTTATACCGGCGTTGGCCCCGGGCGGTTAGACTCGACGTCCCCCGGGCTGTGCCGGTGAAACCGGGTGACGAGTTTCGAAAAGACCTTCCCTTGATTGAGCTCGGCCCGGTTGTTTTGGACGAAGCAGCCTTAATTCTCCCACTGGGCGACGTCGCGCGAAGCGACTCTATATCCTGGACGTTCGCCGGAGAATGGGAACCGCATCCTTTTTGGGAGGATGTCCGCCGAGTTGCAGGAAACACACGGGAGCCTGGCCCGGATGACCGAGAGAGAGGTAAGCACGTTCGATTGGCCTCTGCAGGCTCCGCACGGGAGACGGGAGGAGCGAATTTCGTGTGGCAGAAGATCTCGTGGCAACAAAGCGTGGACACGAATCACAGTGTCAATGAAGTGCAATATGGTGGAGTTCCGGTTAAGTGCTGGTTTGCGGAGCGTGACCTGATTCTTCCACCGCTCGATTCAGACACAGAGCGACACGACCCCCCCTTGGCCAACCGGCTTGCCGTTAACCTCGCTGTCATTCTGAAGACACCTGATAAAGGAAATTGGGTCGTGTTCCAGTACCGGCCGCCGAACAAGACGGATTTTGCGCATCGACTCGAGCCAGGCGCTTCGGAGTCGGTTCATGGTGATCGAGTTTGGCAGCCCCATGAACGGGATATCGTTGACGGACACCCAGACGTGTTCCGGACGGCCGAACGGTGCCTCTGGCAGGAACTCGGGGTCGCAGTGCACGGTTCGACCCCAGGGTCCTTGCCCGGTTTTGAACTCGACCTCCATTTCTTCGCAGTCATTCTCAATAAGAGCGAACTCTCGCCGAGGCTAGTTGGCTGCGCGATCCTGGAAGGCGGGCTCGACGACTTCAAGAGGTCAATCGTAGAGAGCGGGAAGGGAATGATAGAGCACCGGGAATTCTTGACGCGCAGAGTCGGGGACGCCGCCGAATGGGAACATATCCATCTTGCGGAAGCCAATCCAAAAGCACTGGCTGGGGTTCTCAAGAGCAGTCGGGCAACCAGCCGGCATGTCCTGGGCCCCGAAGGCAGGGCACGCCTAATTTACTATTTGAAACACGAATTTCCCGATTGCGCGTCCGCGGAACTCACCAAATACTATAGCCGGGCGCCGCCTGACTGGGTGCGTAGGTACCAGTAGATCGCCTCTGCACGGATTCGGCTTCTGACGACCTGTTGTGGAGGCGGGACTCGAAGGGCGCGAGATCCGAGATCCGACCCGGCGGCTACGAGCGCCCGTCCGTACAATGCCCGCTCCATCGGTTTCATTTCTTCGCCCGCTGCCTACCAGTAAATGTGCCTCCATACGGGTTTGGTCGGATAAACGCGCTACTCGGAAAGAAAGAGGCATCTCCGAGGCCGGTCTGCCGGATTACTCCTGGTGAACGCGCCTTAGGACCGAGGATGTGGATCCAGCGATCCCCCGGACAGACGCCCGTGAGTCCTTCCCCTCAGCCCGTTTTCTGAGCCACATCTGGGCTCCTAGCCTCCCGCGCACCAAGGTAGAGGGCGCACTACCGGGCACAATCGCGAGGCTGGATGGCCGCTGGTACATCGTGGGTGTTCGCGTTGAATCTGGTGGCCCGATCCGACGTCAACTGTGGATCCTCAGTGTCGAAGTTCACTTCTCCGATCACCTGGGCCGGTAGGGCCCCCAATTCTCGGCACCAAGTTCTAAAAGCGTCAATGAAGGGGAGCCAATTCCTTTCGCTCGAACGTCTTGCCCGCAGTTCGTTGACGGCATCACCACGCCTGAAGTGCGCAACTGGCCGACGTTTCGTGCGTTCCCCGTCTCTCTGTTTCGTCGCCGTCCTTTTTGAACTGCCAGCCCAATCCCTATTCCACGTTTACCGAAGACCGTTTCTCCGCGTCTCCAGTTCCGCCCTGGCTCTTGGTTAACTCGCGAGAGAATTTGTCCGATCCGAGCCGGACACTTTTCCAGCAGTTGGCGTATATAGTTAACGGAAGCCCACCAGACAGCGCTTCGACCGCAAGGCGGTAGATCGTTGTGGGTGGTCTCGAAGGAGACCGCTCATGCCCGATCACGATCCGGCGATCGACAACGCCATCCGCGAAATCGCCAATCTTCTCGCCACGGCCTACCTGCGCATCCGGTTTCCGGACCGCACCAGCCAAGTTGACTCTCCGGAGACGGAGAGCCCTCATGTGACTGAAGGTTAACGCCATGAGAGAAGAAGAGACGATCAACACCACGGCGCTGCCGGAGCAGATCGAAGGCCTGCGCCACATGACCGTGGGGCAGCTCAAGGACAGGTACTTCGAAGTCTTCGGTGAGCAGAGCCGGTCCAATCACAAGCAGTTTCTGTTCCGGCGCATCGCCTGGCGCATCCAGGCGAACGCCGAGGGCGGCCTCTCCGAACGCGCCCGCCGGCGAGCGCTGGAGATTGCCAACGACGCCGACCTCCGCATCCGAGCGCCGAAGAACTTTCTGAAGGAAGCGCTGGACGAAACGCGCACTGTCGAGTCGCGCGTTTCGCCGACGACTGACCCGCGTCTTCCCCTGCCGGGCACGCTCCTGGTTCGCCGTCTCCAGGGCAAGGACGTCGTCGTCCGGGTCCGCGAGGACGGTTTCGAGTGCGACGGCAGACTGTACCACTCTCTGAGCGCTGCCGTACGCGTGGCAACGGGCACCCGGTGGAACGGCTTCGCTTTCTTCGGGTTGGGCGACAAGCCGGGGAGGCAACGTGGCGAGTACAAGTAACGGAACACCGAAACCGGTCCGCTGCGCCATCTACACGCGGAAATCCACGGAGGAAGGACTCAACCAGGATTTCAACTCTTTGGACGCCCAGCGCGACGCGGCGGAGGCATACATTCGTAGCCAGGCCGGTGAAGGTTGGACCCCGCTGCTGGCGCAGTACGACGATGGCGGCTACACGGGTGCCAACATGGATCGGCCCGCGCTGCGACGTCTGATGGCCGACTCCCAGGCGGGCAAGGTCGACTGCGTGGTCGTCTACAAAGTGGACCGCCTTAGCCGGTCGATCCGCGACTTCGCCAAGATCATGGAGATCTTCGAGAAGCACGGTACGACCTTCGTCTCCGTCACCCAGCAGTTCAACACGACGACGTCCCTGGGGCGTCTGACGCTCAACATCCTCTTATCCTTCGCACAGTTCGAGCGGGAGATAATCTCGGAGCGCACGCGGGACAAGCAGTCGGCTGCGCGGAAGAGGGGCAAGTGGACCGGGGGCCACCTCATCCTCGGCTACGATCTCGACTCGGCCAGCAGTCGGCTGGTGATCAACGGCGATGAGGCGGAACGGGTGCGCTCCATCTTCCAGTGGTATCTGGCGGGAGAATCGGTGTTCAGCATCACGGCAAAGGCTGCCAAATCAGGCTGGCACAACAAGCAGTGGACCACGCGGGGCGGCAAGACCTACGGCGGCAACCCCTTGCACCGGGCACACATCTACAACCTGCTGGCCAACGTCCTATATACGGGGAGGATTGCGGTCGACGGCGAACTTTACCGGGGCGAGCACGACGCCATCATCGACGAGCAGACCTTCGATCTGGTCCAGGCGCGGCTGAAACAAAACTCCACCAACGGCGACCACCGCCACCGTACCAGAATGGAATCCCTTCTTCGCGGGCTGATTTACTGCGCCGGTTGCGGTTCAGCGATGTACCAGACGTACTCCTCAAGCAAGGAACGGCGCTATCGATACTACGTCTGCTCGCGTGCGCAACAACAGACTGAGAACTACTGCGTGACCCGGTCGGTTTCGGCGCCCGCCGTTGAGGACGCGGTGGTCGAAAGCATCCGCCGCGTCAGCGTGAATGAGCGAGTACTGCAGGAGACCGCCCACGTCATTCGTCACCGCTTGACCGAAGAGATCACACGGCTCCGGGAGGACCTGAACGGCGTGCAGCTTCGCGTGAAAAATCTAAAGTCACAGGTGGCGCGTCTCCGCAAGCCGGACGCCAGTCGCGAGGCCGAATTGAGGGAACAGATCGGTATCGGCGAGGCCCGCGCACGCGAACTCAAGCGCGAAATCTTGGTCCGCGAACGTGGACGCGTCAGCGGAGAGGAACTTCGAAAGACCATGGAGCCCTTCGAGTCCTTGTGGAAAGCCATGAACGTCCAGGAGCAGAGCCTCCTCCTGCGCCAACTGGTCGACAAGGTCGGTTACGACAGCCGCACGGGCAAGGTAACAGTCAGCTTCAAATCGGCCAGCATCAAAGAACTCTGCCAGAGGTGAGAAATCGATGAGCACGGTGGATGTAGAGATCATCATTCAGCCAAAAGGCCGCGGGAAGTCTTGTCGCAACACTCGGGCCGCGCAGGAGGCCCCGACCCCTCGCATTCCCCGTATCACCCACCTGATGGCCCTTGCCATCAAGTTCCAGGACATGGTCGACCGCGGCGTGGTCCGCGATTACGCCGACCTCGCCCGGCTCGGCTACGTCACACGCGCGCGCCTGACTCAGATAATGAATCTGTTGCTGCTGTCCCCTGACATCCAGGCTGAAATCGTCGCCTGGTCGGACCAGGCGGAAGATCATCCTGAAATAGCCGAGCGCCATCTTCGCAGGTTGACGCAGATCCCGGCATGGCGACTGCAACGACAGCTCTGGAACGAACTACGCTCCGCTCCAGTCGCTCAGCGCTGAACGGATGTTCGACACACAGTCGTCGGCATCGCGACAGACGTGCGGGCCCAAAAATCGCAGCACCTGCCAGCCTTCCGTCTGAAGGTAGTTCGACTGCCGCGTATCGTGGATGCGCTGGCGCAGAGCGGAGTGGAACTCCAGGCCATCAGCGTAAATGAGGACCCGGCGCGGCGTCGTGTAGGCGAAATCCGCTCGCGTCACGAGCCTGCCTTGCGCGTTGTAGACCTCGTGCTGTTTCAAAGGTTCAGGGAGGCCGGCCGCCCGAATGGCTTGAAGGAGCCGCAACTCCAGCGGCGATTCGCAGCCTTCGCGGCGCGCCTGGTCCCACTCGGGTCCCTGGCCACGGGGTACCGGAGCCACTGTGGTCAGCGTTTCCATCTCGCTGGCACCAGCTGCCTGCAAGTAAGGCAACGCCAGTCTCCAGTTGAGGATTCCGTGCACTCGCTGGTTGCGGTAGCTCCGTAGGCAGCGGTAACAGGATGCCGGACAATTGTGACCTTCAAGATGCCGGACAGCGGCGGCGGCTACCTGTCCAAACTCCTGGACGAATGAATCAATGATTCCGGAGCCGCCCAGAACCTTATCGACCCAAAGGACCTCGAGCGCACGGCTTCGCCCGTCCGCATCCTTTGCGGTCTGTACGATCACATCGAGATTGTCATCATCTAACTCGAAGTATTTTCGCGCGCCTTCAAGCAAAGCAGTCCCGATCGACCATGCCCATGCGACTCCATCTTCGCCTTGCTCTTCTATTCCCGCTACGACTAGCCGCACGGTATCGGCCGCCGTCTGCTGACCCAGAGAGACCAGGCGCGGCTCACCGTTACAGCGTCGGGCGTGAGGATCCTGATCGGCACGCGGATCGCGCGCCGGGCGGCGGCCGCGTCGGGCATTTTCCTGGGCAGGTGGCTGGACAACCGGCCGGACCATCTCGCCACAGTTCGGGCACATGCGGAAGCCCTCGGGTTGGGTTCCACCCCCGGCACCATCCCCATCGCCGGGTGTTCCAAGTGGACCGTGGTTGATCCACCAGATGTTTTCCTGTCGGCGCACTTCGAGTCGCCATGCCCCGATGGCCCAACTCCGTGCCGGGACGTCACGCTGGGGATGAGGCCGGACATCATAGCTGCCCTGCTGGCGTTCTTCCTCGCTGTCCGGTTCCACTTCTTCAAGCCAGGCCTGGAATGCGGCCGCATCCCACGCTTCTAGATTTGCCGCCGAGAGCTCCGCGTTGCAGCGGCGGCAGTTGTTGTTGGACGACTGCGCCAAGCCACACACTGGACATTCGGTGTAGGTAAACCGTTCGGGTCCTCGTCCGGTTCCCAGCGCGCCGGGACGGTGGAGCGCCAGGCCGCGAACCGCCCACCGGTGACCTCGGGCATAGACTGTCTGCCCAGGACAGAACTCACGCTGTGCTTGGAGGCGCCCTGCAAACACCACATCCGCGTCGAGGCCAAGCGACAACGAACCCGGGTCGCCAGGGAACGCGTAGCCGGGCAATAGCCCCGCCTCGGCCAGCACGCTGGGCAAATAGGCGTACCGGTGGTCTTCGCGCAGTTTTTGGGCCAGGCGACGATAGGAAGATTCGGTGATCTCCTCGGCACGGTTCAATCCGACTCGCTGGCCGAGATCACTCATGCGCTGCACTGCGTCCGCAATTAGTGCACCTCGCTGTCTGAGAGCCGTCCGCACCTTATCGGGGAAAGCCCCGGTAACCTCTTGAAGCCAGCCATCCGATACACCCTCGATGCCACCGAATATGCCTGCCGCATGCTGCCGCGCAGCCGGGGCTGCCTGTTCGAGCCGCCGAATGAGCTGTGCAACATTTGATTCGATCAACTCGCCCCGATCGGTCAACATCGGTTCGAGATTGTTTGCATAGTCGAGGGCCGCTTCCTCCAAGACCAGGCTATTCACGTGCCTTTCGATCGCAGAGAGGTTTTCCAGATTGAATCGTGGCGGTGGAATCGCGCCGGAGATCACCTCGTCGGGATGGTCGAAGAAATAGCCGTCGTGCGGAGTGCCGCGCGCGAATCCCGCGATGATCCCTGTGCGGGTTTCGCGGCCGGTGCGCCCGGCTCGCTGCGCATAATTGGCTGGACTGGGCGGCACATTGCGCATAGCTACGCCTTCCAGGTCTCCGATGTTAACGCCAAGTTCCAGCGTGGGCGTGCATACGAGGACGTTCGGGCGTGGCGGGCTCTGCTTGAACCCTTCTTCCGCCTCGATCCGCGCCTCTTCCGTAACAGCAGCCGAATGTTCGCCAGGAAGCAGTGTGGGCGCGTAAGCCTCGGCAATCAGCCGAGCATTGAGATTGCCGTCCGCTACTGGACCAGCGTAGGGCAGCATCACACCAGCGCAACGGGGCCGTGCGCAACCTGAATTCGGCGTTCCGTTGGCCTCGATGCGCCCGCACACAACACATCTCGCGTAGGCGCGCGCTACGGAAGCCTCGATAGCACCGTCACGCAGGAGAATACCTTCAACCTCCTGGGCATTCCGGCCGATCCGGCCGCGAACCAAAAACCGTCCGCCATCCAGCATCCACTGGATGACCGCGTCGAGCGATAGCTCCGTCGCCTGACTGTCGAGAGTCTGCCGCCAGACGCTCTGTGGTCCCGCCGGCATTCCGGTCCGATTCCAGCAACTGAACAGCTTGTAAGTCTGTTTGAGGTCTGATGCCTGGCCGACCTCGCGGTACGCAACCGGGATGCCGACTTCGCGTCCCGGAGTAATGTTGTACTCGCGCGCCACCGGATCGTTTCCGCGCAGGTACCGCTGCATCGCCTCGTGTGCGACCGCGCGACGGGTGCGGAAGAAATCCAATAGCCGTTTGACACCCAGACATGCTTGGTCGAAATCCAGGCGGCAGTCGCGGGTGATGCGCGCAAACTCCTCACCCCGCAGTTCTTCTTCGAACTGGGAATAGCGAATCTCCACGAGCCCGAGCCGCTCCAAGCTTTGGCGCACGTTGGGGGCGATAACGAACTCGTGCAGGAGGTCGCCATCCAGCTTCCGCCGCCGCCGCTCCCTCTCGTCTCGGGAACAGCGCGCGGAGAAGTCGCCAGCCTCGACATACCTCTGGTAGATCCGTTCCTCCAGCCAGCGCAGATCATGCGGCTCGGGCGACGCCGCCAGCGAAGAGTGGATGAAGCGGCGCAATCGGAGCAGGCGTTCCGCTCCCTCCATGAATCTCGCCTGGTGAGCCGCATCCTGCCGGCTGTCCGTGAATATCAACAATTTTCGGCGCTCCGCAGGCAGTTCGCGCAACAAGGTCCGAGAAACGTGCGTCAGCGCCGACGAGTTCCCTAAACTGACGGGCGTGATGACGTCGAACCGCCCGTACCGGCTGCGGCAAACCGGGCAATTCGTGCCGCGACCTTTCAAGAGGCGCACCGGACGCAGTGCCGTTTCGCAACCGCAGGCGCGCTCGTCCGGATCGGAGGTCAGCAACAAGCACTGCGGGCAGAGCCAGTGTGTCACCCCAGGCGGCTCTACGGCTGGGGGTTCCGCCGCATTGCCGTTCCCTTCGGCACCGTCGCTTTCTTCCCCCTCCTCGGGCGAATCCTCCGGGTCGACCTCCACGACCCCGGGCGGGTCGTAAACGAACGTCGTCTTCGGAGTGGATCTCCGCCCTTGCCAAGGGGCCAACGCCGTGGCCCCGCCAGCATAGTCTTCCTCGCGGCCAACAAAAAAGTCCCACCCGCACGTGCGGCACAGGGCCAGGGGGAGCGACCGGCTCCCGCAGGCATCACACGTGCCCACGCCCGAATCGAGCAACTTCCCGCATAACGTGTTGGTGCAGCGCCAGAACCGCGCTAGGCCGCGCAGGAACCGGTGGACGCGCGGCCGCAGCCGCAATGGATGCGTCCGTTCCAGGCAGGGACCGGCGAGCAGCGCCGCCTGGATTTCGCGTCCCAATGCGTCGCGCGCCACGCCCGCACGTTCCGGCCTCGTTGCGAGTCTCTCCACAACGCCCGACAACGGTAACGGATCCTTCAGCCAATGCAGTAGATGGTAGGGCAGTGCTGTGGAAGCCCAGCATGCCTCCAGACTCGCCGCGTTCGACCCCGTCAGTTTCCGGATCAATGCAAGCACACGCTCCGGCGCATCGGGGGAGAATGTGGACAGATCGTCCGCGGTGATCTCGGGCGCCGGACCAAGAACCAGGCCCGCGGGCAGTTCCGGGGCAGCCGTTTGCTCCCGAATGACCGCGTCCGCCGGCGTCTCCTGTCCCGTCAGATGCGTGAAGAACTCAGCCACGCCAGTGCGCGGATCGCCATCGCCGGATTGGAGCGTAGCCGACGTGCCAATGAACTGGGGGTTGGCGTCGCCCAGGGCTGCCCGGAGGCGGCGCAACAGGCACGCCACGTCAGTGCCAGTGTTCCCTTATACGTGTGGACCTCATCCAGGACCACGAAGCGCACGGCATGATTTCGGAAGATCGCCCTTCCGTCGCCCCGGAGCAACAGGTATTCGAGCATCCGGTAGTTCGTCAACAGGATGTCCGGCGGATGCGCCCGAAACTCGGCGCGCGTCAGCCGTTCGTTCTCCGGAGAGCCTTCGGGCCGTTGTCCCCATTGCCGCGTCTCGCCCGTGTAGACGCCGAAGGCGACCTTCGTCCCGGCGAGCAGCTTGCGGATACGATCACGCTGGTCATTCGCAAGCGCGTTCATCGGGTATACCAGGATGGCCTTGAGCGTGTCCGGTTGAGCCGCACGCAGGCAGTGGTCGACGATCGGCATCAGGAACGCTTCCGTCTTGCCCGATCCGGTTCCAGTGGCGACCACAGTCGGTAAACCGGCCATGATGCGCCGCACCGCCGCGCCTTGATGCGCGTACGGAGTCTCGGCGATCGGACCAAACCGTCCCCGGGCTTCCGGCAGAAGTTCTGTGAGCGCGGCTGCCTGCTGATAAGGAAGAGCCAGCGACACAAACGGTTCTCGGGTGAGAAACCCCTCGCGCTCTACAGCGATCCGGAAATCCCGCTTCAGCCGCTCCTGGCGCGGAGCGAAAGTGGTGGTCAGGAGCTGAAGGTAGTCGGTCCTGAGTTGTTCAGCAATGCGCAGAGGATTCATATACGACGATCACCTACTCATTCGGATTCCTCAGTGTACGGTGTCCTTGGTGCCCCCGAGTTGGTCCAGTTCACGATCAAAGCTCAGGTTCTCCTCGACCGTCACGAACTCGGGGATCTCGGATTTCAGACTTCGGAGTATGCTTTCTCCAAAGACCTGGAATCCATACCACGCCGTGTGCAGCGGCGCTTGCCAGCCTGCGGGAGAAATGAAATGGGTGTGGCTACTTTACGACGACGCACAACTGGCGCAGATTCAGTTACTTCGATGGAAGAGAGGGTGCAATCTGGCTTGGAAAAAGCCGGGATATGAGAATATCCCAGGGTTTAGCTGCGGGAATGCCGCCTGAACCCATCAGGAAAACGACTTTGTGAAGCCGAATTTGTACTCGACGGCGCTTCCGGACGGGATTCTGTCGTGGCCATCTTGAAACAATTATACAAGGACATGTTTCGGAATGCCAGACGGATTTGCGTCGGACTCCGGCCAGCGGCCCGGCTGTTGGCCGACGCTTCGCAACGGTTGACATTCCGTCTCAGTCAGTGGCCAATAGGCGATGTGGACACCAATGCAAGAACGGCAGAAACTCGCACGCCAGGCGATCTGGTTCAAGTTAAGTTGGGAGTGCATGGAATCGCCCGATTTGCGTCGGCACGGTGTCGTCGTAAAGTAGCCACACCCAAATGAAATCCCCAATCTGCTTGAGAGTTCCGAAGTTTCTCCGATAGAGCCATGTGGAGGCGTTGCCACCATGAACATATTGAGCCAACAACCTATAGATGGAATATGTTTGCTTCTGACCAAGATTCTCCAGCATGCCTTCAATACTAGGGCTACCTGGTAATTCGGAATAGCCCGCAGGGAGAAGCCGAGCGACACCGGTCCGGAAATCCCTAATCTGATCATGCTGTTGCCTGAAAACAATGGGATTGCCGCCATATTTGGCGGCGCTTTCCGAAAGAGCTTTGAGAAGTCTCTCCTCCTCGGCAAGGTGAGCCAGCCACCTCACCTCGCGATCAAAGGGGTCATCAGGCCGCACCATCCATGCGGCCTTTAATCCAATTTCGAAGACAGCACGCGCCAGGACATTGGCGGCTGGAAGTAGCACCAAGTCGGTCCGCGCCAGCGCGAGAATTCCTTCAACATCTCGGGTTGCAAGATTGAAAAGCAGAACCGACTCGTCCTCCGACTCATACTTGCCCAGGGGCGGGATCGACTTGCGCGCTTCGAGAAACCGGCCGATGGCTCGCTCAATCGAGTCTGTCAGGCGAAGGATCTCTGGTGTTGGTGGAACTTGAATCGTGGCCATTGGATTCACTCGCTGGAGTCGATTTGGGGTTGATACGGGCCGGCTGGGTCCCACTTCTTGGCCTTGCTCGGGATGTAGGCAATGGCGCCGCGGCGGTAGTGTTCGGCGACGCGGGCTTCCAGGTTACGAAGGGGGCCCATTCGGTAGGGGCAGGATTCGTCGTCGATCATTTTCACTTGAACTTCGTCGCGATACCAGGCGGCCAGATCATCGGGCGGGGCGATGCCGCAGTGGCGGAAGTAAGCCAGTAGCGCGGTGTCGCGGGTGACGTAGGAGCGCGGTTCCGGCTTCGGTTTGCCCTGCTTGTTCCAGCGGACGAACAGGTCGTCCGCGAGCGGCGGCTGGTCGCGGTCGAGGAGCGGGAAGGTGGTCAAGATGTAGCCGAACTCGGCGGGCGAGAGGTCGTAGAGTCCGGCGACGATGGCGTCGATTTCGGCGCGCAGGCGGGCGCGTTCCCGGAGCTCCAGGGCGGGCTCGGCCAGTTGGATCTCGGGGGTGATGGAGACGAGGCGGGCGGCGCGGGTGGCAAGCGAAGAGAACGCCTCTGAGCCCATCAGGGGTCGTGCCAACGGTGACGACTCGACGTAGAAATAGTTGAGGTTCGTCGAGATCTTCTGACGAAGAAGGAAATCAAAAACGAAGGAGCAAGTCCCGGCCAGCCACGCCAACTGAGCGTCAATTCCCGCCGGAACACTTGTCAGGGTCGCCAGCGAATTCCCTGCCGGTGAAGCGGGCGGAATCATTGATGCGAGCATTGAGCGCTCATTTGTCTGGCCGGTCACGCGGCAGAAGGCAGCTCGTAGCTGATACTCGTCTCTGGAACCGGCAACGTAGAAATGCGGCAGAAGCTCTTTCCCGCTGAATTCAAGGTCAGCCCACTTGGCACCGCGGCCTTCTCCACTCTGGTACGCTTTCGCCGCGTGGTCATACTGATGGACCATTCGCCCCTCGTAGAGCGGGAAGTAGAAAGCATCGGGAACAACCGGCATTTCGGTTTCATCCGCAATACGCTCCCGGTGTAGGAACCCCGCAACCGACTGAACCCGCTGACCTCGGCTGCCTTTCTTCTTGTCCTCGTCGAGAGGCTTTACCGACGTGATTCGGTATTTCGTACCATCCGGAACGATGTAGCGGATGCCGGGTACGTAGTCATCGGATGACTTGTACCACTCCGCTGAAGACCCGGAGATCGATGCCTTCGAGGCGATGAAGGTGGTTGAGCAGTTGAGCCTGGCGGAAGTGGACGATGTCGTTCCAGACGGCGACTCCTTCAAGGTCACCCTCCGGGTCCTGGGCGCCACGACCGTGCACCTGCTGAAGATGCCTTCTGCCAAGGACGTGTTCGAGTACCGGCGCGGCTTCGCGCGGCTGCTCGACTTGCCGTTTGGCAGACAGGAGGTGACCATCAACATCGGATCCGCTGCGGCGCTCTACAAGAAGCTCGCTGCCACCACCGAGGGGTACGCAGGCGAAGTGCCCATCATCCACCAGGCGGTAGCGGTGAAGGCCGCCATCGACGCGATGGACACCGCGTTCGCGGAGGACCGGGACGCAAATTTTTAGCCGGGGAGTGGCCGGATGATCCGTCGTTCCGGTTCCTGGTGCATTGGGCGCTGCGCCGGGAGGAACTTTGCGATCCCGGCCTGTGCCCCGACGCGCCGGAGGACGATGGCCAGCGATGCGACCACTGCCCGCTGGACCGCCTGGATGCCGCCCAATGCGCGGAGAAGGGACTCCTCATCCGGCGCGCTCTCGACTTGATAAGCGCGCTGAAACTGGGGGTTCACATCGGCCTCGAAGAGATTTGCGCGGACGAGTTCTCGGCAATGCTGATCATCGCGGAGGAGCGGGACCTGCTGGAGCGCGAGAAGGCGCCCGCATGGCGGGGCAGCCGTCCCGCCTGACCGGACTTGCCTAGCTAGAGGTTGGGCGACTGATTTGGGGCGAGTTGGTGGCTGCGCGCTGGGATTCGATTACTTCCGAATGCCGATGAGTCGGTAGAATCAAGGCCCGCATGGTCGAACGCACCCGCCAGCAAGCGCACGCGTGCCAAGCAACTGCGCTAGAATCGTCGATCTGAAGGTCCGATCCATGAAAGCCGCTCCGACATCAAAGACGATTCTTGTCGTATTCAGCAATCCGGAAGATTCGACCCGCCTGCGTCTTGATCGAGAGCAACGGACACTGGAAGAGCTTCAACGGAAACATGGCTCGACCGCCATATTCCGTATTCTGTCGGCGGCGACGGTTGATGACCTAATTCGCGCACTGCGCGATGATTCCTCCCTGCGAATCGTCCATTTCTCGGGACACGGTTCTCCCGAAGGCATCTACTTAGAGACGTCGCCGGCCTCGGCGACAGGATTTGAGCTATCCGCATCCCATCTCGCTAGTCTGGTCTCGAGTCATTGCCCCCAAATTGAGGCGCTCATCCTTTCCTCTTGTTATTCTGCCGAAAGCAGTGATGCGCTCATTACATCTGCGCCCTTTGTCGTGACGGTCGAGGGCCCCGCAGACGACAACGCCGCCATCGAGTTCACCAGACTTTTCTATGACAATTTCTTGAGCTGCCGATCGGTCGAGCGATCTTTGGCCAGAGCACAAATCGCTCTGAAGGCTCTCAACTATGACAGCGGATTACAGATTTATGTAACGAGGCGAGGCCAAGAGATCTCCAAGGGCAGAAAAACATTACAGTCGATCAAAAGTGAATTACGTGAAGAGACGGTTTTAATCGATATAACAGATGTCGAACTGCAAATCGAAAGTCTCGACATACCTAAAGGGCAGTTTCTCGCGTTACTCGCCAATAAGATCTACATTCATCGATGGCTCTATTTTGAATCGGTCGAGATGGAGTATGCCCTATTTCCGATTGGCAGGTACTTCGCAGTGTTTTCGTGGAAGAATGGCATGGACATACTCACATGTCGGCGGATTCTGCGCCCGAAAGCGGGCGTGACACAAGAGGGCTGCGATGCATGGATGGGGCTGAGCTTTCGGTACAATCAGTTGTTCGCGTTAGGGTACCGGAGAGAACGAGAATCTATCTATCCGGGAATTCAAGAGAAGCTCCAGTATGCAGCGGATGAATACGAGTTGTGTGTAGAAAGGTTCTTCGGTGTTGACGGAAACGCGCGTGATGAAAAGAGTGCAAGAGCGATAAGAGAGGCAATTCCGGATCAGTTCAAATTAGCCTTGCCGCTCATCAGCGAGAATATGACGGCTGCCCGACGATATCTGGCACAAGAAGAATACAGTAGAGTAATCATACATCTCGAAACAACACTCTCTCTAATCCATGGGGTCCTAGATGGGCTGGTGGATGCGTTCGCCGCATGACTCCGATTCGATGTCTTTTCACGTCCGTGACTATTTGGTAGGAGTGAGTTCCCCGCCAGCGAGCTTAACGCCCTCGAATCACAAGAACAGCTTGTGATAGGGATACATATCCATCACCGCCCTTATGGATGATCTCAAATTCATCGCCCTCCCGCAGCGGGATAGACCTGGGACTGAGGGCCGTAAAGATGATGCACCTCACACCCCTAGCCTTGAGTTTACGACAACATCGGAGTCCGGCCACATACGAGCCATCCTCCAGGATTTCCCGCGGTGGCGGTTCCATAGTCGGGGACGGGTCGGTCCACCGTAGCATCATATCGACAACTGCTAACGAGTACGACGGAAAGTCGTCGCTACAGAGTCGTTTGCAGAATTCCGCTTCCGTTGAAATCACGTCGGCACCGGCTCCAAGCTTGGCAAACCGATGTTTCAGGTCGTCTGCCTGAATGAAGTCGTCTTCGATGATCAGTACACCGCCAGTCATTCCGAGCTAACGTCCTTGGGTAAAGCAACGTGCGGCCTCAGCAATTCGGACTCTAGCAAACGGCATAGGAGTCCGCAATCCGTTGGGGCGAGGTGGCCGAATCGTTCTAGCGCTGAGCGCCGCCCACGGCGGTTAGGGTATGGCGCCTCTCGGCTCCTCGCTAACGCTCCGCCGCTCACGTGTTCGCACCGAGGTGACCGTCCAATCCCGATGCGGTCTGAGTTCTCAGATCTGGGCCCAACGTCACTGGCACTCTAAATGGCCGACAACAATAAGCTCGAACTCGTCGTTGAGGTGGACGTCAACAAAGCAAACGCCTCGATCAAGAGCATCAACACCGGTCTCTCCAGCATGGAACAGGCGGCGGGGAAGGCTGCGCGGGGTGCCTCTGCCGGCATCGACGGCCTAACGGTCAGCATGGTCAAGGGCTCGACCGCCGGCAACCTCCTCGCGGACTCGATCAGGAAGGCGCTGGACTGGGCCAAGGAGTGGACCCTCGGCGCGGCGCAGCACGCCGCCCACACCGACAAGATGAGCATGTCGATGGCGGCCCTCGCAAAGGCCCATAGCGTGAGCGCGGAGGCGTCGAACCGGGCCGTTGAAGCCGTCAAGAAGGTCGGCTTCGGCACTCAGGACGCCATCCATGCCGTCGACCGGCTTATGGTCGCGGACATGAACCTGTCGAAAGCGGAGGGACTGGCCAAGGTCGCCAAGGATGCCGCCGCCATCGAAAACATCACACCCGGCGAGGCGCTGGAGAAGCTGCTCATGGCCATCGAGTCGGGGGCATCACGCGGGCTCCGGACCATGGGGATCTTCGTCGATCTCAATAAAGAGGTGGACCGCCAGGAGAAACTTACCGGCAGGACGCTCGACGAAAACGAGGTTCGACAGTTCCGCTACAACGCCGTCATGCGTGAGGCGGCGAAGATCCAGGGTGCGGCCGCCGCGGCCACGGGCAGCGCGGAGGCGCAGTCCGCAGCACTCGCCCGCGAAGTGAACGAACTGAAAGAGGCGGTGGCTTGAGCCGTTGATCGACGCATTGTTCCCAGCAAAAGCAGCCTAACCCGCGGAACGGTGGGCCCTCTGCCCACATCGGTTGGCGCGACACCATCCTCCTACTAGCGGCTGTCGGGCGAGGCGTTCGCTTTCCGGCTTGATCCAAGTTGTTCAATAGACGATACTTGAGGTGACTTTACCGATGGCAAACATTAGGCGACTTTCCGATGATGTGCACCACGCCTTAAACGCCGTCTGTCCCTACTTCACGATGTTCCCGCTTGAGTTTCCGCTTAAGGTGCTCAAGAAACACAAGGATGCGCGGCTAGTGTTCGACCCGTTCTGCGGTCGTGGGACGACGCTTTATGCAGCTCGACTCAAGGGGCTTCAGGCATATGGGATAGACTCCTCACCGATTGCAATTGCCATCGCTCGCGCCAAATTGGCGGAGGCAACAGAGGCCGATGTTGTAGCGCTTGCCGAAAGACTTCTCCGAGAACATCCTGGCTGTACAGTGCCGGAAGGACAGTTTTGGGAGTGGGCCTATGCTCCGGCTACTCTCCGAGACGTATGCACTCTCCGCGAAGGACTTCTGGGGCTCAGGAGTCAGGCGGCAGAAGTTTTGCGGGCGGTCTGTCTCGGTGCTTTGCATGGTCCTCTGACTCAGAGCGCCGAACGCAGAAGCTATTTTTCAAATCAAATGCCGCGTACGTTTGCTTCTAAGCCCGAGTATTCCGTCACGTATTGGCAGGCCCACGATTTGAGTCCAGCGCCAGTAGACGTGCTGAAGATCATCAAACGCAGGGTCGCGCGACTTGCCCTTGACACGTTACCGGAATGCGCTGGCGCGTCCAAAGTTGCTGTCGCTGATGCACGATTAGCGCGCGGTTACCTGTCCATTCCGGCCAAAATTGATTTGGTCATCACTTCGCCGCCTTATTACGGCATGAGAACGTACATCGCGGATCAGTGGTTGCGAAACTGGTTCCTGGGCGGGCCGCCGGCTGTGCCATACGGGGAGAAGAATCCTCTTTCCCACCAGAGCCCCGACGCCTTTGCGGAATCGCTGGCAGAAGTATGGGACCGCATCGGCGATCGGTTGTCGGCACGTGGAAGAATGTTTGTCAGGTTCGGCGCAATTCCTTCTCGAAAGCGCGATCCTCGGCAAATCATGGAGTCTTCATTAGAGCATTCCCGGTTTCCGTGGAAGATTTGTCAGGTACGGTCAGCGGAGTCGTCGGCATCAGGCAAGCGGCAGGCCTGCCACATGGGCCGTAGGATCAAATCAACGGCAATCCAGGAATATGACTACGAGATCTCGCTAGGATGAGGCATGCCACCGAATGGTCAGTTGTCGCTGCTGGCCGTTTTGCGTGATATCCGCCTGAGCGATCTGACGACAGAACTCGGACACATAGGTCTTCACGGCCTTCGAAGTCAGAATGGTCTCCCGGTCGGAAGGCAGATGGTAGGCGAGGTCTTCCGAGATCACCAGAATGCATTTTGCGCGAGCGCGTGAAATCGCTACATTGGTGCGCTCAAGCTGAAGAAGAAAGCTCTCTTCCTGAGAGATTAAATCGGGGTCACCAACGCCAAACGAGATAATGATCGTGTCACGTTGACCACCCTGGAAACGCTCTACCGTGTCTACGGCTGCGTCGATGATTTGAGGGTCGTGGGTTGGGAATACCGCACGCAGTCGGCGGACTATCAGCGCGCGCTGTGCCCGATGCGGCGTCACAATGCCCACGCCGCGACTCCAGAAGTCCTCCCCGCCGAACGCCACGTGGTTCGGCGTGATGGCTTGGCCCACGGGGTCGTTTTCACCGTCGAGGAATTTGGAGAATTTTAGGAAGAGCTGTTGCACCATACTGCAGACCATGTCCGCCTCGAACTCGTTGGCCTGGCCTGCCCTGCCGTCCTGGTACGTGACCGCCACAAGCCGGCGCTCAGGTCTCAAGATCTCATTCAGACCGGAAAACCACGGAACGACGTTTTGCCAATTGGTCGGCTTGGCGGAGCCGGCGGACATTCGGTGAAGACGCAACTCGCCCGAGTGTGCAGAGAGATCGGGGGGATAGCCGATTCGCTTTCCGAATTCGACGAACGCGCCCGCTGACCGGTAATTGATGAGGAGATTCTGCAGTGTAAGGCCATGACGCCTTATCAGGTAACTCTGGATGCTGCCGACCAGCCACTCCGCGCCGCGTGGCGGCTGGGTGGCGATGACGGGCGGCATTTGGAGGTGATCGCCAAAGAGGGCCAGCTCGGCGTCTCCGCCCAGCAGGCACAGTGGAAACAGAGACTTGGCGACGTCCAACTGCGAGCTCTCGTCGATGACCATGAAATCAAACAAGCCGGCCACGGCGGAATGACTTCCCACCTGGGCAATGCGGTAGCATTGGTGGGCAACGGCCCCGACCAGGATTATCGTAGCCGGAGCCGCAAGTTCGTCCCAGAAGGTTTGGAAATCCCCGTCGTTCGATCTGACCTCAACGTCCTGAATATTGTTACTGCTCGCGGGCAACGGCGCCCTGTCAGCGTGGGTCGGCGCGTATACGCGATAGCCCGAAACCCCAGTGATATTCAGATTCTCCAAGAGCTCAACGATTTCTCCGAATAGTTTCTCCCAGGCGGTATAGGTTGGCCCGGTTACGAGTATACGGGTGTTCTGGCCCAATTCCTGCGCCGCCGCTATGCGAGCGGCGACAAGGGAGGCGGCAGTCGTGGTCTTTCCCGTTCCCGGAGGTCCCCAAACGATGGAAAGCCGATGGCTTAGGCAGTAAGTGACCGCGTCCCTCTGCGAGGCGTTCAAGGGCCAGTCCGCATCGGCGACCGCTTGCACAGCACTGTCAATGGACTCTGGCGGAAGTCCCGTATCCTCCACCGCCAGTGCGGCGGCGTCCCACAATACCCGCGCCGCCGGGGTAACTGCATCGTTGCGAGCGGGATTCTGTCCTGGCGGATGACCCAAAGCGGCATAGGTTTCGGGAGCGGCGGACGCGATTGACGGTCTTCCTATCGCGCTAATGCAGTCTCTGACCCTTCTCGCCATTGGCGGTCCGGCGCTCTCCACAAGGCTGACGCCTTCCGAGATGTCGACGCCACCGTCAGAGGCCAGAACGTCTCGAATGTCAGGATAGTTCCGAAAGGTGGAAAGCCGCACCTGGACCGTCAGATTGGCGCGATCGAACGCAACAAGCGAGGCAGAGAAGACTTCCGAGAGTTTGCGGTTCCGATCCTCATACGGTATCGGCTGAAGCGCCGCCGAATCGAGCAGATCGCGTACCCGCAGATCCAGAAAGCCGGGGATGCTCTCATCCTGCAAAGCCAGAAACGATGCGTTGTCGCGGAACTTGCAGTCGCGCGAGGCCGCTTGGACGCCGTAGAGGAGATCCCCGTTTGCCTCGGTACCCTGAAGCTGGGTCAGGCGGAGGATGCTGTAATTGGCTTCCAGTTCCTCCGGCTCGGCAGACCATGCCCGGCGGAGTTCAACCTCGTTGCAGGCTTCTTCGAGCAGAGCCCATCCGTACCACAGGCGCCCGTCCTCACTCATGTTCTGGAAGTTAAACGGAACTCCGATCTTCAGCGGCCTGGCGGCGAAGTTCAGCCTGCCGGCCATATCGGAACCGAACTTCCAGACCACCGAACGCAGGGCCATGACCTGCCTCTTCACGGCATCGCTGTAATCGGCGATGCACTGTGATCGTGCCCGCTGCGTGTTGGCGAGCTGTATCAGCGGCTCCATCGACCAGATTTCATAGATTCTTTCGCGAGGAATCATGTCCGAAAAGGGATCGCGATAGAAGGAACCGGGAATCGAGGGCGTAAACTGATCGCTGTGATAGACCTCTGCGACGTTGAACAGGGTGAGGCAGTGGGCGACCGGAAGCCGGAGATCTCGCTGGATCACCGATTTCATGAAGGTTATGGGATTGGCTAGCGTGATCTCATCTTCTTCCAGCAGCTCTTCGGGAGGGAACAGCCACGCTAGGCCGCGCAGATAGCGCTCGGTTTGCGGCAGCACAATCGAATTCAGGTGCCTGCCGATAGCCTTCGCAAGTTCCTCAAACTGGCGCGGGTCCCAAAAGTACACCTGAACCGTAGTCCTAGACGCGAGCGGCCCGCCCTTGTCGGCAGCGGTATCGTGCACGAACGCAAAAACATCCGCCAGCCTGGAGAGGAAAGAAATTAGGACGTTACGCTCTTCGTCCAGCGTGGACGTTAGCAGCGTCTGCGCTTCGTTCGGCCATGTTTTCTGGACGGTGGATGACTGCCCAAAAGGAACGCGCTGCCGAAAGCGCGCTTCCGAGCCGAGGGCGCATAGCAGCCCGGTGCCCGGGTCGAAATTCACCGTAACGAAGACCTGCAAATCCGCATATTTCGGGAAATCCACCGTTGTCGTGTTCGGTGCCACGGTCACGTCGCCGGTAAGCAGGGCGGTGGCCCGGTGTGAAAGATGGTTGCGGTCAGCCTTCAACGCGTTGTGCAGATCAAAAACCGCGTCGGTCGCAGTGACCGTCGAGACGGCGGTAACGTCTGCATGTCCGGCTTGAAGAAGCGTCTTGCGGCCCCCGCGCGTGACGGTCGCAAGCCTGCTTAGATGCTCCGAATCCTCGGCGGCAGTCACGCAGTAATGGCCGCGGTTGGCGTCCAGCGTGGCGCAGTCGGCGGCACGCAGCCAATTGCGATGCCCGAGGAAATCGCAGGCAGAGCATCGCGAATCGACGTGCCAGTCGAGTTCCGTCCAATCGTCAATCGCGAGAACGCGCGGGAGGTCTTGCCTGAAGAAATGGCTGACCGTCTGAAAGAAGATCTGAAAATCCACGGGCTCAAGATCGCTCAAAAACGCCTGCAGCCTGTCGGTGACACTCGCGCCCGGCTGTGCAGCCAGGAGTAGAGACAGGGCGGAGATTTCCTTCGCGCGGGTCCACAGCCCGAGGCGGTCGGCAACGAAGAAGCGGTCTTCCAGGCCGTTCAGGCAAAGCCAATTCGCGAGCAATACTGCATAGAGGGCGACTTCGGAGCTGTAGCTGGAATTCGCCTCGCCAGCGTGCTTGATGTCGGAAACCAGGAGCGCTTTACGCTGGTCTCCGGGTTGGATGGGGTGCACGTCACCATCAGGCAGAATCTCGATCTCATCGTCGGCCGGCGTTAATATCAGCACGATATCCGGCTCAAACGCTCCGAACTGCGGAATGACCTCCAGCTCTTCCGGCGTCATTCCGATATTCGCCAGGAAGGTGGATCGAAGATCGGCGTGCGTGAAACGCGCCTGGACGATGATCGTGGGGCTGGGCGGATTCGCGTTCAGAATGGGTGCGAGTTCGATCCGCTTGAACTTCCCATCCTGCTTGGCACCGCGGAGTCGCGCGCCAAAAGCGGTTTCCAAATCCTGCATCTTGGCTTGTTCCCACTCTTTGCCGCGATCACGCAAGATTTGAACGGCGGGGCGCGCTTCCAGCGGCACCGGCCAGCCGAGCGCCGCAAGCTCGGGCGGTTTGTACAGTGACAGACCCAACTGCTTATCGCACTTGGTCCGGAGGTACTGCGAGAGCACGTTCTTTCGGAACTGCGCCATGGAATCACCTTCTAGGTCAGGCAGCGCCGCACTGAGGTTGCCGAATCGAGCTCGGCTCGACGGCTGCGGTTTGCCGCCGACAGGACGTTCAGCGCGACCTCGCGTTTGAGCTACTATCATGCAACCGATAGATTTCGCTCACACCCCCGCGCCCAGATGGACGCGAACACCTCGTAACTGGCCCGGTCGGTAAGGCGCTTTATTTCCTGCGTCTTAATCTTATCTGAGCCGGATCAGGATTGCAGGCGTTTCACTGCCCGCGCCATATACTAGCGCCCAGAAAATCTACCAAACCGTATTCACAATCAACGGTTTACCGCCGTCTCTATCCTATTGAAACTCCAGAATTTCCTTCGTGTAGTGCTCGGGGAGCCAATTTAAGGCCTTTCCTTTCAACGTATCCCTTACAGAACACGCCAGTTGCGGCGTCGTGCCCGCGCGACGGCCGGAATCGGGAATTACCCATCCTTACCCGAATTTACCCATCCGTGGACGGCGGGGTCCCCCCAGAATCCCCCCAGCACATGCATGCGTCCCTCGATTTTCCCGTCTTCGGGCCGCACTTCCTGCCCAACGACGCGATCAAGTTGAGGGTGGCCATTTAGGGCTCTCAACCGCCTGCTACGGTTGAGTCGGTTGCCGTCTTCAAAGCTCCATACACTTTGTGGAGCAGGTACTCGACGGCTAGCTTCCTGAATTCGCCCTCGCCCATGAGTTTCCCAAAGATCTCCTCATAGCCTTCCATACGGTCGATCACGAGGCCCTCGAAAGCTTTCTCGAAGACGTAGCGGAAGTCGTCTTTGGAGTTCGTGGCGGCGGCTTTCTTCAACGTCTCGCTTTCCATGGCTTCTTCCTGAATCTGGTCGAAGAAGAGCTGGTCGGCTTGGGTGAAGTCCGTGCCGAAGCGCTCATTCAGGATGTCGATCAGTTCGGAGAGCTTGATCTCCGGGTCTTCCTGGCCGGTGCCCACGTCACTGGGACCTTTGAGCGGTTTTCCGTCGCCTGAGTTGAGGTCGATCTGGCCTTCGCTGATCTTCTGCAGGCGGTAGTATTGCAGCTCCACTTCTTCTTCCAAGTGGTAGCCCGGCCCCGTGTCACGTTTCGGCAGCTTGGTAAGCAGGAAACGCAGGTAGGTGTAGAGCTGCTCGAGATCGGAGTCCTGGTAAGGTATGACCTGCGAGAGGAAGCCGTACATGTTGCGGAAGTTCACGAGTAGCGTCTTCACCGTCTCGCGTTCCTCTTCGTCCCGTTCCTGGAAGCGCTCCACGGCTTGATCGAGGATGCCACTCATTCGCGCCTGGTCGTAAGCGGTCTCTTTGCGGCGTGGTTTGAAATACACAGCGCAGAAGGCCTTCACTTCCTCTTCGTGGATCAATTGCGTCTCTTCAATCTGGTGCTGGATGTCGGTGGCGGCGAAAAAGGGTACCAGTTTGGCGGTCGAGAGGGAGCCAGGTGTGGGGTTACGCGCTGGCCTCCGGTGGGCGCAGGAATAGGGAAGAAGCTGACTGCTTTTTCTTTCAGGCCGGATTGTCCTCGGTTTTGGCCAGAGGGGTGCGGTAAGTCTTGCCTTTGATCTTGAGGATGATCGCTTTTTCGACCAGGCGGTCGAGGAGCGCCATCGCCAGCGGGCCATCGACCAGATACTCCCCCCATTTGTCGAAGTCCACATTGGTCACCAGCGCGGTGGAGCGCTTCTGACTGCGTGAGGCAATGATCTTGTAGAGCAAGTGGGCCGCCTGCGCACACTCGGTCCGTTCGATGCGGTCGAACCCGAATTCGTCGATAATCAAAAAATCCGGCCGCGCGTAATAGCGCAGACGTGCGGGAAGCGTTTTGTCGGCGAGTGAAGCCGTCAGGTCGGAGAGTAACTCGGCGGACGTACGGTACACCACGCGGTAGCCCTGGACGCAGACTTTCTGCCCCAGGGCCTGAATGATGTGGCTTTTTCCGATCCCGCTCCAGCCCACCATGATCAGGTTGTTGCGGCGTCGGATGAAATCGCCGGTGGCCAGTTCCTCGATCTGCACGCGGTCGAACGTTTTGGGATTGAACTGCCAGTCGAACCCCTCCAAGGTCTTGCTGTCCGCAAAGCGAGCTTCCCGGATCCGCCGCGCGACGGCGCGTTCCCGGCGCGCGTCGGCCTGCGTCCCCAACAGCAGGTCGAGGAAGTGCAGATGAGAGAGCTTCTCTTTCTCCGCTCTGGACAGCAACTCGTCCAGCGATACGCCTTCCAGCGGAATCCCCAGCGTCGTGCAGTGACTCAAACACCGGTCACGCA
>Ga0209698_10001343_pt1 | contig 28366 bp, 21 predicted proteins | sample LitLauG_LLR_2012_FD_187203 | JGI IMG/M metagenome (GOLD analysis project Ga0209698, IMG submission 187203) | Freshwater sediment microbial communities from Pennsylvania, USA - Little Laurel Run_MetaG_LLR_2012 (SPAdes) (version 2) | ecosystem: Environmental > Aquatic > Freshwater > Creek >... | reverse complement strand
ATCAAGTCTTGCGGGGTGTCTTTTTGCAGAATGGTTCCGCTCACCACCACTCCGGAGCCCTTCGGAGCGAACTTCACGGACTTTAATTCCAGTTTCGGAAGCGAAGTACCGTTGATCCATCCGTTCAGAAACCAGTCGAGTGAATCCTTTCCTTCGTAGCGGAGCGAAGGTGGAAGATCCTCTGCAAAGACGTCCAGCATTTCGCGAGTGCTGATGGACTTGCCCTCATACCGCTGACGAATCTTGCGCAGCGCCACCACAAATGGTTCATCAAGTTGGCTGCGCAGTTGCCCCGGACGCGCACTTTCAGCTGCAGAGTCCTTCAGCATGGTTCGCAACATGTGGAAGAGCCAGGTGCCACGACCGTACGTGATGGCGTCATAGCCTTCTGGTAGTCGGGACGAGAGCAACCGCGTGCCCAGCGTAACCGGGCCTGCCTCAGCCGGAGACATCCCATCCTTGTTCTGCTGAATGAGATCGCGACGGTACTTGTCCATGATCTCCCGAAAGCCTCGTGGATTCTTTTCTTCCAGCATCATCAGCGCAGAATAATGAGCGAGTCCCTCTGACAGCCATTGGTCGCGGTAGCTGCTCCATGTGACCAGGTCGCCCCACCACTGATGAGCTGTCTCGTGGGCCGGAATGATCTGCTGCAGCAGGATCCGGTCTGGTGAGAAATTCAACTGCGCGCGCTCTTCATTGTTTAGGAATGCGTAGGACGAAAGAAAAACCAGACTCGGCCAGCCTTGGCTCTCAATGCCGGGCATTTGTGTGAGCGCGAGTCGGCTGTAGGGGTAAGGGCCGAAGCGTTGCGTGTAGTATTCGATGGCCCGCGCAGCAGCCTCGCCAACGTTGACTTGGGTTTGTACCGGCGAGGGCTGGCTGGGCACGATGAGGTGCGGCGCACGTGCGGGCAGCCCTGGAGTCTCCGGCGGCGGGACTACCTGTATTGCGCCAGTTGGGAAACTCCGCTCCACACCTTCAGTGGCATAAGTCTCCACGCGGACATTCCCGGCCTGCACTGTAGCTTCTTTGTACTTACCGAGATTAAAGCCGGCCACCGGAATGGGGCGCTCCGAGACCCAGCGCGAAGTCTGCTCACCCTTGGCTTTGGCTGCGGACGCCTCCGATGACACTGTAGCTGGCTTTCCGGTCGCGACCAGCGTCCATCCTGCCGGATAACTGAATTCCAAATCGAATGTAGCCATCGCCAGCCCGCGATTCGGATACCACGTCCCGCGGGCCCCGACGTACAGCAAGCCGTTTCCCGCTTCTGCGAGAACCTCGCCTCCGTACGTCAACTCAATTTCGATGTTCTGCTCAGCCCGAGCGGGCTCTGGCAAAATTACAGCAACCACGTCATTTCCGCGACGTGAGAGTTGTGTGCCTTCCATCGCTGGATTGTGAATGAACTCCACATCCTTACTATTAATTGTGACGGAATCCACGTGCAGGAACCGGGAGAGTTCGAACAGTAATGCTCTCGTCCCACCCTCTTTCACTTGAAGTTCGACGCGGGCTCGGGCGTGTATCGCTTTTGGAGGCTCTACCTCTGTATGGATCGTGTACCTCTGAGCTGCAATCCAGTCTTCTCGCGGGCTGGGATTGCCTGGCCCCGAGCTTCCGTTAGGGTCTTTCATCGTGCGCGTTGGATCGGGAGAGAACGACGTCCAGACGTCGTAATACGCCATGCTCCCTTCTGGCTTCATTTGGCCTGCTTCCACTTGCTCTGTAGCGAGCGAGTCAAAGTACACGTCGAAGACGCCGTACTTGGTGCCCTGGAGCCGCGCGTGAAGAAACCGATCGGGAATTCTGCCCAGCAGGTTCGGATTTTCCTCAGCGGAAATCTCCTTGGTAGGCAGCATGCGGCTGAAGGTGATGAGCAGTCTCATGGCATCGGACTGTGCCAGATTCTGGGCGGTCGCTCCCCACTCACTTATGAACTCCCGGTTGTTGTCGGTCGCGCCGCGGAGACCCGGCCCCAATTCTTTTGCTGCCTCATCATTGAAGCGAAAATATGCGGTTGCAAAATGCTCTTCGAGAATAGCCATGCCGGTGAACAAACTCATGGACCGGCGTTCTACTTCGCTGGGTGGAGACAACAGGACCTCGCCTTCGCCTTCAAAGAAAGCACCCGTAATCCTTCCCATCACATCTTCAGTGAAGGCAATCGTTCCATCTTCCAGCGTGATGTGAATCGCGGAACGGTCCAGCGATGCGTCGCGAACTTTGTAGACCCGGGCCGGATCCAACTTGATGTCTCCTAGTTGCAGATAAAGTGCTTCGGCGGGCTTCTGGGGCGCAGTCTGCGCAGCCGCGGCAGGGAACGCGAGAGCTCGGAGGGACAAAGCCGCCAAGATGATGATGGAGAACAACTTCATTGTTCGTAGTACCTTCGTCACGTGGGTGCGCGTGTGCTTATTGTTAGAATGCGCCTGAATGCGGCTGCCTGTCACCATCCTCTTTATATTGGTCACGGCCGGAGCCAGTGCTTGGGGCGATACAATTCATCTCAAGAATGGCCGCACCATCGTCGCCGACCACGTTCATGAAAAAGGAAATCACTACGAATATGAAGTGGGGGACGATTCCTACGCCATACCAAAATCCTCGGTGGACCACGTAGATACCGGGGGAATGCCGGTTCACTCCGCCTCGGGCAGCATGAAAATGGCGGACCTGCCCACCTTTACTCCTGCCGACAGCCTGGCGAACGAAGGTGACCTTTTCACGAAGATTGTTCACGAAGGCAAGGTTGATCCAGAGGTGTTGTCGACTCTGGAAGCAAAGGGCAACGCTGAGATCAGCGCGACAGCCAGCTTCATCGCCGCGAAGTTTGAGTTTGAGCATGGGAACATCGCTCAATCCCGCGGATATTTCGAAAGTGCTCTCCGCTTTCAGCCGGAGAATTCGACCATCCTTATCTATTATGCCGCGCTTCTGGTTCGCACAGGAAACGCTGCCCAAGCCTTGCCCTACGCCCAGCGCGCCGTACGATCGGCACCCCAATCAGCCGACGCGTACACCATGCTGGGTTACACCCAGTTTGCGTCTGACCGCACCAAGGAAGCCATTGCATCGTGGAAGCGTTCGCTGGAATTGCGTCCTGATGCGGCTGTGCAGCAGTTGCTTGCCAAGGCACAGCGCGAGGAAAGCACCGAGGCGGAGTTCAGCCAAAACGAGAGCAGTCACTTCGTTCTGCACTATGAGGGCAAGCAGACTTCCGAGATTCTGCGCTCTCAAATTCTTGCCGCGTTGGAATCTGATTACGACGATCTAGCCCGTGACCTTGGCACTCCACCTCGCGACAGCATTCTGGTTACGCTTTACACAGAGCAGGCCTTCTTCGACGTTACCAACGCACCCACGTGGTCGGGAGCCATCAATGACGGCAAACTCCGTATTCCAATCAGCGGACTAAGCTCACTCACCCCAGAGTTGGCCCATGTGTTGAAGCATGAACTGGCGCACTCCTTCATTACTCAGCTTTCGGGAGGGCGGTGTCCGCCTTGGCTGCACGAAGGCATTGCCCAATTGCTGGAACCGAGGAGTCTAAGCGGCCAGGGGCACCAGCTTTCCCTGCTGTTCAAGGCTCAACGGAATATTCCCCTCAACGCGCTTGAGGCCAGTTTCACGCGCTTCTCTAGCGCGGAAGCCTACGTCGCGTACGCCGAATCGCTGGCCGCTGTGTCTTACATCAATGATTCTTACGGGATGGGGGACATCCAGCGCATTCTGCAGCGCATCAGCCAGGGAAGTTCCACGGAGGCCTCGCTGCGAGCCACCATCCACTCCGATTACGGACAACTCGAGTCCGACCTGACCAAATATCTCGCTGATCGATACGGGGAATAGCGGATCCCTTGTGGTCCACCAGCTCACAAGGTGCGAGGTTGCGCCGACCTCTGTGAAATCTCTAATCCCCGGGCGGAAGAGAAATTCTTAGTTGATGAGCCAGATAAGCTGTGACTTCATCTGCAGTCTGCATCTTCATGAGATGTTGACGAAAATCATCATTCATGAGTTTTCGCGCGAATGAAGAAAATACCTGCATGTACGTGTTGGCGGCAACTGAATCGCGAAGTGCAAGCAATACAACCATGCTAACGCGGTCCCCGTGACCAGCATCCCAGTGGATCGGTTTGAAGAGGCTTTCGAAATTGAAATTTCCTGACGAGGAGCGCAGAACACAGATCGAGTTAGCGGTCACGGCATCGGCTTTACAATGCGGGATGGCAAAGCCGTAGGCCCTCTAAGACATAAAGTCTGCTCGCCCGATCACCGATAGGGTACTAGGTAACCCAAAAAGGGGAGCCTATCCTTGCGCCCGCATATCGCGCCTATTGATCAGGCACGGATGAATTAAGGCGTAAGACCCGAGCGAGCGATTATGAGCGATGACGCAGAAATCGTTAAAGAATTCTTAGTGGAGAGCTATGAGAATCTAGATCGGCTGGACCAGGACCTCATTGCTCTGGAGAAAGATCCGCGCAATCGGGATACTCTCGGCAGCATCTTTCGAACCATTCATACGATCAAGGGAACATCGGGTTTTCTGGCGTTCAATCAACTGGGAGCAGTGACCCATGTAGGCGAAAGTCTGTTAGCACGCCTGCGTGACGGAATGCTCCCGCTGAATCCTGAAATCACTACGGCGTTGCTGGCCATGATCGACGCGGTCCGGCAGATGCTGAGCAGCATCGAGGAAAACGGAAAGGAAGGCGAACGCGATGACCGCGAATTGATTGATACGTTGACCCGTCTGGTCCAAGCGAGCACCGACGCTAGTCCTGTTCCGCCGTCTGAGACAGCAAAGCAGGAATCGAAAGTTCGGATTTTGTACGCAGCCGATTCTAGTGCAACGCCATCAGGTGACGCCGGATCGTGCACTCACAGCACCGTCAGCGAAGAACAACGACCTGCCGAAAGCAATGTTCTACCCTTACCTGAGAGCTTGCCGGAAAAGGACGCAGCGAAGGTCCGGACTCCACTCGACGTTCCCGCAATTCAGCAACAAGCGCGCGGGCAAAGCGCGACTGACAGCACTATCCGTGTCGATGTCAGCTTGCTCGATCAACTGATGAATCTGGTCGGGGAATTAGTGCTGGCGCGCAATCAGATTCTGCAAGCCTCCGCCTCAAGCGAGGAAAACGGTATGCTCGCCACCAGCCAGCGCCTGAACCTCATCACCACCGAGCTGCAGGAAGGCGTCATGAAGACGCGCATGCAGCCCATCGGAAATGTCTGGAGCAAGTTTCCCCGCACGGTGCGCGATGTGGCGCTCGGCTGCGGCAAACAGGTCCAGATCGAGATGGAGGGCAAGGAGACCGAACTCGACAAGACGATCATCGAGGCCATCAAGGATCCGCTCACTCACTTGGTGCGCAACGCCGTCGATCACGGCATCGAGTCCCCGGCGCAGCGCCAGGCGGTAGGAAAGGACCCGGTCGGACGGCTTCTGCTGCGTGCGTTTCATGAGGGAGGGCAAGTCAACATCGAGATCACCGACGATGGCTCAGGCTTGAATCACGAAAAGATCCGTGCCAAGGCGATCCAGAAAGCTCTCGTGCCCGCTGATCAGGCGGCCCGCATGAGCGAGCGAGAGATCAACAATCTCATCTTTCTGCCGGGCTTTTCCACTGCCGAGAAGGTGACAAACGTTTCCGGCCGCGGCGTCGGCATGGATGTGGTGAAGACCAACATTGAGAAGATTGGCGGCGTGGTCGACGTGCAGTCGAAGATGGGTCAGGGCACCACCGTCCGCATGAAAATCCCCTTAACTCTGGCCATCATCCCCGCCCTGATCGTCACCACTGCTGGCGACCGCTACGCCATCCCTCAGGTCAGCCTGCTCGAGTTAGTCCGTCTGGAGGGCGAACAAGCCCGCAAAGGAATCGAACTGGTTCATGGCGCGCCGGTGCACCGGTTACGGGGCAAGCTGCTGCCCTTGGTATACCTGAACCATGAACTGAACGTGGAAGCCAACAATCAATCGGATTCCAAGACACTTCTTGATGGCCTGGACTTCGTTGTGGTGCGTGACAAACACCGGCACTGGGTCGCAACGCTGCAGGACGTTCTCGCCGGAAGAAAGGAGATGACCGCGCAGCAAGCGGGCTCTTTCCGTGAGTGTGCGTTGGGCAAGTGGTTATACTCCCGCGGTGTGCGGGACTACGGAATGATCCATGAAATGCAATTGCTGCAAAGGACGCACCAGCAGTTTCACAAGCACGTCCACAATGTATTGTTGGCAAACGACGCAGGCGATGTAGCGGCAGCGCTTAAGGAATTGGAAACAGTAGAACAATATTCGCAATCGATTATGGCGCTGATATCAACGGTGGAGCACAAGATCGACGAGTCGCAGGGCGTTAATATCGTTGTCCTGCAGGCCGACGACCGGCAATTCGGGCTTGTCGTCAATGAGATCAACGACACCGAAGAAATTGTCGTGAAACCGCTGGGCAAGCAACTGAAGAGCGTCAACATTTACGCGGGCGCCACCATCATGGGTGATGGCCGCGTGGCCTTGATTCTCGACGTGCTGGGCCTGGCGCAGCATGCCAAGGTGGTCGGCGAGGCCCATGATCATGCTATGGCCGACGAGAAACGCTTGGAGCCCACCCCTGGCGCGTGTCGCAGGACGATGCTGCTATTCCAATACGGCGAGAACGGACGCATGGCCATCGACCTGTCGATGGTCGCCCGTCTCGAAGAGTTTGAACGCGAAGTCATCGAGATAGCCGACGGCAAAGAAGCGGTGCAGTACCGCGGCCAGATCATGCCTTTGGTTCGCGTCTCGGAGATCCTGCACACAAGTAGCGCCGACCGAGAACCGGAGAGTTCCGTGCAGGTCGTCGTCTACACCGACCACGAGCGGAGCATCGGACTGGTCATCGACCGCATCCTCGACATCGTGGAGGATGGGTTTGTGATCGAACCCCAGACCAGCCGGAAGGGGGTGCTCGGTTCAGCCGTGATCCACAAACGCATTACGGATGTGCTCGACGTCCCGGCGCTGATTGCGGTCGCCCATAACGCGCTGCTAGGCACGCCGGCACAGGCTTGAGGAGGCAACCGTGGTGACTACACAACAGTTCTGCACATTCTCCCTGAAGGAACAGTTGTTCGGCATCCCCGTGCAACAGGTGCAGGAGGTCATCCGCTACCAGCAGACGACGCGCGTTCCCTTAGTGGCCAGCGTCATTCGCGGTTTGATCAACCTGAGAGGACAGATCGTGATGGCGGTCGACCTGGGCCGCCGCCTTGGAATGAAAGAGCGCAACTTCGATACGGAGCCGGTCAACATTGTCGTGCGAACCCAGGAAGGCCCCGTCAGTTTACTGGTCGACAGTATCGGGGACGTCGTAGAAGTCGAGGAGAAAACCTTCGAAGCGCCACCACAAACTCTTAGCGAGAACATGCGCCAACTGATTACCGGAGTTCACAAGCTGGAATCGGGCCTCATGCATGTACTCGACACGGAAAAGGCTTGCGAGTCGCTCGAACAGACTGAGTCTTAGAAATCGCTCAGACATCTAATGGCAGCGCGCAGAATCTTCTCACCCATCTGTACTGGAGTTCCCGTTTGAGGCGGATACTGAAAAAGAACTTCACTCTACTACCTATATCTAAAGCTTTCCTGAAAAACCGAATCAAACTGGGCGTCTCGCCGATGCTCCAAAGGGCACCACTAGCGAGGCGCCATGTCTCTGCATATTCGGTCTTCCATTGTTGTACTTCTGACGCTCGCTCTCGCACTCCAACTGTGGGGTGACGATTCCAAACATTCCGGTGCCGCCCCTGTCTCCCCAGTTGTTCATTCTTCCTCCGGCGGAGACGATCTATTAGTTGATCTCGTGCACAAGGCGGGCCGGCTCAAGCGAACGCTCGACGACAAAGGCTTCTCCGGAAATCTGACGTTCGTCAACGATTGGTCAAAGAACTTCATTGGTGGAGCGGGCTCCAGGGGTTCCATCAATCGCTACTCGCTGGATGTTTTCATGACGCTGGACACCAGGAAATCACTGGGCTGGAACGGGGGCACGGGCTTTTTTCGCCTGAAGAACCATTTTGGGGATAATGGCGGCGACTATGTTGGCGACGCGCAAGGATTCTCCAACATCGACGACGTTTCGAGAACCAGGCTTTACGAATTCTGGTATGCACAGAAATTGGCCGATGATCGATTGCGTTTCAAGGTGGGCAAGATCGACGCGAATTCCGACTTTGCGGTTGTGGGGGTGGCGGGAGATTTCCTCAATTCCTCGATGGGTTACAGCCCGACGATTCTGGCTTTGCCAACATATCCCGAGCCCAAGCCTGGAATCACTGTGCTCACCATTCCCAAACAACATTACCAGGCTGCCGCGGGATGGTTTCGCGTGGGCGGAGGCCTCGACATGGTCATCCTCGAAGGTGGACGCGATTGGCTGGCTCCTCGCGAGTTGCCCGGCCGCTTTTCGCTTGGCACGTGGCGACTGACAGGGTCCATTCCTTGTTTTGATGGGGATGAGGTTGGAAGCACGCAAGGGATCTATTTGGTAACAGAACAGACAGTCTGGCATCGATCGCGCCCCCAACCCGCGGGGACACAAGAAGTCAGCGCGTTTCTGCAATATGGCCATGCCAACGGAGGCGTAAGCCGATTTACTCAGCACATTGGGGCCGGCGTGGTCGTGAGCGGATTGTCAGCCTCCCGATCGCATGATGCCTTCGGCGTAGCCGCAACTACGGTGCGTTTCACCGACGTACCCGAAGCTGGCTATCAGCACGACCGCGAGCTGGCAGTCGAGACCTATTACAAAATTGGACTGGGCCGATTCTTCGCTCTCGTGCCCGACGTTCAGTTCATCCACCACCCAGGTGGCTTGCTGATGCAAAAGGACGCGGTCGTTCTCACCCCACGCGTCAACATCTCATTCTGAAACTCCTTTCGATGCTAGGCCGATCCTGCGCAGCTAAAGTCACCCGCAGCGGAGGCCGATGAACATCTTGGCCGACGTAAAGCCGCTGGATCGGATGCAGTTTCTCGCGAATTTGCACGGCAGAACCCGCGGGTCTGGCTCAACCGAACTGCTGCCGACATTCCGCTCAGCACGGAGGGATCGCGATGTCTAGACTCAGTTTCAAAATGAAGCTCGCTGCCGGTTTCGGAGCACTGCTCTTACTCCTGGCCATTGTCGCCGGGATCGGCTATTACACAACCTATTTGTTTTCAGAGTCGGCCGATCGACTCGTCGCGGGCGCTGATAGGCAAAATATCACCATGGACATGGTTGCTTCCCTGGAAATGGAGACATCGAACCTCCGCGCGTTCTTGGTGGACGGTAAGGAAGTACAGCTCACCCGCGACCAGAATGGACAGGCGGGATTCAAAGAGAGCATCGATAAACTCCCGCCCCTTTTGGTGACGGAACAGGGCAAGAAACTGCTGGCGGAAACCCAGCAGGAATACAGGGAATACCAAGCGTCCGTCGATCGGATCATCGAGCTTCGTCGCCAAGGCAAGAACAAAGAAGCGCTGTCTCTGGCGCTGGATGCTCACACGCTGCAACAGCACAGTGACCTCCGCCACAGTTTGTCGGCACTTGACGAGAACATGGACGTCGTCTTCAAAGACGCTCGCAGCCAGCAGGACGCGCTGGAGACGCGCACGCGCACGCTGCTTCTGGTGTGCGGCCTGCTTGGATTCATCCTGGGCGGCGGAACGGCCGTGCTATTGTCCCTGTCGATCACCCGCGGCATCGCCAGCATGCTGAAGTTGATCTCCGAGATCGCCGCCAACAATCTCACCGCTGAAGACATGCAGGTTAGCTCGCACGACGAACTCGGCCGGGCCGGCCAGGCTCTCAATGAGATGAAAAACAATTTGCGCGCTGTTATCGGATCGATTGTGGGCACTGCTGACCAGGTGGCCAGCGCTAGCGAAGAACTCTCCGGCACCAGCCAGCAGATCACAGCTAATTCCGAAGAGACGTCGACCCAAGCGCAAGTGGTTTCCCGCGCCAGCGGAGAGGTGAACCAGAATCTCCAGACCGTCGCGACCGGATCGGAGGAGATGAGCGCCAGCATCAAGGAAATCGCCAAGAATGCTCACGAGTCGGCCAAAGTCGCCACCGGCGCGGTCAAAGTCGCCGAGGAAACCACTCAGATCGTCGGCAAACTGGGCGACTCCTCGACCGAGATCGGTCAGGTCATCAAAGTCATCACCTCGATCGCCCAGCAGACCAACCTGCTCGCCTTAAACGCCACGATCGAGGCGGCGCGGGCGGGAGAGGCTGGTAAGGGTTTTGCCGTGGTCGCGAACGAGGTGAAGGAACTGGCCAAGCAGACGGCCAAGGCCACGGAAGACATCAGCCGCAAGATCGAGGCCATTCAGGGCGACACCAAGAATGCCGTCGCAGCCATCAGCCAGATCAGCGATGTCATCAAGCAAGTCAATGACATCTCCAACACGATTGCCACTGCGGTAGAAGAGCAGAATGCCACTACCAATGAGATGGCACGCAATGTAAGCGAGGCGGCTCGCGGCTCGTCTGAAATTACTAAGAACATCAGTGGCGTGGCGGAAGCGGCGCAGAACACCGCGCAGGGAGCGAATGCCTCGTCCCAGGCCGCACAGGCGCTGGCGGAGATGTCGGTCAAACTGCGTGGATTGGTCTCGCAATTCAAGATCGACGATGCCCGACCGGAGTCTCAGCCGACGGCCATGAAGGCGATGAGCGCCAGGGCGGGAGCCTAGGCTTGATGTTCCAGTGTTATCAGAGGTTGCATGCCACCAGTTCGAGTGCTAGTCGTTGACGATTCCGTGGTAGTTCGCAGGCTGGTCAGCGAGGCCCTTGCTTCCACCCTGGAAGTTACCGTTGCTGGGACCGCGTCTAGCGGAGCTCTCGCTCTCGCCAAGATCCCGCAGCTGAACCCGGATGTGGTCACGCTCGACATCGAAATGCCCGGCATGAACGGACTGGAGACGCTGGCGGCAATCCGCAAGCTCTATCCGAAGTTGCCAGTGATCATGTTCAGCACTTTGACTGAACGCGGTGCCGCTGTCACACTCGAGGCCTTGTCGCTAGGCGCTTCCGACTACGTGACCAAGCCGACCAACAGCGAATCCTTGGCCGGCGCCATGGAGCAAGTGCGGCGGGAACTGGTCGCCAAAATCTTGTGCTTGGGAGTTCACCGTGCTGCCGCAACCCCAACACGCCCGGTCGGATTGCGCAGGTCAAGTGGGGGACAGCGCATTGATGTTCTCGCCATCGGTGTCTCGACCGGAGGCCCGAATGCGCTGGCACAGGTGGTTCCATGTCTGCCTGCGGATTTCCCTGTACCCATTGTCATCGTGCAACACATGCCGCCCCTGTTCACCCATTTGCTGGCTGTGCGCTTGAATTCGCAGTCTCGCCTGACCGTTCGCGAGGCGGAAGCCGGTAAGTGCCTCGTGCCCGGAGAAGTCTGGATCGCCCCCGGAGACTACCACATGATCGTGTCGCGCAGAGGCGGCAGGGTGGTCCTCAACCTCAATCAGGAGCCCGCGGAAAACTCGTGCCGCCCTGCTGTAGATGTGCTGTTTCGTTCGGTCGCGCAGGTTTATGGACGAACCAGTCTTGCAATTGTGTTGACGGGCATGGGTTCTGACGGGGCGCGCGGGGCCGTCCAGATCCGTGAAGCTGGGGGCGAGGTTTTTGTGCAGGACGAGGCTACGTCGGTGGTTTGGGGTATGCCTGGCGCGGTGGTAAGCGTGGGAGCGGCTGACAAAGTATGTCAGCTGTCAGATATCAGCCAGGAGGTGGTTCGCCGGGTCGCGACTGGCCGCATGCCGAATTCCGTGGCGGCGATACCTCGTGATGTTTGAGCTGGCCGAATTCAACTGCCCCTGGAGTTAGACGAATGGCGGATTTGACGATGAGTGCTGCCAAGATGGTCACGAAACTGGAAGCCGAGGATCTGAGAGATCCCGCATACCTCAAGATCCGCGACGCGATCTATCAGATATCGGGCATTTACCAGCCGGAGGAAAAACTCTATCTCCTGGCTTCCCGCTGTGCGCGGCGCATGATGGCCGTCAACGCCAAGACTCCCAGCGATTATCTCGAATACCTCACCGTGCGTGGAAATCGAGACGTCGAACTGCGTGCGCTGCTCAACGAAATCACCATCGGCGAAACTTACATGTTCCGCAGTCCGGCTCAAATCGAGGCTATGCGCAGCGTCATTCTTCCCCAGTTGGTGCAAGCCAAAAGCGCGATTGGATTTAAACGGCTGCGTTTGTGGAGCGCGGGATGTTCCACGGGAGAAGAGCCCTACACCTTAGCCATGTTCCTTTTGGAAGAAAGCGCGAAACTGCTGGCCGGCTGGACGTTCGACATTCTCGCCACCGACTTGAACGATAATTCCCTCGCCACAGCGAAGGCGGGCATTTACGGCGAATATGCACTTCGCAGTACGACTGCAGTCCTAAGAAAGAAGTACTTCAAATCCTACGACGAAAAGCGGTTGCAAGTGACGGATCAACTAAAGTCGATCGTCCGTTTTGACCGGGTCAATCTCAGCGATGACAGCAAAATGACGTTTCTCAAAGGCCTAGATGTGATTTTCTGCTGCAATGTGTTGATCTATTTTGACTTGAGTTCCAAGCGCCGTGTTACCCAGCATTTTTATTCGAATTTACTGCCAGGCGGCCATCTGTTCTTAGGGCACGCTGAATCGTTGTTTCAGGTAGATGATCGATTTCGGCTGGTGCACTTCCCAGGAGCGATCGGTTACTTGAAACCGCCCATCACGGGAGGCAAATCGTGAACACACTTGAAGCGATTCGTCCAAAGATCAAGCAACTGGAGGACATGCCAACGATCCCAACGATCGTCCAGCCACTGGCGGCCATGCTCCAGTTGCCGGTTGAGCAGGTGGATATAGAAAAAGTGGTGGAGTTGGTGTCGTATGACTCCACCATTGCGGCTCAGTGTTTGCGCATGTCGAATTCGCCTCTGTTCGGCCGGCGCAAAACGGAGACGGTGCGCAGCGCGATTCTGGCGCTTGGTCTGAAACGCGTGGAAGCGATTTTGCTTGGCTGCTGCCTGAATCGAATCGTACCGTCCGGTAAGTGGGCTTTTGATGCAGTTACGTTCTGGCGCCATTCCTTGGGTTGTGCCCTCGTCAGCCGGAAGATGGCGACGATGATCGGCTATCCCGATCCGGAAAAAGCTTACCTTGCCGGTCTGGTCCACGATTTGGGCATCCTGGTGAACACGATCACCTGCACAGAGCAATACCGAAAGTGCATTCAAACGGCTCGAGAGGAGCGTGTTGCCCTCCATCGTGTAGAAGAAAAAGTCCTGGGATTTACCCACTGCCAAACCGGAAGGATTCTCGGTGAACAGTGGAAGTTTTCCCCCGACGTTCTTGCGGTCGTCGAGGCCCATCATGACCCCGAAGCAGCTGCTGAAGCATCCGCTCTGGTCTCTCTGGTCCATCTCAGCGATTTATTGTGCAGGTTGCGCGATCTCGGGTACGGCTATTACGAAGTCATGGGAATCGACCTGGCCGGAGATGGGGCGTGGTCCGCGCTGGTCAAGAACTTCCCCGCTCTGGGTAATATGGATCTAGCGCGTCTCACCATGGACATCGATGGTGCGATGGATGAGATCGCTGCGACAGTTGAAGCTGTTTTCCAGCCGCAATCTACGTAGAATGAGTACCTGCTTCCAGCGGTCCCGATCGTCTCTCGATGAAATCGTGACCGTCCTCACGCAAGACGTGCTGCAGCGCGCCCTCTCTTTCACGGAATGTGCAGGCCCGCCTTTGTCCTTGGCAGCTAGTTGTGAAGATTGATGGAAAAGACCAACGGACATCCTTCAAATATCAGTCGGACGTCAATCGTGCGTTCGTTCGTGAGAGCGCGCAAGCTGTAATCCTCCCCGGTAATGACCGTCGGGACCGAAAGCTGACAGCCGTCGCCCATGCCCGAAATCTTGTTCTTAAAATTCCCTGCCACCATATTGCAGACTTCGCCTGCCGCGTCCAACATCTCATCACCTACGCTACCTGGGTCCATGCCGAGCATCTTGGAGGCCATGAGGACGGCAGACTTGCTGCTGCATCGAAAACTCAAGAGTCCGCACAGGGACCCGGCTAGTCCCACCATGGACGTAATATTGAGCCCCTGTTCGGCCTGCGGCTCTGAAATGGTTCCCAATTCCGCTCCCAACATAAGGCTGAAGACCTCCCGTGCCGAGAGTTCCAGAATAGGAGCCCAAGACTCGCGCGCATCTGCTGGAATCGGATGTCGTTGCGCTGTGCTCATTGCTTTCCTTCCAAGACCGAGAGTATGCGGCTGTTGACGAGATCAGGAGTAAAAGGTTTGCGGATATAGCCGCGCGCACCGGCTGATAGCGCCTGTACCACATGGCTTTCGCTGCCCTCGGTCGTAATCATCACCACCGGAACGCCTTTCGCGTTCTCGACGGTGGGTAACTGTTTCACGAATTCAAGGCCATCCATCACGGGCATGTTGATGTCACAGAGGATCAAGTCCACTTTTTCGTGATTCAGTACACCGAGGGCTTCCGCCCCATTCCCCGCTTCGAGGATCTGCTCGATGCCCAGATTCGCCTGCCGTAACGATCGTTCTACGATCTTTCGCATAACGGACGAGTCGTCGACGATGAGTACTCGAATGTTCTCCATGGAGTTGTTCGTCCTTTTACAGCGCTCAACCGGAAACAGCCCTACCGGTATTCGCACTATTTACAGTTCCTCATGGAATATCGGTGGAAGGAGGAAGAATCTTTAGAAGCCTGTCGCTGAATCATCTTATGGATTGCAATGTCTGGCGCGAGTCGGAAACAGAGCGGGATCTGATCGGGAATATGACCATTGAAGGAACTCACATTAAGGCGAACTTAGTAGAGCGACCTCTGGTTTTCACCGCTTTTTATTCGAGCCCTGCACGGAAGACGTTTCTGGCTTCGATCCGGTCAACAAAGCGCCCCGGACGAAGCCAAGCGTGGTAGAAGGTTCGGAAATGGCCACTTCGGTAATAATCGCGCGGTGTAACTGCAAGTTCCTCAACTTGAGTAATAGAGGAGCAGTCACTTCCTGGCCCTTTGAAACCAGCAGTGATCCGTCAGGGGCCCGAAGGTCCTGTTGAACGATCATTCCCGGAACCAGGTCCTGGACACGGCATTTTCGGACTTCACCCTCTTCTGCATTCGGATCTAACAGGACAAGAGCTTGGAAGAATTCCGAAGTCAGATCTTGGGTTTGACGTGATAACCAGTGAGCGGCCTCGGTTCGGGACGTTCCCTTCTGAATGAGTTTGTCGTAGGCCAAGACAACGTGGAGCATCTCTGCTCCCTGGCGTATGTCCGATTTCTCTGAGTCGCCTGGGGCTGGATCTAGTTCCCTTTGGCTTTGATAATTGATCATCCGCGCGATGGGCTCCAGGCGGGGAATTTTCGACAGAAGATCATAGGCCACTTTCGGGTGCGCATCGTAGAGCGCTTGTTCGCTTGCGGAAAGCGTCTGGCCAGCGTACACGGCTTGAATCATCTCGGGAGGCAGGGTCACGCATCCAAGCTGTGACATCATGGCAGCAACTTCGTATTGCCATGGATTTCCCAGCCTCATGGCTGTCACAATGTGGCGAATGTAACGGCGCGCACGTTCCGCGCAACTGAAAGCAGCTGGATTGACCAGACTGAGCACTTCGGTCAGCACTTGAACGGCGCCAGTCAGCGTCTGTTCGAGCAGTACCTTCTCCGCCGTTATTAATCTGAACTGAACGAGAGCAGCCGTTAGGGTTTTGCCCATCACTTCCTTGTTGCAGGGTTTGTTGAGAAAGCGGAAGATGCTCCCCTCATTGATCGCGTCGATGGCGGTTTGGACATCCGCATTTCCCGTGAGCATCACACGAATCGTGTCGGGCCAGCGAGCTTTAATGCTGGCGAGAACCTGGATGCCATCCATTCCCGGCATGCGCATGTCTGAGACAACGACCGCGTAAGGTCCCTTCTCAGCGGCTAAGCGGAGCGCTTCCTGACCGCCCAAGGCGGTCTCTAGTTGAAATTCCCCCCTCAAACTGCGCTGATAGCCCTCAAGGACGTTCGAGTCGTCGTCCACCAGAAGAATCTTCTCGTTCATGGAAATCCTCTTATCTTCTTCCTGCGCTTCTGGATTCTCTAGTGCCTCCCGGATGAGAGTTCACAATCCGGTTTCCTCGTGCGAGTCTCCACCATCTTTATCGACGCCACGAGTCCTAGAGATCAGTTACTTGCAGTTGCGACATGGGACTTTTCATTGCGCTGTGGGTATCTGAAGGAAGCAGCCCAGTTTGTCGATGATTTTCATAGCGCACATCCCCGCTGAAGTGACTTCTCCAAGGGGAGTGATTGTTACTGAGGAAAGTGCGCCAAGTGCATCACATTCTTATGACCCAATCCGATGGTTTGCAGTCCGCAGTTGAAAATCGAGACCAGCCGTTGTGTCAGTACGACGATGCCTCGGGGCGTGAGATTGTTTCCCATGACACGTGGTCCGCAATTGCCGACGACGAAGTCAAACTATTCGTGGAATCTTTGCCATTCATCCTGATCAGGCTTGACCGCGAGGGCGTGGTGACGCTGTGGAACAACACGGCCTCAAAGATCTTCGGAATCAGCGAAAAGGAAGCGAAAGGGCACGCCCTTGCCCATTGCGGGATCAAATGGCAGAAGCCGGCGGATATGGAACAACAAATCTCAGGCTGGCTGCAGACAGAATCGACTCTTCGCTGTGACGACGTTGGTTACTACAACGGGGGGGAAATTCGATTTGTCGGTTTCTCGGTGAAACCGGTTGTCGCGAATCAGAATCAACATCTTGGCTTTATCGTTACTGGCGCGGAAGTCACTGAACGTAAATGTCTGGAAGAACAACTCCGGCAATCTCACAAACTGGAAGCGGTGGGGCAACTCGCTGCGGGAATAGCTCACGAGATTAATACCCCTGCGCAATACGTCGCCGACAACACGACATTCCTGAAGGAATCGTCTCCACAGATCATGCAACTTGTCAGTCTTTGCCAGGAGATACGACATCAAGCGGATTCGGGCTCAATAGCCCCGGAATTGCTTGAGAAATTCGACCGCATAGTCGAGCAGGCCGATTTGCCCTTTCTGGAAAAGGAGATCCCGAGAGCAATTGACCAGTCCCTGGAAGGCCTCATGAGGATTTCTAAGATCGTGAAGGCGATGAAAGAGTTCTCTCATCCGGGCTCGAATGAGAAAAGTCCAAGTGACATCAACCGCGCCATTGAGACGACAATTACTGTCGCGAGAAACGAATGGAAGTATGTCGCCGAGGTGGACACCCAGTTCGACAACGCTCTGCCGCCGGTGCCTTGTCTGCAGGGAGAACTCAACCAGGTGATTCTGAATTTGATCGTGAATGCAGCACAAGCGATTGCCTCGGTTGTGGGTGATGGATCGAATGGAAAGGGGAAGATAACGATAAGCACCCGACGAGCCAAAGAGTCGATCGAAATCGCAATTCGCGACACCGGTCCCGGGATTCCCCCTGCTATTCAATCGCGCATCTTCGAGCCGTTCTTTACAACCAAACCGGTCGGCAAAGGCACAGGCCAAGGTTTAGCGATGGCTCACTCCACGATCGTAAAGCGGCATCAAGGCCGGATTTGGTTTGAAAGCGAACTCGGAAAGGGTACGACATTTTTTATTCAGCTTCCGTTGGATGTGCCACAGATTGCGAACACAAAACCATGACCGCCTGTGCCCAGCTGCGCTTGATCTTTGTGGATGACGAGCCACTCGTGCTCGAAGGGCTGCGCCGAACGCTGCACTCGATGCGTTCCGAATGGAACATGCAATTCGCCAACAGCGGAGCGGAAGCGTTGCAGATGATGGCGCAAGCGCCATTCGATGTTCTCGTCACCGACATGCGTATGCCGGGTATGGATGGATCGGAGCTCTTGCAGCGAGTCAAGACGCTTTATCCCCAAACCATTCGCATCGTCTTATCGGGACAGTCCAGCCGCGAATCCCTTCTGAGGTCCATTGCCCCAAGTCACCAGTTCATGCCCAAGCCCTGCACCGTTGAGGAACTGAAGCGAAGAATCACGAGGGCATTTGCCTTGCGGGACCTGCTGGAGAACCCCGCGATTAAGGAGGCTATTTCGGGCTTGGTCTCAATCCCGAGTCTGCCCGCAATTTACGACGAGGCGATGCAGGAGCTCCGGTCTGCCGAGCCTTCCGTTACGAAACTCGCCACCATTATTTCCCACGATGCCGCGATGACGGCGAAGATCCTTCAGGTCGCGAACTCCGCTCTGCTCGGAGCGCGCTGCCACATCTCCAATGCCACACAAGCAGTAACCTTGATCGGGCTGGATATGATTCGCGCTTTGGTGCTTTCCGCGCACATTTTTTCGCAGTTCAATGGTCCACAAATAGAGGAACTGAACATTACCCGCTTGTGGAAGCATAGCCTTGCTACTGCATGCTGTTCCCGCCGCATCGCGGAATCAGAACGGGAAAAGAAAGGGATTCTCGACGACTGCTTCACAGCTGGACTGCTCCACGATATCGGCAAACTGATTCTCATCGGCAGTTTGCCGAAGAAATACGCGTCTGTGATCGCCAGAGCCACGAAGGAGAACGTTCCACTCCTCGAAGCCGAACACGATGCCTTTCATTGCACTCACGCAGAGGTCGGAGGATACCTCATAGGGATCTGGGGACTACCTCATACCATCGTAGAAGCAGTTGCGTGGCATCACTCTCCTTTGTTTGCACCGGAGAAACGCTTCTCTCCGGTGACCGCCGTTCACGTTTCCGACGCGTTTCTGAGTACCAGCGACTTCCGACATTTGACCCAAGAGGTGAAGGTTGATCAGAAACACTTGGAGGAAATTGGATTGGCAGACCGCGAACCTGTGTGGCAGAAGAGCTGTCAGGATACCGTCGAGTCCCTACGAGCGCGGGAGTCCGAGGTATGAGTCGAGGGTGTAGCCAATCTCTCCGAGGGGCTCCCTTAGCAGATGTTTCAATGCCCACCCCGGATTCCTGACTCACAATCCATCCTCCCGCGTCACAACCCGACAATTGCTGTTCGCGACTTGGGAATATCTCCGCGTAGATCGTTGGGAGGGGTCCATCACTCAGTTGTGTAATTGATTTCCATCCGGCGGACTTGAATACTGGAAATGTACAGGACCAAAATCGACACGCCGATGATGCCGAGGATCGCGACGGGTGGCGAGACAGGATCAGGATTGGAAACCAACAGTGACAGCAGTGCAGGCGCACCAGGTGGGCTGGGGATGTCCACCGGGCAAAGAGATTTTAGGTAGTAGATGACGCTGAACTTCTTGAGCAATGCCGGCAGAAACGGATTTACCGCCTCCCACACCAGGATGGCTGCAGCCGGAAGAATGGGATTTCGGAACAATATCCCAGCCGCCAGAAAGAAAGCACCATAACCGAGACAAGCGAGGGCGGTCACGCCGAGATAAGCCGCAGCCTGCTCCAGTCCATGATTATGGTAGAGGTAGAGATCTCGCGCATTCGGACTGAACTGCGACGTGAAGACAATAATCTGGAGCACTTCACTGGTCACAAAGATGATGCAGGTCGCCAGCAATCCGGCCAGAAATTTTCCTGCCATCAAGACTTCGCGGCGGATGGGTGCGAGAAAGTAGAAATGGAGACTCTTGTCCAGAACTTCTCCTCGGAAGAGGTTCATGAAGATTCCGAGGCAGCCAAAGAAGATCGCAAGGCGCAAGTAGAAGAACTGAAATACGCCGGCGAAAACCACAGAACTGTCGGGTGCGTTAAAGCTCTGGCTGATTTGAATGCCGACAACTTGACGATCGACCACCTCGACATACAGGTCATGCGATCCGTCGGAATAGTGGTAGCTTTCATGGGGGATGACTTGGACGGCGCGGTCACCCAACGGCCGGCGTTCTTTCCACTGGACATGAAGCGGAGGCCTTCCCAGCAGCGCGATGACCTCGTCACTCGTCATGCCTGGCTTGACTGCATGCAGATCCTCGTACGTCAGGCTTTTGGTGCTCTGGCTCGCGATCTGAGTGCTTCGCTCCTGCCGGTGTGAAACAACGACGGCGCTGGCCATGAAGATCAGGAGCGGCAACAGGGCGAGGGCGTAAATCCAAATGCCGCGCCGAGCGAACAGCGTCTTTTTCATCTCCAGGCGGATGACCGACTTGATCTGTACCCACCACAGTTTGGTCATCGCACAACCTCGTCGTTGCCTACAAGATATTCGTAAACGGAATTCACGTCATCGTCTGCGGGGGCCACGGATTCGATCTGAAGTCCGTTGCTCGCGATCAGGTTCATCATCAGGTAGAACTGGTCCGCATCCTTGGTCTTAATCAACAAGCCACGCTCGTCGTTGTGGACGCGGACTTCGATAGTGTTCTCAGACTCGATCATGCTGGCGGCAAGATCACGAGGCCGGTCGCAGCGGATGAGAATTTGCGCTGGATGCTCACGGATCTCGTTGCGCACGCTGTGGATCTGACCCTCGGCTACCACGTACCCGTTGCTCAGCAAGATTACCTGGTCGGAGATGGCGTCGACCTCGTGAAGAATGTGACTCGAGATGATCACATAACAACCATCTGCGGCAACCGAGCGAAATAGTGCAATCATCTCGGCACGAGCCAGCGGATCGAGGCCGTTCAATGGCTCGTCCAGCACCAGCACTCGCGGGTTGTGACACAGGGCTTGTGCGAGCCGGATCCGTTGCCGCATTCCTTTGCTGTAAGCGGCGATGTTGCGGTTTGCGGCCTCGGTCAGATTCACGCGCTCAATCGCGCGCCAGGCCTTCTGGTGCGCCGTCTGTGAGTCGCTGCCTCCCAGCCGAAGATACGAATAAACGAACTGAAATCCTGTGAGGCCTTTGGGAAAGGAATCGAACTGCGTGCTGTAGCCAAGGATTCGGAAGAGCTTTTCCGGTTCGTCCGGGTCGTGGTCCAAGACACGGATTCTTCCGCGCGTGGGGCGGACTAGACCCGTCATCAGGTTCATCAACGTCGTTTTACCGGAGCCGTTAGGCCCGACCAGACTGGTCACGCCCGGAGGGATGGCGAGGTTGACACGGTTCACGCCCAAAATCTCGCCGTAGAATTTCGAGACGTCTTCGAATACGATGCGATCGTTCTTAGTGACCTCGTTCACTTAACCACCTCGTAGGCTCGCACCTTGCGCACGAGGAGAGCGAGGCAAATTGCACAGTAAACGAGCAAAGCGATCCACGCTTCCGCGGACGAGAGCGCACGGTCGCTTTCAACTCCAAGCAGCGAGGTCCAGACTGTGGAGATCAGATATAGCAGATTAAAGAAGTGTCCCGATTGCGTGCTCAACACAGCATTAATCGCCTGAGCGAAACCTGCTCCGAAGAACATCACGGCGAGCAACAGTGCACCGGCGACGATTCTCCACTTCACCCATGCCGAAAGGGCCATCGCAAGAAGGGACAGGATTGCGATCCATAATAAGGAAGAAAGGATGAGGCTGCCTGCGATCCAAAGGTGATCCCAAGTCCAACCCGGTCCGGCCAAGCTCGACTGAACAGACAACAGGACCAGGCCCGGAATCCAAGTGATCTGCGAGAGCAGGATCACCAGAACGGAGGCTTTGCCGAGCACATATTCGGCACGCGAGAATGGACGACAGAAATATAAGGGCAGCGCGCCGTTGGCCAGATCAGGCGAGATCAGGCCGGGCCCCGTGAATGCGGTCAGCACAAATGCGAGCCCACCCTGCACGTCCATGAAGTACAAGAAAAACTTGTTGTCAATTGAGACAAACGGACCGCCGACAGTGCCGAATCGCTCGAGAAAACTCAGGTTGTGAGCGAGGTAAATGATGAGAAGACACGCCAGGGGATAGAAGAAACAGAGCACAAAGAGTGCGGTGTGAAGCTTTGAGCGAAACAGTTTTCTTCGGGAATAGCGAAACAAAACGAGGAAACGCGACCACGCCGGAGTAAGCGGGCCGGAGTATGAAGTGTAAGTGCGCCTATAAACAGCCACGATAGCTCTCCGAATGGTCCGACTTCAGGTCCTGCATCTCAGCTCCCCATCGCTTTCAGGAAAATGTCTTCGAGTGTGTCGCGCCGGAAATTGAGTCGGCGGATCCGCACATCGCGTTCCGCGGCGAGGCGATAGATGTCGCGAATCTCGACCCCATCAGCCAGGATCATCTTCAGCCGGTTCGCCGTCGTGGCGCACTCACAACCTAGCTTTTCGACCGCCTCTGTGAAGTCGCCGTTGGCGCCGTAGAGTTCCAACTCGAGGAATCTTTTGTTGGCCTTGCGTTCTTCTTCAAGATTCGAATAGTGCGCAATCCGGCCCTGGTTCAGGATCAATACCTCTTCACAGGTATCTTCGACGTCTCGCAGCAGGTGGGAGCACAACACAATCTGCAACTGCCGGCTGTCGCGAATATCGCGGATCATGCGGATCATCCGTTGACGCGCAGATGGATCGAGACCATTGGTCGGTTCGTCGAGAATCAGCAGCTTGGGTCCGTGGGCGATCGCCTGCGCCAGCTTCGCCAGTTGCTTCATGCCCTGCGAGTAGGTTCCCAGTTCCCGGTACCGCGCCTCCGCCAGTCCCACGCAGAACAGCGCTTCATGGGCGCGTTCCAGCGCCGCCGCCGGAGGCAAGCCGGAGAGCTCCGCCATCATTTGCACAAAGGAAACCGCGCTCATCTTTGAAATAAGCGCGTCATTTTCTGGCATGTATCCGACCAGTCTGAGAATCCTCCTGCGGTCGGTTCGGATATCGTGTCCGAGTACGCGTGCCGACCCGGAAGATGGCTTGTAAAAACCGAGAAGTGTGTTGATCAGCGTAGACTTGCCCGCCCCGTTCGGACCAAGAAGCCCGATCGCTCGCCCACGCAAAGAGCAGATCAGGTTCTTCAGGATTTCACGGCTGCCGAAGCGGACGGAGAGTCCTTGCAGCTCGATGACCGGGCTTTGCGGAGCAGCAGCGGCTTGCTCACTCGTAGCGACTGCTGCTCCGCCTTGGACCACCGTGCTCATTGAGTATTGAGTCGAGGACTGTTGGATTGCGCCGGGACGGTTATGGTTCCTCCCAGGAACATCTGCGGTAGAAATGGGCCGCCGTGGCCCATGGTCATAAGAGTACCGAGATCAAACCCCATGAAGCCAGTGTTACTTGCGACCACGATCCGCTCGGGTTCGCCGTAGACATAGATCAATCCCGGCGCAGTGTTCGCCCGCAGCGTTGCAATTGACTGTTGCTGCTGCGGCGTAAGGGTCCCGACCGCTTTGATCTGGTCTACTAACGGGCCTACCACCGGGCCGATGTTGTGGTAGAAAATCGCCGAGAAATTTGTATATCCATCATTCGGCAGGAGCGCCTGAAAAGTCGTGGAATGGGGTAGAGTATTCCCGCTTTCGCGGCCTCGAATCGCTCGCGAGAGAGTGGCGATGTCCGGCCCAGCGATCAAGTAGCTATCGACGTAAGTGTAGTCAATTTCAGAGGCCGGATGCTTCGCATCGCGAAGGGTGTAGTAAATCTGAGATCCTACCTTCTGGTTCGTAAGCACCATCGATCCGCCGGACTGGCTAGCTTCCCGATTGAAACTGTCAATAAGTTTGCCGATGGTCGACTGCAACGTGGCCGGGTCATATACCTCAAACACTGCCTTCCACCTCGGAGTAGGCAGCACGGGGCCGTCGAACGCGAATGCTACCTCACCGCCAAGTGGAGCGGTGATGTCGTTAAGCACGCTCACACCCGTCTTCGCTTCAAACTTTGACACATCCTGGGCGAAGTTGGGATCGCTGCTGCCCGCGATCTGGAAAAGATCTTCCATGATGTTCCGTGGATTCTTGATAACGACAGCATTCACCATGCTCGCGTCGGGAGAAATGAACTCCAACGCTCCCATGGAAGCCGGTGCGGCCAGCCAAGATGCTACGCCATGCCGTTCCGATGCAAACGTGAGTGCAGCGCGGCTTTCCGGCTTACCGCCGACTTCTCGACGCTCTATCATCAGGTATCGAACGTCTCCTATCCCTGGAGGTAGTGGCTGATTGCCTCCTTTTGATACGTTTTGCGCGACAATTTGTTCCATATCCGCGCAGAAGAGCCATCCGGCACCCTGCTGATAGGAATGGGCCACCTGTCGGTAGAAAGGCGTTTCGGCGAAATGACTGGGGCTGGAGTGCTGAATTCGCGCGACTGCAGCCTGCAGTTCCGCGACGTCGGGACTGGCGACAAACATATCGTTGTTCACATAAACCAGGAAGGGACGCCCCGGCGCAGGGGATACCGCCCAGGGATCCCGCACAATTTGAAGTGCAGCCTGGTTATGATCGGTGTTGAGCCGCTGCACTTCGCTTTGCAGGAAAGATTCCAGGCCCTGCTGCTGGACCTTGGCGAGTATGACAGGCGCACCGTAGGTCGAACCGTTCTTCGCCATTGCGAATACGATCTCGTCCCCCAGATAGCTGTTGAAGGTCTTTAATTGATCAATCACGTCGCCCAGCTTCGGGCCTTTGCCGCGCTGTTGCTCTTTCCACCAACTGCGCAGAGCTGGACTTTGTTGGAGCCGCTCCTCAAACGCCTGGCTGGCTTCGCCCAGGGTGGTCGCGAGATTGGGAATCGCAGCATATACCGCCGTCCGGTCTGGAACATAAGGAAGCAGATCCGAGGAGTAGCGCAATCCAGGTCCCGGAATCGCCTCAAGCCGTTTTTGCAGGACAGCGAAGTCTCCCAGTAGTGCCAGGTATTTGGCGGAATTGCGGCTCCATGCAATCTCGTTTTGGATTGGAACCTTGGTGACGCCGGCGCCGGAGGTCCCTTCGTCCCCGGCGCGCAGTTCGGAGGTCTGGTCGCCCGAAGCCACTCGCACCACGCCTTCGATGACGGCCACGCGGGAACCTTTCGTTCCGTGATTAACCGAGAAGATGGTTCCCTTTACCGATACCAGGCAGTCGTCGGTCGAGACGTATAGGCGGCCCGTCCGCTGCTTGGCGGCCTGGACGATGATGTGGCCGCCCTCCAGCCGAATCGTCGTTCCTTTCCACTCGCGCGACACCGAGAGATCGGAGCGCTCATCCATCTCCACCAAGGATCCATCGAGCAGGCGCACAACTGCATTCGAAGCCTTCGCAGTGCGGATCGTATCTCCATTTCTGATCTCGTAGCCCGCCGGAATCAGGCGCACCTGATCGTCAGAAACCGCATAGAGTGATCCGTCCACGTTCTGGATACTGCCGCGGATGACGCGCTGACCTGGGAACATACCGTTGACCAACGCAAAAGCCGCCACTGCGACTACCGCCGCCGCGGCGGCGCCCATGGCCCACCGCGACGCCGCGAACCCGGGAGACGTTCTCTTCGGTTGCCACACTGGCTGCACTTCGCCGTTGCGCGCTTGCTCGACGGCGTGCCGGCACACCACACACTGGTGCACGTGATCTTCAAACAACAACCTGCGAGGCTCAGGCATATCCTTGCTCAAAAAGGCCGGGATGAGCGCCTGAAAGTCCTCGCAGCTCCGCAGTGCACGCATGCCAGTTTCAGCCGTTGCAGACGCGCTGATCGAACTCCAGACGCGCTCGCCGGCTTGAGCAACGACCTTGTCGTCAATGGGTTCGTTTCGAATCTCAGAGAGTAGCCGCTCAAATCTGTTGTCGCTCATGGTCTGTCTCCTAGGTATGGTCGAAGCTCTTTGCGGAGCTGTTGGCGAGTGCGATGGACGATGACTGCTACGAGCACTTGCGAGATGCCAAGCGTTATCGCAATTTGCTGATTGCTGAGTCCATCAAGAAAGCGCAGCGCAAAAACTTCCGCCTGCCGCGGCTTTAACTGAGCGATGGCACGGCTCAAGGCCAGCCGGAGGCCGGAGACGTCAGCCTGCACGGGCGCGGCAGGCGCCAAACCGGAAGACTCTTCTGGAAGCGGAACTGTCTGGTCCGATTTTCGTGATCGGATCACATCCAGAGCAGCGTTGATCGACGCCCGGCGCAGATAACTCTCGAAGTTTTCGAGTGGATCAGCGTTCCGGCCCCGCCGCACCAAGCGAAGGAATACTGTCTGTAAGACATCTTCCGCGTCCCCTGTGTTCCCAGTTATCCGGTAGGCCGTCCGGAACACAAGACTGTGGTGCGTCCGAAACGCCCGCTCGATTTCGTCGGGAATCGCGATTACCGGTTCCTCTAGTACACTCAGCAGGGTACGCCTCCTCTGGCTACGCTTTCATATGTAAAGACGCTGGACAACGCCGTTCATTACAGGCAAGCTGGCGGAACCCCGAGCGACCGCCCAGAATTATCCAAAATTCCGGTTGGTGCCGGGTCGGCAAGTGCTTGAATCTAGGACGTCACACAGTCTGCGGCTCAGAACTGCCCGGAGAAAGGGGGTTTCGGGGCAAGTTCGCGATTGTTTCTGACAAGCCGAAAAAGAGTACCAGCTTAGGTGCAGTTACAGTCTGCCGGAAGCGGCGACCCGGGCGACTACCGCGAAAAGCCGCCACATCTCCTGAGATCTCCGTCCCGCTCGAATCGCCCGAATCAATGACGCTGAACGGCGCCGTTGTTGCGACGGTCTCTGACCTCGCACTGATCGTCTGAAACTGCTGCTCGCCGTTGGCATTCGGACGTTCACGGAATACTTTCAAAGGCAATTCCGGCGGAGTGCTGGGATTCGACACAAATGACAAACCGTACGACGAGGTTGTGAAGTCGACCGGCGGCGAGCGGACACAATGAGTTGGAAACTATCGTGAATAGGTTTGGCGAACTTAGCCGGCATTAGCAGCGGGATGCACCTCTTACCGAGTCCACCGCCCAGCCAAGCCGCGCAAAGGTCGAGCGATCGACTGAAATCGAACCAGCCGCACCTCGTCTTGTCCCTTCAGAGAAGCCAGCGGCATGAGGCCGCCCTCCATGATTCGCTCCGCGGCATCGTCGGTCATAGGAACTTCTGCGCAGGGTTTCACAGCCGAGTCCCCATCGTGGCGGTAAACATGAACCGGGAGCCGATCCAACTCCGCGCGCTCGCCGGGATGTAAGTCCCATCCTGATTCGCCAAACGATTGTGCCAGCAACAGCGCGGCCACAAATGCCGGATTCCCCCACAAATAGTCATCGTGTTCAGGTTCATCCAGCATTTCCTCGAAAGCAAACGATTCAATCGGATCTGTCGCTTTGCCATACGGAAGACGAAGCAGGAAACGTGGAATCGCGAGGCCTACCGCATTCGCTTCCGGGAGTTCTCTCAGGGCAGCCCACGCATGAGCACCCTCGCTGTCCGGTTGCAAGGTCCAATTCCGTGCATTTTGCGTTGCCGAAAAGGACTCGCACCCCACCACAAGAGGACTGGCCGCTGCCAGGAACGGCGCCTCGACCGCGTGCGCAATCTTGGCCAAACGGCCTAATACCTCCGCATCCTCTTGGCTCGGCCCGAAGGTGTAGTTCCCCACAATCACGGCCCACGGAGCGCCGCTAGAGAAACCGATTGTGTTCTCCACCAATAGCCCGTAAATCCACGTCGAGCGCAGATCGAGCGAAGAATTCAAGTCCGAAACCAACTCATCCTTGGACAGGTCGACGAGATACAGTTTCAACGCCTCACCCGTTTGGATTCGTCGCACCAGCAAGAAGGCTGCCCTCCACGCCGCCTCTAGAGCCTGGAAGTCCGGGACATGCAGCATTGCCCGCATCTGGGCGGCAAGCGCACGATCGATAAGCGCTAGTATCTCCGTCTGCCGCGGGTTGGTCCTCGGCACCAGGTAAGGCTGCGCCACCCGGCGAGCAAACTTCTGCAACTCGTCCTCCGCCGCAGCCCGCCCCTGAGCCTTAGCTTCCGTTTGCTCAATCATTTCGTTCAGCAAGCTGCCGGAAGCCACTTGCGAAACTGCCGAGGTTGTCCCCCGCTCCACCTCGTGCGGCCGGTCCGGAGCGTGTCCCAAGCCGATCTCTTCCGCTGCCGCCTCACAGGTACCCGGATTTTCCAGCCGCGCACGCGCCTCGCGAAGCGGACGAAACATCTCAACCTGCTCCAACAGCCGGTCGGGATGAAAATCGTCTAACGTGGAGAACTCCACGGCTGCGGACTTTTCGTTACCCAAGCTCAGTCGCAATTCCGGGTGAAATCTTGACAGCACCTCGTCGAAGTTGTCGCGATCCACCTCCACCGGCTTCCGCGCAGTCAGCGGCTTTTGACGGCCATGGCTCGCACGGCCACTGAAATCACCAAGCAGGAGGACGTGGAACGGCACGTCCGGATCAGGTCGGGTGTGCGAAGTGACTCCACCGACATCGATATTGATTTCTCCAAAATTGAACGGTGGCATAGATTCTT
>Ga0209698_10001342_pt1 | contig 28372 bp, 21 predicted proteins | sample LitLauG_LLR_2012_FD_187203 | JGI IMG/M metagenome (GOLD analysis project Ga0209698, IMG submission 187203) | Freshwater sediment microbial communities from Pennsylvania, USA - Little Laurel Run_MetaG_LLR_2012 (SPAdes) (version 2) | ecosystem: Environmental > Aquatic > Freshwater > Creek >... | reverse complement strand
GGTGATCGCCGCCGTCAACGTCGTCTTGCCGTGATCAATGTGACCAATCGTCCCTACGTTGCAGTGCGGCTTATTCCGTTCAAATTTCTCTTTCGCCATTTCCGTTCCTCAGGGGCTAAAGCCCCAGTCTTATGATTGCCTTGTCGGCATGGCTGAAGCCATGCCCTTTCAAGTCTATTTTGTGGTGCCCTGCACTTTGGCGATAATCTCCTCCGCCACCGACCGCGGAGCTTCTTCATACCGCGCAAAGTGCATGGAGTATTCCGCGCGTCCCTGCGTTGACGAACGCATGTGGGTCGCGTAGCCGAACATTTCCGCCAGCGGAACGATCGCCTTGATCACCTGTGATCCCGCGCGATGCTCCATGCCTTCGATGCGCCCACGCCGCGAACTCAGGTCGCCCATGATGGTGCCGGCGTAATCTTCCGGCGTCACCACTTCGACCGCCATCACCGGCTCGAGCAGTACCGGAGAAGCCTTGCGGGCCGCCTCTTTGAAGGCCATTGATCCAGCGATCTTGAACGCCATTTCGTTCGAATCGACGTCGTGATAGCTGCCGTCGAACAACGTTGCCTTCACATCGACCATTGGATAACCGGCCAACACGCCGCCTTCCATCGCTTCCTGCATCCCCTGATCGATTGGCTTGATGAATTCCTTCGGCACCGATCCGCCCACGATCTCGTTGACGAATTCGTACCCAGTCCCGGGCGGTTGCGGATCGAGATAAATCTTCGCGTGCCCGTACTGCCCGCGGCCACCGGTCTGCCGAATGTACTTGCCCTCCGCTTCGGCATGCTTGCGGATCGTCTCGCGATAGGCCACCTGCGGCTTGCCGACGTTGGCCTCTACCTTGTACTCACGCATCATGCGGTCGACGATGATTTCCAGATGCAACTCGCCCATACCGCTGATGATCGTCTGTCCGCTGTCGGGGTCGGTGTGAACCTTGAAGGTGGGATCTTCCTGGGCCAGCCGTCCGAGCGCCATGCCCATCTTTTCCTGGTCGGCCTTGGTCTTGGGCTCGACCGCAACCGAAATGACCGGAGTCGCAAACTCGATCGACTCAAGCGCGATCGGATGATCTTCGTTACAGATCGTGTCGCCCGTGGAAACGTTCTTCAATCCAACCGCGGCGCAAATGTCCCCAGCAAGAATCTCGTGGATCTCTTCGCGCTTATTCGCATGCATCTTCAGCAAGCGGCCAATGCGCTCTGTCTTCCCCGTACGCACGTTCAGTACGGAGTCGCCAGTCTTCAGCTGGCCGGAGTACACGCGGATAAACGTCAGTTGTCCGACGAATGGATCGGCCATGATTTTGAATGCCAGGGCCGAGAACGGCTCTTTGTCGTCTGCTTTGCGCGTGACCTCTTGACCATTGTTTGGATTCTTGCCATGCGTCTCGCCAACATCCAGCGGGGAGGGCAGATAATCCACGACCGCATCGAGCAAAGGCTGCACACCCTTGTTCTTGAACGCCGTGCCCACCACAACCGGGAACAACTTCAATTCGATCGTCGATTTGCGCAGCGACTTCCGCAGTTCATCGGCGGAGATATCTTCGCCTTCGAGGAACTTGTGCAGAATCTCGTCGTCGTTTTCAGCGATCGTCTCAACCAGTTGTGCGTGGAAGGCTTCGGCTTTCTTCTTCAGTTCGGCGGGAATTTCTTCGGTGACGTATTCGGCACCCATCGTGTCGTCTTTCCACACGATAGCTTTCATCCCCAGCAGATCGATGACGCCTTTAAATTTGTCTTCTTGTCCGATGGGAATCTGAATCGCGACGGGCTTGGCACTGAGGCGCTTGCGGATGGTATCGATGGCATGCTCAAAATCAGCACCCATCTTGTCAATCTTGTTAATGAAGCAAATTCTCGGGACGCCGTATTTGTCGGCCTGGCGCCATACTTTTTCGGACTGCGGCTGCACGCCGTGCACCGCGTCAAACACCGCGACCGCGCCGTCGAGAACGCGCAGCGAGCGTTCCACCTCGGCCGTGAAATCCACGTGGCCGGGCGTATCAATAATGTTGATGCGGATGTCGCGCCAGGTACAGGTCGTGGCCGCGGACGTAATCGTGATGCCGCGCTCCTGCTCCTGCTCCATCCAATCCATGGTCGCAGTGCCTTCGTGCACCTCTCCGATGCGGTGCGTCCGTCCCGTATAAAACAGGATGCGCTCCGTCGTAGTGGTCTTCCCAGCATCGATGTGGGCCATGATGCCGATATTCCTGCAACGCTCTAATGGGACTGTTCTTGGCACGACAATAACTCTCTCTAGGGCTCCAACTGCTTAATTTCGCAATTTGGTAATCGGGTAATTTGGTAATTTCAAAACCATTCGGATTCGGGTACTTGAAATTGCAAAATTACCCGATTACCAAATTACAAAATCGTTACCAGCGGTAATGCGCAAACGCCTTATTCGCTTCCGCCATGCGATGCACGTCTTCTTTTTTCTTGATGGCGGCGCCGCGGCTATTGGCCGCATCCAGCAACTCATTGGTCAACTTCTCGACCATTCCCTTTTCGCCACGCGACCGAGCATAAGTAATGATCCAGCGGATCGCCAGCGAGGTCCGACGGTCGGCATTCACCTCGACCGGGACCTGATAGTTCGCACCGCCGACACGGCGGGTCTTCACTTCAAGCAGCGGCTTCGTGTTCTCGACGGCCTTCTTGAAAAGCTTCAGGGCCTCATCACCGCCCTTCGACTCCAGCTTCGTCAGGGCCTCATAGAAGATGCCCTCGGCCGTCGAGCGCTTTCCCTGCCACATCATCGAGTTGATGAACTTGGTCACCAGGTCCGAGGCGTACACAGCATCGGCCGGCACCGTCCGCTTGGCGATATGTCCTTTTCTAGGCATCCGATTCGCTCCGGGCTTATTCGCCCAGGTTTCATAGTTTCAAGGTTTCAAGGTTTCAAAGACATATCGTTTCGAGGCACCTTGAAACCTTGAAACGTTGAAACCTTGAAACTTGCTACTAGCCCTTCTTCGGCCGCTTCGCTCCGTACTTCGACCTTCCCTGCATGCGGTTGGCAACCCCCACCGCATCCAGCGTTCCGCGAATCACGTGATAGCGCACACCCGGCAGATCCTTCACGCGGCCGCCGCGGATCAGCACAATCGAGTGCTCCTGCAGGTTGTGCCCGACTCCGGGAATGTACGTCGTGACTTCAATGCCGTTCGTGAGCCGCACACGCGCCACTTTCCGCAAAGCCGAATTCGGTTTCTTCGGGGTCTGCGTGTACACGCGCGTGCAAACGCCGCGTTTCTGCGGACATCCCTGCAACGCAGGACTCGCCGTCTTGTAACGGGGCCGCTTCCGGCCCTGGGCCACCAACTGGTTAAACGTAGGCACTCTCGCCACTCCTTAGCCGCACCTCGCACTTGGCGGGCGGCTTCAAAATCCACAATCTCAGAAGCGCATCCGTGGGCATGACCGGCTACAGCCGACCATTACTTCCCGTCGCTCACTGCGCAGCATCGCACGCGCGCGCTGACGAGAGATTCTGGATTCCCTTTAAGACTTACGCTGCCGACGGTGGCGCCCGGCCAAACTCCGAGGGCACTCCGTTTCGTCAGCCTTGCCCTGCATATCCTTCCGCATAAGGGCGAAAGGCGCCGCAGGCACGCTTCAGCGAGGAATGTTTCCGAACCTCACTTGCATCCGGAAACCCTGTTTCTCTAAAGCTCGACCGCCACTCTGTGCACACACAACCGCAAAAAGTCGCAGCACACACCAAGCCTGGATGAACTCGCGGAACCAAACTACTATAGCAAGTCGCCCGAAACATCGTCAACTCGTTCTTTTGCATCCCACTGACGGTTACTGTGGTTTTCGCTCAACCAGGGGTCACGATCCCGGCGCTTGCCGATTCTGGCCCCAGCCTCTACACTACAGGTTTTCCAATTCATCCAATGGTTCCTCTGCGTCTGGCCAGACATGGGGGACTTGGCCAGTTGTCGTGTGCGATGAACAACGAGGAGTGCATGGGTAGGTTTCGTCCGATAAGTTTGCACCTCGCAGTTGCCATTTTTTCTTTCGCGGCCATCACCGGCTGCGGTAGTGGATCCCACCCGGGGCCGCCTCTCTTCCCCGGACGCATCAATCTTAGCCCCTCTTCCACGGCTTCGCTGGTGCTCGGTGGGACTCTGACGTTCTCCGCTACCGTGCAAACCTCGAGCGGAACGACCCTCAACACCGCCGTCACCTACAGTTCGAGCGACACCTCCGTTCTCAATGTAGCTCCGAATGGCGTCGCCTGCGCCGGCCATTGGGATGCCGGGTTTACCGCCTGTACGGCCGGTGCAAGCGGGCCCGCTACCGTCACTGCCAGCGCTCTGGGTGCCAGCAGCGTCCCAACCTACGTCTTCGTCCACCCTCCGATCGACAACATCAGCGTGATCGGCGTTCTTCCCGACGGCATCCCCGTGCAGGAGCCTTGTCTTTCGCAGTCTCAGTCGATGACAGTCGAAGCGCATGCCTACAGCCAAGGCACGGATATCACCGCTTCCGTGGGCCCATTCACCTGGTCTGCCAACAACTTCTCCGTTGTCACTCTCACACCCGTGCCCAACAACACCTACCACTTTGCTACTAATCAGGCCACCGCGACGGCGAACACTCCCGGCATCACCTATATCTACGCAACCGCCAGCGGAGTGACCAGTGGCTCGTTTCAGCAGCCGCAGCTTACCAACGCGCAAGGTGCCGCATCCCCGGTTCTCGATTTCTTCGCCACCTGCCCCGTCCAGAACATCGCGCTCGAACTTGGCGCCGCGGGCTCCGGCCGAACCACATTCACAGTCCCAAAGGGATCCACATCCAATGCGCAGACGGTCATAGCCACCATCACCGACATCATGGGCAACAGCTCCTTGCCCAACACCAATGGAGGGATCGTCCTCAGCAAGATTCCTCTCACCTGGGCTTCGTCGCAGCCAGGGTCAATTGGGACTGCCACCACCGGATGCACGCAGTCCTGCGGTCTTTCCCTGTCAACCCCGGGCTCGGCCACCGTGACCGCCTCCTGCTCCCCGCCGACTTGTAATGCGGGATTCCCCACCATTCCTAACGCATTCCTGACGAATGGCGTGATCGATAGCAACAAGGTCACCGTCTGCACTAATTTCTTCAAAGCTCTGTATCCGCAGTTCACGGACTGTCAGGAACTCATTCCCGTCCCCGTTTATGCATCTCCGGTATTCATCAATCCTCCGAACGCTCCGCTGGCTCTCTCTCCGATGGCCGCGATCTCCGGCGTGGTCACCGGGTCTACGACCTCGCCGAGTGTAACGGCCTCAAGTACTGGATGCGAACACGAGCCTCCTTCGGCGTGTACCACATCGGCGTACAACGTTACGGGGACGACTGCGGTCGGAAACGAGAACCCGCTTCCGGCCTCGCCCAATTCGTTTCTCTATGATCCCACGGGGACACGAATCTGGATGGGCAGCGACTTCGGCGCGCAAATCGTGAACCCCGCTAATTTCGGCACTACGAGCAGTCCTTTCAACTCGCTCGGCACCGTGACGGGAACTGTCCTTGCGAGTTCGCTCAGCGGCACCATTGCAGCGTTTGCCGACACGATCCACACTCCGAATCAGGTTTATATCGTCAACTCCTCCAACACCGGTTCACCTACTGCCCTTACCATCCCTGCTCCGACACCTCCACTGACCGAGATCGCCGCCTTTTCGCCCGACGAATTGAAGATCTTCATTGTCGCGGGATCGAACGGGACTTCGATGTACGTCTATTCCCCTCTGCAGGCGCTGCAGGGCCCAATCGCTCTCGCCGGACCGGCCCATGCCATAGGATTCTCACCGAATGCCGCCTTCACTTATATCGCCGAATCCGGGAGCTCCCCCAATCTCACCGCGTTCGCCAATTGCACCAATCCGGCCGTTGCCCCGATCCAGCCTGCTGCCAGCATCGCGCTGCCTGCGGTGCCACTTCTGATGAAGGTCCTACCGGCTCTTCACATCGACGGCAAAGACTCCTACGGCAATGCCATCCCGGACGGAGTCCACGTGTTGATTCTCGACTCCACCGGATTCGACATCGTCACCTCGACGATCTCCCCTCCGCCAACCGGGACGCTGTGCCCGCAAGGAATCCAGTTCGTCAGTGGCGATCCTCTCCGCGCTGTGCAGCGGATCGAATTAGGACAGGGAACACTTCAGCCGGTGAACTTCTTCCACTCCGCTGACGACACGCAGCTCTACGTTGTCACCTCGACCAGTTCGAGCATTATCGTCTACAGCTTCATCAGCGGTTCGGTGATCGGCGGCATCGAACTCCAGAACAACGCCACGCCTGTCACCGCCGACATGTCGGTGGACGCGGGAACTATCGTCATCGCCGGCAGCGACGGCATGCTGCACGAAGTCAGTACTGCTCTGGGCGGAAGCGACTCGGTTCCTATTTCCTTCCCCAGCATCCCGAACGGCGTGAACCCGTTCTGTTCCCTCGCTCCACCCACCGGCGCTTGCACACTCAACCTTGCGCAGGTCAGACCCTAGTCGCCAGTTATGGAAAGAATTGGGCAGGGACAACCGTCTCGGCTGTCCCGCGAAGGCGAAGGGGGCGGAACGAAGTTCGATAGGCAATTGGGAAACGCGAAGGAATGAAGCCGCCAAAGAAGGGACGTAGAACTGAGGTACTGGCTACTGGGTGCCGCCCAAGTCCTTCCCCACACTATCGAGCACCCCATTCACGAAATGCACCGACTCCGGGGAAGAAAACTTGCGCGCAATTTCCAGCGCTTCATTGATTACGACGGCCCGCGGCGTCTCCGGATACGCCAGCAACTCCGCCACCGCCGCCCGCAGCAGATTCCGATCAACCGCGGCCATCCGCTCCATCCGCCAATGCTCGGCATGCTTCTCGATCAGCGAGTCGATCTCGCTGACCCGATCCGTCGCCACCCGAAACAAATCATCCGCAAACCCGCGTACCTCGATGCTGGTGGCGCCGTGCTCGGCCCAAAACGTCTGTCGCACCTGGTCCGCATTCTGCTTCCCCATATCCGCCTGGAAAAGCATCTGCAAAACAATCTCGCGAGATTTACGTCGAGTACCCATGCGCAAAGCGTTTTTCGTAGTTGGACGAAGTCGTCGGTCGTTGCGTGACAAAACCCTCCAACGGTAGCCTCAGTCTACAGTAAGGAAAACTACGTTGGTAAAGTTAAGGCATAAATCGGAGAGTGGCAGTGGATAAGTCAAATAGAGGATATCTCAGGGAAGAATTGTCCAACCGTTTCATTCCGTATCTGCAGTCGCTCGGCTTTGAGCCCGACGAGAACTCAACCAAGGCGGACGGGCGCTCGATATATCCGTTTGGCGTACTCGTGCGGTCGCACGGAACTAAGTCTGACGTTGTCGAAATTCAGTTTGACAAGTACCAGCGTCCGAAATTCATCATCAATTTTCGCCGAAGGCCACCAAAGCTGCTCGCGGAAGGGCAAGGCAGTGGACCTCGAAACACGCGACTGCCAAAGCTCACGGAATTCGGCGCTGCGAGGTTTCGATGGGCTGAAGCTTTCCGCCTGACTCCACGACCACAATCCGCTCGCTGGTTTACGATGCGGACATTCTTCGGCCTTCGCTCCCCCAAAACCTGCAGCGGAGAGGTTGTGGACCGGATCATGAACCTGTTTCCTCAGGTCGAAGCGTGGTTTAAGGACGGAACCGTCGGGGATCATATACAGCCTCTCGAGATCCTCGTCCCGATGCGTCCCGAGGGACAAGACCAATGAACGCTCTCGCTCACGCCCGTTATCTTAGCGAGAGTGCCGTGGTGATTTCTTACCTTCCCTCTTGAGACCAACGACGGCTTTTCTCAGATTCGCCATTTCCACCGCCGCCAGCGCCGCCTCAAACCCCTTGTTCCCCATCTTCAACCCAGCCCGATCGATGGCCTGTTGTAGAGTGTCACAAGTCAAAACGCCGAATGCGTGCGGGACTCCGGTCTCTTGCGCGGACTGCCCGATCCCCCGCGTGACTTCGTTGACAATGACGTCGTAATGCGCGGTATCCCCGCGCAAAAGGCATCCGATGCATATAATTGCGTCATATTTCCCGGTCGAAGCCAACGTACGGGCGGCCGAGGGAATCTCAAAGGCGCCCGGCACGCGTACAACATCGATGTCCTTCTTAGCGGTGCCAGTACGAATCAACCCATCGCAAGCGCTCAAGAGCAGCCGGTCCGTGATAAACGAATTGAACCGCGACACCACAATCGCGAAACGTTTACCGGAAGCGTCAAGCTTGCCTTCCAGGGCGGGAACGGTGTCCGGCACAGACTCAATCTTCAATTTGCTCTCCTCAGTGATGCGCTGCGCCCTCGGTGATGAATTTGTGCCCATCCCAACCCCTTGCCATCCTGAGCCGCGGTTTTAGCGGCGAAGGACCTATGTATTTTGCCCGACGCGAGCAAATCGCATAAGTCCTTCGCGGCAAAGAACGCCGCTCAAGATGACATTGCGTAATAACCACGGTAAAAACTTAGGTTGTTACTTGCCCTTGAAAACTGGCGCCCGCTTCTCCAGAAATGCCCGAGTCCCTTCCGTTTTATCCTCGGTCGCACAAGAGACGCCAAAGAGCACTGCTTCGAGATAGAGCCCCTCGCTCAGAGCCATTTCCATCCCTTTGTTCACGGCTTCCATCGCGTATTGCACGGCCAGCGGAGCGTTCGCAATAATCTTCGCCGCAATCGCCTCGGCCCGCGGAATCAGTTCCGCCGCAGGAAGCACTTCATTCACCAGCCCAACCCGATGGGCCTCCTGGGCCGTGATCATCTCGCCCCCCAGCACCATCTGCATCGCTATCCCTTTGCCGACCAGCCGCGGCAGGCGCTGTGTCCCGCCGTATCCCGGGATAATTCCCAGCTTCACCTCCGGCTGCCCCAGCTTGGCATTTTCGCTAGCCAGCCGCATGGTGCAGGCCATCGCAATCTCGCAGCCGCCGCCGAGGGCGAAGCCCTTGATGCAGGCGATGACGGGCTTCCCCAGATTCTCAATCAGATTGAGCACATTCTGTCCGCGATGCGTGTATTCCTTCCCGGAAACTGCGTCGTGCTTGGCTAGCTCGCCAATATCCGCGCCGGCAATAAACGCCTTTTCGCCGGCGCCAGTGAAGATGACGACGCGAATCCCCCGATCGTTCTTGATGTCATGAAAGGCCGCCCGCAGTTCGTCCATCGTAGCCATGTTCAGCGCGTTCAGCACTTTCGGCCGGTTCACGGTGACGTAAGCAATCGAGTTTTTCTTTTCGAGAATGATGTTTTCGAAGTTCATAAATGGTTCACCAGAGTCTTGTCATCCTGCGCAGGGCAAGTCAATTCGCAAAGCGAATCGGTTTGCGGAGTCGAAGGATCCCTTTCAGCTTCACTGACCGAAAACCAGAACGGGAGTTCTCTCCAGGCAGCGGTTGTGAAAATGCCCCTCAGAGTCCGTCGCCATGCACAGCTGAAAGGGATCCTTCGACTACATGAGAATCTAGCTTTGCGAGATTCTCGTTCCGCTCAGGATGACACGATAGCTTCTGCGCCTTCGGCCTCTCCGGGTCCGAGTAATCATAAAAGCCCTTGCCCGACTTCCGCCCGTACCATCCCGCCATCACCAGCCGCTTCAGCAGGGGAGGCGACGCGAACCGCCGCTCCTTGAACTCGTCGTACATCACATGCGTGATGTAGTAAGTCGTATCGAGGCCGACGAAGTCGAGCAAAGTGAACGGTCCCATCGGATAGCCACAGCCCAGCTTCATCGCATTATCGATATCCTCAATCGACCCTACGCCTTCTTCATACGCCCGGATCGCATCGAGCAAATATGGCACCAACAGCCGGTTCACGATGAATCCGGTCTTGTCCGACGTCCGTACCGGAACCTTGCCCAGCTTCTTCGCAAACGCGTATGCCGTCTCGTAAACGTCGTCAGCCGTAGCGATAGTCCGCACCACTTCCACCAACTTCATCAGCGGCACGGGATTAAAGAAATGCAGCCCGATGAAACGTTCTGGACGCTTCACTGCCGTTAGCAGCTCGGTCACGGAAATCGAAGAAGTATTTGAAGCAAAGATCGCATCTTTCTTCACGATGCCATCGATCGACGCGTACATCTTTTTCTTCTCGTCCACGTTCTCGACGATGGCTTCAATGATGATGTCGCAGTCGGCCAGGCTAGATTTGTTAGTCGTGCCCTTAAGCCGCGCGCGCGCGGCCTCTCGCTGTTCCGCAGTAATCCCGCCCTTCTCGACGGGACGCTCCGCAAACTTGGCCAGAGATTTCTCGATGCCGGCAAACCCCTTGTCGAGGAACCTCTGCTCAACCTCAAGCACGGTGACATCAAATCCAGCCATCGCGCAAACCTGCGCAATGCCAGAACCCATCAGTCCACAGCCGAGAACGCCAACTTTCTTGATTTCCATTCGTAGTTCCTCGTAAAGTAGCGCCGCCGTCTTCGCGGCTGTCGCGTGGGCATCCTGCCCGCTCACTGCGAGGCCAAGATGGCCTCGCGACAGCAGACAGGATGCCGGCGCTACTCAGTTCATGCTCTCCACTACCATCGCAATTCCCTGCCCGCCACCAATACAGGCTGTCGCCAAACCATACTTCTTCTTGCGCCGCCGCAACTCATAGAGCAGAGTGATTACCAGGCGCGTGCCGGTCGCGCCCAGGGGATGCCCCAGCGCAATCGCTCCGCCGTTGACGTTCACTTTCTCGCGATCCAGCCCGAGTTCTTTCTCCACCGCCAGATACTGGGCCGCGAACGCCTCGTTTACTTCGATCAAGTCGATGTAATCCAGCGACAACCCCGCCTTCTGCAGAGCAATTTTCGACGCCGGCACCGGACCCCGTCCCATCACCTTGGGCTCCACGCCCGCGATGCCCCAGCCCACAAGCCGTCCGAGCGGCTTCAGCCCGCGCTTCAATGCATTCTCGAGCGACATCACGACGACTGCGGCGCCACCATCCACAATCCCGCTGGCATTCCCAGCGGTGACGGTTCCATTGCGGCCGAATGCCGGCTTCAATTTCGCCAGCCCTTCCATCGTTGTCTGGGAACGCCGGTGATCATCTTCAGTCAACAACTCCCCTGTCGCCTCGCCCTTATGATTCCGCAGCGGCACCGGCACCAGCTCTTCCTGGATGCGCCCGGTCTTGTACGCATCGTCAGCGCCCTTCTGCGAGCGCAACGCGAACTCGTCCTGCATCTCGCGCGTGATCCCCTGCTGCGAGCCATACAGTTCGGCGGTGTTCGCCATGTACGATCCGCAATACGAATCGAGCAGCGCCACCATCAGCGAGTCTTCCAGCTTGCCGCCCGGTGCCAGCGTGAACCCATCGCGGCCGCGGATCACGAACGGCGCCTGCGACATGGCCTCCATCCCGCCGGCGAGCACAATCTTCGCTTCGTCGGTCTGGATCATCTGCGCCGCGCTCACAATCGACTGCATCCCCGAACCGCACAGCCGGTTCACTGTCAGCGCCGGAGTTTCAATCGGAATCCCCGCCCGCAACCCCACGTGCCGCGCCCCATACAGTGCGTCGCCTGAAGTCTGCTGCGCGTTGCCAAACACCACATGATCGAACTCTTTAGGATCAATCCCCGAGCGCTCTATTGCACCTTTGCCTGCAATCGCGCCCAACTCCTGTGCCGTAAAATCTTTCAATTTCCCGCAATACCGGCCAAAAGGCGTGCGGGCCCCGCTGACGATAGCAATATCACCGGCTTTTAACATGATGAATGACTCGCAGAACCCAGGCCGGACGCGGCCAGAGTGAATTCGCCAAACTGGTCAGTGTAGCAGTGAGAAAGGAGATTTGCCCAGAAGAGGGAAGATGAAGATTGAATAATTGAGAGATTGAGTCATTTAGCCGTCGAAGGCAAACCGCCCGCGGGAAATGACGCAATGGCTAAATTGTTACGCCACCGCTCCTGCCGCCAACGCCGTCGGGCCCAGCGCGACTACTCGCCCCAGTCCCTGCGCCATCGCCTGAGACAGCGCATGCTCGACGCGGTTGATGATTTCCGTCACTACGTCAATCGGGTCAAACTCCGTCCGAATCACCGCCTCGGCCACGCCCGCTGAGAAGAGCGCTGCCTGACCCTTATCTGCGCCGTCTTTAGCGGGCCAGCGGAGATCAGCCACGATCTTGCGCAGCTTCTCGATCGCCAGCATCGCTTCTTTTTCCGCCGTTTCGCCCAGCAGGATTGCAATCGTCGTCGTGTCGTAGCGGAAGGCCAAGTCATTCGACCGGATATTGGTGGCAAACATCTGGCCCGCGCGTTCCATCAGAGCCTGGACTTCGGAGTCGCCATGCTCTTTTATCATGGCGCCGCTCCTTCCGAACTGCAGCAAAACGACGGTGAGAGGCGTCGAATTCTGAACCGCGCGCTTGCTCTCGGCCATCAACAGATCGATATAGGACGCCCGCTTCAGCAACCCCGACTTCTCGTCGGTCACCGAAAGATTTTTCACCAGCCGCCGCAGCCCGGCATTGTTCAGCGCGATCACCATCTGCTCAGCCAACGTCCTCAGCACCACCATGTCGGCCTGCTGCCACGAGCGCGGTCGACTGTGCATGAGCACCAAAATCCCGGCTCTTTCTTCCCCGTCCGTCAGCGGAATCGACAGGATCGTCGCCGCCGTCCCCATCTCCCCGAATGCTTTTTTAGCGCCCTGCAGCAGGCTCGAGTTGGCCGGATCCTGAATCTCCAGCGGTTCGTGCCCTTGCACTGCGGAGTGCAGGCACGTAACCAACTCGCCGATGGCCGCAGGGCTCGAACGTTTCATTCCTTCGGGGCAAAACTCATCCATCGCCGTCGGGGGCATTCCGGCCTTGCCCATCACCGCAATGCAGCGTGTCGCCTCCCACTGCGCTCCAATCTCCCTGACGGCGGTATTCAGAACCGCTGGAGCCGTGCTCTGGTGATAGAGCTTCCGCGTGATCTCAGCGACCCGTGTAAACGTCCGCACGTCCGCGGCCGGATCAGGCGCTGGGGCGGCCGAGGCACTTGCCTGAGCTGAACCTGGCGCCGCAGTCGTCGCTGCTGGAGGCAAAGGCGCCGATCCCGCATACCGCGGCGTCACCCCCGCCGACATATACAGCCGCTGCAAATCCTCGTTTCGCTCTTCTTCGCGGGGAAACAGTTCCTGGATTCTCTGCAAACGCTCCACAGCTTTATTGCGCATCCCGTACTGCACCAGGATTTCGGCCTGCAGCATCAGATCCTGCAGCGTGGAAGCGCCCAGGGTCCGCTCGTCCACATGCACAGGCTCTTCCGGAGCCTTCGACGCCGAACTGAATCGGGAAGCGATTACTTTGAAGCGCGCGTCTTCGACCTTCCCTTTGATCATGTCGAGACGCTTCAAATGTCCGGGCTCATAGGGATCGACTTCCGCAGCACGATCCAGGCACTCCGCCGCTTTCGCAAACTCCGCTGTGCTGCAGTAAAGATCAAACAATTTCAGCAATGTGGTGCAGTAATCGCTTTCGCGGTTGGAGGAGTTATAGAGTTCGCTCAGGAACTCCAACATCTGCGACGACGGCTTCCGGGTCGAGGTGATGTCTTCCATGATGGCGGTGAACTGCCGCCGTTCGCCGCGACGCCGCTGGAATTGCTCCAGCTTGCGCGCCAGCGCCACCGCGTCATCATCCTGCCCGCCGTCCAGAAAACTTCCAATCAGTCCGATGACCTGCTGCACCCGCGCCGGATTCTGCTCAAACAGTGCCCATACCAGCGGCTCTGCCTCGGAAAACCTTCCCGCAGCGACCAGACAGTCGGCGTAGGCTTCACGGAATTCCTGCGGCACCGGCCCTGTGTTGATCTGCGGTTCCAGAATGAAGATCGCCGCTCCTACCTGGCCTTTCGCCAACAGGCTCTTGGCGTAAGCCAGTGCGATGGACTGATCGGAGGCATCTTCCTGATACGCCCGCTCATACCACTGCGCCGGATCGCCTGCTTCGGCCGCAGCGACCAGTGCTAATCGCTGGAACGATGCGGCCGCCACCTTGCGATTCCCCAGTTCTGAAGCCAGTTCTGCCACCCGCAGCAGATTCGCTTGCGTCGGCTCGATCGCGACAATGCGATCCAGAACCTCTGCCGCTTCCTGCTTTTTCCCAAGCTTCGTCAGATCGAGCAGCGCCGCTTCGTACGTGCCCACGGCCAGCTTCTTGTTCGAACCCTCCAGCAGCTGTCCGAAGCGAAACTTCTGCTGCCACGTCGGACTCCCGTGGCGCGCCAGCTTCTTGTAAGTCAGGCTGGCACGTGTCGCGTCCCCGGCCGTAACCTGGCGCTCAAATAATTCCCCCAGCAGCTTCACGGCCTCGGCGTTGCGGCTGAGCGACAGGCACAAGTCCGCAGTCAACTGCCGCACCACGTCATTTTCGTGATCGTCTTTGAGGACCAGCAGGTATTCTTCGAGGGCTTCGGCGGTCTTGCCTTTTTGCAGGAGTTTCTCTGCGCGCTCAATGCGCTTGCCCACCTCGGCTCGGTCCAGTCGTCGTGTGATCTCAGGCATGCGAAAATCGGGCGGAGTAAACCCTGCTCCGATTTTAGGAGTGCCCCTGACCCCCAGCAATGCGGTAACGCCGCCCTGCGATTACGAAGGTCACAGGTCAAATCTCGCCGAACAGCCTAAAGTTCTGAGGGTTTGACGATCGCCATTAAGGTCGGCCCCAGGACGCTCCCCTCTGCCCGACAACGTGCCCTTCTGGCGGTTGCACTTTACTTGCACTCAGCATCTAATTCTTACGATTTGTGGGGTCACGGCCGAAACCCGTTCGTAGGGATTTGTGACGAGAACGTCCACCAGTCCCTGAATTGCTTTGTCCACCGTGCACGCTGCGCCTGATTGATGTGGGGTTTTCGGTGCTTTTCTGTCCCTTAGGTTTCTGGCCGGAGGTGCACATTGGGATACACATTTATCAACCTCTCCCACGACGAGGAACCAAGTCAAAAGTCATATTGGAAGGTGTGGCTGGTCGGCATTTTCGCGGTGTTGACCGTTTGCTTCCTCCGTTGGGGAGGATATCTGGTTGTCGCTCGGGATTCTGTGCCGGAACACATTGATGTGGCGGTGGTGCTGCAGGGGTCTATAGCGAGCGAGAATGCGCGAACCGCCGCGGCCATGGCACTGTTGCAGCGCGGTTCTGCGAACCGAGTCGCAATCAGCGTGCCGAGGGAGTCTTATTGGGGCGAGGAAATACCTCCAATTGCGCGCCCGTACCTCGAAAAGAAGTACGGGGCTGAGTTGGCCGGGAAAGTGGATTTCTGCAGCACGGAGTCCGACGTGATGTCCGCCCAGCAGGAAGCACAGGCGGTTAGCACATGCATCCAGGAACGTGGGTGGAAAAGCATTGCGCTATTGACATCGAACTACCAGAGTCGCCGGATTGGAATGATTTGGAGAAAGACTTTGTTTAAGGGTGATTCGTCAGTCTACGTCTCCGTGCAGGGTGTGCCCGATCCCGACTATCAACCGCGTGGATGGTGGCGGCAACGACTCTACGCGGAAACCTTTCTACGGGAGTCTGCCAAACTGGCGTGGGCCAGTCTTTAGGCCGATATTTCACCGACCAGCATGGGGCAGGCTGCGGCGCGTGTCGCGAGTGCTTTCTAGCGTCTATAACCAGCAACTCCAAAAAGCTTTATCCCTGCCTCTGCTCGTGTAGCTTGGGGAAAATCCCTACACAGTAATCAACCTCATGGCAGGGGATTCTTGGCTGTAATGACGTGTCAATCGCATTCGGTCAGTTAGGTCTTCTCGGGTTCGGGCGTTCACTCCACATCGATAACCGTCTGGTAGGCCTTATTCGCCTGCACTTCAATCTTCTGCGCGTGCTCGAGACGCTTTTTCAGCAGGGAGAGGTTCGCCCATTCGAGCCCCCAGCCGTCGTCGATCGCCAGCATTCGGTACCGCCCCGGCAGCACATCGCGCAATGTATAAGTCCCATCACTGTCGCTTTGATCGCGCCGGAACTTCGGCAGATTGATCTCGGCAGCCTCGGGGACCAACAGGATCATCGCCCCCGCAACGGGTTTTCCATCCCGCTGTGCTGTGCCATTGATCTTCGCGAGTGTGTTCGACATCGAGATTTCCAGCTCGACCGGGTTCCCGCCCGTGATCTGGATCGTTTGTCCGGTCACCTGCGCCCCTGTCGCCCTAAGGCCCGACACGATCGAGTTTTCGCCGCGCATTGCGAACACGGAATATTTGCCTGGAGTCAGGAAATCGGAATCGAAGTTGATCTGGCCTTTGTCGCCGATTTGCGAATCCATGACCTCATCGGTGCGGCTGTTCCAAAGCCTCACGTATGCCTGCTGCCCCAGGTTCAGTCCGCCTTCCATCCGAACCACGCCGTGAATCGGCATTACGGCCGACGTGGTCGCCGGGTCCAATTCGGTGTCGTCGGTGAGATTCACGACGGTCGAGCGCTTGGAACGGCTGGCATCGTATGACTCGATTTCCAGAACGTATTTCCCAGGAGTGACGCCTCGAATCTCCACCGAATCGTCCACCGGAACCTGTCGCAGCCACATCTGGTTGATCGTCGTGCCGAAGATTCTCTGCTGCAGGGTCGCAGTTGTGGGCTTGTCAGGATCAGCATTGACATGGTTAACCCGCACGTGCAAAGCGGGCACGGGATTAAGAGTGAAATCGGCGGTGAAGTCCTGTCCTTCATTCAGCGCGATCTGCGATGCAGATGCCGGATCCGTCACATCGGGATAGAAAGTCGTCGGATACGTGACATCGAATTCGGGTTTTTGGGAGAGAGAATTACCCGCGGCATCACTTGCCTGGAGCAGGCCGCTGAACCACGGATTGGCAGAAACCACCAGGTAATAGCAGCCCGGCTCCAAGTGAGCCAGGCGATAACGACCGCGGTCGTCCGAAGCCGTTTGCTCGGAAAGGTAGGTTCGCCTCAATCCAAAACTTGCGTCCGTGCGAAACAGGTAGATGGTCGCGCCTGGGACAGGTTCATGGTCCTCATCCTCGATAACGCCGAGGACCCGCGCGTCGGGCCGCAGGCGAAACACTACATTCCCGGTGTTCAGGCCGGCTCCCACCACGATCGCGCTGACGTACATTCCGTGTTGCTCGAAGCCTTGTCTCCGGAAACCGTGTGCCTGCCCGCCCAGCAGATATTTGTCCGGATCAGCAACGATAAAATTGAATGCCCCATCGTCTCCGGTCAGCTGCGTCTGCTGGGTCGCTTCAAAATTCTCCGCCTTTCCCAACCACACCTCAGCTCCTGCCAGGGCGTGCCCATTGACCGCATTCACAACCTTGCCTGAGACGCGATACTTCGCCGGAACCTTTTGGGCACAAAGGTGGGTCGCGGCCGCAAGCACCAGCGTAAGTAAGAACAAGAGACGTCGTGGCATGGACACTACCTTTTCACCGAAGTCAGAGCAAGATTGACCGTGACCGTCTCATGCGGCCGCAGGCTGACGTGTTCGGCATCCGGAAGGTACGGATTAAAAACCTCAGGATTGGCGTATTCCAGGCGATCGCCCTCGTCCAAGGCCAAAATCGCATAATCTCCCGGCGGAACTCCCGGGAACGCGAAGTTGCCTTGCATCTGTCTTGCCTCGCGGATGAGGTCTATCGGTCCGTGTGGTTGCACCAGCAAGACGATTACTCGCCCAGGATCCCCCGCCGGAGTGACCGTTCCGCTCACCATCCCAGCACCGTCGCGAAGGGTAACTTCGATCGGCTCGGGTTGTTCGCCCTCGACCACAGTAAGATCGTCTACGAGCAGATCGACGCCGCCGCTCTGCGCTGACTTCACCCACCAATCCCCCATCGCACCGACTTGCAGCCTGTAAGTCCCCGGCACGACATTCGGAATTCCGCCCTCCTGCCCTCTCCAGAAATTGGGCATCTGCTGAGACCTCGAGAGCGGCACTAACTGCAGGAACAATCCTGGAAGGGCTGTCTGCACCGGAACTCTCCGCTCCGAGCCTGCGGCGCCTTGTTCCGTCGCGATATCGACGGGAATCGTTACCGCCGCATGCATCGGAACCTTTAGGTCAGCTTCGTCAGAGCGGATCAATACTGCCGCTCCCGGCGTGGTCAATTCCGTTCCATCGGTTGTTCTTCCAATGACGCTAAATGCTCCGGCAGGAAGCTTCAGTTGGAACTTTCCATCCTGCAAGTCCGCGTTCTGGGTGAAGTCGGCATCGTCCCCTGCCTTCCTCGCAAACATTAGCCCCGCGACCACATTCGACGCCCCCGCCAGGCTGCCGGAAACTTGATACAGTGGCTCGGCCGACAACCTGAAATTTGCCTCCGCCTCCTGGCCCGGGGCGATTTCGATTGGTGTGGCAGAGCTCAGATCGGAAACGCCGGGATAGAAGACCTTCGCAAACGTCTGCTCTCGCGCGTTTGGAACTCCCTTCTGGCTCAGGGTCGTCCCTGCGCTCTGGTCGACCCCGACGTAGTAGGTCCCAGCCTGCAGCCCGGCGACGCGAAATTCTCCGTCCTCATTCGTCCGAGCCTGGTTCGGCTGATCGACCCAGACTAGCCGCCCTCCTAGGTTCTGCTTCGCAAGGATGCGAATCTGAAATCCTTCGAGCGCCTGCTCATCCTTCGTGGTCACGCGCCCGCTGATGGCACCCCACGGTGTGAGCTTCAGAGCTACAGCCGGAGCATCCTTGCCAACTCGCGCAGCAGTTGTCCGTGAAGCCTCACCATCGTAGAAACCTGGCTTGATCGCGGTCAGGAAAACATTGCCTTCCGCCAACCCCTCCAGCACGAAGCGACCGCCGGCGTCGGTGAGCGCCACGCCTGCGCTTTGGCCGGAGATCTGCACCGCCGCGTGCCGGACCGGCTCCCCAGTAAGGGAATTGATCACGCTGCCTGACAGACTGTAGGAATTCCCATCGGTTTTGGAATGCGCACTCTCGTCCGGTGTTGTGGCCAGCTGTGCGCCGGTCTCTTGCGCAGATCCCGACACGGCAACCAAACAGGAGGCCAGCGCCCAGATGCCGAAACGGAGAAACAAGTCGCCCGCCCTCATCTTTGGTCTCATCTCGCTTTGGTCTGATCCCGCCCGCAGCGACAATCGCTCACCTGTTAATGTTGACAGACTCCACCGAAGCCGCCCAAGTTCCCAAGGTCATGCACCTAGAGCAGCCACCCTGGCGGCGCTGGCGTCTATCCCTCACACCCATGTCAAACCAGATGCCGATTCGTTCGTAACAGTTACCTGGCGTTCCGCGATCTCTGGCGTCTCTGCGCGCTCTGCGGTAAGAGATTCGCTACTCAAGAACGCGCATTAACTCGCCTAGCATGCACAGAGACCCGCAGAAGTCGCCGCTCGATCCCCGAGTGCTGCCGGACTGCTCATGCTATGTTGCTGCATGCCCACGGAGTCCTCCGCACCTCCACAGTTCCACGAAGAAGGACTCCGCCACCAACTCTCCGCCGCACAGATGGCCATGGTCGCCGTCGGCGGCTCCATCGGCACGGGGCTCCTTCTCGGCTCCGGCGCAGCAATGGAGATCGCTGGCCCCGCGGCGATCCTCAGCTTTCTCGCAGCCGCTTTTATCAACTGGACGGTCGCCATGGCCCTGGGCGAACTTGCCTGCGCCCATCCTGCCGCCGGGTCGTTCGGCGTCTATGGCGATCTCTACCTGAACTCGTTCGCCGGATTTATTGCCCGCGCCGGATACTGGGTCGGTCTGGCCCTGGCCATTGGCACGGAAATGATCGCCGCCGCAACTTACATGTCCGTCTGGTTCCCAGGCGTGCCCGCTTATGGATGGATCGTCGTTTTCGGCGCGCTCCTGCTGGCGATCAATCTGAGAAGTGTCGGCTCCTACGGGCGAGTGGAGTTCTGGCTCTCGATGATCAAACTCGCCACGATCATCGCCTTCATCCTGATCGGCGCTGCATTGCTCACGACCGGACGTGCCGTACCGCAATACAACGCTAAAGGCGGATTCTTCCCGGCCGGTCTTTGGGCGCCTGTAGTCGCCCTGACTTACGCGATCTACAGCTTTGGTGGCGTCGAGATGGTTGCGGTCACCACCGGCGAGTCACGCTCGACGAAAGATATACCGTGCGCCGTCTGGATGACCTTTCTCACTCTCACTTTCGTCTATGTGGGCGCCATCGTTATTCTTCTGGGCGTCATGCCCTGGAATCACGCGGGCGTGAGCGAGAGTCCCTTCGTGACAACGTTCCGCACGGTAAGAATTCCGCACGCCTCGGGACTGATGAACTTCGTTGTGCTCACCGCGGCGCTCTCGGGAGCAAATGCAACTCTTTACGTCGCCTCGCGCATGGTCTTTTCTCTAGCCCGCACCGGATGGGCCCCTGCCAGCCTCGGGCATCTCAATCACGAGGGATCTCCGCAGAACGCCGTTCTCCATTCTTCTTTTGGAATTCTGTTCGCGTTGGCCCTAGTACTCTTTGCCCCACAGAACGCATTCCGCTACATGCTGGGCGCCGCTTTCACCGGCATGATCCTCTCCTGGCTCGTCTCTCTCGCCGCCCACATCAGCTTTCGTCGGAGAACCTCGCTGGCGGCACTAGCGGCACTCCCGCTGCGTTCGCCACTTGGGATTTGGGGATCGACTATTGGGTTCGTCGCCGTAGGCGTTGCGCTGCTGCAGACCTGGCTTCATCCGCTGGTCAATCTCTGGAGCGGCCTTACCTTATTCGGCCTCCTCACGCTGACATTTCTCGTACTGCGAAGGCAAGGCCACAAGAAAAACCACTGACGCGCTTTCACATCGTTCCAGAAGAAGAAGGGCTGTTCATAGCGTTTCTTCTTCGCGATGGAAGCATCCAACTGCTGCGGTTAACGTTCTTTCTGCGATGGAGTTGCGAAAAACAGACTCCCGGCGCCAGAACACGATTCGCGAGATTGCGCTAAACTTCCAGCCGAGGCTGCAATGAAAGCAACCTTCAGCGCCCTGGTGATCTCCGCAAGACTGCTCTTCGCACCCGTCCTGCAAGGCCAGGAATCCGCCGGCAATCAACAATCCGCGCCGTCGCGCGCCGAACTTTGCGCCCAGGCCGACTCGCTCAATCGCGCAGCCCAGCGAGGCTGCGTCGAAAAGGTTCGTGAACTCCTGGCTGTAAATGGCATCGACAGCAAGGACGGCCGCGAATCCGAAGCGTTGCGTACTGCGATCCGATCCGGCAATAAAGACATCGTTCAACTCCTCATCAACGCCGGAGCTCCGGTGAACCCGTCAACGACCACGCTCTGGAGTCCGCTGGCCGATGCTGCTTTCGGTAAACACTTCGACATCATGAAACTGCTCTTACAATCGGGGGCAAAAGTCGATGCAGCCGACCATCGCGGCGTCACCCTACTTGTGAGCACCGGATTCTTTGATCCCGACGTCACAACAATTCTTCTTGAGGCCGGAGCCGACACGAACGCCGTAGACCGCGAAGGCCAAACGGCTCTGATGCTGGCCTCTGCGCACGGCTTTAAACAAACCGCCAAGATCTTGATCGAGCATCATGCCGACATCAACCTGAAGGACGTCAAAGGCCGTACCGCCCTCATGCATGCCGCCGCAGGGCGACACTCCGATGCGATCCCTCTGCTCCTTGAAAACGGCGCTGACCCGAACGCCCGCGACTACGAAGGCAAATCCGCGCTCGACTTAGCCGACAAGTCTAGCAATCTGGGCGCGATCGCCATGTTGTCATTGGCCGTAAAGCGCTCTCATTGAGCGAAAAAAACGGCAGGAGAGTTTCCGCCGCCATGAGCGCATCTCGCGAGATGCGATCAGCTCTCTTCAGTGGCGCTTACTGGACCGGTGCGGAACGACTTACGCGTCGGAGCGCTTCGACGCCGAACAACCAGAACACAGCCACGGCGCCGGAGAAGAGCGCAAAGCGGTGTTGGCTCCACCATAAGCGATCGGCGCGATAACTCATGTGCTTATTTCCGATCCGGTAGGTCTCCGCCACCCAGCCCCACTGTTCTCCGCATAACACGCAACCCGCCGCGATCACCACGGACAGGAACACAGTCATGACCACTCCAGGAGCCCAGCCATCGGCGATCGGCGGATACCGACGCCAGATCATTGGAGCCAGCGCCGCGGCGGCAATGCAGTACAGCAGCTCAAACGGAAGGTAGATCGCGGCATCGATGTATGCGCGGTTGTGTCCGAGTGAACTGGAGACTTGTTGGAGCGGAACGCCGTGATCCTTTGCGATCTCTGCAAACAGCTTTGCCATGCACTCGTCTCGCTTAGTTCCGTACTCTTCGCTAGGATTTGGGCTGTGCCGACCATAGTGAGTGTCTGCGTAGCGGATTGCCAGGTCTTCGGCAAATTCCGCGTCAGCACTAATGTGACGCGCGTCGACTGAGTGTTTGGGGGCTTCCCCGGGCCATTTGGAGTCGGAGTTACGGCCGTCGCGTCGGACACAGGCGCATCCGGCGAGGAGCACTAAGACCAGGGTGGACACAGCGAATTGCATTCGCGTTCGAGCGCAAAGCGTCAAGAAATGCGATGGTTCCTGGAGTGACATGGCGTCCCATGATACGTCGTTAACCGCCATATTAAGCGCATCCGAGATTTTCGTCAATGCAACTTCAGGAATCCGGCGTGCGCAAAAAGAGGCGCCGGAAAGATTCCGGCGCCTATGAGATACGACTCGCGAGATGCGGTCTAGCGAGAAGGAAAAAGATTTTTGTTTAGCTCAAAGCTCGCAGCACAAAGCTCGCAGCTACTTGCTCTCCGCCACCCCGGGCGACGGGGCCCCAAAATCCCGGCGGCTGTTCGCGGCTACGCGTGCCCCGCGCGCCGATGGCTGATTCGCTGCGGCAGCTCCGTACCGCTCGAGCAACACCGGAGCCATGGCATTCTCGGCTTCTTTCACGAAAATCATCCTGTTTTCCGAAGCCATGTCGATGCGCACGAAATCTCCCAACTTTACCTGTCCGGTGGCGACGAGGTTCGCCAAAGGAAACACCAGGTTCCGTTCAATGGCCCGCTTCAAATGCCGCGCGCCATACCGCGGATCGGTTCCTTCCTTCAGCAGATACTCTTTGACCGCCTGGGTGCAGTTGAACACGAACTGATTTGTGCCCGCGGCCATCAGCACGCGCTGCTGCACCATGCCCAGTTCGATATCCAGAATCTGTGCCAAGTGCTCATCACGCAGGGTCTTGAAGACCACGGTCTTGTCGATGCGGTTCATGAACTCCGGCGTGAACTTCCGCCGCGCCGCTTCGACCGCCGTCCTCTGAATCTTGTCGTCGAACGATTCGTCGACCTCGACCACTTTCGGGGCGAATCCAAAACCGCCGTCCACGAGATTCATCATCTCGCCCGCGCCCAAGTTCGAGGTCATAATGATGATGCACTGCGACAGATCCACGCGACGGTTGTCGCCCAGCGTCAGCGTCGCCTTGTCCAGAATCCCGAGCAGCAGTTGCCAGAGCGAGTCCGACGCCTTCTCGATCTCGTCAAACAGGAGAATCGAGAGCTTCAGCTTTTCGGTGAACCACTGGTTCAACGCTTCCTGCGTCAGCAGCGGATGCGTCTCGCGATGTCCCAAATATCCCGGAGGCGATCCAATCAATTTTGCAATCTCGTGGGAGTGCTGGAACTCTGCGCAATCGATCTTGATGCAAGCCCGCGCATCCCCGAACAGCGCTTCGGCCATGGCTTCGACCACGCGCGTCTTGCCCGACCCGGTTGGCCCCAAGAACAGCAGATTCCCCACCGGACGCCCCGGCGCATTCAACCCGGCCAAGAACATCTGATAGATCTCTACCACCTTCTCGATCGCCGCGTCCTGACCCACAATCCGGCGGCGAAGGGCGGTTTCAAACTCTCCGGCATCGTTGCTGCGACGGTTCGGATCGAGCACTGTTGCGAGGTTCGTTCTCATAAGATCGTTGTCCGCTGTTCCCGGACCTTCCCTTTCGGCCGTTTAGGCTCTTCTCTTTCTGTTAGATGTCTTTCCGGACTTTTGGGCCTAGCTCAAGGGCCCGTATCCTGGGAATTCCACGTCTTTCCAAGAAGGGTGGTGCGTCCGGCTACCCCGAAATAAGCAAACGCTTAGCCACCCCCAAGCCAAAACTAGCCCTCGGAGCAAGTATATGATTAATAATGACTTAGCGAGCCATCCCGGCAATTCCGCGAACCATGCCCGAACCGGCATGAGGACATAAGAGAAATACTTTGCACCATCAGGGAAGGAAGATGTACCGCAACAGCACTTTGTAGGGACGGACGCCTTCCTCCGTCCCGCGAGGCGAAACCGAGCGCCCGGGCCACAGACCCACCCCGGTTGCGGCATCTCGAGACTCAGGGTTCGAGACTGGGAGACGCCATTCTCGTACCCGGAACTCGGTACGCCCTCAGTCGACCGTCCTACGCCACCGGTAACTAGCGATCCCAAACTCTTGCCTCTAACATCAAATTTGGTAGGGGGAGGATCGCTTGCGTCTTTCGTCTGTCCGCATTGTCACGGGAATTTCCTGTCTTCTCTTCGGGGCTGCTGCGTGGCGCCTCGGACCGCATACCGCCAACGACTTTGTCGCCGAAGCCCAAACACCGCAGCTGGCTAAGAACGCCGTGGCCAAACAGAGTACGGGCAAACTGCAGACAGCCAGCGTAACGACCGCCAAGACTTCGATCCCCGATCCCAAACCTGTTGCTGCGCCCGGCACCGAGATCTATACGGCGAAACGTGGAGAAGCCATCCCCACTATCGCCCGGCGGTACCTCAGCAAGACTTCTTACCTGACGTCTTCCGAGTTGTCCGACGCGATCCGGGCGGTGAATCACAAGGCAGATTCGTCCAACATTCTCAAGGCGAACGAGAACATCATCATCCCTGGCATCCTCGCCGGGCCGATTACAGAGAAAACAGTTCCGGTGGCCAAGGACTTCGAAGTTCGAGCCATTTATCTCACCGGATTCATGGCTGGCAGCGAGCACGGCATTCGGGTCATTAAGCATTGGCGTGAAGTCGGCGGCAACGCGGTGGTCTTCGATATCAAAGATTCCGACGGCAGCGTCACCATTGCCTTCGACCACCCACTGCTCGGCCCGCACAACGTCTACGTTCACGATGTTCCCAAGCTCGTACATTTCCTGCACCAGCGGAACATGCACGCTATCGCCCGCATCGCTATCTTCCGCGACGAGCGTCTGGTCGTCTCGCATCCTGAGCTCGCCGCTCAGTCGCGCAAGAACAAAACCGCATGGCGCGAAAACGGCAAGCTGGTTTGGACCGATCCTTCCAATCCCCAGGTTCAGGACTACAACATCGCGCTCGCCAAACACGTTGCCCAGCTAGGCGTCGACGAAATCCAGTTCGATTACGTCCGCTTCCCCGCCGAAGGCGACCAGAAAGACGCCCAGTTTGCATTTCAAAAAGATCAACCAGAACCCGTGCAGGCCGACGCCCCGCAAGACTCATGTGGAGATGGCCGCCTCGGCCGGGCCGCCAAAGCGAAGCAAGGCGGAATGACCACAACTGCCGACGCCAAGCCAGCCGCATCCACCCCGACTGTTGACGCGTCCAGCACCCCAGCCGCGAGCGGGCAAAAGAATGCCGCCCACGGCGCCGGCCGTCGGGTAGTCGCAAAGAATGCACCGAAGTCTCGCAGCGGCAGCACAAACGGATCCTGCCACGCTCCTCGCGGTCCCCAGCGCTCCGACGTGATCGCTGGATTCCTGAAGAAGGCCTATTCCGAACTCCACCCCACCGGCGTCCTGCTCTCACTCGACGTCTTCGGTGTCATGGCATGGCAACGCCAGATCGACCTCTCCCACACCGGACAGGACATTGTTCAAATGGCTCGCTACTGCGACGTCCTCAGCCCGATGATCTACCCTTCGCACTTCTTCGGCATGGACAAAATCGCGCACCCCGGCGACGAGCCCGCCCACTTCATCGGCGAGTCCATGGACCGCTTCGAGCTCATCACCAAGGGCAGCGGTGTCGTCATCCGGCCGTGGCTGCAGGCCTTCCACTGGCGGACGAAAACCTATTCGCCGGAATACATAAAAATTCAGGTGGAAACCGCCAAGGAGAAAGGCGGCATCGGGTTCTTGTTCTGGAACGCCGCCAACGATTACTCGAAGCCCTTTACGGCGATGCCGGAAATGAAGTCGGCCAACTATAAAGAGGGATCGAAGGATCCGCGTTACTTCCGCGGCGACGAACTCCCAACCGCTACGGTACAGGCGGCCCTGAATCCTGCCGCTCCGTCCGGCACTCACTGAGAAGCTGCATCACAACGGACCGAAAAAGCAACCTGTGTGTTCCCTCGGGGCTAAAGCCCGCTTCCTTTGCGGAGTTAAACGGCACGGCTGAAGCCGTGCCCTACCCTTCGCAAAACCTCTTTGGGAGATGGCTGACGATCCTCCGTGTGCTCAGGGCCCGAGGGCCAAATGGACGGTCAGATATAATGGTCTGTAACGTGGGTTGGGTTCGCGCCTCAGAACTTCCCTGCCGGAGGAATGGCTCGCCTCGTTACTACTTTCATCTGTAAGGAGTCTCGATGGGCATCCAGAAGACCGACAAGATCTGGCACAACGGCAAACTCATCAATTGGGATGACGCCACGCTGCACGTGATGTCGCACGTCGTCCACTACGGATCTTCAGTTTTCGAAGGTATCCGTTGCTACGAATTGCCCACCGGACCTGCGATTTTCCGCGCCGTCGAGCACATGCAGCGCCTGGTCGATTCGGCCAAGGTTTACCGGATGGAGATTCCCTTCACGCGCGACGAACTGGTGCGCGCGATGGTCGAGACTGTGGGCCACAACGGCGCGTGGCCGTGCTACATCCGGCCGGTGGTGTTCCGCGGATACGGCGACGCCGGCGTCAACCCGCTGAACTGCCCGGTTGAGGTCTACATTGTCAACTATCCCTGGGGAAAATATCTGAGCGGCGACGGCGATGGGGTGGACGTCTGCGTTTCTTCGTGGACGCGCTTGGCTCCGAACACCCTGCCTGCAATGGCCAAGGCGGGCGCGAATTACATGAACTCGCAACTCATCAAAATGGAAGCGATCGCCAACGGGTACGTCGAGGGCATCGCGCTCGACAAGAATGGATTTGTCAGCGAAGGCTCGGGTGAAAATCTCTTCCTCGTGCACCGCGACAAACTGATCACGGCGCCGCTGGGCAATTCTGTTCTGCCGGGCATCACCCGCGATTCGGTGCTGCAGATCGCCCGCGACCTGAATATTCAGATCAGTGAGCAGATGATCCCGCGCGAGATGCTCTACATCGCCGACGAAGTGTTCTTTACCGGAACGGCTGCCGAGGTGACTCCGATCCGCTCGGTCGACAAGATCAAAGTCGGCCACGGCGGAATGGGTCCAGTCACAAAGGCGCTGCAAAAGGAGTTCTACGCCATCGTGCGCGGGGAGAAGAGCGACCGCCACGGCTGGCTGACGCCGGTTCCCGTGCGCAGCAAGCAACCCGTCGGAGTATAATTCCCACGTCAACTCGAGCCTGGGGCGCGGCGTTTCGAAACGACCGGCGCCCCTTTGGTTTCTCTGCCCTGAAGAAACAAAACATTCGTTACGAAGGAGAAATAACTATGTCTCAAGGCCTGACTCCGGATTTTGTCCTTGGCTATCGGGCGATAATGCTCGATGGCATCGCGCGCGAAGCAGAATGCACCAAGCGCGTCATCGCAGCCGTACCTGACGGGAAGTCCGAGTATCGTCCTGATCCGCACGCCCGCACCGCAAAAGAACTGGCGTGGCACATTGCCAATACGGACATTCAATTCCTCGACGGCATCGCTGACCTCAATTTCAGCATGCAATCACCCGATACTAAGCCCCAGACGTCGGCAGAAGTAGTCGTCTGGTATGACGAGAACATCAAGCGCGGCCTGGCGCGTGTCGCCGCGATGTCGCCCGAGCAGTTGATGACGCCGGTTGGGTTCTTCGGCGTGTTCAATCTGCCCGCGGCGTTCTATCTGGGATTCCTGAACAATCACAGCATCCATCACCGCGGAGAACTGGCTACCTACCTGCGTCCGATGGGATCGAAGGTGCCTTCCATCTACGGAGGCAGCTATGACGAGCCGTTCGTGCCACCCGCTGCGGAGGAAACGGCCGCCTAAGTTTGAGGTCGTTGCATTCCCGGGCCGCCTGCTCAGCGGGCGGCTCTCTTATTTGCGGGAGTCGAGGCTCCAGGGGCCGGAGCCGAATTGGGTGATCAGCAGAGCACCGCCGAGCATGGCGAGGTTCTTCATGAAATTGACCATCTGCACCTGCTGCATCATCGGGTCGGTAATGCCCCAGAATTTATGCAGCGGTGTAACGCCGATCAGGAAGATCACGATCAGCCAGGCGCCGAGTCTGGCGCGGAATCCGAGCAGGATCGAAAGCGC
>Ga0209698_10001341_pt1 | contig 28378 bp, 25 predicted proteins | sample LitLauG_LLR_2012_FD_187203 | JGI IMG/M metagenome (GOLD analysis project Ga0209698, IMG submission 187203) | Freshwater sediment microbial communities from Pennsylvania, USA - Little Laurel Run_MetaG_LLR_2012 (SPAdes) (version 2) | ecosystem: Environmental > Aquatic > Freshwater > Creek >... | reverse complement strand
TTTCGGCATGCCTCGCGACGGAGCAACCCGCAGGCCAGCGTAACTTCAATCGCATCAGTGAAGGCGTCTCGCGAAAGTGTCCGCTGTTGGGATAGCGCGAGCGGTTTCGCGCTTTTGGAAGGCTTGAGTGCCTACTGCGCCATCCGCCACGGCGAGATGTTCGGCCAACTCTTGAGAGCCTTGGCGGCAAAGCCTGCCGGTTCGTTCGCGTGACATGCCGCACATGCATTGGGTACCTTCAGTGCCTCCGTGGTCGCGGGGGTGATGAACTTAAACGTGTGGGCCCGGACATTGATGTCGGCGATCGTCTGCTCTATTTTCGGCATGTGACAGTTGACACATTCGCTGCCAGGGCTGCCCGCTTTATGGTGGGTGTGCGCCTCGATTGTAGTGGCGTGCGGCCCGTTGGGGGAGGTGGGCCCGTGACACTCAAGGCACAAAACATTTGCGGGCTTTAGGAGGTCTGCATTGTTGTCCGTGCCGTGCACGTCGTGACAGCTGAAACAGCTTACGCCATGAGTGTACATTTCGCTGGTCACGAAATCGTTGCCCTGCATCCGATTCTTATGCGCCGTGCCATCCGCAAAATGAGTGAATGATTGCGTCCCGAGTTTGTGCTCTTCCAGCTTCCAAAAGTCCTGAAGATTCTTCCCGGCTTCAAATCCGACCGGCCAATCGTAGTATTTGCCTTCGATGGGGTTTTTCAACGGTTGGCCTTGGGAATGGCATTGGGTGCAGACGTCATTTGCACGAACAAAATCGAGGCGCGCCGGGTTGACGATGTTTTCACGCGACGGCTTAGCCGTATGGGCTGCTCCGGGGCCGTGGCACTTTTCGCAGCCGACGTTCCATTCGGTCACCTCTTTGGTCTGAATGTTATAGTTCACGGAGTGACAGCCATCACACAGCGGGCCGGTGGGCCGCTGCATGTTGTCATTGGGGTAAAACGCCGTCCACCAATCCGTGCCGGGAGCGGCCTGGTAAGCCCGCCAAACTTGGTGAGAGACATCCCATTGCGCACCGAGCGGGTAGTAATCGTCGCCCTTCCGCGTGAAGTAGCGCTGCTTCCATTTGCTTCCGTATACGAAGGCGATATCGTCCTTCGTGAACTTCACCAGCGGATCGGGTTTAGAAAGGTCGGGCAGGATGGCGTCCGGATACGTTTTAGGATCGCGAACAACATTCGCCATCAGGGTCTTGCTCCACCGGTTGTAAATGGCTGGATGACAGGTTTTACAGGCCGCCGACCCCGCGTAGCTTGGCGAAGTCTGAGCGAAGGCACCCAACGGGGCGAGGAGCAGCAGCGCAAAAAACGACCTCATGCTGCTTCCATGATATCGGGTTCGCCCGAACGTCGGAAATGTTCTGGCGCACTACAATAACAGGATGAGGAAATTCTGGTGGGTTTTGGCCGCCGTGGCCTGCGCGCAGCCGGCTGATATATCGGGCGAACGCATTCGTGCGCACGTGAAATTTCTATCTAGCGATTTGTTCGAAGGCCGCGGCGTCGGGGCGCGCGGGGGCGATCTGGCTACTGAATATATCGCCGCGCAGTTCGCGCTTGCCGGAGCCAAGCCCGCGGGCGGCGCCGGCACCTATTTCCAGAACCTGACGCTGGTGGGCGTGGATCCCCAGCCATCCACCACGCTGAAGATCGGCGACGCGTCATTGAAGTGGCTCGATGATTTCGTCGGCGTGACGTTGGAACAAAAAACCGATTCCGCGTTCGATGCCGAGGCGGTGTTTGTCGGACACGGCATCGTGGCTCCTGAGTATAAATGGGACGATTACGCTGGCGTCGACGTGCGCGGGAAAGTGGTGGTGTTGTTCACCAATGAGCCTCCATCCGACGATCCCAAGTTCTTCACAGGCCCGGCGCTGACCTATTACGGGCGATGGACCTATAAGTATGAAGAAGCGGCGCGGCACGGCGCGGCGTCGGCGATCATCATTCATACGACGCCCACCGCGAGCTACGGCTGGGAAGTGGTGCGGTCCAGTTGGGGCAGGGAAGACCAGCAGGTGAAGCTCGCGCCGGGCGAGAAGCAACTGGCCTTCGCCGGATGGGTGACCACCGCCGCGGGCGAAAAGTTGGCGGCATCGCTGGGACATTCAGTGGACGAACTACTGAAAATGGCCGACGCGCGAGGCTTCCGCGCCATACCTCTGCCCTTGCGCATCAGCGGACGCGCTCCGGCAAAGGTCCGCGAGATCAGGACGCGCAACGTTGTCGCGAAGATCGAAGGCAGCGACGCGAAGGGCAAGGACGAAGCGGTGGTCTTCAGCGCGCATTGGGATCATCTGGGCATCGGCGATCCGGTGAATGGCGATTCCATTTATAACGGCGCAGCGGACAACGCGACGGGCTGCGCGATGATCATGGAAGTCGCGCGGGCGTGGGCGAATCTGCCGGAGAAGCCCAGGCGGTCAGCTATTTTTCTGGCGGTGACGGCGGAGGAAGCGGGCCTTCGCGGCAGCGAATATTACGGCCAGCATCCAGTGGTGGCGGCGGGCAAAACGGCGGCCGATATTAACCTGGATATGTTCCAACCCTACGGCCGCGCGCGCGACGTGAACGTCACCGGAGCGGAGCGCACCACGCTTTATCCCATCGTCGAAGACGCCGCGCGGCGCTTCGGCCTGACCATCACGCCGGACCCTCGGCCAGCGGCGGGCGTCTATTATCGCAGCGATCATTTCTCGATGGCGCGCGTCGGTATCCCTTCGTTTTCCATCGACCAGGGTGTGGATTTGATGGGTAAGCCCGCAGGCACGGGCAAGAAGTTGTTCGACGAGTTTGAAGACAAGCACTATCATCAACCGTCCGACGAATATCGCGACGATTGGGATTTTTCAGGCATGGAGCACTACGCGCGCTTCGCCATGGCTATCGGCGTGAACGTCGCGAACTGGCCTAAGATGCCCACCTGGCATGAAGGCGACGAGTTTTTGCCGGCGCGCATCGCGAGCGGCGTGAAATGACTCGGCGGGAATGGCTATTCGCAGCGGCGACGCCGTTGTTCGCGCGCGCGGATCGCCTCACGATGGCGGGGATCCCGTTCAAGATCGTGCGAGGCAAGAAGTCGCCGCACCGGTATCTGCATATTCATGGCGATGAGTCCACGGCTCGGCAGGTCTTCATGGAAACCATCGCCGCGCGCGGAGGCATCGGGCTGGATATCGTGAGCGAAACGCGCGCTGTGCCAATTTTAGGCGGCACCATCGATCCAAATCGAATGTTTTCGCGCGAGGGTGCGGTACGCAGTTTGAAGCGTCTGAACAAAGATTGGAATGACACGCAGATTGCCGCGGCGGCGGACCTGCTCGACCGGGAGCGTCATAAATTTCTAAAAGCCATCAAGCCTCCGAAAGGCGGACGCATTGTAGCGCTGCATAACAATGCCAACGGATATTCCGTGGAAGCGGAAATCGAAGCCAGCGATAAGACTTCGCTCAAGGACGCCAAGAATCCGCACGAATTTTTCCTGGCCACGGACCCCAGGGATTACGAAAAGCTCGCGGCGTCGCCATTTAATGTTGTGCTCCAACACAAGCCCGCGGCGGAAGATGACGGGTCACTATCCAGGCTCGCGGCGAAGCTGGGTATCAGGTACATCAATCTAGAGTGCGCCATAGGGAAGCTGGATCGGCAAAGAGAACTGCTCGGCTGGCTGGAGAAAGAGTTAGCGTAGTGGGGCGGGCTATTCAGCCGGCAGCCGCGTTTCGAAGCGGCTCTGTCGGGTTCGCAAATCGAGCCGACTGAAAGTCTGCTGCCGGCTAAATAGCCCGCCCCACGTGAAACGGTAAGATGTGTTTGTGAGGACGGCTGGCTTCTTCGTCGGGGCGTTGATCTGCGCGGCGCAGACCATTGTGCCTTTGAGCGAACCAGCGGAGGGGCTCTCGTCTCCTGCGCTTTCGCCCGATGGGAAAATGCTGGCGTACGATCGTGACGCCTCCATTTTTGTGCGGCCTCTCAACGGTAGGAAAGCCACGCGATTTGCTGAGATGGATGAGCGCAACGGCTTGCCTGATACGCCGCGGTGGTCTCCTGACGGCAAGCAGATCGCGTTCCTACGTTTCTATTGTCATAACTGCAATCACAAGCTGTTTGTGAAGCCTTACCCTGGCGGTCCGGAAAAGTTGCTAGGAGAAATCTGCGGCGGGACGCCTTCCTGGACCCCTGACGGGCGTTTCCTGGTTGCCGCCGAGTTAGCGGGAAAATATGCGGGCTGGGATCCTTGCCGCCTGGTGCTGATTCCGCTCGATGGAAGCCCACGCGTAAGGCTTTCCACGGAAGGCGATGAACTGGCGCTCACCACAGATGGGAAGCGTCTCGCGTTCGCGGCGCGAAACGTCGTGAAGACGGTCAATCTGGACCCTGGGTATCACTTCGCCGATCCGCCTGTGGTGTTGGCGAAGGAGCCGCATGCGGTTGCCTCAGTGCTCTGGTCCGTGGACGGGCACGCGCTGGTGTATCAGACTTGGGGTTACGCGAAAACCGTAAAGGATGGGATCTCGCATCTGATCAATCCGGGCGCTTCGATCGGGATCACTCAGATCCTGCCCGATGGCAGTGTTCTGGGAGTTGAACAGCTGGAGCGTTCCACGTTGTGGCGCTTCGATTTGAATGCTACTCCGCTAGTGCCCGAGAAAGTCCGCACGATTCCCTGGACCGACGAGGATTTGACTGTGTCCCCTGACGGGCAGCATCTGGTGTTCTCCACGATTCGCAACGGCGCGCCGCAGATTTGGGTGTCGCGGCCGGACGGAAACGAAGCGCGTGTGTTGGTGCCGTCCATTCCGCCGTTCGGCGAGTACGGAGATCGGACGACAGTGGACCGCTTGAGCTGGTCGCCCGATGGAAAGCGGATTGCCCTGATGACGCAGCCGGGGGTCGGACATGGCGACAATGATGCGCGCTTGTTCGTCATTCCATCCTCCGGCGGGCGGCTGAGGAAAGTGTCTGATTGTTCGATGAGCGGGCTCGATCCCGTTTGGTTCGACAACGAGACGTTGTTCATCGGGCGGACTGACAAGGATTACAAGACCAGTTATTCGCTGCTGGAGATGGCAACGGGCAAGCTGACTCCGATTGCTGAGGATAGGATTCCAAGGCCGCCGCTTATCCCTCTGCCGAACGGTGCGAGAAATCCACATGTGGTGCAGAACGGCCGTTACCTTTACTACGAGTCACCGGTAGAGTGGAAGTCGCGACTAGTTAAAATAGAGGGACTCTTCAGGGCGCAGTGGTCCGTTTCTTTCCCGTAACGGCGAGGGTCCGAGTATGGTTCGACTGACCTCAAACGCGCAAAAACCCTCAGAGTGGTTCCCTAGGCAGCCCCTCCCGGTCGATCCGGCCCTCCGATGGAAGAGCGCCGGACTCCTCGATTGAAGAGTACGGGCACTTTCTCGCGACTTGTGCAGGTAAAAGCGCGATGTGGTTGGCGCCGGAAATATTAGCGCGCCGCGGCCGGTGTCTTGATCCCCAGGCGCTGAATTTCGCGCGACAAGTCCTCGGCGCGGATGGGTTTTGACGCGTAGCCGTCCATACCCGCATCGAGACAGCGTTCCCGGTCCCCGGCCATGGCGTGCGCGGTCAGCGCGACGATGGCGATGTGTGAGCCCTTCAGCATTTCGCGCTTGCGGATGGCCGCGGTGGTCTCGTAGCCGTCCATTTCGGGCATTTGCACGTCCATCAGAATCAGGTCGAATTCGCGGCGGTCGAACAGGTCCAGCACTTCATGCCCGTTGTTTGCGACGGTCACCAGGTGGCCCTGACTTTCGAGCAGGCGGGCGGCGAGTTTCTGGTTCACCAGGTTATCCTCGGCCAACAAAATGCGCAGCCCCTCGCCCGGTTGCAGCGCCGGCTCTTCCCGGGCGGGCGCGCCAGCGTGGACGGCCACGGGCGCAGTAAAGACAAAGTGGAACGTACTGCCCGCTCCCGGTTGGCTCTCCGCCCACAAGGTTCCACCCAGCAGCGCTGCGAGCTTGGAGGAAATGCTGAGCCCCAGGCCCGTACCTCCGAACTTGCGCGTGGTGGAGGCGTCGGCCTGTTCGAAGGCTTCAAAAATCGTCCTCTGCTTGGATTCCGGGATGCCGATGCCGGTGTCGCGCACGGTAAAATGCAGCCGCGCGGTGCTGTCCGCCGAATCCTCCAGATCCAGGGTGACCGTAACCTCGCCCTCGGCGGTGAATTTCACAGCGTTGCCCACCAGATTGATGAGAATCTGGGCGAGTCGCGTCTCGTCGGTCACGATCCATTCCGGCACGCGGGCATCGATCCGCGCGTCGAGGCCGAGGCCCTTGAGCGCGGCGGCGAACTGCTGCTGTTTCACGGCGCGTTCCACCACGGCGCGCAGATGGACGGGCGCGAGCTGGAGCGCCATTTTCCCCGCTTCAATCTTAGAAAAGTCCAGGATGTCGTTAATGATGGTCAGCAGGCCTTCAGTGGAGGATTTCGCGGTCAACGCCAGATCCTTCTGGTCGGCGTTGAGGCTGGTCTTGAGCAGCAGTTCCGCCGCGCCGAGAATGCCGTTCATGGGAGTGCGGATTTCGTGGCTCATATTAGCGAGGAACTCGCTTTTAGCGCGGTTGGCGCGTTCGGCCTCGATGCGCGCTTCCTCCAACTGGCGGGTGCGGGCGCGGACGCGGAGGCGCAGCGCGAGAATCCAGACCAGCGCGCCCAGGACCAGCAGGATGCTGCCTCCGGCGACCCGTCCCCACGGCACGCGCGCCACCCAGGGCCGCGATGTGACGACGCGGATGTCATCCGCCGAGCGCATTTCCACGGCGAAGTCGAAGCTACGGTCCTCCGGCGTGGCATGCACTCGGGCGATACCGGTGAACTCGACGCTGTCACCCACATCCGGCAGTCCTCCGGGCGGAGGGCCGCTCAGATCGAGCACCGTGGTGATGGCGTTGCCCTCCGTCCGAAGACCGAACAATACCTTGCGGGGGGTGATTTCGCGAGAGAGCACCTCGCCTTCCACCGCGACCAGGGCTTCGCCGCTGGCGGGCTGGAGCGAATCCGTGAGGTGCTGAATCTCGACTGGCTCCGGCGGCGCGGGGCGCAGCCGTGCGCCCACAATCTGCCGCCCGCCCAGTGCGTCCTGCTGGACCCTGCCGATGACCTCCAATCCTTCGCCGATTTGCGGCGTGAATTGCGGCTCGACCGGCTCCACGAGGATGCCCCAAATCCCGCTCTGGATGTAGAACTGCTCCGCGGAAGCGGCCCCGGTTACGGTGCCCCGCACGCGTACGATGTCCCCCGCCCGCGTGCCGGACCGGTAAGTGAACATCGTGCTCAAATGGCTGAGCGGGCGGGACCAGTCGGCGTGAGGATGCGTCAGGGTTTCGATAGCGGCGCAATTCGCGATGAACAACGCGTCGGCAGTGCGGTTCTGCGCACCGGCATAGAGGGTGCCGAGGATGCCATGGACGCGCACCCGGGCGTCCACCAGCGCGGCTGGGTCACATCCTTCCATCAGCGCCACCAGGACGGGGATGTCCACGTGCGCCAACTGCAACTGCAGCGTCAGAAAGCGACTGTCGGAACGGCTCCGCACTTGGGAGCGCAGAATCGTGCCCTCTGCGACGGCCCATAAATTCGCCGATTCAGGGATGTCCTGGCCTGGCTCGCCGGCTCTGACCGGCGGGGGCAGAGGTGCGTGGCCAATCACGGTTAGAGTCTTCGGTTGGAGGACCGGGGCGTATCCCCCTCGCGCGGTAACTCCCACTATCTCCACCAGATCGCCGGGTGAGACCCGCGCAGGCGCAACCGGCTGATCGGAATAGATACCCGATTTGCCATACTGAAGGAAGAGATAGTAGGCGGCTGGCACGTCTAGCGTCACCTGGGCCCGGAGCCGCACCGGGTAATGCGCTCCCGCCTGTTCATTGGTCAGACGGAGCACTTGGGCGATGCTGTTCAGAGGTTTGGGCGCAGGTCCGCTCGCCCCCGGCGCGACAGCGGCGGCTAGACACACGAACGGAATGATGAACTGAGAGCGCACCGGTTTCCCACGTTCCTCATCGACCTTCATGCGGAGGGCATGAACGTCGTGTTTAAGCGCAAAACTGCGTCAAAACGCGCAGGCTCAAAATCGAAGGAACAGGAAACGGGTCTTCTTTTGAGATGTCGTTTGGACTCTAGCGTGCATTATACACGGGAACCTTCAAGGAGGATCCATGTTCAAGCGCCCCTTTGTAACGGCCCTCGCGCTGCCGGCACTGTTCGCCGCGTCCGGCCTCGCCCAAACCATCAATACGGTCCCACCCAAGCAGACCAGCCCCACGTCGGGGAAGGAAATGTTCAACGAATACTGCGCCGTCTGCCACGGCCAGGACGGCAAGAGTGGAGGCCCGGCGGCGTCGGCAATGAAGCATACGCCTGCGGATTTGACGCAGCTATCAGCTCACAACAAGGGTAAGTTCCCGGACGCGCGGGTCGCCCGCTACATTGAAGGCGACGACAAGGTGGCGGCGCACGGATCGGCGTCCATGCCCATGTGGGGACAGGTGTTTAAGTCCATGAGCGGGAATGAAGATATCGTCCGGATGCGGGTGGCGAACCTGACCGAATACGTGAAATCGCTACAGGCAAAGTAGTCCTGGGGGGGCAGCGCCTTGCGCTGCCTCCACGCCCCTAACTCGGATCAAACAGGCACAACGGGTCCGACGCCAGGGGATTGCCAGTGGCGGAAAATGCCCTGGACCGCGAGCCCCCGCAGAGCGTGCGGTAATCGCAGACCCCGCAGCGGTCCTCAAACTGCGCCGGATCGTGCAACTGGCGGAATAAAGGCGCTTCGCGATACATCTCCACTAGGTTGGCTTCCTTCACATTGCCGACTGGCAAAGGCAAAAAGCCCGCGGGGCAGACGTCGCCGGTGTTCGAAACGAACATGATGCCATGGCCGTCGCGGATGCCGTAGCTGCGAGTCGCACCGGTCTTGCGGATCTGCTCCCCGGTCATGCCCTCCTCGCGCATTTTTTCCAGCGCCACACGGCGGAACGACGGAGCCTCCGTGGTGGAAACCGTAAACGCGGCGGTTCGCGACGTATCGGCGATCCACCCCATCAGGTCCTCGGCATCTTCGGGCGAGAGCGGCTGCAGCACCTTGCCGCGTCCGACGGAGATCAGGAAAAACAGGCTCCAGCGGGCCAAGCCGAAGGGCTTGAGCACCTCGTAGATGGCGGGCAAATCGTCGGCGGTTTCGGCTGCCACCAACGTATTCACCTGCACCGGCATCCCGATCTCCTGCGCCCATCGGAGCGCCTTCATCGTCAGGTCGAAGGTGCCTGGAACGCCGCGAATCGAGTCATGCCGTTCGGCCGAGGAGCCATCCAGGCTGAGGCCGAGCCCCTCCACTCCATGCTGCTGCAACTTCACCAGCACTTCGCGCGTCAACGCTGGCGTCGCGGCCGGCGTGATGGAAACCGCGATACCCAGCCGCCGCGCTTCGTCGATCAAAGGATACAGATCGGCGCGGGCCAGAGGATCGCCTCCGGTGAGAATCAATTGCGGCAATGGCTGGCCGAAGCCTGGGATTTGGCGCAGGAACGCCACGCCCTGTTCCGTAGTCAACTCGTTGGGATGGGGCGTGGAAATCGCCTCGGCGCGGCAGTGCCGGCAGGCCAGCGCGCAGGACTGGGTCATTTCCCAGTACACGTTCATCGGAGTCATCGAGAAATCGCGCGGCGCGGAGTGCCCGTGCATGTGACTTGTGGCCATTGTTGTCATCTTATACCCTAAGAACTCATGGATTCCGTTCGCATCGACAAATGGCTTTGGGCGGCGCGATTTTTCAAGACGCGCGCGCTGGCAACCCATGCCTGCGAATTAGGTAGAGTGCATGTCAAGGGCCAAAACGTGAAGCCGGCGCGGGCGCTGCGCGCCGGCGACGAGTTGACAGTGAAAAACGACTCGGGCGAGTTCCAGATCGAGGTTCTGGCGATCAGCGAGATGCGCGGACCGGCGGCGGTGGCGCAGACGCTGTATCGCGAATCGGAAGAAAGCAAGGCGGCGCGGGCGCAGGCGGCCGAGGAGCGCAAGCTGGCTCCGTCCTTTGATTTTTCGCATGAGGGCAAGCCGTCCAAGCGCGACCGGCGGGAGATCGGGCGCTTGCGCGGGCGGTAACGCTTCGGCTAGCTTTGATATCCTCTGCGCATGAGGGTGTTTTTGGCGGCGATTTTCGCAGTGCTGGCTTACGCCCAGAGCGGACCCGCGCTGGCAGTGGATGCGGCGGTCAACCGGCACGCGATCAGTCCGGATATCTACGGCGTCGACGATTATTCGGCGGGGACGCCTGCGCTGGCGGCGGCCATGCGCAATTCCGTGCGGCGATTCGGAGGCGATGCGACGACGCGCTACAACTGGACGCTGGATAATTACAACAGCGGCGCCGATTGGTATTTCGAAAACTACGTTCTCGATTCTACCAGTCCCGCTTATCTCGACAGGATGGTCGCAGCGGACCACGTCAGCCGCGCGAAGACGATCGGCACCATCCCGATGGTCGGGTGGACGACCAAGAGCGCGGACCACACGTGCAGTTTCAGCGTTGCGAAATATGGCAAGCAGGATGCGGTGGATCCTTACGCGACCGACTGCGGCAATGGGCAGGTGAAGGGCAACTGGCTGAACAACACCGATCCGCACGACACCAGCGTGCCGGTGGCACCGTCGTTTTATGCGCCATGGATCCAGCACATGATTGCGACGTTCGGACCGGCGAATCAAGGCGGAGTGCAGATCTGGAGCTTGGATAATGAGCCTGAATGGTGGATGGGCGTCCATCACGATATTCATCCCAATCCGGCGACGTACGATGAAGTATTTTCGCTCGGCGTGACGTTTGCGCAGATGATCAAGGCGGCGGATCCAACGGCGCTGGTAAGCGGTCCGGTGCCATCGGGTTGGGACTCGTACTTTTACTCGGCTGCGGATTTTGTGGCGGGGTGGAATAAGGCTCCGTATGTTTATAACGACAATCCGGTGGATCGCAACGCGCATGGAGGCGTCGCGTGGCTGGACTGGTATTTGCAGCAGATGAAGAATTACGAGGCGCAGCACGGCCAGCGCCTACTCGATTATCTGGATCTCCACGCCTATGTCGCGCCAAACAACATCGCGTTTGGCTCGGCAGGCAGCGCGGCAGTGAACCAGTTGCGGCTGACCTCGACGCGAGCCTTCTGGGACCCGAATTACCTGGTCACAGACGTTGATCCCAACACGCCCATCATGCTGGTGCCTCGCATGATCGCCTGGGTGAAAAATAACTATCCAGGAACGAAGACCGCGATCACCGAATACAACTGGGGTGCCCTCGACGACATCACCGGAGCGTTGGCGCAAGCCGACATCCTTGGCATTTTCGGGCGCGAAGGGCTGGATTTAGCGACGATCTGGGCTCCGCCAACGGACGGGCAGCCGGGCGTGTTCGCGTTTGAAATGTACACGAACTACGACGGCAAGGGCAGCGCGTTCGGCGAGACGAGCGTCAGCGCGACGACCGGGAATCCGGATCAGTTGCCGATTTTCGCGTCGCTGAGGTCGGATGGATCCCTGATTGTGATGGTGATTAATAAGACGACGGGTGACTTGACCAGTCCGGTGGGCATCGCGAATTTCTCGGCAGCTGGTACGGCGCATGTGTGGCGATATGGCAGCCCGAATTTGAAGGCGATTGTGGCGCAGCCGGATGTGGCGCTCTCGGCGGGAGCGATTAACGCCACGTTTCCGGCATATTCCATCACGCTGTTCGAAATTCCAGCGGCGAGCACCGGGGCTAAGCCGGCGGTCAAGGCCGTGGTGAACGCGGCGTCGTACGTGGCGGGGGTGGCGCCGGGAGAACTCGTCACGTTATTCGGCACCGGGCTGGGACCGTCCACGGCGAAGTATCTGGCGCTGGATTCGAACGGGCTGGTGACGACGTCCCTGAACGGCTTGACGGTGCTGTTCGACGGCGTGCCTGCACCGGTGGTGAATAGCGCGGGATCGCAATGCACGGTGGTCGCGCCGTATTTCGTGGCAAATCTCACGACGACCAACGTGCAGGTGGAGTATCAGGGCGTGCGGAGCGCGCCGTTTGCGGCTCCCGTTGTGGCGGCTGTGCCTGGCGTATTCACGGCCAATTCGCAGGGCACGGGGCAGGCCTCAGCGTTGAATCAGAACGGGTCCATTAATAGCGCGTCTGCGCCCGCGGCGGTTGGGTCCATCGTCACGTTGTATTTGACGGGCGAAGGACAGACGTCGCCGCCGGGATTCGATGGCAAGGTCACGTCGGCGATTCTGCCGAAGCCTCTGGCGGCGGTCAGCGTGACCATCGGCGGCATCAGCGCTGCGGTGCAGTATGCGGGCGAAGCTCCTGGATTGGTGTCCGGAGTCCTGCAGGTCAATGCGGTGGTGCCGTCGGGAATCACGCCAAGTTTGACGACGCCTGTGGTGGTGAAGATCGGCGGGGCGGCAACGGCGGCTGGGGTGACGGTGGCAACGCAGTAGCCTGGAGCCAGTAGCCAGAATGTCTGCTTCTCAGCGCGCCAGGAACGAGGTGATCAGTTCCGCTACGGTGCGGATTTCCTCTTCTGTGGCTTCAGCGAATATCGGCAGGGCTACGGTTTCCTTTGAAAGCTGCTCGCTCATAGGGAAATCGCCTTCTTTGAAGCCAAACTTCGCTAGCGCGGGCTGCAGGTGAAGGGCTCTGGGATAGTAAATTTCAGTGCCGACGGCGTGTTCGGCTAAGAATGCTCGCAGGCCGTCGCGGTTCGGCACGCGAATCACGAACTGGTTGTAAATGTGGCGTGTCTGGTGCGCGGCGGGCGTCGGCAGAATTGCTCCAGAGCCGGCCAGATATTTGCGATACAGCGCGGCGTTTCGCTGGCGCCCTTCGGACCACTTGTCGAGATGGCGCAGCTTCACGTCCAGCACGGCTGCTTGCAAGGCGTCTAAACGCGAATTCTTGCCTGCCCATTCGTGGATGTATTTCACGAAGCTGCCATGCACGCGCAGGGCGCGCAGCCTCTTTGCCAGCGCTTCGTCGTTGGTGGTGAGCATGCCTCCATCGCCGAAGGCTCCCAGGTTTTTCGTTGGGAAAAAGCTGAAGCAGCCGATTGCGCCGATCGTGCCGGCGCGGCGTCCTTTATATTCGGCGCCGACACTCTGCGCCGCGTCCTCGATCACGGGAATGTCGCCCGCAGTCTCGCGAATCGCATCCATATCGGCGCAGCCCCCATAGAGGTGCACCGGCAGAATCGCCTTGACCTTCGGATGCGAGGCCAGCGCGGCTTTAAGCTTGGTCACGTCCAGATTGAACGTGTCGGGTTCCACGTCCACGAACACGGGCGTTGCGCCGACGGTGACGATTGCGCCCGCCGTGGCAAAGAACGAGTAGGGAACCGTGAGCACTTCGTCGCCCGGACCAATGTCCAGGGCCATCAGCGCCAATTCTAGTGCGTCGGTGCCAGAGGCGCAGCCGATGGCATACTTCGCGCCCGAATAGGCCGCGAAGTTTCGCTCGAACTTCTCGACGTCGGGGCCCAGAATGAAGTACTGGGATTCGATGACGCGCGCGACTTCTTTCATGACCTCGTCGCGGATAGGGTCGAACTGACGCCGCAGGTCCAACAAAGGGATCGCGCGGGTGGTGACTGGAGTGCCCATAAAATTCTAGTCTACGGCTTTATCGTCGTGGCATGATAAAGAGACATGAAAGGCATCGTTCTGGCTGGCGGCACAGGGAGCCGCCTCTTCCCTCTTACGAAGATCACCAACAAGCACCTGCTTCCGATTTACGACAAGCCGATGATTTATTACCCGATCCAGACGCTGGTGGATGCGGGCATCGACGATATCATGATCGTGACCGGGGGCCGTAGTTCGGGCGACTTTCTGCGTCTGCTGGCGAACGGCAAGGAGTTCGGGCTGTCGCACATCAATTACACGTATCAGGAAGGCGAAGGAGGCATCGCCGACGCGCTGGGCCTGGCGGCGCACTTCGCGGCGGGCGAAAAGATTTGCGTCATTCTGGGCGACAACATCGTGGAAAAAAGCATCCGCAACGCGGTGGAGGATTTTCGCAGGCAGCCTGCGGGTGCGAAAATTCTGTTAAAAGAGGTCCCCGACGCCGAGCGCTTCGGCGTGGCCGAATTCTCGGGCGACCGCATTTTGGGCATCGAAGAGAAGCCCGCCAAGCCGAAGTCGTCGTACGCGGTCACGGGCATTTATCTTTACGACGAATCGGTGTGGGATAAAGTGCGCACGCTGAAGCCTTCGGCGCGCGGGGAACTGGAAATTACCGACGTCAACAACGCCTACATCGCGGAAGGCACCATGACGTACGCGTTCCTGGACGGCTGGTGGACCGACGCAGGCACCTTCGAATCGCTATTGCGCGCCACCAACCTGGTGGCCAAAACCCGCGGGGTACAGGATGTCTAACGAAGCAGTGTTCCTCAAATTCTCCAGCGAGAAACTGGAGCAGTTGGTTTCGCGGATCGAAACGTGCGTAGCGAAATTAACGCCCGAACAAATCTGGACGCGCGGCGCGTCGAACGAAAACGCGGTTGGCAACTTGCTGCTGCACCTGGAAGGGAACGTCCGCCAGTGGATTTTATCGGGCGTGGGAGGCGCGGAGGATCGCCGCAACCGCGACGCGGAGTTCGAGGCGCAATCGGGAGAAGGGGCGCTGGAACGGCTGCGCAGGACGGTCGATGAGGCGTCGGCGCTGATCGCCGGGCTACCGCACGAGCGGCTGAGCGAGCCGCGCACGATTCAAACGCGCTACAACATCACGGTGATGGAGGCGATTTATCACGTGGTCGAGCATTTCGCAGGTCACACCGGGCAAATCATTTTCGCGACCAAGCTGCTGACGGGCGAGGACTTGGGGTTTTATTCGTACTTGAAATCGGCGAAGGCAGCGGGCGAAAAACAGCCCTGATTCGCGGCTGATTATTCGACCACGGCCACCGGACGGATCGGGGAGCCCGTGCCTCCCCGGATTTTCAGCGGGAGCGCGACGAACAGGAACTCTTTTACTCCGGCCTCCGAAAGCGATTCCAGGTTCAGGCACTCGATGATGTGGATGCCGCGCTCCACCAGCAAATGAACGTGGACCTCCATGTGCGAGGGCACGTGCTCGAACGCCACGGTATCGCTGCCGGCGGCGAAAATGCCGTGGCTGCTTAACCATTCGGCCCCCGCCAGTTTCGGGCCGGGGCCGCGGACCGCCGGGCCTCCATCGCCGGTGATGAACCGCGAGGCGTTGTCCCAAAATTTGCCCCATCCGGTGCGGATCAGCGCGATGCCTCCGGGCTTCGGCCGGACGCCGCAGGCTTCCAGATCGGCCGGCGTAATGACGTAATCGAGTGGCAGGGCGTCCACGTTCTTGACGCGGGCAACGTCGAACAGCACCGCAGGCCGGAAGATCGGCGCAACGGTATCGACGCCCAGCGTCGTGACGCCATCGCTGTACGATTGCACCGGCGCGACGCCTCCGTGCAATTTTCCACCGCAGGAAAAATGCGACAGCGCGTCGATGTGGGTGCCGACGTGGCCTCCCATCGTGATCAGCTCCGCGGCGGAGCTTGCGCCGTTCACCAACACCTGCTCGCCATGAGCCTTGGTCAGCGTGCGCGCGAACGGAGGATGCGTGGGAAAGTGCGGCATCCCGGCGAACAAGGGTTGCGCCAGGTCGTAGACTTTCCCGACGTTCACGAACTGGCCTTCTTGGTCCGCTTGCGCGTCTTGGGCGAAATGACGGCGGTCTTGCCGCTCCAGCGGCCGAGGCGGAATTCGCGCCCGTAATGCGACGTTAAGTTGCGGATCGCGACGGTAACGACGCCCGCTGCGTCGCAGGAATAATGCTCCTCAATTTCCTGATGCGAGGCAGGCCAGGAATGCTCCACATGCACCGCATCGAAGGAGTGCGAGTCGGCCAGCGCAGGGTCGAACGGGAATAGAATTTCGTCCCACACGGTGATGTCGCCCGATGGTTGCGCGTCCTCGGCCACATGGCTTGCTTCCAGATACCGAAAATCGCCGACGTTATGTACCGGCTGGTAGCGCCGCCGCACGGTCAACGGAGGCTCGGCCGCGCCGGGCAAGCGCGTGCCGCGCGGGAAAATCGGATCGAAAATCATGCGCTTCCCGGCGTCGCCTTCGCGCCACACGCCGAAGTTGCGCGTGAACATTTCGCGCAGCGTGTAGCCCGAAGCCGAGTCGGCCTGAATGGCGAGGCCGATCGCCGTGGCCGAGCGCGTGTATTCGCTGCGCTTGACCTTGCGGCCGAACTCTTCGCGCAACACGCGCGAAACCAGCGGCAGTTCGCTACCGCCTCCGGTGACGTACAGCGCTTCGATGTCGTTGTCTTCGGCCAACTGCGCGGTGACGGCGATGGACTCCGCCAGTAGAGGACGGCAGCGCTCATAAAAATCCGCCACAGCGACGGTCGCCTGGCCCATGCCTTCCTTCACCACATCTAGATCCACGACGATCTTGCGCGAGTTGGGATGCAGCGCTTCTTTTTGACGCCTGCATTCCTCGTCGAGGCGAAACACCTCGGCCAGTTCGAGCTTCTGCAGGGCCTCTTCGCCGATGGCCATCTCGGCCAGCACGAGGTCGAAATCGTCGCCGCCCAAATGCGGCATTCCCTCCGACGCGAGTACGGTATGCGTGCCCGCCGCGATCTCCACCAGGGACACGTCGCACGTGCCTCCGCCCAGGTCGTACACCAGCAGGCGTCCCGCGATCTTCTGGCGATGGCCAAATTCGATGGACGCAGCCGAAGGCTCATTCAGCAGGCCGAGCACGGAAAATCCGACGCGGCGAAACGCGTCCACGGTGAGGAATCGCTGATTGCTGTTGGCATTCGCGGGCACGCCGAGCACGATTTCCAGCGGCTCCGCGTCGCCGAACCGGGCCAGCAGCGCGGAGCGCAACGCTGCGGTCATGCCGCACAGCAGTTCCATCAAAGGAACGACGCGGCCACCCAGATCGAGGCAGGATTGCGGCCCTGCGTCTTCCAAAAAACGCTTCAGCGAACGGACCATCGTCCAGCCAGGCTCCGCCTGTTTGGAGTAAGCGTCCCAGCCATAGCAGCGTTCATCCCCGTTAAGCGCGATCAGAGGCGGAAACCAGTCGAAAACCCCATCCGCGGTTTCAAAAGGAACCAGCGGATAATTTCCCCGGTCCGCGGCGGACACAACAATACGTGTTGTCCCGAAGTCGATGCCGAGCTTCATTATTAATGGGTAACACAGTGCGGGCGTGGGCTGGGCGGCAAAGCGATACGGTCTCGTCCCGGGTTTTCCCGCTAGAGAGCGCGCGCGATCAATTGCTGCGCCGCCGCGCGCCGCCCCTGGTCCATGCGGCCGGTGTGGGCGATGCGCGGCCAGTCTGTCCAGACCTCCAAGCTTTTCTGGTACCAGAAACGGGATTGCGACCGGTCGTGCCGTTCGAAATATTTGCCAAACGCTTCGTAGGTATCCGCCAGGTCGCGGTGAGCCAGAAGATTACTGGGAATGGCGGCCACCAGTTCCTCCGCCAGAGCGACCGCCTGCCGGTGCTGCGCCAGCGCGGCCTGATCATCGCCTGTAACAGCCAGCAGGACAGCGATCTGGTTGTAGTCCCGCAGCAGGTGCTGACGAAGGACGAAGTGTCCAGGGTCCTTACTGTAGCGCGCCAGGCGGAGCTGAATGGCGGACTGGGAGGCCTGCATCGCCTCCTTGGGCCGCCCAAGTTGCGCGAGGGCCTCGGCGAGGTGCGAGAACGCGCTTTCCCTCCCCACCTGAGGCCAGCGGGATGCAATCTGCAGACTATCGCGGCAATAGCCGATCGCCTTGGCGGGGGAACGGAGCGCCAGATCCGCGCAGAAGTCGATCTCAGTGATGGCCAGATCGGCTTGCGCGGTGGCATTGCTCGGATCGGCCACAGCCAGTTCCCGCGCGATTTCGAGTGATTTTTGCTGGTAGACCGCCGCCTTCTCCCGGTCGCGATAGCTGAGGAAGGAATCATCGAAGTACACGTAGGCCAGCTCCCCGTATCCGTTCGCCAACTCCCGGCGCAGGGCGGCATTCCGGGGTTCGCGGGCGACCACGGTTTCGCGAACGCGAACGCCTTCGATCGCGGCCTGTTCGGCTGCCTCCAGATCGCCCGAGTACATCAGCGCCCGAATCGCATGCTTGTCGGTACGCACCATTTGCATTTGGATGGGGTCGGCGCCCTTGAGCCGCGCAAGGCGCTCACCCATCGATTCGCTCCGTTGCCAGGACCGCGATGCCTGCGCGATGTCTCCAGCGGCCGACTGCGCTTGCCCCAGAGTCAACCAGATGGTGCCCAGCAGTTCCAGATCGTCCGGCTTGGGATTCGTGGAGAGCAGTGGCTCTGCGCCCGCCAGGGCTCGCCCGTATTCCTCGATGGCGGCGTTGGTTTGCCCGAAGCTCCGCAGCATGGCTCCAATTCGCTGATGGCTGCGTGCCACTAGGCGGCCGGCTTCAGGGCCCGGATGGCCGGCTTCGATCCGTTCGGCCAGAGCGAGGGCCTTCCGATAACTGATGAGGGCCGCGTCGCGATGCCCCAAATTGGGCAAGGTAGGATAGCCCTGCACGTCGCCGATCTGGAGATACCCGGACGCCAACTCGGTCAACATCGCTTCGTCCCGTCCAGCATCTTTCGCCAGATCGTCCAGATACTCCAGGGCGGTCCTCACGGCCCACTCCCGCGCCTCGGTCGAGCCTGCGAGGTTTTGCAGGCGATCCTGCACGCCGAACAATACCGAGTTCGCCAGGCTCCGCACCTGTTGGAAGCGCCGCTCGGCCCGCCGCGCCTGATAGAAAGTGGCGAGCGCGCCGCCCACCACCGCAGCTACGATCAACAGCGCCGCCGCCGAACCCAACATGTGCCTTCGCAGCCATTTCCCCGCCCGGTAAGCGGGCGTCTGTGGCCGGGCCTCGATGGGCAGGCCCTCCAGGTAACGCCTCAAATCCTCGCTCAGCGCCGCTACCGAACCATACCGGCGATCGGGTTCTTTACGTGTCGCCGTGGCGAGGATCGTATCCAGGTCCCCTTCCAGCTGTCTTGCCAGCGCGCGATTGCCCCCGGCTGAGGCGCACTGGCTGGCCAGCGGACCCTCCGCTTCGCAAATGGAGTGGTCGAGTGCCAGCGGTGTGGAGGTGTCGGCCTTTTGAGCCGGGGTCCCGGTGAGCATCTCAAACAGAATCAGCCCGAGCGAATAAACGTCGGTGCTGGTGGTAACCGGCCGCGCGCGGACCTGCTCCGGACTCGCGTAATCCGGCGTCCACAGCGCAGCGCGCGTGGCCCCGGCGTCCTCTTCAAGCGGGTTGAGCAGCTTCGCAATGCCAAAATCAAGCAGCTTCGGGACGCCTTCGCCGTTCACCAGGATGTTGGACGGCTTCAAGTCTCTATGCACCACCAGGTTCTGATGGGCATACTGAACCGCCGCGCATACTTGACGAAACAACTCGATTTTGTCCCTGAGTTTTAACTCCTGCGCGTAGCCAGTGATGCGGCTGCCCTCCACGAATTCCATGGCGAAATAAGGAATGCCGCCATGCGTGCCGCCCTCCAGCAGACGGGCAATATTCGGATGCTCCAATCCCGAGAGGATCTGCATTTCCCTCCGGAACTGCCCGCGGAGCGCATCGGCAACGCACCACCATGGCGACACCTTCAGCGCCACGGTCTTGCGATACTCGTCCTCGCGGACCGCCTCGAAAACCACAGCCATCCCGCCGCGCCCGATTTCGCGCACAATCCGGTAGGGGCCCACGCGTTGATTGGTCCAGTCGTGGGGGCGGGCAGCGAAGTGAATGGCCTGCTCGATCCGGCTTTTGGCTCCGGTGTCGTGAGCCAGAAGGTGTTGAAGCTCGCGTTTCAGTTCCGGGTCGGACGCCGTTTCCTGCTCGATGAACGCAGCCTGACTCGCCTGCGGCAGATCGGCGGCCGCGGTAAATAGCTCCTCAAGCCGTTCCCAGCGGCTGGCATTTTCCATGCGCTTCACCTGACAAGCGGAATTATGGGCCCAGAACGATCATTCGATTATAGGAAAAACGGTGCGAAGGAGACTGCCTACCGTGTCCCCCATCCATAAATGCCACAGCTTCAATGAAACATAACCGGAGGACACAGCGCGCTGTCCCCTTCGCTCCCGGAATGCTCGTTGGGAAGCGGGTTCTCATGCAGATTCGTTCGGGGCGGGCGATTCCATGGCCTTGCTCAGCCACGCCTCCGCCATACGTTGATCCCTGCTGACAGTCGCCGGGGAGGTTTCCAGCACCTGGGCGGTCTCCTCGACGTTCAGGCCGGCGAAGTAGCGCAGTTCGATGACCTGCGCTTTGCGTGGGCTCAAACGGGCCAACTCATCCAGGGCCGCGTTCAACGCCAGAAAATCCCCTCCGTGACCGGGAGCCAGCTGGACAGCCTCGCTCAGCGGTATCTTGGCCAACCCGCCTCCGCGCTTGTCCGCACCCAGCGCGCGCGCGTGATCCACCAGAATCTGGCGCATCAGTCGCGCCGCAAAGGCGAAAAAGCGCCGCCGATTCTCGAAATGCAACTCATCCCCCGCCACCAGACGCATGTACGCCTCGTGAATCAGCGCGGTGGGCTGCAAGGTGTGGTTCGAACGCTCGTTGTGCAGGTAGCTTTCGGCGATCCGATGCAGTTCGGCGTAGACGAGACTCGTCACCACGCCCAGCGCCGCCTGGTCCCCGCGCGTCCAGGCTGCCAGAAGACCCGTCACATCCCCGGACGGACTATGTTCGAGCACGGTTATCAGTGTAACCGAAAATCCCTTCGCGACGGATCTGAATCATCCCCTTACCGCTGCGCGACGCGACATCCCCAAGGCGATACCCGTGCCGCACAGGCCCATCAGGATCAGCAGCAGCGTCGACGGAGCCGGAGTGGTCGGCGGCGGAGGCGGAGCGGTGCCCGACAGATCGCCGGTCACGGTTAAAAAGAAGCCCTCTCCCGCGAAAGTGGTGGTCGTGAGCCCACCCGTGGCTGGAGGAAATGAGGCGAGGGCAGTTGGGGTCGTCGTGGCCGCAAGGGCGGTCACTCCCGTCCCTACACTAATGGCCGGATTGGTCGAGATCAAAGGCGCCATCGAGGGATTGCTCAAGTGGAGCGGAACCCATACGACATAGTAAGTGCCGGCCGGTAGCGTGAGCCCTGTCCACAGAGTCGGGGTAGAGGCGACGCTGGTTAGACCCGAAATGGTGACCGGCGGAGCCACATTATTGGCGGCCGTCGCCCCCGGTCCAATCTGATTCACCAAGTAAACGGTCCCCTCAGTTCCGCTGATCGGACCGCCCAGAGTCGCGTCGATCAGCGGTGAGGTGATGGTCACGTTCTGGTAGCTGCTGGATTGCGTCCAGCTTGAAACATACAACGTTCCGACTCCGGGCACGGCTAAATTTGTTCCCCCGTTGACCGTGATGATGTTCGCCGCCGAGCCAACACCGGCGGCCAGAACGGCGAGCATACCGATAAACCTCAGACGCATCCTGCTTCTCCTCTTCCTGTTCCTGCGCGAGATACCAACACAGTACAAGCGAAATACGCCGCAGGTTTTTTTCACCCAAAGATGTCATTTTCCGTAATTTCTTCGCACGGGGCTGAAAAAACGTGGCGCCGTTCGGGAAAAACCGCGTTTTCTGGGGAATTTCAAAGCCTCCGCCGGCGACCACTGTTGTGCAAGAACCATTTCCCCCTCCCCATAACTCGCTCCGATTGACTGAGCTAGGGCTTCCACTCGCCCCAACCCCGCAACTCCCCGGATACACTTTTGCATGACGAGGGCCGAGGCCTTCGCGGATGAAAATAGGAAGTCGATGATTCAAAAGAAAGTTCGTTTGCGCTATCGGGGCGTTATTTTAACGCGAGACGCTTCCGGGACCCGTCTCTGCGCCTGGGGGCAAACGCTAGTGACTGGTGCGGAATGGTAGGCGAGAAATGAGGGCCCGCACTGAGTCGGCGGGCCTCTTTCGAACTACTGACCGCTCTCTTCTTCCTTCTTCTCGAAGTGCTCTTTGATGGCTTCGGTGCCTTTGAATCCGGCGACCGCCGCGGCGGCTTCTTCGAGGATGCCTGCGTTGGGGTCCAGTTTCTTCACGCCTTCCACGGCCACCACCGCGCCTGCGATCTTTTCCGCTTCGTCCAATAAACCCATAACTCGGTCTCCTTGCATTTGGGAATGAAATCTCACCCCGATCGGGGTGTTGACCAGATTAACATCATGAAGGGCACCGGTGGCATACAATGTCCTTTAATGAGATTCCTTTTCCTGCTGCCCGTGATCTGCTGCGCTCAGCATCTTTCGAACCTGAATCAGTTGACCCATGGCGGGCAGAATGCCGAGGCTTATTGGGCTCCTGACGGCAAGCGGCTGATTTTTCAATCCGCGCGCGACGGGCATGAGTGCGACGCGATGTACATAATGGATGCGGCCGACGGGGGCAATCTGCACATGGTGTCGAGCGGCAAGGGCGTCACGACGTGCGGCTATTTTTTGGGCGACAACAAGCACATCGTTTACGCGTCCACGCATGAGGGCGGCGACGCGTGCCCAGCGCGTCCGGACCGCGCCAAAGGCTATCTGTGGGCCGTTTATCCAACGTACGATATTTTTCTGGCTACCGACGCCGGGAAGATTTTGAAAAAACTGACCACGGCGCCGGGCTATGACGCCGAAGCGACGGTGAACTGGAAGACAAAGAAGATCATTTATACTTCGCTGGCGTCGGGCGATTTGGACTTGTGGACCATGAACGAAGATGGGTCTCATAAAACGCGCATCACCACCAGCGAAGGCTACGACGGAGGCGCGGTGTTTTCGCGCGACGGCAAGCAGATCGTGTGGAGGGCGCATCATCCGGATACGCCGGAGAAGATGGAGCGGTCCCGCGCGCTGCTCAAGGAGAATCTCACCGCGCCCATGAAGATGGAGTTGTTCGTCGCCAAAGCCGATGGCAGCGGTGCGAAGCAGATCACCAATTTCGGCTGCGCGTCGTTTGCGCCCACGTTTACTCCGGACGGCACGAAGATTCTGTTCAGCTCCAACAAGCAGAAGTGCGATTCCAGCGACTTTGAGCTGTACCTGATCAATACCGACGGCACTGGATTGGAGCAGGTGACGAACTATGGCGGCTTTTCGTCATTCCCGGAGTTTTCGCCCGATGGCAAGAAGATCGTGTTTGCCACCAGCTACCAGTCCACTTCCCATTACGAATTCAATATATTCACAGCAGATTGGAAACCATGAAGAAATTTCAAATCCTCTTAGCTTTATGCGCGACTCTGACATTCGCGCAGACTCCTCAGGCGCCGAAGAAAAAGAAGCTGCTCGCCATTGGCGCAGTTTCAGGGTTCCAGCACGATTCGGTATCGAACGGCCTAGCTACGATGTGGAAGATCGGCCACGATACAGGCCTGTGGGACACGTATATCCGCACCGACACGCAGTTGATCACGAAGAAAAAGCTCGCCGCGGGCAATGCCAAAAACCTGGATTACTTCGACGCGATTTACCTTTACACCACGGGGGAGCTGCCCTTGGACGACGAACAAAAGGCCGCGCTGTTGAGCTTCGTGCATGACGACGGCAAGGGCATTATTGGAGGCCACAGCTCCATCGACACGTTTTACAAATGGCCGGAGTATGGCGAGATGATGGGCGCCTATTTCGACAATCATCCGTGGGGTCAGTTCCTGGCTCCGGTGATTGTGGAGGATCCGAATTTTCCCGCGATGAAGGATTTCCCGCGCCAGTTCCTGATCATGGACGAGATTTATCAGCCCAGCAAGGAATTCTCCCGCCAGAACCTGCGCGTGCTCGCCCGCCTGGATGAGACAAAGATCGACCTGAAGCACGCGGGCGTGAAGCGCACCGATGGAGACTTCGCCGTCGCCTGGGTGAAGACGTACGGCAAGGGCCGCGTGTTTTATTCCACGTTTGGGCATCGTGAAGAAGTGTACGACCGTCCGGACATTCAGACCATGTATCGCGAGGCCACCAAGTGGGTGATGCACCTGGTGGATGGCGACGCGACGCCGCGGCCTCGGCCGTGAGGTAGTGCGGAGGACATGATGAAGGGCGAGCAATTCCACTACGCGGAGAAGGGCAGACTCGTGCCTAAGCAGTCTCTGTGAGCGCCCAATCGCGCCCCGGGGACCCGTCTGCCGGAGGACTTGTAAAGGTTCGATTCGAACTGAGCGCAGCCGAAGCTGTCGCCTCAGTCGGATTCGAGACCGTTTGGGCGGAGCCGTTGGGGACGGACTATTCAGGCTGAGGAACGTACCGTTTCTCGTCTATGGCTTCAGCGTTGAAGACATCGTTTCCGCGGTTCCGAAGGGCGGTTTCCTGATCGTTAAAGCCGCAGCGAACCACGGAGGACATTCAACGTACCGGGTGTTTCTTCCAGAAGGCAAAGAGGGACGAGTTTTCTCAGAGGAATTCCGGCCTCTAGCTCAGTTGGGGTGCACCTATGAACGCGCAAACGCCCGCTTGATTGGTATCGACGTTCCTCCGGTCGCGGATATCCACGCAGTTTACGCCGCACTGGAGGAGGGGGAGCGGAATCGGTACTGGAAGTTCGAGGAAGGCCACTGCGGACACCAAGTGCGGCAGCAGCGCTTCGCGCTATTCGCGTTCAGGTTTGGATTTTTTCGGCGGCTTGGTGGATTTCTCCAGCACCAGCATCTTTTCGGCAGCCGTCACCGTTATTTTGTCTCCAGCTTTGACGCCCATCGCCTCCCGAATTTCGCGGGTCAGCGTCAGCCGGAATTTAGAGCCTAATCTAGCTTCCATATGCACCTTCACCTATACCGGAACCGGCGCGTCGAAATACGCGACCGCCGTTGAAGGCTCCGGAATCGGCGCGCCGATCTCCTTCATGACCTGCAAGTGGCCCTCGATCGCCTCGTGGATGTTGTGCTCAACTTCCTCGGCGGTCGGCCCGGTTGAGATGCACCCCGGCAAATCCGGCACGTACGCGGCGTAGTTGTGCTCAGCCTTCTCGATGACGATTGCGTAGCGCTTCTTCATTGCGTCAGCCTCTCGATCTGCGCGGCGCGGAGGATGGATTTCAGCGTCCCGATCGGAAGATCATCGCCGAGCTTGCCCGGAACCGTAACCACCAGCGGCTTCGAAGGGTGCTTGAAGTGGCGATGGCTTCCGGTCGTTCAAACATACTTCCAGCCCTTCGATTCTATCAGCTTGATCGCGTCACGGACTTTCATCCCACCTGCACCAGGCCTGTTTCCATCCTCTTTAACTGCCCACAGGCCGCGTAGACGTCCAGGCCTCTTGGCTTTCTTATGTAGCAAGGTAGCGATTTTTTGACGATTTCCTGAAACGACATTACTCGCTCTGGGGACGGCGTGCCGAACGGGATGCCTGGGCCCGGGTTCAGCGCGATCAGGTTTACTTTGGCCTTCAGATGCGCCAGCAGCTTGGCGACGCGGCGCGCGTCGGCGTCTGCGTCGTTGACTCCGCGCAGAAGGACGTATTCAAATGTCAGGCGCTCCCAGGGGCGTAGCGGGTATCGTTTGCAAGCGGCAATCAAGTCGGCGAGGTGATACTTTTTCGTGATCGGCATCAGCTCGCAGCGCTGCTCTTCCGTGGACGCGTTCAGCGAAATTGCTAGCTTCGGGCGGATGGCTTCTTTGCCCAGTTCGTCGATCTTGGGAATAATGCCTGAGGTGGACAGCGTCACGCGCCGCGGCGAAATCGCCATGCCCTGGGGGTCGAGCATGATGCGTGCGGCTTTCAGCACGTTCGCCAAATTGAGCAGAGGCTCGCCCTGACCCATCATTACGATGTTGATGCGGTCCTCGTTGGCTTCCAGTTTATTGTCGGCGGCGACGCGCAGCACCTGCCCTGCGATCTCGCCCGCTGTAAGATGCCGTTCCAGACCCAGAAGCGCGGTCAGGCAGAATTTGCAATCGACGGGACAACCCACCTGGCTTGAAATACAAATCGTGGAGCGGTCGCCTTCGGGCATCCACACGGTCTCGACCGTTTTGCCGTCGGACAACCTTAATAGGTAGCGGCGCGTGCCGTCGACAGAGTCATAGCGCTTGTCGATTTCCGGCAAGCCGAGCTCCAGTTCGCCGCGTAAGCTCTTCGGCAGATTGGAGATGGCAGAGGCGTCCGTCACCCTCTGGCGATACACGGCGTCGTAGATCTGGCGCGCGCGAAAGCCCGGCTGCGCCGGGCCCAAAGCCTGTTGGATGTCCGTAAGTTCCATGCCTACAATACTTTGCGGCATATGCCCAGTTTACCATGGTAAACTGGGAATTACATGGCCACCTCCAAGCATCGTGACATTGAGCGCGCCGTTCTGCCGAACGGCGTCCGCGTGGTGACCGAGCGCATGGACCACGTCCGCAGCGTCAGCGTCGGCGTGTGGATCGGCACAGGCTCGCGCGAAGAGTCGATTGAGCAGAGCGGCCTCACGCATTTTATCGAACACATGGTCTTCAAGGGGACCAAGCACCGCACAGCGGAGCAGATCGCGCGGTCCGTCGATTCCATCGGCGGTGGACTCGACGCGTTCACCTCCAAGGAACTGGTCAGCTATAACGTGAAGGTGCTGGACGAGCACGTGCCCGAAGCCTTCGACGTGGTGGCCGACCTGGTGCGCAATCCTCTGTTCGACAAGGCCGATATCGAAAAGGAAAAGGGCGTCATTTTAGAAGAGCTGAAGATGGAAGTGGATAATCCGGAATACCTGATCCACGAAATTTTTTCGAGCAACTTCTGGAAAGGCCACGCGCTGGGACGCCCGATTTTAGGCACTGCGGAGAGTATCCGCAGCTTCGACCGCGACGCCGTCTCGAATTACTATAAGCGCTATTATTCGCCGTCGAACATCCTGATTACCGCCGCGGGGCATTTGAGCCACAAGAAGCTGACGGCTCTGGTGGAGCAGAAATTCGCAGATCTGAAGCCGCGCAAAAAGCCGGCCGCGCTGGCGCCTCCACAGCCGCACGCGCCTCTGGTTTTCCGCAATAAAAGTTCGCTGGAGCAGGTGCATCTTTATCTGGGCGTGCCGTCGATTTCCATGCCCGATGAGAAGCGCTTCGCCTGTTACATCCTGAACGCGATCCTGGGCGGAGGCATGAGTTCGCGCCTGTTTCAGAACATCCGCGAAAAGCAGGGCCTGGCGTACACCGTGTATTCGGAACTGGCCATGTATCACGACGCGGGCTGCATGCTGGTTTACGCCGGAACGTCGCAGAAGAGCGCGGGCAAGGTAATCGATTCGGTGGTGAAAGAGCTGAACGAAATCGCGTCGCATAAGGTCGGGGAAGAAGAACTGCGGCGGGCCAAGGATCATTTGAAAGGCTCGTACGTGCTGGGGTTGGAATCCACGTCCAGCCGTATGGGCAACCTGGCGCGTCAGGAGCTGTATTTCAAGCGCTTCTTCACGCTCGACGAGATGCTGGAGATGGTGGAAAAAGTCACCGCCGACGAAGTGCTGGCCCTCGCGCAGCAGTTCTTCAATCCGAAGAATTACGCGCTGGCAATGCTCGGGCGCCTGGAGGGATTCAAGCTCCGCCGTCAGGACTTAATCCGGTCGATATGAGCCTCCCGCGTAGCCGTGGGCAAAAAATGGGGACAGACCGCTCTGTCCACTGTCGGGCTGGTGTGGGCGCGCGTGGCGGTAGCGCTCGGGACAGAGTGGTCAGTCCCCATTTATTGGCGCTTTTCCTTTTATTGGCGCTTTGCGCCTCCGCGTTTGGGCTGGACATCACGAAGCTGAAGCCGACCGGCTACGTGAACGATTTCGCGCATACCATCGATGCCGCCAGCGCGCAGCGGCTGGCAGACTTTTGCGGCAATCTCGAGCGTACTACGGGTGCGCAGATGGCCATCGTGACGGTGGACACGCTGGACGGGGACGATATCAATGACACCGCCGCACGCCTCTATCATCAGTGGGGCATTGGCAAAAAGCCCAACGACGAAGGCATCCTGATCCTATTTGCGATTAAGGATCACAAAGACCGCGCCGAGATCGGCTACGGGCTGGAGCCCGTTATCACCGACGCCGACGCCGGGTCCATTTTGCGCGGCATTCGTCCGATTCTGCGCCAGGGCACTTACGGACCCGCCGCGCTGGCCGCGGCGCAACAGTTTGGCCAGAAGATCGGCGCGGCCAAGGGCGCGGATTTGCCCGTGGATCAACTGCCGCGTCAGCGGGGGCCGTCGATCCCATGGCCGTTCATCATCATCGGTATTTTCTTTCTGCTTTCGTTGTTCAGCCGCGGAGGCCGCGGCGGGGGCGGAGGTTTCACCGGTTTCCTGACGGGCATGTTCCTCGGTAACATGATGGGACGCGGCGGCGGAGGGGGCTGGGG
>Ga0209698_10001340_pt1 | contig 28378 bp, 37 predicted proteins | sample LitLauG_LLR_2012_FD_187203 | JGI IMG/M metagenome (GOLD analysis project Ga0209698, IMG submission 187203) | Freshwater sediment microbial communities from Pennsylvania, USA - Little Laurel Run_MetaG_LLR_2012 (SPAdes) (version 2) | ecosystem: Environmental > Aquatic > Freshwater > Creek >... | reverse complement strand
GCGCGATGCCGAGCAACGCCTTGCCCATGCCAATCCAGAAGTCGGCGGTGGCGACCACCTGCAGCAATGTGATCGCGCTTTTGAACGCCTCGACCAGGATTTGCCAGAGCGCCTGACCCACGGCCATCAGCGCGCCGGCGAGGAAGTTCACGGCATTGGCGAAGGCGATCTTCGCCGACGTAAAAAGGATGTCGCCCACTTTGCCGTCGGCGAACGCCTGGACGATGAACGCGACGGCCTGCCCCGCCTGCTGTCCCCAGCTCGCGAGATCCATCTTCATGAACCCGTCGAGCAGAGGCTTGAGCACCGGGGCGACCTGATCGGCAAGACCTACCCAGAACCCGCGCACTTTCACACCCGTGGCGTTGAGCTTGTCGCTCACGTCGTGAAACAGGTCCGCATCGCGCCCGAGGATTTCCGCCTGGGAGCCGATTTGTTCCGAGGCTTCGCCAAAGCCGTCGGACGCGAACACGGAAAGCAACTCGGCACCGTTGCGCCCGAAGATTTCCATGGCCATCGCCGCGCGTTGCGACGGGTCTTTGACCTGATTGATCGCGGCCCCGAGTGCGCGGAACTGTTCGGCGGGCGTCTTGCGCTTCAGATCGTCGAGGTTGAATCCGAGCTTCTCGATGGTTTCACCCGCCGCATCGCCGTGGATCGACTTCGCCATCTTTGCGAAGGCCGGGCCGATGTCCTCCGCCGACTTGCCCGCATTGATGAACTCCTGCTGGAGCACGACGAGATCGGCCACGGCCACGCCGGTGTTCGCGGAAAGGTTGCTCAGCTTCTCGCCGATCTCGAACGCGCCGCGCAGGTGCTCGAAACCGTGCTGCACAAGCTCGCTGGCGACTTTGATGGCTTCCCACGCGACGGCGAATTTCGCGATCCGCTCCTGGAGCCGGAGCATTCGCTCGTTGATGCGCGTGAGCACCGCCCCGAGGCGGCTGTCATCGGCATCGAATACGGCGGTGGCTTTCGGCATGACCGCCGCACGGCGTCAACGTGCGAGGGCAAAACACGCGACACCGGGACGAATGACTTCTATGTTCCCGGCCATGAATACCGCACCCAATCTCACCCAGCGTCCTCCCCGCAGTCCGCGTGTCCGCCTCGGCGGCTACATCATGCTCGCGCGCATCCTCGACAAGGGGCGCGCCGAAATCGCCGGCACCGCTGGCGAATACAAATACAACAACCCCATCGACCGGCACTGGTTCCGTTACACCGGCATCACGCCGGAAGCGCTGAAGGCCGAACTCGCGGCGGGCAAGGGCGACGGTGAAATCCTCGCGTGGATTCAGGAAAACGCGCCGCACAAGCGTGAGCCGTGGGAAATCCAGCAGTGGAGCGCCTTCCAAAGTGAGCGCGGCCCGGACGGCGACGTGGAAACACTTGAGTTCTTCGCAGAACGCGTCGGCGGGCTGAGCAAGATCCGTGAGGACGTGAAGACCTGGTTCGACTACCTCGACCTCGACGACCACGTCACTTTCGGCGGCAAAGCCTGAGAATCGAAGGTGAACCGGCGCGAGTTCGTGCGCACCGAACTGTGGCAGGGAACTTGCGAAAGGGTGCCCTATGACTGCGATGCATCCTGTCGAACCAGCCCGCGTGGCCAACTTCCCGGCGCAGGCTGAGCGATACCGCCGGCAATTCCGGCTGTTTCTCAAGCTCACGTTTGCCGGCATGATTCTGACCGGGGCTGCGGTGTTCGGTCCGCGCAATTGGGAGGTTTGGGTAGGAGTACCGGCAATCGCGCTTGTATTCGCAGGACTGATTACGTTCTTCACGCTTCCCCGTCTGCGTTGCCCGGACTGCCAAAAGTCGGCGGAAGACTTCGACCGGTTTTGTCCGATCTGCGGTGCCGACGGCCTGCAGCGGTATCAGATCACGGCGGCGAAGTGCGGCTGCTGCAAACGCACGCTCGGCTACAACAAGACCCGCAACTACCGCATCCACTTTTGCACCCATTGCGGCGAGTTCCTTGACCGGCAGGGCGTGTGAGGGTTGCGGGGGCCGGAATCGAACCGGCGACCTCCAGCGTTATGAGGCTGGCGAGCTGACCATCTGCTCCACCCCGCGATTTTATGGGGCCGGTTATTTCCAGCCGCCGTGCTTGAGCGCGCGTGTCAAAAGGAACTCCGCCTGCCGCCGCATCTTGTTGGCCTGGATCGTGATCGCCGACTGGATGCGCCGTTCGTAGTCCGCTACGCTGTTCACGTATTTCACCGCGTTGATGATGGTGATCCGGAACAGCCGGAACGTATCCACGACGCTCATCGCGCCGCGTCCGCCGCCCTGCCGCGAAACCCATGCGGGAAGTTTCACGCCGAGTTTTGCCGCGCCCGCGTTCCAGCCCCCGGCGAGTTTGCCGACGCGCGCGATGAGTTCCTGCTGGAAGGCGCGCAGCGCCGCGACATCGACCGGATACGGATTCTTGAGGTTGCGCGGATTGATGCGCCCGGTGCGCATGTCGCGAAACCGCTGATGAAGCTCCCGTGGATTCTGCAGCACCTCGTTGGCGCGCACACGCACGCCGAACATGATCCGGCCGAGATCGTATTTGATGGCGGCTTCACCGGTCTTCTTCGCCGCGTTGCCGCGCCGGCCACTGCCACCGGGCGGCGTGATCTCGACGACCTCCTTCACAAATCCCTTCGCGGCCTGCTCGGTCAGTTCCCGCCGCGATTTCTTCACATGCGGCTGGAGCTGCTTGATGGCGCGCTGGATCGGGCGCAGGTCGAATTTCACGTCAGCTTTCATGGGGCGTCCATCCGGTGAGCAGCCGGTCAAATTGCACGTTCGGCGCGGGAGACACCGGCACCGTCCACACGTCATGCGCCCGGAGCGCGCAGTGCTGGTATTGGAGCAACCGGGCCAGCGGCAGCTCCCAGAAGATGAAGTGCTCGGACCATCCCGTTTCTCGCGCCAGTGTGAAGACGAAGCTCGCCGTCCACACCGGCTCGATCAGTTTGGGGGAGGCGTTGCCTCTTTTTTACCGCCGCCTGGCCGGGGTAGAACTTCGATCTGTGCCGCCTCGATGGAGACGAGGCTCTGCTCAAGCTGGTGCATGGTCTCGAACATTGCCGTCACCGGCAGATCCAGCTCGAAGGGCAGCAGATATTCCTCCTCGAAAGCTGCGCGGTTTTCGCGCGCCGTCTTCACGGCTTTCTTCACCACGTCGAGCGGCTGGGATTGGATGAAGAGGAACGTCGTGATCTGACGCTGCTTTTCATCCTGGGGCATCGCCTCGATCTGCTCCTTGGTTGCGCCGGTGATCATGGTGAGTCCGAGCGCGCGGCAGAGCGTCAGTGTGCCGGCCGAGAACGGGCGCAACGTGAGTCCACCGGCCGTGGGTTCGGGCGCGACGAAGGTGTCGAGATTTTCCTGGGTGCGGTCCGATGCCGGACTGGCGGATTCAGCGTTCATTTTTCGAGGGCGGTGAGAAGTTCCTGGCGGCGCTCCGGGGTGGCGTCGAAGGGCACGAGTGCGAACCGGCGGCCCTTGCGGATCAGGGCCACTGGCGCGAGCCGGGCGATTTCCGCGCCGAGCAGGCTCGCATTGCGAAACGCGGTGATGATGTAGGCGAACGGGTGCTCCGCGTTCTGCGTGGTCCACACCGGGTCGTGCCACGCCTCGATGAGCTTCCGGGCGTCGTGACGGCCGCAGATGCTCCGCGCCTTCAGCGTCCATGTGATGAGTCTGCGCTCGCGGTCTTCGATCAGTTCGCGCGTTTCCAGATAGGGGCAGTCGTCGTCGAGCGGGATGCCGAGCGCGGTGAGCGCACCTACGAGGCGGAGGAGGTTGAGCGCGTCCGCGTCGGTTTTCACCTCGGCGCGCAGGATGCAGAGTTGGTCGCCTTTTTTCATGGGTTAGTTCACGGCCTCCGCGTTGGGGTAGTTCTTGAAGCTGTATTCCCAGCCGTCGAAGTCCTCGTTGCTTTCGCTTTTCTTCACGTTGGTGATGACGGTGACGCCCGTGGTGTTCACACCGCTCACGCCCGAGTCGCCGACTCCGGGCACGACGGAAATCTGCCCGTGGCCTTTCACCGAGCCCTCGGTCATTTTGCGGTAGGGCTTCACGCGGGCGATTTCGCCGTCGCTGCCGGCCAGTTCCTTGACCTGCACGGTGTCGTCGGTTTCCACAGAGTCGATGAGTGCGCCTGCGTGGCGCGTGATGCCGAATGTGACGTCGCTTGCGGGCATGGCTTAGTTCTTGGCTGGAGTTTGCGCGGCGGGAGCGACGGATGCGTCCGGAGGAATCGCTTCGAGCGCCGCGATGACGGCTTCGAGTTCACGCAGCCGCTGCTGGTCGCCAGCGGCGCGCTTCTCGATCATGGCTTTTTCCTGCCGGTGTTTGGTGAGGGCTTCCTGGATGGCGGTCATGATGCCTCGGGTTTCGTGTCAAAACTCAGGCCGGCCCGAAACCGAACCGATACTTGAGCTTCGTGTTGAAGCGGGCATTGCCGACGGTGGGCTCCGTGCCGATGGGCGCGTAGCCGTAGATATGCAGTTTGCCCGTGCCGTTCAGTGCGGCAATCACCGTGGCGCGAGCGGCAAGAGCCGCGCGCACCGATTCCACGCGCGCGGCGTGCGCATCCGGCGCGGTGTCATGCGCCTCGCTTTCGATGATGACGTCCACTTCGCCTTTGAAAACATTGTCCGAGCTGGCCAGTGCTTCGGCGGTGGTGGTGCTGACGGTGAGCGCTGGTAGCTTGTGCTCCGCATTGTCCTGGCCGGTATAGGCGTTGACCCCGGCGAGCTGCGGCAGAGGCTTGAGATACGCAAGCAGCGTATCATCGAGAATGTGGTCGATCATGGTCAGTTCTGGGGTTCGGCGACGAGCACGAGCATCGGATACTGCGGGTGGTCGGTGACGCGCGTGATGCGGTAGGGTTCACCGTTGAACTCGATGGGATCGCCGAGCTTCGGGTGTTCATCGGTGAATGCGCTGCGCGGGATCTTGATCGTGCAGTTGCCCTTGGCCTCGAAGCCGCCGAGGGCGAGTTCCTGGCTGAGCGGATTGTCGGTGACGAGCGCCGGATACGTCCCGCCTTTCCACACGACGGGTTCGCCCGTGGCGGCTAGAATTTCACTGAGGGCGGCGGCTTTTTCATCCTGGAGCGACATGCCCACGCGGGCCTGTCAAACTCCGTCACCAAAGGCGCGTGTGCATGGATTCCCAAAGGGGCTTCAAATCCGGCTCGGCCTGCGCCGTGTTCTGGCAGCCTTCATCCAGGACAAACGCCCGTTTGATGTGTTCCTTTGCGGAGGGAAAATCACCCAGTTGAGACTCGCAACAGGCCAGATCGTAATACAGCCGCCAGTCATCGGGATGCTTTTGAATCGCGGTCAGCAGAATCGGCCTCGCCACCTGAACCGATTGCGCGTGCCGTGTCGCGTGCGCCCATGAGATCCACGCCGACGCTTCCCCGGGTTCATGCCCGAGCAGTTTTTTCGCAGTGGCCTGCATCAAGCCCCACTGCTTGAGCCCTTCCTGGATTCGGATGCGGACTTTCAGGATTTCCGGCCAATCGCGAACGATCGAGGTCATTTTCCCAAGCGCTTCACCGGCCTTCGTGAATTCCTGCAACCCGATGTGATTCATCGCGTCGGCCAGCAGACGTTCGTCTCGTGGTGCTAAAGACATGTGTGTGTGCAGCGTGAACGCCGAAAGTAGAGAAGATCACCGTCGCGTCATGTGCGAAAGAAAACCCCGCCGCCGTTTCCGGCAGCGGGGTTTCTTGCAACCCAAGGTTGGTCCGGCGTTACGGAGCGGGCGCGGGCTTCACGATGCGGCTGAGCCCGGCAGTGATGGCGGTCTTGAACCCGTAGAGGCACTCCACGGTGACGAAGATGCGGTTGGACTGGATTTCCGTGTATCGCAGGTAGCCGAATGTCAGGCCCGTGTCCGGGTCGGTGACCGCACCGGCCTCGTCGTAGTTCGCGACGGGTTCGAGGTAGCGCATGGCCACCGCGAGGCAGCTCGGGTGCGCTGCGAATCCGGCGAGCTTCTCGCCGTTCTCCGGCAGGATCACCGTCTCGTAGATGTCGAAACCCGCAAGGCGGCGGATGACGCCCTCGACCACGCCGGGCTGGGCGATGGGCGGCATGTAGCTCTTGGCCACGATGTCGTCGCCGAGCAGGTTCGTGAAGTAGGCGCTGTCGAGCACGAGCGCGCGGTCGCTCACCGGCATCTTCGCCGCAGCGCACGCTTCACGCACCGCGAGCACCCGCTTGTAGTCGAAGTTCGCGGGAGCAACCGGATCGATGCCCGGGTCGCCGTAGTTCGCCTGGGTGATCTCCGAGAAGATGTCCTGCAGGATGTCCTGAGCGAGCTGCTTGACCGCGCTGGAGACGAGCGTGTCCAGAACGTTGAGCGCCGTCTCGGCCGCCTCGCGAGCCGTGATGTGGATGGTCTTGAACTTGTGCCGGTTCAACTGCACCGGCACGACGTCGATGGTGCTGTCCGCATTCTGCGTATAGCTGCCCGCGAAGTCGCTGGAGGGTGAAGGTGCGCCGACCACCGGCACGCGCACCGTGTCAAGCTTGTCGGCCGGCTCCGGGGAAAAGTTCGTGGAGAAGGCGCGCATCGGCATGAGCGAAGCCATGAACGGCTGCAGCGCATTCTGCGCGACCTTGATGTCATTGACGTTGGTGAGGATGTTGGGCATGGCCTGCGATTACTTGGAGTTGAGGATGAGGGTGCGCTGTTCGGGGGTGAGTGAACGCCAGAAGGCGGTCTGCTCCTTCGGGTCGGTGATGGCCTTGAAGCGGGTGACGAGTTCGCCGGCCTTGCTGTCGCCGCGAGAGGTCACCGGCAGCGGCTGCGGGCTGGCGGCGCCGTAGCGTTCGGCGGCGATGCGCTCGGCGGTTTTGGCCTCGGCCTTGAGCTTCTCGACTTCGCTGGTGAGCGCGGTGAGCTGCTCCTTCGCCTTCGCGAGTTCCTCGGCGGCCTGGCCAGCGGACTGGAGGGATTGTTTCGCGGTGGCAAGATCACTGGAGAGCTGGTTGCGCTGGGAGGTGATCTCCTCGTTCGCCAGCGTGAGGGTTTCCTTTTCCTTGCCCAGCGCGGTGACCTGCTGGCGCAGGTCTTCGCACTGCTTGCTGGATTCGGTGAGCAGGACGCTGCCGGCCTGGGCGTCGGCTTCAAGCTGCCGGGTCCGTGCGAGGGCGTCCTCGAGTTGTTGGTCGATGGTTTTCATCTGTGCCCCGGGTTCTGTGTCAACTCACGTGCCGGTTGCGCATCCGGGTCAGCACGGAGGCCATGTCCGGCACGACGCCGGCGGTGAGCGCATTGGCGAAGGCTTTCTGACCCGAGAAATCCTGGCCTTCCATCGCGTCCGGCGGAATGGAACGGCCGCGCGCAAGCACGGAGGTTTTGAAGTCCGTGTAAATCTCTTCGATGTCCGCCTGCAGCCACGCGCGCTGGTCGTCCGTGAGCGCCACGCCGGGCACTCCTACGCTCTTGTATTTGCCGGCGGCAAACAGATCGACCTTGAGCCCGGCCTGTTTGAACGCCTCGGTGTCGTCGATCATCGGGAGCAGCACGCCGATGGAGCCGACGCGGGCGCTGGAGGTCGCGTAGATGGCATCGGCCTGCGACGCGATCCAGTACGCCGCGCTGCACATCTGCCCGTCGGAAAACGCATAGACGTATTTGGATTTCGAGAGGGTGGCGACCGCCGCCGCCAGCTCGGGCGTGCCGTTCACCGTGCCGCCCGGCGAATCAATCGCGAGCAGGACCGCCTGAACGTCCTCGCGTTCGCCGGCCTCGTCGAGCGCCTCGCTGATTTCGTCCATGTCGGTCGCACCGAGCAGCAGGCGCGAGAAAATGTCCGGGCGCTTCATCAGCACGCCCCTGATCGGGATGATGCCGATGCCGTCCTCGATTTCCAGAAGGTCGGAATCCGGCGGGTCGTCCGGTTCGTCCGGATCATCAAAAAGGCCCGCGCGGCTCACGCACAGGCGCATGGCCTTGTGAGCTTCGGGGGTGATGAGCCAGGGCTGGTAATGGATGGCGTGAAGAAGTGGAGTCACGCCCTGAGCCGCCTGTCAAAAGGGGCTCTCGTTGCGCAACGAGAGGCAGGGGACGTCAGCCGGATTGGGGTGTGTCGCCCTCGCCAACAGCGGGCGTGGCAGCGGTGCCTCCGTCCGGTTTCCAGAGCATCTCCAATGGAATTTTGTATTTCGCGGCAAGATCGAGCAGTGCCCGCGCGTTCTGCGCGCGGATCTCCATCTCCTCGTTGAAGTCCATGCCCTGCTCGGCGAAATGCTCGGCCCAAGACTTGATCCCAAGCTCGATGTCCGCGCGGTTCTGCTGCGCCTCGCGCCCGGCGTCCACGGTCACGCGTCGCGGCGTGGTGAACGCCACCTTCGTCCAGTTTTCCACGGCTTCGAGCTGCCCCGTGGCGATGGCGTCGCCGATGACGAAGAACCACACGGGCTTGAGGAACCGTTCGATCAGGATGAGCTGGCGATACGAAAAGCGCCTGTCCGCCTTTGCCACAACGAGCCGCACGCCCGCACCACCGACCTTGCTCGAGTCCGCTGCAAACTCGAACGGGATGTGGCCCAGGGCGGAATCGCGCCGCAGATGTTCCAGGAAGCCGGTGAAGGTCGGGCTTGGGCGGTTCGGTTGGAAGCTGTCCAACGATTCGCCCGGTTTGAGCGCGACGAGTTTTCCGCCCACGATCTTCTGCAATGCGGAAGGTTCGCTGGGCGTGTCGGCGGTCGCCGGTTTGCCGATGGAGAAATCGCCGTCCTCCTCAAGTTCGCCGCGCTCGGTCTTGAGCACGCGCGCCACGTCCGCGTTGTCTTTGACCGCGTGTTTCTCCAGCGCCAGCAGCTCTATTTCGTCGAGGATGTGATTGATGGAGTGCTGCAAGGTCGGAGGCTGCCGCACCGCGCTTGCGCTCTCCGGCTCGAACACATGCAGCATGAGATTCGCCGGGATGTCCTTTTGGCCGCCGTCATCGAGGAGCACGCGGTAGAAGGCAGGTGCGCCGTAGGCATCAAAGCCGATACCATCCTCGGTGTCGCCGCCGTCCGCGTCGCCGATGCGGTGGGATTCGATGAGCTGGAGGCGCGGCAGCCCGTCGGCGTTGCGCGTCTTGTGGACGAAGTATTCGCCATCCACGTCCATGCCGCGGCAGACGAGCGCCTGGCACTCGGCGAAGCAAAACCGCTGGGTGATTTCGCAGCGGGCGGCCCATCGCGCGAAATACTCCTCGGCGGCCTTGTTCCAGGTAGTGTTTGCCGAGAGCGCCTGCGGCTTGATGCCGTCGCCGGTGGCGTAGATCGCCATGCTGCCGGTGAGTTCGCGCACGAACCCCGAGTTCTTGTGCAGGTAGCGTGAGCGACGGACCAATTCGCGCCGCGTGCCAGGCGTGAGATCAAGTTTGGCATCGCGCGGATAAGCGCCGGGCACGCGTCCGCGCCGGGGCGAATAGTTCGCGGATTCGTAAGGGCCGTAGGGGCCGAACCACGCCTTCGGCAGAATCCGCGTTAGAATGGCGCGCAGCGGATTCATTTGGGCAGCGGGCCAAAGACCTCGCTCGTGGCGACACGAATGGGCCGCCCATAGACTTCGGGCGCGAGGCGGCGCAGCGCCTTCTGGCACGCCTCAATGATCGCGTGGATCTCGTCGATCCGGCGCTTGGTCACGGCGGAGCCCGACTCCTGCCACGCCGCAAGCGTGCGGCTCAGCTCCGCTTTCTGCGTATCGAGGATGTCCTCCACCTCCTGCCGGGTGAAGCCGATGGAATAGTCGGGAGCGGCCATGGATGATTCACAGCCGCGCGATGCCCGGCAGGTTCATTTGATCCAGGCGCGGCTGGTGGCGATTGCCCTCCCAGTTTTCGCCGAGCTTCGGAGGCCGCGCGCAGAGGTGATGGCAGATGACCGTCGGCAGGTGGCGCCGGTGCTCGGTCGCCCATTGCTCGGCGAACATCACGTCGTCGTGCGCCGCCGTGCCCAGCGAATACGGATAGGGCTTCTGCGACCGCGCGTGCCAGAGTTGGAAGAAGCCGATGGGCACGTAGCCGCGCAGCGGGTCCACGTAGCGCGGCGAAAGCGGGCGGTGATGCTGCGGCGAAATGAAGGCACTGTGCGCGTGCTGCGGATCACGGGCGCGGGTGGCGCGCAATTCCGCGACGCCGATCACATCGCAGCGGTCCGCGCCGTAGATGCACGCGGGATCGAGATGCGTGTGGTTGAGCAGCATCCGGCGGAAGTTGTCCGGCAGCGCGATGTCCGCATCCAGGTGCAGACGCCAGCCGTGGTATTGGAAACGGCTCAGGCCCGCGTTGATGGCGGCGCCCTTGTTGAATGCGCGCCCGTTTTTCTTGAACAGGTCGGTCTGGACGCAGATCGCGCCATGCTTGCGTGCGACGCGGTGCGTCCGGTGATCGTCGTGACTGGTGACCACGATCGTCGTGTCCAGATGCGGGTGGTTCAGGCCGATGGTGACGTCGAGGAAGTCATCGAACCCGACACAGACGGTGACGGCTTCGAGACGGAGCGATTCGGACGGAGCGGACAGGGCGTAGGGATTCATGCGATTGCTGGTTGAGAGACTGGGTTGTGGAGTTGGGCAAAAAGGGCGTAGGCGCGGGTCTTGATCAGCATTTCCGCGTTGTCGAAAGTGAGCGCGGAACCGATGGCAGAGCCGGGGAAGACGAAGAAGAGGACGTCCTCCTCGATGCTCGCGTCGTGGATGCGGCGGCAGCTCCCGTCGGGATTGCGCACCGAGCACGGGTCGGGTGCCGGCGGATGAAACGCCTCATGCAGGCGGATGGAGCCTTCGCCGATCTTGTGGCTCGGGCCGAGGTCGCCGCAGATCGCCGCGGTGAGGAGGTCGCGGTAGATGACCACGGCCAGGTCACCGACCGAAAGTCCGGTGGCGGCGCGAAAAACGCCGAGCGGGAGGACGATGAAGGGATGCCGCTCGCTGGAGAGCGGGGAGCCGTCCGGGAAATGAAACGACGTGTCGTTCTGGCCGTCCGACGGATCGAGTTGAGTGCCGCAGCGGCGGCCCGGACCGGCCGCCACACCATCGGCGTCGATGGCCATTTTCGAGGACCAGAAGATGGTGCCGTTTGGGAAGCGGAGGATCGCTTTGCAGAGGCTCGGGTCACGCTGACCGTCTTCGCGATCAAACGTGTCGAAGAGCTGCTGGCAGAAACCGGCTGCGGGCGTGGCGACCCGGAAATCAATGCCGCTCAAGGTGGCGGCGGATGCGGATGGGACGTTGAACATGGCGGGTGATCAGCGGACGGTTTTCGGGTCGCGGAACTCGATGGTGTTGCGAATGTCGCCGCCCACGGAATTGGTGGCCGGGTCGTAGGTGCCCTGGAGGTCCACGGTGTCGGATTTGACCTTCGAGCGGAAAGCGCGGTCGAGGCTGGCGCAGCCGCCGCAAAGCAGCGTGAACGCCACGACGGTGAGGAATGCGAGGGTGAGCTTGAGCGGGTAGGAGAAGGAGTTTTGCTTCATGCCCCGCCGCCCGCGTCAACTACCGCGGCTTCGTTCGCGGGCTCCGGGTCACAGATCTCCGAAGCCGCCGCCTCTCGCCCGATCAGCTTGAGCATGAAGGCCGCACACACTTGCATGGCCTCAAGATCCAGCCCGTGGTTGCCGCGTTTCCCGATGCGTTCCCAGAGCCACTTTCCGCCCTTCTTCACCCGGCGTTCGCTTTCCATCTGCGAAAGGTATTCGTCGTCGATGTCGTCGGGCACTTCCCAGGTCGCGCCGCGCGCCGGGTCTTGATTCCGCCGGAGACGCGCCAGAGCGTCCTTGGTCCCGAGATTGGAAAAGTAGAAGACCGAGCATTGCTGGTTGTGACCGAGGACCACCTTCCGGCGCGGCGAATAGAACCGCTGCACGCTGCGCCCTGACTTGGTCTTGTGAACGAAGGTGGGGCGGCGGTCGCCCATCAGCGCCGTCCAGCCGCGGCGGGAGCACTCGCGATACACATCGTAGGTCGCGTAGCCGGCATCGACGAACACCAGGCTGGAATGGATGCCGAATCGTTTTTGCAATTCGTCCACGTCGTCGAAAGTCAGCAGGCGCTCGAACCACACGAGCCGCGAGGAGCCGTTGGCGCTCCACGAGCGAACGAGCGCCCAGAGGTGATCCATCTGGCAATCCACCGTCAGGATGCGCAGCGGCGCGGCAATTGCGCCGGCCTCGAAAGGCGCTGCGACGATTTGGCCGCGTGCGCTCACCCCGGCCTCGTCTTCCCACAGCTCGCCCTTGCGGTAGCCGCCACGCGTGATCTCCAGCTTGTAGTCCTCCTCGTAATCGCGCCAGGGGACGGCGAGTCTCTTCTGGTAAAATTGCTTGAGCAACGAGATGTCGCCGCGCCGGGCGATGGCCTTCGCCCGCAGATACAGCTCCGCGAGCGCGCCCCAGCTCATCGTGCTCAGGCTGTTCCAGTGGAAGCCCACGTTCTCCTTTGCAGCGCGCGGGTTCTGCACGACGAAGCAGCCGGTGGCGTTCAGTTCACGCCGGATGCGATCGGAATCATCGAAGTAGAAGTTGCACGCAATGCAGCGCATCGACGCCGTGCGCCGCACCTCGGCGAAATCCCATTCCCCCTGGTCATCCAGGGCCGTTTTGGACCACTCGATTTGCTCCCAGCTCCATGGCTGCCGCACGCGGCAATGCGGACACTCGAAGGTCCACTCGCGCATGTCGGTCGTCTGGAACTTGCGGTCGAAGTCGTCGCCCTCCTCGCCGCCCTGGCTCATCCAGACGCATTTGCCCAGCCAGCCGAAGGCGGTGACGCGCGCCTCGGCCTCGGCCATGTGGCCGGTTGGATACGCCCAGCATTCGTCGGCGAAAATCCAGCGGATCGAGCGGCGCTGAAGGTTCGTGCGGTTGTGCGCGCCCAGCACCCAGAGCGTCATGCCGTTGGAGAAATGGACGGTCGCAGTTCGCTTCTTGTGGCGGTCGCGGGGAAACAGCGTGCTGACCGGCGCGCATTCCTCAAAGAGCTTGTGGAGGCGGGACTCAGCCTGATCCTTCGCGTCGTCGTCCGTCTCGTTGAGCCAGAGCGTCGGTCCGGGAAGGTTGGCAATGACGTAGCAGAGCGCCAGTTCCGCGGCCGTGGTCTTGGAGGATTGCACCGCGGCGAGAAGGCAGACCTGCCGCACGGCGGGATCGACGATGGCTTCGAGCGGTTCGCGGATGTGAGGCGAGTTCTCGATCCGGAACCGACCCGGCACGGGCGAGTACGGGATCGTGGCGATGTGACGGTGCGCCCAGAGCCACGGAGGCGAACGATCCGGCGGACGCCAGGCATCGCGCCAGATGCCATGAATCGCCGCGCTCATTTGACGGACGTGGCGAAGTCGCGATCACAGATCTTTTTGGCAGCGTCCGGCGGAATGGCGTCCATGCGCCATGCCGTGCGTCAACGCTCCCGCCTCTCGTTGCGCAACGAGAGGAACCCCTCAACGCTTACCGCTTCTTTTTTGGCGCTTGGATAATCTGGAGCATTGCGCCGAGCCCGAAGCCCTGAGGCATCGCGCGCTCCTGCTCCCAGTTTTCCAGCGAGCGCCGCGAGACGCCCAGCTTGTCCGCCGCTTCCTGCTGCGTGTAATCGTTTTCCTCGCGCCACTCCTTGAGCTTCCGGGCAAACTTCTTGTGCTTCATGGGTGTTTTTTGAATTCCGAGGGGAACGATGCGAGGTCGGGTTCGAGAAAACTGATCTTCGCTTCGGGTGAGCTAAAACGCGCAACTGAGTAAAAGAGCCGGTGGAGCTTCTTTTGCGTGAGCTGCGGCTGCGCTTCAAGGAACTCGTCTGCGCTGGCTGCGGGACCATATTCGCAGAGAGTCGAATGGATGATTCTAATCCACATTTGCGTCAGCGTCTCGTGGTAGCCGCTATTCGGCGTGTCCTCTATTCCTTTGGCGGCATTGAAAGCCCGAATTCCCGCGCGAACGCGCTCGATGGCCAGTTCCTTGGGAAAACGGCTGAGGTAGAGATAGGCTACCTTCAGATGCGCACGGTGATTCCATTCCGAGAGCGGCAAGGTTTGAGTCTCAAACAGATGCAGGAACATTTCGTCCTCGGAATTCATTCTTGTCCGAAGACTACGCACATCGCGGATAGGCCGCAAGTTTGACACACGGCGGGCGGCGTGAAGATCCACTGCGCCCACAATGCCCTCGTCGATCCGGCGACGCTCAAGCCGAATCCGGTCAATCCGAACCGGCATAGCGCGCACCAGATTCAATTGCTCGCTTCCATCATTCAGGACCAGGGCTGGCGCGGCCCGATCACAGTGAGCAAACGCAGCGGGCTGATTGTCCGCGGCCACGGCCGTCTCGAAGCTGCGCTGCTCATGGGCGCGGAGAAAGTGCCCGTCGATTTTCAGGACTACGCGAGCGAGGCGGAAGAACTTGCGGACCTGCTCGCCGACAACCGCCTCTCGGAACTGGCAGAACTGGACGAGGACGACCTGAAGCGCGTGATCGAAAGCATCCGGGAGAGCGATCCTTCCTTCGACGTGGAATTGACCGGCTTCATGGAGGACGAGATTGCGCGTCTCTACGACGAGAAGCCGGAGGATGACGTGGAGATGGTGCCGCGCATGGAAATCCAGGCGTTCGAGCATCACGACTATCTCGCCTTTTTCTTTCACGATCTCCGCGACTGGATGCTCGCGCTCCAGCTCCTCGGCGTCCGCGAAGTGGATTTCTCAATCACCCGCAAAACCAAAAAGATCGGCCTCGGCCGTGTGCTCCATGGAAAACGTCTCCTCGAACTCGCCCGCAAAGCCGCTGCCATCGGCGGAAATCAACCTGCTCTCCCCGAAGGACTGGCCGGAACTGGCCCCCGTAAACCTGCGCCTGGTCATCATGAGCCGAAGCCGCCCGAGGGCGATCACCAGCCACCGGTTGTTTCCGAAGGCGACGCTGGTCGCTCCTGAAAGCGAGCTGGCTGATTACGCCCACGTCCCGCTAGAGAAGGTCGCGATTCCCGATGCGATCACAGGAGTCAGTGCCGTGCGGAACTGGATCGTCGCGCATTTCAAAGAGGACGCGCTCGTGATGCTCGACGACGACATCACAGCCTGTGTCTGCATGGTGTCGCTGCGCTGCCGGAAGCTCTCGACGGACGAGACTCTAGCGATGCTCGAAAACTCTGCCTACTGCGCGCGCGGTGCCGGAGCGCGATTGTTCGGCTGGCATCAGCGCAGCGATCCGCGGCTGCTTCAGCGCAATGATCCGTTCGGCGTTCATCATTGGGTCGGCGGCGCGGTGGGTGTGGTGCGCGATGCGAACGGCGGTGTCCCGCGATGGGACGAGCTGCTCAAGTGCAAGTGCGACATCGACGCCACGCTGGAAGAGCTGATGGTCAATCGTCTCGTGTTCAACGAGGCCCGGTTCTGTTTCGTGCAGGAGCGCGACAAAAACCTCGGCGGAAATTCGCTCTTCCGTTCCGCCGATCGCATCGCGGCCGAGAAACGCTATCTCAAGCGGAAGTGGAAAGCGCACATCCGGTTCGAAAGTTACCAGAGCCAGGACAAGACCTCGATGGATGTTCAGCGCCGCCAATCCTTTTCGCTCTCGGCATGAAAATGGTGCCTTTCAGCGATGGACACCACGCGGGGCGGACGACGAGGAGGAAGGAATGTCCTCTAGACAATCGCACGACCGCTCGCGGCACCCCGCAACACCCTCCTTTCCTTTTGGCCTCACGTTTTTGGCGAACGAAAATCAAGACATGCGATTTCTAACTAAACGAGGCTACGAGTTTGGTGAGGTTTCCTCGGCGATGCAGAAAGCAATTCGCCGGGGAGACACTCGCCTTGCGGGATATTGGGCGCTGGAACTGTGGGCCAGCGGCTACGGAAACTACGTGTGGAAGCGGCTGCTCACAGTCTCCGCCGAAGATTGCTGGGGGATTCTCACACAGGAAGTGAAGGCGCTGCACGACAGCTACGCGCTCGTGAATGCCAACGTGCCGGCGAAGCAGGCAAAGGGCCGCATCTTCATCAGCAAAGCTGTGATTCTCCTGTGTGCGGCGAAAAAGAATCGGGATGCCGATCACCTGCAAAACTTCGTCTATGACCAGTGCGCCGGGTTGGATGCGGACACGCTGGCTGAGGAATTGCAAAAGGCGGGCCGTGAGAAACTCCCTGATTACGCTTTCGACTGCCACACGCAGAAGGGGCGCAAGATGGGCAAGAGCAAGGCGGAGTTTTTCCGCGATGAGCAGGCGGCACTGGAGCCGTTCCAGCCGGGATTGTTCGACAATCTGATCGACGATTAGACGCTGCTGTCACGGCGGGAAGGTCATGAGGTAAGGATCCAGTTCCTTAACCTCGCGATCTTCATCGAGCCACTGTCCGGCTCCCAGGAGCACTCGCATCATCTCACATCGCTGCTGCACACGGGCTGCCATGACCTGCTCGTACGTGCCCTTCTGGTAGCAGTAGATGACGGTTACCTTCTCGTTCGCTCGACGGCTACCTCCGAGTCGATGCACGCGACCGATGCGTTGCTCCATCGCGGCCGGGTTCCATGTGAGATCGAAGAGCACCACGTGCCGACAGTAGTGGTGGAGGTCGATCCCTTCCTGGGCCTTTGGTGTCGCGAGAAGAACAAGCGGCGCCGAGGGCAGGTTGAACTTCTCGACGTTCCTCTCGTCTGGCCCCGTATCAGCGTCATGTCGGACGATGATCGGTAGGCGACGTCCCCGTCCGACGATCAATTTAAGATCAGCCCAAGCGTCCCAATCACCATCACCGAGACGCTTCTTGTGCTGACGCCACCACTTCCTCACGGAAGCGAGTTCCATTCGGGGACGATCCGCAGAGTGCGCCATCACCTTCACAACCCCGGCCGCGTAGGTTGCATTGAGCCCAAGCCAGCGTGCGACCTTATCGACATGGCGACGTAGGCGCTCGGCATGCCGCTCTCCGTCGGACGCAAGCTCCTGAACGACGGGATGCTCTGCGAGCAACCTCGCCAGAGACTTTGACGTTTCCAGTCGTTGGGTGAACACCACGACCTTCGTGTTGCTGCGCACAAACTCCGCCAGATGATCGACTGCCGCTCGCAGCTTCGGGTCGTTGAAAGCAGAGCGTCCGGCAACGACTGCGTCAAAAGCGCAACTCCAACGCTGATCCGCCCCCTGAAGGGGTGAATCCTCAAGCGACTTGCGCGCAGCAGGCCAAGATGAGCAGAGCGACTCACGGCGACTCGCGATGTGAGTCCGTTGCCCGCTATCCAGCACCCCGGATATCAAACGTTCTAGCAGGAGGGTCGGCAATAGTGATCCAGCCGAGGCTTCGCCGCGCCAGTGCTGCGTCGTGCGCTCCCGCTCGTGGTCCCACGTGCACCTGAGCATGTGCTGCCTGAGTCGCTCTTCAAGTTTGCCCTTTTCTGGGAAGTCGACGCGCTCGGCGACAGCTTTGCGAAAATCATCGAGGGGAAGCGCGTGAATCGAGGCCTCGAAAGGCTCTTGTTCGCCTCGTGCGTGCGCGAAGTCCAGTAGACGCTTTCGGAACTGATGAACCGCGAGGGCAAACGGCGTCGCTGTAACAAGGATGCATTTGTCGAAACGCTTACGCAGAAGCCGAGCAACCACGCGATGGCGCGCGGTGCCCTCTAGCTTGTGCGCCTCGTCGATAACAAGCAAATCGAACCGAGCACCGTGACCCAACCGTGCGCGCGCCTGAATTCTGTCAAGTTCGTCCTCGATGGCGTAATAAGCGTTGTCCTTCCACCAACGTTTATCCCGATCAAGCCACGCCAGAATGCGTCGTGATTGTTTGATAGAGATCGTCTCGCGATGCACGCTGCGCAGGTCGCATTCGACCATGTCCTTGATGAGCGCGCGTCGCTCATCTGGGCGTAGTCGAAGGCCGATGAACCGCTCAGACTTTTCAAGCGCGCTGAGTAAACAGCCGGCGTCTCGCGTATCCGAGCCGTACTTCTTCAGTGCTTCGTAGGAGGCGAACGCGATTTGGGGGAGGTTCTTGTCGCTGGCGTCCTGTTCAAGATGGTCGATGGACCCGTAGCAGCGAGCAGCCCAACCATCTTCACCCCACTGTCCCTTCCATCGAGTTCCGACGCACTGGGACAAATCCCGCCAACGATCCTTCCAAACCCGAGCCATGTGACCGCTGTGGGTAAGAACAAGCACTCGTCCATTCGGGTGCTTCGCTAAGCAGGCGAAAGCGACCGCGAGCGCGACATACGTCTTTCCCTTTCCGACTTCGTCCGCGAGCAATACTCCAGGCTCGTCTCGTTTATACAACCGGTGCCAAAGTCCGCGCGCTCGATCGTTTTGCGCGAGGAGTTCTGGCCGGTAGCGAGCACCAAGGTTTGCCCCGGCGAGTGACAGATCGATGTCCATTCCTGGTCCGAAGCGAATCATAGGTTCTCCCTTAGCGCCTTGATCGCAACTCGCATTTGCGAGCGCAACATTGGAGACAGGCTCGAAAGGCACAGACTCCGCCGCATTCGCACGGCCCGCTGGTGCCAAATCTTTCGGCCCGCCTTGCTTTGGAAACTCGTCGCGAGATGCTCAGCCGCCTGCCACAGCTCAAGGCGCACCCAGACTCGCCAGACACCGTCGTGCGGATGCGCCGCCTCTTTCGGGTCATGTGAGTTGTAAATTTGCTGCAACAGCTTCACCAACCACTCTTTTTCCACAGAGGTCAATGCGTCGTCGCCGAGTGCCGCTTCAAAGTAGCGCATTCTCGCCGAGAGATCTCGCACGCGCTCAGACCACTCGAACCCTCGCGTGGGATCTAGCCGCGCGCCACCCTGCTTTTCCATTTTGCGGGTTCCGGTCTCGAAGGCGTCCGACGACAACGCTCCCATCATCTTCAACCAGTCCTCCGGGGAACGCTGAAAATCACCGCTCTGGCACGCCGGAAGCAGCTCGACGGGCACTTCGATCGGGCAGCACCCATCTGCCGCACCGCCACCCCGTTTTCGAGTCACGAGCCATCCAATCCTCTCGACGAGTTCGAACTCCGTGCAGCCGTTCCGCTCAAAAGAAAGCGGTCGTCCTGAGTATCGAAGCAGCGTCTTGGATGCGTCGGCTGGGTTCTTCCACTCGACGCGGAGGGCACGCTGAAGCGGGTCGTAGGAGGCGTTTCGCAAAGGCATCCATGTATCGACCCGGTTGATCGCGGGTTCCTTGAACTCGGCGTCGTCCAGCGAGCACGCCTTCGAGGCAAGGCTGCGGAATAGCCGATTCGCGTCCTTCCATCGCTCGTCGAGAAACCATGCGGACTCCACGTTCCCGTGCGCGATTGGAGCCATCAGCGCAGACCGAGTCATGTTCGGCGAACCAACAAGCACGTAAGCTCTCTGCATTCGCTGCGGAGTATGCACGATGCACGCAATCTTGCCGTGCAACGGTCCGGGAGCTGGCGCCACCGGATGCAGGCTGATTCGATGCGCCAGTTGGCGTTCGAGCAGATCGAACGTCTCGCGGCGGCCCTGAACGCGCAGCGGCTCGGCCTCCAGTTGTGGCAGGTACACGTGAAATCGAGCGCGGGGATACCGTCGTGCAAGAAGCCGCAACCAGTGGTTGTCGAGACCGACTTCGTCCGATTCATCCTTCTCGAAGAACGGAGCGCTGAGGTGTACCTCGTCAGCGTGCTTCGGCGCGGAGAACAGAAATCGAGGACCGATAGGTGCATCGAGGCTTGTGACGAATATTCCCGGCAATTCACCGGCTCGCTGGTCTCGTGTGCCATCAAGGATACGCCGGGCGGCAGCACTGCTAGGCAGCGCAACGAGCAACTCTCGCAACTGGCGAGGCAACGACCTGGACCGTGGCCGATGCAACATCGCTATCTCACGGTTGCGATGCCATCCAGCCGGCGTCAGATTCGAGGAACCGTCCGACCAGACCACCTCCTCCTTGAAGAGCGCTACCAACAACTTCGGATGGAACAGCCTCGCCGCTGTCGGCCACAAAGACACGTTGAACCCGACGCGGTGTCCGCTGTATCGGGATCGATCACACACGACATCTACAGGCAGGTGTGCGAATGATTGGCCTGCACCCCCTCCGCTCTCGCAAGAGGCATCTGCGAAGCGGGTGAGAAGGTCCGCGAAGAAATCCCCGTGAAACGTAAACGTGCATGCGAGGATCGCTTCGGGCTCTCCGAGTTCCCTGAAGATCGAGAGCCAGCGTTCCTCGATGGAAGACGGTTTCTCAAGAAGCATGGGGCCTCCATTTGGTTTGGCGCACGAGCGTCCGGAGATTTCGGAATCGAAAATCCGGCTCCCCTATGCCAGGACGCCACATCTCGAATCCTGCCGGGGTCCCGCCTATTTGAAAAAGCCACGGTTCCGTCTGCCTTACCTGCATCACCGCTTTGTGTAGTCGCAGCAGAGTGAGGGCGGGTTCTCGTCCACGTCCGAGCGACGACAGCGCATCGTGGATCGCAGAGCGAAGTGGGCTTCCGGTTGGCCAGCTTGAGGGAAACGGGTCTGCGTTGCGCACGGCGACGGCGAGAGAGCGCAGCGATCGGCGTGCCGGCGCCGGGAACGTCTTCTCGCCGCGCAGCAATTCACCAAAAGCATCTAAAGCTGCTTTCTCCAGTCTGACGACGGCAGTCGTCGCATTAGCGAGACGCGCCTGCTCACGGTCGAGTTCTCGTCGCGCCGTTTGTGCCCACGCCGATGCTTTCGCCCTCGCTAAAACTGCCTTGGCGGCTCGAATCATTTCCTGACTCTCGCCACCGAAGAGTCGGCCTCCGAGTCGCTGGCGCGCAGATTTCAGTTCGATTCCGTTGAATGACTGATTCAGCGCGCTCCAGGACGAGGTCCAGCTTCTTTTTGGATCAAACCTGATGTCCAACAGCAGACGATCCACAGCGTCGTCGTGCAAGCGAAGCGAGTCTTTTTGGACGAACCCCATCCCACGAAGCGACACGATGTAGTTACCCAGGAGCCCAGTCGCCCGTTGGTCTACAAGGATCGGGCGATCGACGTCAGGCCGCGCCTCCTCGCACAGCTTTCTCACGACGTTGATGCCACCGCTCTTTCGCCCACGAAATTTGTACCAATATTGCTTCAGTGCTCGTTCGAATGGCGCGAAGCCTTTGCCGAACAAGGTCGCGTCCACGGAGGAATTCGTGGTTTCGTGAGCCCACCGCAAACCGAGCAGCGTCCAGAGGTACTCGTCGGCGTCCTGAGTTGCTCCCGTTAAGAGCGGCACAAGCTTATCGGACATGGCCTCGCGAAGTGCGACGAAGCCCAGAGGGTCGACTGAGCGCGTCTGATCTCGCATGGGCGGTTGATTCCAAAAGAGGACCGAGTTCATAATCTCCGCTCCTATGAACGACGACGTTACGAATTCACACCGAATCCAGTGGATTGCGGTGGGCGAAGTTCATTTTCCGAAAGTCTCATAGGCCGATTTCGGCCATATTGCGTTTTGTCGTTCCGTTTGCCAACCGCGAACGTGGCGTTTGCGCCAACAGTTCAAAATGGTGCGTACCGATAGCAGGCAAATGGCTAACCTCACCTTTCGCGCCAACCGAAGGACCGGCGCGAAAAATGGTGAAAAATATGGCGATGCAAACGGATGGATTCCCGTCCGGCTCTGCGAGAGGCAAGGCCATGAATACGCAATCCACCAACGCCCCAGCCGGCAGGCGCACAGAATTCGTCGGCACCTTCATCAAGGCCTCGGGCGCAGCGCGCACGATGCGCTTCACCACTTCACCGGACAAGCTGCGCGGCGGCGGTCTGATCACCGTCTATGACGTGGAGCGCGGCGGTCTGCGGAAGTTCAACCTCTCCACGCTCGTCGGACGGCTGAGCGCGGTTACTCCGGACGGGCAGCTCTCTTTTTGCGCCTGAACTCCGCACTCTGCGTATGCACGACCCCATTCGCTTTATCCTCGCCGGAAACGCGGTTTTCACGGTCGAGAACACCAGCACGGGCAACCGCTTCACTTTCAAGGTGCGCAAGCCCGATGACACGAAGCCCCACTTCGTGAGCGTCCTGACCGGCCCGAACAACGAGAGCGACTACGCGTTTCTCGGCACGGTCTTTACGCCCGAGCGCTACCACCACGGGCGGCGGTCGCGCATCGCCCAGGATGCGCCGAGCGCGAAGGCGTTCGACTGGCTGTTCCGCCAGTTGAGCGCGCGACGGCCGCTTCCACCGCAGGTGCGGCTTTGCCACTGCGGGAAGTGCGGGCGGTGCGGCAAGACGCTGACCGTGCCCGAGTCCGTGGAGTCGGGCTTCGGCCCCGAGTGCATCAAGGCCATCGAGGGAGGCGGGCGATGAGGACGCTCCGCCGCTGGATGCACGCCCTTTTCGCGGAGTCGCTCGCCGATCTCGGCGCGCTGCTCCGCAGCCTAGACCAGAAACCAAAACCAAAAACCAAACGATGAACCCCATCACCAAGCCGATGCTCGCCGGCAAGTGCGAGCGCCCCGATGCCCTGAGCTTCCCCGTGCTCGCCACGCCAAAGCTCGACGGCATCCGTTGCCTGAAGATTAACGGGCGCGCCCTGACGCGCTCGTTCAAACCTGTGTCCAACCGCTTCACGCGCGGGTGGATTGAAGCGAACCTGCCCGACGGCCTCGATGGCGAGCTGATCGTGCGTGGCACCACGTTCAGCGAAACCGCCGGACATATCGGGCGCGAGTCCGGGGAGCCGGACTTTACGTTCGCGGTGTTCGACTACGTGAGCGACAGCGTGGACGTGCCCTATGCCTGCCGGATGCAGGAACTCAAGCGGTTGCCTGAGTTTCAGCACGTCGAGAAAATCCTGCCCGTGGAGATTCGTGATGCCACACAGCTCGCGGACTACGAAGAGCAGTGCCTCGCTGATGGCTACGAGGGCGTGATGATCCGCACGCCGGACTCGCCATACAAATGCGGCCGTTCCACCGAGCGCGAGGGTTGGCTGCTCAAGATCAAGCGGTTCGAGGACGCGGAGGCCGTGGTGCTCGACACCTACGAGGGCATGAGCAACCTGAACGAGGCGCAGCGGGACGCCTTCGGGCGGACCAAGCGCAGCTCGGCGCAGGCGGGCAAGGTGGGCCGTGGCGAACTCGGCGGCTTCGTCGTGAGCGCCGTGGATTCCAACGTAGTGTTCCGGCTGGGCTACAACCATGTGCTCGGCGGAATCGACCGCGTGACGCTCTGGGAGCAGCGCGATTCACTCCGGGGTAAGCTCGTGAAATATAAGCACCAGCCGAGCGGTGCGAAAGAAGCGCCGCGATTCCCCAAGTTCGTCGGGTTCCGAGAAGCGTGGGATTTATGAGCGAGCGTCTTGGATTCGGGTGTTCGCCAACCTTTCAGCCTGAGCGTGCTTGCGGCTTCCCTCCATTCCAATCATACATCCTGCTCAGCACCGATGACGGAGGCTTTTCCATAAAGTCCCTCCAGGAACTCTTGTGCTGTCGCGGTAGTCGTGTCGAAGACCGTTTCGGCATATCCTAGATTATCATCAAAGAATTTCTGCTGGACCGCTCGGTTAATCGGCACCTTTGCATACGGGAGCGACCAATTCAGGTTATCCTTAAAATTGATTGTCAGAAGGGTTGCCATGCCCTGAAAGTCGTGGGTTTTCACATGGACATTAACCGCCACGGCTCCGAGTTGCATCTCTCCGCCCGGGGGATATGCGCTCTTCGCCCTGACGGTGTCCCCTCTCTCTGTAACCTGCCAAATCACACCGTCTCCCTGAGCAGTCTTGATGTTGGTCAAAGCCTTCTCCAGATGGCTTAATGCTTCACGTGGTTCGACGACTTTTCCATTGACCTCAAGTTGGAATACCCAACGTCTAATTCCGGACGTTTTCATAGTATTGGTACGAATTCGCGCTAAACGCTTCTAGGCGAGAGCTTGATCGGGGCAGAGGCAACCATAATCACGGTCATGGCGGAAGCATTTCGCCCGAACGTCGGGTCTGTCAAAACTTTTAGCGAAGCTGATTGCCAAATTGCGGGGCGTTAGCAGCAAACCGGCTTTGCAAACACCTTTCGCGCCAACCGAAGGCTGCTCCGAAAAATGGTGCAAAATATGGCGATCCATTTGGCGCGACAAACGAAGGCCGCCTGAACGAGGCAAGGGCATGTCTGCAACCACCATCAAAAGCCATGCGCAAAAACTACGCACTCTGCGTAGTGTGTGGAAACCCGAGGACGTTGAAGCGATGAACATTCGCTTCGGCGTCGAACTTGAAACCAAAGTGCCGCGCACGTGCGGCCTCGCCGTTGGCGGCTACCACGTCGGCTATCCGGTGAGGACGGGCCGCGCGTCCAACGGGCAGGAACTCGCCGCGCCCACCTTCAACGGTGCGACGTGGCGGGCTGACCGCGACGGCTCCATCACCTGCGAAGCGAACGAAATGCCCTGTGAATTCGTGTCGCCCATTCTCCACGGGGTTGAGGGCGTCGAATCGCTCTGCCGGTTCATGGAGTGGATGAACGCCATTGGCGCGACCGTCGATAATTCGTGCGGCGTCCATATAACCGTGGGCATCGAGTCGGTGATCGGCAGCCGCGAGGCCGGCAAGGTGAGCGAGTTTGTCCGGAAGCTCGCGCACATCGCGCAGTGGCACGCGATGTCCCTCTACGGCCAGACCGGCACCGGACGTCACCTGAGCCGCTACAGCCACACGCTTGCCGCCGATGTGGAGCGTCACATGCGCAAAATCGTGAACACGAGCAGCGTGGCGGACAAGGAAGCCGCTGCGGTGGCCTGCGGACGCGGAATGTTGAATCTGCAAAAGTCCTTCCGCATGAGGGGCGATGAGTATGTGGGCGCGGTGGAGTTCCGCGTGTTTGCCGGCACCACGAGCCTCGTGAAAGTGCTGCATCACTTGGCGACGGTGCTCGGACTCTGCCGCCGGGCATCCCAAGTCCAGTGCCTCGGCGGCTTCAAGAAGAACAAGCTGCAAGTGGAACGCACGAAGACCGCCGAGAGCGCCGTGCATTTCCTGTGGGATTACCTCGGGTGGACCGGCGGCGCGAGGCCCTGCGCGTTGGGGTTGTTCGGCCGCCTGCACCGTGAATTTCCCAGCTACGGGCCGGAGGCGCTGCGCCTCTGCCGCAAGTTCGATGAGCGCTATCCGGAGGCCCGGCTGTGAGCGCGCGTTCTCTCAATCCTCAAACCTCAATTCTTCATTTCCCATGTGTGTCGTCCTAATCTGTCCGCCCAAGCAACGTCCTGACCTGACCATCCTGCGCGCCTGCCACGCCGCCAATCCGCACGGTGCGGGTGTGGCGTGGCGCGAGAAGCGCCGGATTCACTGGAAGAAGGCGCTCACGCCGGGCGAAGTGAACCACCTGATTCAGCATGTGCCCGGCGAAGTGATCATCCATTTCCGCTGGGCGAGCGTCGGCGGGATTGAGCCGCTGCTCTGCCATCCGTTCCCGGTCACCGCAGAAGCGGCGATCGGTTATGAAGGGCTCTGCAAGTCCGTTCTCTTCCACAACGGGACGTGGGGCAACTGGGAGAGCGCGATTGAGATCATCGGCGATCTTGACGGCCCGATGAGCGACAGCCGCGCGGTGGCCGCGCTCGTGCATCACAAGGGCACGAAGCTGCTCAAGAAGTTGCCCGGCCGTTGGGCGGTGATGCAGCCCAAGGAGATAGAACTCTACGGCGACTGGCAGCCGTGGCGCGGCCTGCTGGTCAGCAACACGAGCTTTCTGCCCTACCTCACGGCGAGCGCGGGGCGCGCATCATTTTCGACGCAAACTCCGCACTCTGCGGAGCTACGCCGCAAACCGAGCACCACGGGAAACATGGGTCAGCTCCCGCTGGCGCTCGGCAATCACCAAGCCTGACCCGCAACACAGAAACCAAATGAAGTTGTTCAAATTGATCGCCAGCAAGGCTGGCAAAGTCGTCTTCGATGATCGCATCGAGGCCGAGAATCCGCGCACGGCGCGCGAGCAGATGAAAAGTCTGCTCGGGCTGCAGTCGCTCACCGGCGTGGTCTATTCGATCACGGAAATCCCCGTCGAACTCATCCGCGAGATCGTGACCGCCAAGGTGCTCGAAATAGTGGGCAGCCGTCGCAGCGGCTCGTCCATCGACGTAAGCAAGATCGTCGGGGACGCGGCAAATGTCGCCGTCAGCGACAAGTTCCGTCCCATCGAGCAGCGGCTCGCCGCACTCGAAAGCCGGCAGACCGCCGCCTCGGCCAACGGGGCACACTCCACATCCAGCCGTCGCTTCGACGCCTTCCAACGCGACTCCACGCGCTCCCGTGAAGCCGATACCTCGGCCACCAACGGGCGTATCGCGGAACCGGAAGCGCCATTGCCCGCGACGACGGACTGGCGGGCAGTGAAGCGGTTCTACAAGCACTGTCGCAGTCCGAAACAGACGGCAGCGCACTTCGACCTGTCGATTAACACCGTGAAGGCGCGCGTGCGCCGGGAGGGCTGGTAGCCGTGGTCACTGTCACTCGCTACGGAACGCGGCATTGGGCCGTGTGGCTCGACGGCGAGCTGGTGGTGGTCGCGCTCTATAAAAAGGGCGCGGCCACCGTGGCCGGCAAGCTGCGCGAGTTGGTCAGCCTGAAAGGAGGCGAGTATGCGGCTGCGGCTTAATTCACGAAACGGCCACAAGCCCGTGCGACTGAAGCCCGAGCCGAAGCCTTCGCCTATGAACTGGCGGCCGCAGACGGCGGAAGAGCTGATTGGTCAGGCCCGCTCGGTGTGCGCCGCCCAGGTCGCGAAGGCGCGGCGCGTGCGTGATACGCGCAATGCCGCGTGCAAGCTCCTGCTCTACGGCCCGCCGGGCGTGGGCAAAACCACCGTCGCCGAACTCGTCGCCAGCGAACTCACCGGCACAGCACTCGGGATCGAGAGCTTCAACGGCAAGGAAGTGACCGTGGATGCTGTGCGCGGTTGGATGGAGACGCTTCCCTACGGGTCGCTGTTCTCGCACTGGTCGGTGAAGATCATCAACGAACTCGACCGCTGCTCGAAAGACGCGCAGGACATTCTCCTGACGTATCTGGACAAGCTGCCATCGGGGAAGGCGCTGATCGGCACCAGCAATCTGCAGCTTGACCTGCTGACGGAGCGGTTCCAGACCCGGTTCCAGTCGATCAAACTGACGGCGCCCGGCACGGAGGAAATCGCGGATTTCCTGCGTGCGCACTGGAAGGTGCCGCGCGACGTGGCTCTGCGCATCGCAGTCGGAAGCGGCGGCTGCGTGCGCGCGGCGATGGCTGATCTGGAGACGTGGCTCGACGTGGAAGGAGGTGGACTGCTGTGAAAGAGATCCGCTGCCGCTACTGCGGCAAACCGAGCGAGGACCATTCGGGCGTTTGCTACCGCTGCGAGCGAACCTACGAAAAACGCCCGCGACTCAACTTTCGCGCCAAGCGCCAGGACGCTGCGCAAAAGGAGAAAAATATGGAGACGCTCAGCGATGGACTTCCGCGAGCGGCGCGAACGAGGACAAGGACGCAACCTTAAATCAACCTATGCCTGAACACGAAGAAACCCTGCCACCGGATGCCGCGACTGCGGCAGACCATCGCAACCCGCGCCGTCGCAACAACGGCGCAACCAACGGCGACGCGCCTGATCTTGGCGTGCTCTTCACCCCGCAGCCACACCACGCGCTCGATGATCTCGTGCTGCACGCGGACGTGCGCGATGACATCGCCGCGGGCCTGCGCGCCATCCAGCGCCGCGCCGATCTTGAAGCCGTCTGGAGCATCAGCAAGCTCCAGCCGCAGGACGGCCGCTGCATCCTCAATTTCCACGGGCCGCCGGGGACGGGCAAGACGCGCGCCGCTCTCGGCGTGGCGCTGCGCCTCGGCCAGCCGCTCTACCAAGTCGATTACAGCGCGGTGATCTCGAAATACCTCCGACACCGCCAAGCACATCGCCGCCTGTTTCAAGCGTGCCAGCGAACTCGGCGCGGTGCTGTTCTTCGATGAGGCCGACTCGCTGCTCTCGCGCCGCGTGAACATCGGGGAGAGCTGTGCCACCAGCATCAATCAGAACCGCAACGTGCTCATGCAGGAGCTCGACCGGTTCAACGGCGTGGTGATCGTGACGACGAATCTGTTCGGCAATTACGACCCGGCGCTGCTCCGGCGCATCTCGCGCCACATCAAGTTCCGGTTGCCGGACAAGGCGATGCGGCGGCGGCTCTTCGAGCTGCACCTGCCGAACCGCGAGCGCGTGTTCGCCGACCTGAACATCCTCGCCGCGGAATCCAAGGGCCTGTCCGGCGGGGACATTCTAAACGTCTGCCTAAACGCAATCTACGCCGGTTCCACGGCGGACGATCCGCAGCAGTGGAAGGTCACTGGGACGGCCCTGATCGCCGAGGTCGGGAAGGTGAAGTCCGCCCACAGCGACCATCGCACCACTTTTTGCCGTGAAGCTACGCAGTC
>Ga0209698_10001338_pt1 | contig 28397 bp, 21 predicted proteins | sample LitLauG_LLR_2012_FD_187203 | JGI IMG/M metagenome (GOLD analysis project Ga0209698, IMG submission 187203) | Freshwater sediment microbial communities from Pennsylvania, USA - Little Laurel Run_MetaG_LLR_2012 (SPAdes) (version 2) | ecosystem: Environmental > Aquatic > Freshwater > Creek >... | reverse complement strand
TCACGCCTCCCCGCTCCTGACCCGCGGGCCCACTGGCGGGACGCGCACCCGTGCTGGCGGTCACGCCTCTACCTTCTTCTATCGTGATCTCTCGGTCAGTAGGGACCGCCCCAACCCGGTCGATCACTCCCGACGGCCAGTGGATCTCGATCGAGTCGACCTGAGTGGCTCTTCCCAAGCCGAAGTGCAAGCGGGGGTCGCTGGCGGATTCGAAGCTGGAGTTCGCGCGGACTTCCGCGGTCTGGGTCAGGCCGTCCGCCTTGACCGTGACGCGCGCACCGAAACCATCGCGATTGGAGCGGTTACCACGCGTTTTGATCCGCAACCAATGACCGACTGGCGTGGTTTTATTCCGAAGAAGCAGCGGTGCACCGTCGAGCACGCTGACTAGCAAGTCCTGTTTCCCTTCATTGAAGAAGTCGGCGCTGGCTGCTCCACGGCCTACGTAGTGGCGGGACAGCGCTGCCCCGGCGCGAGTGCCGATCTCTTCAAACTTGCCGTTCTTGAGATTGTGGAACAGAAAAGGACGTTCTGCGTAGGTCACACCGAACGAGTGCTGGTCAACCTGCGGATTCACGTGGCCATTGGCCACGAAAATATCCTTCCAGCCATCGTTATCCACGTCGAGAAACTTCATCCCAAAGGCCAGAAACGGAATACTGATCGGGCCAAAATCCGACGGTCCGGCCATGTCGGTGAACTCACCGTTGTGATCGTTGCGAAACAGGTTGTTGCTGTCATCGGAAAAGTTCGCTTTCGCAATGTCGGGCCAGCCATCGTTATCGTAGTCCGCCGAATCGATACCCATGCCGGCCTGTTCGCGGCCGTCACTGCTATAGGCGACGCCCGCTACGGCGCCCACTTCGGTGAATCCCCCTTTGCAGTCGTTGTGGTAGAGCATGCTCGGCGTGGAGTCATCGGACACGTACAGATCGAGGCAGCCGTCCAGATCGTAATCGAGCCACATCACGCCCAGTCCGTAATACGAGCCGGGGTCGATGTTCAGTTTCTCGGTCACATCGGTGAAGGTTCCATCTTTATTGTTATGGAACAGCCGGTCGCGGCTTCCCTTCAGCCCACGAGGCCCGCAGGAGACGCCGATGCCACGGTACGTGCAGAAGGCGCTCTCCCCAAGCTGCGGCAGGTGATTCAGATCGAGGTCCACATAGTTGTCGACATACAAGTCCAGGTAACCGTCGTTATCGTAGTCGCCGAAGGCCGCGCTGGTGCCCCAGCGTCCATCGTTGCCGACGCCAGCCTTGGCGGTCACGTCTGTGAAGGTACCGTCGCCGTTGTTGTGATAGAGGACCGCGCCGTTTAGATACGTGATGTAGAGGTCTTCGTTGCCGTCGTTGTCGTAGTCGCCGACTGCGACACCGAATCCCCAGCCGCAGTGGTTTATTCCGGATTTCGCCGTCACGTCAGTAAAAGTACCGTCATGATTGTTGCGATACAGCTTGCTGGGATGACACTTCCCGGCTTTCAAGTCTTCGAGAGTGGACCCGTTCACCAGGAAGATATCCATCCACCCATCGTTGTCGAAATCGAACACGGCGATGCCACCGCACATCGATTCCATGATGTAGGCCTTTTCGGGCCCGCCACAGGTGAGGCGAAAGTCAATTCCCGCGGCTTGGGTGATATCAGTGAAGGAAATTGTTGAGCCGTGCGGCGCCGCGGCCACGTGTTTCGGGGTAGCGTGTTGCTCCCCGGGAGCAGGCTCCGACAAACAGACAGCAGCCACTAGCAAGAGCAGCAGCCACGTGAACCGCGCCCGCATGCTGGTCATTGAATGGGACCGGATGCCATCCCTCCCGTCACTGGCTGCGCTTTTTTCAGAGCGTCGAAACTCTCGAACTCCCGCTTGGCCTCTTCATTCTTGCCAAGTTTCTGCATGGCTCGAGCCAATTGAAAGTGTGGGCTGGGATCAGAGGGTTTCAGTTCAACAGCGCGGCGAAGGGGAGCCATCGCGGCCTCAGCGTCACCCTGCAAAAGAAGAGATTTCCCCAAGTCGTAAAAAGCATCCCCGGAGTTTGGATCAATTTCTGTGGCCTTGCGAAGATGATCGATCGCTGATTTCAAGTCGCCGGCTTCCAGCTGGCGATGTCCGAGTTGATAAAGAACCGTAGGATTGTTCGGGCCATGCTGAAGTTCCTTCTCATATTCAGCAACGGCTTCAGCATTGCGTCCCAGACTGGCATACGCAAAACCAAGGTGGTAATGGCCGAGAGGAACGGCCGGATCGATCTTCAAAGCGGTCTGGAATTGTTGAACCGCTTCGACGGTACGATTTGTATTCTGGTAAGCCCGGCCCAACAGCACATGCGGCATAGCCGCCTTTGGATCGAGCGTGATGGCTTTCTCCAGTTCGTTCGCTGCTTCCAGGTATTTGGAATTCGAGAGCAAAACGAGTGCTGTATCGAAGCGCGTGCCGTAGTTGTTGGGATTCAGTTCCGCGGAGCGCGATAGCGCTTCGAGAGCCGCAGCATTTTTCCCCTGTTTGAAATATACCAGTCCGAGATAGTGTGCGAGTTCGTCGTCTTTCGGCCAGCGCGCGAATGCCGGCTGACCGATTGTTGCCGCTTCCTGAAGCCGACCTTGTTGCAAATAGGCGAGCATCAGTCCGCGAGTGGCGTCCTCGCTCTCCGGAGAAAGTTGACGGGCCTGTTCAAACTTGCGCGTCGCTTGCGGGAAATCTCCGGCGTCAAGGGCAACGTGGCCGTCGTGAATCAGAGTTTGAAGCTGCTGATTTTGACCGAAGCTCTCAACAACAAAACACAAAACGAGAATGAGGAGTGTTCCCGCCCAAATTCCGACGCCTTTGCAGGTTGCGCGGGAGGGCGCAGCAGCGTCGGAACCCGCGGCAAAACGGCGCCGAAGAATGAATGCATTCATCTTTAACCATGCTAACAAACCGAGTCTGGATCACGTTCCAGCGCATCAAAGCAGCCTGTACACACGATTCATAGTCTAGTATCTTGGTAGTGTTTTCGCGGATTTCCCCCACTCGAAATTCCGGGAGGCGCCCCACAGCATGCGCATCGCAAATGACGTGACGGAACTCATCGGCCAGACGCCTCTGGTGCAATTGAACAAAGTTACCGCCGGATGCTCCGCCCAGGTCGTCGCCAAACTGGAGAGTCGGAATCCGTTGGGCAGCGTGAAGGACCGCATCGGCGTGAGCATGATTGTAGAAGCCGAACGTGCGGGGAAAATTCAACCCGGCAAGACCGTGTTGATCGAGCCGACCAGCGGAAATACGGGCATCGGCCTCGCCTTCGTCGCTGCCGTGAGGGGCTACAAGCTTCTGCTCACCATGCCCGACACGATGAGCCTCGAGCGCCGTGTGCTCCTGCTTGCGTTGGGTGCGGAAATCGTACTGACCCCAGGCGCGCGCGGCATGACCGGCGCCATCATGAAAGCGCAGGAGATTCTGGCGAGCACTCCTGGCGGGTACATCCTGCAGCAGTTCGACAATCCCGCTAATCCCAAGATCCATTTCGAAACGACCGGGCCGGAGATTTGGAACGATACCGACGGCAAGGTCGACTTCCTGGTTTCGGGTGTCGGAACCGGCGGAACCATTACTGGAGTCTGCCAGTACATCAAGCCGAAGAAGCCATCGTTCAAGGCAATCGCTGTCGAACCCACCGACAGCGCTGTACTCTCGGGCGGAAAGCCGTCTCCTCACAAGATACAAGGCATCGGCGCGGGATTCGTGCCAAGCATCTTGCGCCGCGACTACATCGACGAAGTCATCACCGTCACCAATGACGACGCTATCGCGATGGCCCGCAGACTACCCCTCGAGGAAGGTTTGTTCGTCGGCATTTCTTCCGGGGCGGCGGTGGTTGCAGCTTTGAAAGTCGCTGAGCGGAAGGAGAATGCGGGCAAGCTGATTGTGGTTGTCCTGCCATCTTTCGGCGAACGCTATCTCAGCAGTATTCTTTTCCAGGACCTGCGAGAGAAAGCGCTGCACATTCCGACTGCCGCCCTCCCCGGTTGATCTTCAACGTCATGCCGCACCTGCTGTCTCTAATTCGCGAAGACGTGGCGACCGTCAGAGAACGCGATCCCGCGGCCAAGTCCAAGATTGAAGTCTTCCTCTGCTATTCCGGTCTGCATGCGGTCTGGTTCTATCGCATCAATCACTGGCTATGGAATCACCGGCTGTTTCTGATGGGCCGGTGGTTCTCGCAAGTGGCGCGCTGGCTGACGGGAATCGAAATTCATCCTGGCGCCAAGATTGGCCGGCGTCTGTTCATTGATCACGGTATGGGCGTGGTCATCGGTGAAACGGCGATCGTGGGTGATGATGTCACGCTTTACCAGGGAGTCACGCTGGGCGGTACCGGCAAGGAACACGGCAAGCGGCACCCAACCCTTGAAGACGGTGTCGTGGTGGGCGGCGGGGCCAAAATTCTCGGCAACATTATTGTGGGGAAGAATTGCCGCATTGGCGCTGGATCAGTCGTTTTGCGAAATGTGCCCGAAGATTCAACGGTCGTGGGCGTGCCCGGCCACATTGTCTTTAGGGAAGGCAAGCGGGTCGTCATCACCGACCCGAAACAAATCAACGATCCACTGTCAGAGGCGCTGGCCGCGGTGGCGACCGAGGTCCACAAGTTGCGGGATCGAGTCCAGCAGTTAGAAGGACGGGAAAGTGAACCGCTGCCCGCCTCGCTGCAGCGCATCATGGAAGATCTGGACTATCAGATTTGATGGTTTCGCGAAGGCGTTCTTCAGGACAGATCCGTTGATGGAAGCGGCTCCGCGAACTGACCTCAATTCTTTGACAAAGTAAGCCAACTCCGATAATGTTCCCGTTTACGTTAACGGTAAACGTATACTTGGCCGCGGCGCCGCGTGTGCTCGATGCAGAGTGGCTCTCAAATGCTACTGAAAAGTCTCCGCGAAGAGGTACTGGACGCCAACCTGGAACTGGTACGGCGGGGACTCGTCCTCTACACATTTGGTAACGCCAGTGGCATCGACCGCGCGCAAGGGTTAGTCGCGATCAAGCCGAGCGGCGTTCCTTACGAAGATCTGACCCCCGTCCACATCGTAATTTCCGATCTCTCTGGCAAGATCGTTGACGGCAATCTGCGCGCCTCCTCTGACCTCGCGACTCATCTCGAACTGTACAAGCAGTTTCCGAACATTGGCGGCGTGGCTCACACCCATTCGGAATACGCCACTGCATGGGCACAGGCGGAAAAGCCGATTCCCTGTTTCGGCACAACCCACGCTGACTACTTCCACGGCTCGGTTCCGGTGACGGAACGGTTGAGCACATCCGAGATTGAAGGCGACTACGAGCAAGAGACAGGCAGCGCGATCGTTCGAACCTTCAAGAGGGTCGATCCCGCTGCGATCCCTGCGGTCCTGGTCGCAGGCCATGCGCCTTTCTGTTGGGGAAAAACTGCCGCAGAGGCCGCTCACAACGCCGTCATCCTGGAGTATGTGGCGCGCATGGCGTACCACACCTTGCTGGTGAACGCTGAATCGCAGCCATTAACGCGAGAGTTGCACGATAAACATTTCCTTCGCAAGCACGGCCGCAACGCTTACTACGGACAGGTCAAGACCCAATGAATCTTGCTCTGCTGCTTCTCAGTTCCAACACTCTGGTCCATCTCTCGGCGGTCGATATCGCCATCATCGCTTTTTATTTTGCCTTGGTACTGGGCATTGGTCTGTACCTGAAAGAACAAGCCAACACCGGCGAAGACTTCTTCATGGCGGGACGCGAGATGACCGCATGGGTTGCCGGACTCGCTTTTCTCTCGGCAAACCTTGGATCTCTCGAACTGATGGGCTGGGCCGGGAATTCCTATAAGTACGGAATCCTGGCTGCTCACTGGTACTGGATCGGCGCCATTCCTTCCATGCTTTTCCTGGCGCTGGTGATGATGCCCTTCTATTACGTCTGCAAAACCCATTCGGTCCCTGGCTATCTCAAGTTGCGTTTTGGAGAAGGCGCACAAACGATCTCCTCGATCTCATTCGCGTTCATGACGGTCTTGATGAGCGGCATCAACATGTACGCCATGGCCGTCGTGATGAAAGTCGTGCTCGGGTGGAACATCCATTTCAGCATTATCGTTTCTTCGCTGACCGTTGCAGCCTATGTTGCTCTTGGTGGACTGCGGTCAGCCATTTTTAACGAAGTGCTTCAATTCTTTCTGATATGGGCAGGTGCTCTCCTTATTCCGATCCTTGGGCTGATTGAGGCCGGGGGCTGGAGCGGGTTGCAGGCCAAGATCCTGCAAAACCTGACCGAACTGAACGTACCGAACCCTGGTTCGTATACGCATCTCTGGTCGACTCTAGGCAACTTCAACGCCAACCCAATGGGCATCAATTGGGCGGGCATCGTATTCGGACTTGGGGCAGTCATTGCGATGGGATACTGGACCACGGATTTTCTGGTGGTCCAGCGCGTTTTGTCCGCCAAGGATCTGCGCTCTGCAGAACTGGCGCCCATCATCGGCGCGGCATTCAAGATGATGGTCCCACTGATCGTGATTCTTCCCGGACTGCTCGGCCTGGCGCTGTTGCGCGATCCGCATACGGGAGCACTGATCCGCCTCGTTCCTGCCAACCTTGCATGGTCAGACGCTGGGCAAGCCCAGGGCCTGCACGGGTATGACGAGGTCTTACCTCTCATGCTCGCTCGCTACTGCGGACCGGGTCTTCTCGGATTAGGCATCACCGCTCTCATTGCCGGTTTCATGTCCGGCATGGCGGGCAATGTCAGTGCCTTTACTACTGTTTGGGTCTACGACATCTATGGAACTTTGATTAACAAGAACGCTACCGACGAAGCGAAGGTCAAGATGGGCCGCCGGTGGACAGTGCTAGGTGTCGTGATCAGTATCGGCACCGCCTATCTTGCGGCGCGTGCCCCAAGCATCATGGACTACGTTCAGGCGCTTTTCAGCTTCTTTATCGCCCCGCTCTTTGGCACGGTGCTGCTCGGCATGCTCTGGAAGCGGGCCACGCCGGCGGGCGGTTGGACCGGCCTGCTCGCGGGGACACTGTCCTCAGTAGGCATGTATACGTGGGTCAAACTCGATCCGAATGCGGTGCGCTACGTGGCGCTCTCCATGGACGCGCAAGACCAGGCGCAGAACATGTTCCGCGCTCTCTGGTGCTGTTTGATCTGCGTGATTGTAACGGTTGTCGTCAGCTACCTGACAACGCCAAAACCAGACTCTGAGTTGAAGAATGTGGTGTATGGGCTGACAGCGATTCCTAAAGCTGAACACGTCTCCATCTTTCGCAGCCCAATTTTCTGGGGCGCGGTTGTGGCCCTCATATTTGTGATTCTGCAGATCATTTTTTGGTAGGAGCGACGCATGAAATCCGGCAGTCACCTTTCGATCTGGTTCTTCACGGGATTGTGCCTCGGCGTGAATGGCGCTCTGATCTTCGCCACCGGAATCTATGAAACTATCCGTCCTCCCGCCGACAAGGTTGTGCTCTACGATTTGCACGCCAACGTCTGGTGGGGTGCAGTCCTGCTGATCCTGGGCTTGTTCTTCAGCTTGCGTTTCTCGCCGGCGCGAGAGAGAGCGCGGATCGCGGCGGGGAAATCCTAAATTCATTGAGGTCCATAGAAAAGGGTTTTATGTCTGAAAAGAAAATGACAATGGGAGTCATCGTCGGCAATCGCGGATTCTTTCCCGATCAGCTGGCGAAATCCGGCCGGGAAGAAATGATCCAGGCGCTGGCCACTGCCGGCATGGACTGCGTAGTGCTTGGACCCGAAGAAAGCAAGCACGGTGCGGTCGAAACGCATGAGGAAGCGAAACGTTGCGCTGCGCTGTTTCAAAAAAATCGGGACAGGCTCGACGGAATCATCGTCACTCTGCCCAACTTCGGCGATGAGCGCGCCATCGCCGATACGCTGCGCCTTGCCCGGCTCGACCTCCCCGTATTGGTGCAGGCCACTCCGGATGATGCGTCGAAGATGACGATCCTACACCGGCGCGACAGCTTCTGCGGAAAAATGTCAGCGTGCAACAACCTGCGCCAGTATGGCATTGCTTATTCTCTGACGCGACTGCATACCGTTGCCCCCGGTTCCGACGACTTCAAGAAGGATCTGGCATGGTTCGCTGCTGTGTGCCGCGTGGTCAATGGCTTCCGAAATCTGCGGGTTGGCAGCATTGGCGCCCGTCCCGCGGCTTTTAATACCGTGCGCTACAGCGAGAAGCTGCTCGAGACGAATGGGATCACCACCGAGACTGTCGACTTGTCAGAAATCATGGGCCGCATCGCGCGGCTCAAAGATGATCACTCGGGCGTTCAGGCCAAGTTGGCGGAAATCCGCAAATATGTCACGACCAGCGGCGTGCCGGAGCCGGCGCTCATCAAGATGGCAAAGCTCGGCTACGTCATTGACGAATGGATGAAGCAGACCGACGTGAGAGTCAGCGCCGTACAGTGCTGGACTGCGATGGAAGAATACTTCGGAGTTGTCCCATGCACGATCATGAGCATGATGAGCAACAATCTGCTGCCGGCGGCATGCGAGGTCGATATCTGCGGCACGCTCAGCATGCATGCCCTGGCTCTTGCTTCGCAAACTCCCAGCGCATTGCTCGACTGGAACAACAACTACGGGACCGATCCCGACAAGGCAGTCTGCTTCCATTGCAGCAACCTGCCCAAGCATTTCTTTCAAGACGTTCGGATGGATTACCAGGAGATCATCGCGGGAACAGTCGGTAAGGACAACACCTTCGGCACGGTTGTGGGCCGCGTGAAACCGGGAGCGATGAGCTTTGCCCGCTTCTCCACCGACGACACTGCCGGCGTGATTCGCGGCTACGTCGGCCAAGGCAATTTCACCAACGATGCACTGAACACGTTCGGAGGAGTCGGGGTGGTTCAGATTCCCGCTTTGCAGAAACTTCTCCATTACATCTGCGAGAACGGGTTCGAACATCACGTCGCAGCCAACTTCTCGACCACGGCCGGCGCGGTGCACGAAGCAGCGGTCCGCTATTTCGGCTGGCCAATGTACTGGCACGAGAACTGAACATGGCCATCGTAGCGGGAGTAGATTTTGGGACGCTAAGCGTTCGAGTCTCGATCGTGGACAGCGAACGCGGACTTCTGTCATCGGCTGTTGCCGAGTATCCTCTTCATCGGAAGCGCGAAGATCCGGACTTCGCAACGCAGTCGCATGATGACCACATGCGCGCGCTTGCCCAAGCCACTCGTCAGGCGGTCGGCGCGGCTGGAATCAACGGCGGACAGGTCCAGTCCATTGCCCTCGACACCACCGGATCGTCGGTGATTCCGGTTGGTCGATACCTGGCCCCGCTCGACGACTACTATCTCTGGTGTGATCATCGCGCTAAACAAGAAGCCGCGCTGATCACCGAACTGGGCCGTGCGGAGAAGCTCGAAGCCATCGAGTGGTGCGGCGGCGTGTATTCCTCAGAGTGGGGCTTCGCCAAGCTGTTGCATTGGCTGCGCCACAATCCCGAAAAGCGCACCAGGTTTGTCACCGCCTTTGAACATTGCGACATGGTTGCCGCAACTCTTTGTGGAATCACAGACGCGGCGCAAGTAAAACGCAGCGTCTGTGCTATGGGCCACAAGTGGATGTGGAACGCCTCGCTCGGCGGCCTCCCAGCGGAAAGTTTTCTGGCCAAAGTCGATCCGCTGCTCGCGGGTGTCCGGACCAAACTTGATGGCGAATACATGACTTCCGACAAAATTGCGGGAACGTTATCTCCACAATGGTCCGAAAAGCTTGGATTGCAAGCCGGCATCCCGATTCCGGTTGGAGCTTTTGACGCGCATTGGGATGCTATCGGTGCAGGTGCAAAAGAAGGTGACGTCGTCAATGTCGTCGGCACATCCACCTGCATCATCGCCTATGCGTCCAAAGCGCAACTAATTCCGGGCGTGTGTGGCGTCGTCCCCGGCAGCGTTCACCCTCAGTTCACCGGCATTGAAGCTGGACTCTCGGCCACCGGCGACATTTTCAGCGCGATCGCGCGGCGGGCCGGCACCACCGTCGAAGGATTGAGCAAAGGTCTCGAGAGCTTTCAGCCAGGTCAGACCGGATTATTAAGGATGACCTGGGACAACGGCGATCGCACCGTGCTGGTAAATCCGAATCTCGGCGGAATTACTTTCGGATGGAACCTGCAGCACACGGCCCAGGATGAACTGTTCGCCGCGATCGAGGGAACGGCGTTTCATACACGCGTGATTCTCGACCGCATGACGGAATATGGCGCGCCCACGCAGCGGGTCATCAATGGGGGTGGCATTCCTCAGAGCAATGCGGTTCTGAACCAGGTGTATGCGAACGTGCTGGGCCGGCCGGTGTTAGTTCCGAGCAGCAAGGTGACGGGGATCGGCTCCGCGATATTCGCGTTTCTGGCGGCGGGAATTTTCAAAACGATCGACGAAGCACAGCGCAGCGTGTGCCCAGCGTACACGGTGTTTGAGCCGCAACCTGCGGCGCAAGCGGTCTACAAGGATCTCTACGAACTCTATCGCCAAGCCTACTTCGAATTCGGCAGACCGAGAGAAGGCTCTACGTTCGGGTCGCTGCTGCCGAAGCTGATCGAGATCGCGCGCGGCCACAACACCGACTAGCGCGACATTCCAGAATGAGTCTTAGTGCCCAAGGAATTTCTCAATCTTCTGCAGGTTCCCTTGCGCAAGGTTGAGATACTTCCGCGCACCCTTGGCATCGTGATTCTGCATGGCCTGCTGCGCCTTGTCCAGGTTGATCTTCATCAGTTCCTCGGCAGACGCGATGTCCCCCCGCAAGTTGAGTCCCTGAGCGGTGAGGGATCGGCGCATGTTGTCAAGGCTACCGGAAACAGCATTGGATCGGCTGGAAGTCTGATCGACGTCTTGCTCCAGTCCTTCCAGTTCGGCCTTCGACGCCGCATCGGCGCTGCTGTTTCCCTGATCGCTGTTGCTGTTGCTGCCGCTGCTGCTTGCGGTTGTGGAACCCTGATCGTTGCTGGAGTTCCCGCTGCTGCCGCTGGATCCTTTTGACTTTGACGGCTTCTTGGCTCCTGAATTTTTTGCCGTTGTCGAACCTTCACTCGAGCTGTTTCCAGCGTTGGACGAATTGTCCGATGATCCTGAGTTAGCCGACTTATCGGAACTTCCGGAGTCTGGAGGATTCGAATTGCTCGACGACGCGTTCGGAGCCGAGTTGCCCGATGTTGCACTGTTGCCGGAATCATCCGGTTTGGCAGTTGAAGAATTACCGCTGTCGCTCGGCGGAGGATTCGACGTGGTGCTGTTCGAATTCGGCTGGTTGCTCTGATTGGATGATGCATTCTGATCGGCCTGTTTCTGCTCGTTGGCGCGCGTCTTCATCCAACGCGGAAACGAGATGCCCGCCAGCACCAGAACGATCAGCACGACCGCCGCACCCAGGGTCATGTAGAGGCCGCGGCCTTTGTGGGGCTTGGGAGAGAGATCCATCACGCTCGGTGCCGGCATCGCTTGGGTTGGAGGCGGCGGCGCGGGCATGCTCATTGTGGCGGAGACGGGTGCGGGCATTGTCGCTGTCGTGGGCGGTGCAGTCATCGGAACCGGCGTAAGCGGCTGGGCCACGGCCGCTGCCACCGGAACCGGTGCACTCACGATTAGCCCCAAACCGTCGAGCGCCTGGGCAAACTCCTCGGCATTCTGGAACCGATCGGCTGGCTCCTTGGCCATCGCGTGCAGAATGATGCCGTTCAGCTGCGGCGGGAGTCCGGGTTGCAATTCGCTGGGCGGTTTTGGACGCTCCTGAAGCTGCGCCGTCATGATCGAATAGTCACTGCTAGCTTTGAACGGAGTTTGTCCTGTCACCATCTCGTATAGCGAAACTCCGAGGGAATACAGATCGGAGCGCGCATCCACCGCGCTCCCTTTCACTTGTTCGGGAGACATGTAGTACAGCGAGCCCAGCGTCGTGCCGGTGACGGTCATCGATGCATCGCCACTAGCGCGCGCGATGCCAAAGTCCATCAACTTCACGGTGCCGGTGGGAGTGAGCATCATGTTCGCGGGCTTGATGTCCCGATGGATCACGTTCCGCCCGTGCGCGTAGGCCAGAGCGCCCAGCACCTGCTTCATATAGCCAACGGCTTCCGCGGCAGGAATGGGCCCCTGTTCAAGCCGCGCGGCGAGCGTCGTTCCCTCCACATACTCCATGACCATGACCAGCCGATTCGACAAGGTCAGCGCGGTCCGCAGTTGCGCAATGTTGGGATGGTCCAGGCTGGCCAGCAATTTGATCTCGCGCAGGAAACGATCGGCCAATTCCTGCCGCCCGGCCAGATCCGGCAGCAACACCTTCATGGCTTCAACGCGGTCCGAAATCACGTTTCGGACCTTGAAGACCTTGCCCATGCCGCCGGCGCCCAACACTCCCAGGACTTCGTAGTCGCCTATTCTTCGATTCGGATCATCGGTCATAACGGACTCCCATCGCCGCAGGATTTGTTCAATGAACGCTCACTCTGATTGCAGGCTGCGCCGCGCGGACGCAGAGAGCTTAGGAAAACCGGGGGGATCGGGTATCGCCGCATTATGCGATACCGCGCACAGATTTTACTCTCCAACTCGGAAGACAGCTAGCTGAAAATGTGCGGCGGACTGCCTTATGCTTCTTGATATGGCTTCCGGACTCCCGGCGCAAAACGATCGCAGACTCGTCCAGATCGTCGATGCCGCTTTAAAAGATGTGGCTCGACGAAGTGGAGAATGGCTTGTCTGCCGGCGGGGATGCACGCAATGTTGCATTGGACCGTTTCCCATCAATCAGTTGGACGCCTGGCGATTGCGCAAAGGATTGGCCGAACTCGAACGCGTGGAGCCACAGCTAGCCGCGCGTATTCGGGAGCGTGCCAGAGCATCGGTTGAACGGCTCGCGCCGAGTTTCCCGGGAAATCCTGAGACCGGCATCCTGGATGAAGGGGAGGAGGCGGAACGACTCTTTGCCGACTTCGCGAACGACGAGCTGTGCCCCGCGCTCAATCCGGAGACAGGAGATTGTGAACTTTACGAGGCGAGGCCAATGACGTGCCGCGTGTTTGGGCCTCCGGTTCGGAGCGAAGAGGGACTGGGCGTTTGTGAACTGTGCTTTCAGGGCGCGTCGGAAGAAGAAATCGCCGCGTGCGAAATGCGGGCGGACCCCGACGATCTGGAATCCAAGCTCCTGCGGGAACTAGAGAAGAAGACAGGGCTCGGCGGGAATACGATTATCGCGTTCTGCCTGGCTGATGGTGATGATGAGGCGCTCAGCCGTTGATCGTTCGCCCACTACAAGTGAGTAAGGGTCAAGGGCGGAACAGAGAAGCTGTCTCGCGATGATCGAGACAAGGGTCAGTTTCACTGACGGGTTATAGTGTGTGCGAAAACTCTTCTTTCGCCCCTTTGGGGCTCTCGCCCATTCACCTTCTAACCCACGGCTTACGCCGTGGGCTGTATTCTATCGCCGCTCTGCGGCTGGAAATTGGCCCGTGCCGGTCCAGTGCAAATCCGGACCCGCAGTTCTCACGCACACCCTAAAAATCCCCCATTTTTGGCGGTTCTGAGCGGCACGGCTGAAAGCCGTGCCCTTCCCAGACCGTTTGTGAGATAGCTTCTGACTACTGGACCGGATTTCCATCCGCATCAATCTTGTGCACGTCGCCGAGATTGAGTTCGCGGATGCCGGCTTCGACCTTGCTCATATCGCCCACCACGACCCAGACGAGATGCTTGGGAAGAATGTATTTCTTCGCGATCTCGTTGGCACTCGCAGGCGTTTGCGCGAGGGTTTTTTGGGTGAACGTGTCGTAGTAGTCCTCCGGAAGGCCGTACTGCAGAATGGTGCCGTACGCTCCGGACAACTGCTGTACTGTCTCGAACGTGCCCGGCAGTGCCAGCGTGGCATTGGTTTGTTCATCCTTCAGTTCTTCTTCCGTGATGGGCTTGTCTCCGACGATCCCGTTGTACTCCTTGACTAACTCTTCCATCGACTCCTTGGTTTTGTCGGTTTGCACGGCCGAGATACTGATGTATGGCCGCTGTCCGCGTGCCGCAGGCAGAATGCTGAACACGCCGTAGGACCAATGCTTATCCTCGCGCAAGTTCATGTTGATGCGGGAACTGAACTTGCCTCCGAAGATATCGTTGACCAACTGTAGAGCGAGCGCGTCGGGATCATTGCGCGGCGGAGCCAGTTGCGCGCCGAAAATCACGCTCTGCCCAGACCCGGGACGATCGACCAAATAGACAACGTCGCTCTGCGGTTCTGAGACTGCAGGAATTTCGCGTTTCGGGACATCTCCCGTTTTCCACGACGCAAACAGAGTTTCGAGTTTGGGCTTGATCTCCGCCATCGTCGTGTCGCCAACGATGAGCAGGGTCGCGTTATTCGGCTTGAACCAAGTGTCATGGAACTTGACGAGGTCGTCGCGCTTCATCTTGCCGAGGCTCGCCTCGGTGCCGGTTCCGGTGAGAGGCATGGCATAGGGATGCCCTTTGCCATAGATCAGCGCTGGTACGACGCGCAAGGCCATCGCTTGAGGAGTAACTTTCTCGCGCTTGATGCCGGCGATTCGTTCCTTTCGAAGACGCTCGAATTCTTTCTCCGGAAATGCAGGATGCAGAATCAGGTCGGCATAGATGGCGAGGGATTGATCCATCGTGCTTTTCAGCGTGTTCATGTTGACGAGTGACCAGTCGAGGTTGGCGCTCGCGTTGAAGTTCGCGCTGAGAGACTCCAGTTCTTCTCCGATCTTCAGTGAATCCCGCGTCGGGGTACCTTCTTCCAGCATGCGCTGCGCGAAACTCGCTGTGCCTGGGGCGGCGGCGGGATCGGCGGAATATCCGCTGTCAACCATCAAGCTGAAGTTGACGACGGGAGCGGTGTGACGCTCCGCCAGTACGACATTCAATCCATTGGAAAGCTTGCTCTTCTGCAACGGAGGCAACTTGAGAGACATGGGTTCGCCCGCAGCCGGCTCTTTCGAACGATCGAGCGGAGTAGTCGTCTTGAAGTCCGTGTTGTAGGGCTGAACCTCAAGAATGTAGTCGCCATCGCTCAGCCAATCGTTGGCGGCTTTTTTGACTGATGCGGGCGTAGCTGCTTTTACCCACTTGAGGTAGTCCTTGTAGCAATCGGGATTTCCGCGGTAGGTCTGGCAGCGAGCCAGGAGATCGCTCTTGCCGCCGAATCCACCGATGCGCTCGACAATGCGGACATAACTCCCCAGGATCTGCGTCTTTGCAATCTGCAGTTCAGTCGCAGTCGGACCGTTTTTCAGGAAGTTCTGCAATTCTTCGTCCGCAGCCTTCTCGACCTTCTTCAGATCTCCGCTTGGAGTCGCCGTGAGGGTAAAGTCGAACTGCCCGGCAATTTCGTTGGTGTCATTGCCCGCCGTCGCACTGGTCGCAATCTGATCTTTGTACACGAGTCGTTTGTAGAGGCGTGAAGTCTTTCCGCGCCCCAGGATCTGCGCTACCAAATCAAGTTGTGCTTCTTCAGGAGAACCGTACCCGGGAACATTCCACACACGATACAGCCGCGCCTGCGGAACGCGGTCCTGCACCCAGCCGCGGTGGGATCCGGCGCGTTTTGCGATCCATGCTTCCTGCTTGCCGATGGGAGGCCCGGCAGGAATATCGCCGTAGTACTTCTCGACTTTCTCTTTCGCGACTTCGGGCGTGATGTCGCCCGCGATCACGACCGTCACATTGTTCGGCCCGTAATACGTCTTGAACCACTCTTTGACGTCATCCATCGACGCCGCGTCGAGATCCTTCATCGATCCGATCACCGTCCATGAATAAGGATGGCCAACCGGATAGGTGTTCTCCGCCAGAATCTCTTCCGTCACGCCGTAGGGCTGATTCTCACCCAAACGCTTCTCGTTCTGCACAACGCCGCGCTGCAGATCGAGTTTCTTCTGATCGAGCACGCCGAGCAGATGTCCCATACGATCGCTCTCGGCAAAGAGCACATAGTCGAGCATCGAGGTCGGCACGTTCTCGAAGTAGTTGGTGCGATCGTTATTGGTCGTGCCGTTCAAATTCGTCGCACCGATCTTCTCCATGGAATTGATGTAGGTGTGATTGAAGTCGTCACTGCCGCTGAACATCAGGTGCTCGAAAAGATGCGCGAATCCTGTCTTGCCCATCTTTTCGTTCTTGGAGCCGACGTGGTACCAGGTGTTCACGGCGACGATGGGCTCCTTGTGGTCTTCATGCACGAGCACGGTTAGACCATTCGAGAGTACAAACTTGGTGTAAGGAATATCGGGAATAGGAATGTCGAGATTGGCGGACGTCGTCTCAGCTTTATGCGCGGCTGGAGCAGCAGTCTGAGCCATAGCCGACTGTGCGGTTAAGAATGCAAGGATACTGATCAAGAACAGACTTATCCCCTTCGATTGCGGTTGGTGACTCAAGGGATCCTCCACAGGGCAAATCGCTTGCAGAATCGAACCCAGAATCATAAACCTCCAGGTGCCCTCTGGGCGAAGTCGACGAAAAAAAACCGGCAGGGAAATACGCGGCAGGCGGCGCATGCTGGACACCTCCCCGAAATGAAAGCACAATAGTCTTCCTGTAACGGCTCACACCTGTCTCCCACTATGCAATACAGGAGGTCTCCTTGAAACTTGCGATCCCGTTGTTATGTCTGCTTCTGGTGGTTCCGATCGCGTGGGCGCAGTATTCCGCCGACTCTCAATCGGGAGACTTCGTCTTCTACATGCCGCGCGGCTGGACGCGGACCGAATCGCCGCAAGGAACATTGCTGGTGGCTCCGTTAACGGCGCCGAGGAAGGCTTTCATCGCATTGATGCCGGCGACCGATCTCTCCACCGACTTGACGGCGCTTTTCAATTCATCCTGGTCGGGTCTGCTGCGGAACTATCGTGTGGTCCAGGCGCAGCAACCCAGTCCGTGGCACTCGAAGAAGGGAATTGATGGGATGGATGCGGCTGCAGTCGTGAAGGACAACACCGGGGTCGCGTGGGAGATCGCTCTTTTCGTCACGAAGAACGGGTCGAAAGCGGAGAGCGTGTTCTTCATGAACAATTCGTTTCAGGAAAAGGAACTGAACCAGACGCTCACTGACGTCCTGCATCAGGTTCTTGACAGCCTTGGTTTTTCCGGGGGTGTTGGCGATCCCAACGGCGAACTCGCAGCCAAGCCGGTGCCGCTTCCGCGCGGCAGCGGCAAATATCACGGCCTCTACCGGGCGATTGGCCAGATTGACACGAATCCGATGATGGCGGGCACGCCGGGCAATCCATACAAATATAAGGTCGGCTACAAGTACGTGGTCTTCTTTGCGGACGGACGATTTAAAGAAGGATTCCCGGACCAAGGACTAGACAAGCTTGATGAAGATACCGAAATGAGGCGTAATCCGGTGGGCTGGGGCACGTATGCGTTTCAAGGCGAAATCGGCAAGGTCACGTTCCTGAAAGTCCTTCCGACAGATCGCGAGTCCATCGTGTGGATGTTGCGAGACATTTCCGGCGGTGTCGAGGTTCATGGGGACAAGTACTATCCCGTGGATCCGTGCGACGGGGTCAAGTTGCAGGGGACATTTCGGCGCGCCGATTACCAGACTCTCTCTGCCGGCGCCCGCCAGGGGATTACACTTTCTCCCGATGGTCGTTTCGTCGATGAAGGGGTGTTCAAAGCGGCGTTCGTCATGGTGCGCAATCCGGTCAGCGGCAACTATGATTTCGACGACGGAGCCGCAGGCAATGGCACGTATCGCATCGCCAATAACACTCTGGAGCTCAACTATTCGAATGGCAGGACGAAGCGTACGAGCTTCATGATCGAACCCAACAAATCTAAGACTGACGTGGCGTCATTTCAACTCAATACCTACACATTTGCGAGGATGCAGTAACGCCGTCGGTCGCCGGGCGAACTGCCCGACTCCAGAGTTAGAGGGGCGAGGGTTCTTCTTCCTTCTCGTTGCCCTTTTCCTGCATAAACCTTCTCTCGAGGAATTGACGCGCGAGGTCTTGTCCACCGATGCCGAATGCAATGGCAAAGCCGAGCATTGCCGCTCCGAACGCGATGCCGAAGGCCAGCAGCATCGTTTCCTGGGCCAATCCGAGTTCTTCAAACACCATGGAAAACACAAAAATCACGGTGATGGTGCGGATCGCGATGCTCAGCAGCCGGGGGGACCCCCAGTTCTTGTTCACGGCTGCAAGCAACGCGGCGCGAGAGAAGAAGCTGGCCAGCAGCATGCCAAAGAAAATAATGAATAACGCCACAAACATGCGTGGCAGGAACAAAAAGAATTTCGAAACATGCTGCTGCAGGCCGCCTATCCCCAGGAAATTCACGCCCAGCAGAATGAATCCCAGCCAAGCCACCCAGAACACGAAGCGGCTTACCAGTTCTGTCGGTGTGGGTAATGCCGCATGGCTCAGGAATTGCGAAGCGCCGGCATTTTCCGAAACTTTATCGAACTTCACCAGAACCAGAATGCTGCGCAGAATCCACTTCAACACATAGGCCACGACCCATCCGATAATGGCGATGATGAGCATGACGATCAGTCGCGGCAACAAATGGGCCGCGCTTCTCAGCATTTCCTGCATGGCCTGACTCAGCTCTGCCATGATGATTTCGCGCATGACTGCCTCACTTTCCGCCGTTCCACAGATCAACCAGATACGGCTTCAAACGCTCGAATTCGTGACACAACGCTTCAATGTTGGCTTCCACTTCTTCTGCGGAAGCAGAGCGGTTCTCCATCAAAAACGTCAGTGCTCGCCCTCGATAGAGCGGCACTAGCGCCTGGACGATGTGGTCGCGACTCATGACGGATTTATGATGCGAAGCGGCGAATTCGTAGACGGTTTTTGCCCAAAGTTCAGCCGGATAACGAAGCGCGTCGCCGTCAAGGGCAGCGATTTGTCTCAATGCATCCAGCGTGGGCGGTGCAAGAATGGACTGCAATACGGGCGCGAGTTCGCTCACACCCGAAGAAAACATCTGGCTCAATCGTTTCTTGTTCACGCGCACGGGCTCAAGCGTGACTTCGTATTCGGGGCCATTTGTTGGCAGCACGGTTGCGACCTGGGGATTGGTCCAATCCGGCGACTTCACCTCCATCGAGGCGAACAAAACACCCACTGTCTGACGCATGGCAGCGACCAGGTCAGGATGTTGTTCGGATCGGCTTTTCGTTCCCAGAAACGTCTGGCTGATACGGCGCCCGCCTGCGATCGCGCTGAGTACCATTTCCAATTCGGTGCCGAATTGCCCGGTCTCGTCGTGCCAGGAATGTTGGGCCAAAAACTCGTTGCCGAATTGTGCGGAAAACCCGAAATCAGCCGGATAAGGCTCGCGGATCTTCTGCCCATATAAGGCGCGCATCAACGGATATACGACGTTGCTGACGAGCATGCCTTCAAACTTCGGGCGGCGGTAAATCGGCGCCACAAAGTCGATGCGGTCGCGATAGACAGGCCGAAGGAGCGCGTCTACCCATCCCGGTTCGATGTTCACGGACTCCGGCGAGATCACGACACACGCTTTGGCGCGGAGCAGATCGGATGCTGCCAGGACCGTGTGCAGCGCCGTCTCACTGGATGGGCTGCCTGCGTATCGCGTGGTGATGGAGGGAAGCGTACGCAACGCATGAGTGTTGTAAGCACGGCGCAGGTCGTTGATGGAGGACGCCATGACAACATCGGCAGTGCCATCCTTGGAGCCGGCGTCCACATTCAAAATCGCGGTGCGCTCACGCGGAAAGGATTTCAGGATTCCAGCCTGAATCGCCTGTACGACACCGCCCACGGTCTCAGCATTATTGTGCGTGGGTAGACCGACCAAGAGATCGACCTCGCCAACATTAATCAGCTGGCGGATTAAATCGTCGGTGAGTACGGTTACTTCTGCCAATTCCAACTCCTGGACTGGCCCCTAGAGTGTCAGGAGCCGTAGCGTCCCTGAACCTGGCCGGTCAAATCCGCCGCAAACGGAACCAGAAAAATTGATAAGGGCCCATGGTTAAGAGGTATGGAGTATTCCCAATGCGAGGAAACAGATTCTTCCCGAACATTTCGATGGGAATCCTCCCTTTATGTTTACTCAAATCGAGCTCAACGGCCTGGGCCGAGCTGGAAAGATTGTTTACGACGAGAATGGTTTCGTTCTGAAGTTCCCGCACATATGCGAGCACGCGGTAGTTCGCTGGATAAAGGAACTCGATGGAGCCTGATCCGAATACAGGGGTCGATCGCCGCGCCCGGACAATATTCTGCGTCCAAGACAACAGGGAATGCTCGATTCGTTTCTGCGACAAGACATTCACGGCTTGAAAGCCGTAAACCGGGTTTAGCAACAAAGGCGCATAGAGCGACTCGGGGTCCGCCGCGGAAAACCCGCCATTCCAGCCACCGCTCCATTGCATGGGCGTGCGTACCCCGTTGCGGTCGCCCAACTTCACGTTATCCCCCATGCCGATTTCATCCCCGTAATAAATGATGGGCGTGCCGGGCAGAGACATCAACATGCCATTCATCAATTCGATGCGCCGCCGATCACTGTCCAGCAACGGCGCCAGCCGGCGGCGGATGCCCAAATTGATCCGCATCGTTTTATCGAGAGCGTAGGAGTCATACATGTAATCGCGCTCGATGTCGGTGACCATTTCGAGCGTGAGCTCATCATGATTGCGGAGAAAAAGCGCCCACTGGCACGACGGTGGAATTTCCGGAGTCTGCTGCAGAATCTCAGTGATCGGCTTTCGATCCTCAAGCTTCAGCGCCATGAACATGCGCGGCATGAGCGGGAAGTGAAACGCCATGTGAAACTCGTCGCCATCTCCAAAATAAGGACGGAGATCGGCCGGCCATTGATTCGCCTCCGCTAACAACAAGCGCTCCGGATAGTCTTTATCAAGTTTCTTTCTCAGGTCCTTAATAATTGCGTGAGTTTCAGGCAGGTTCTCGCACGAGGTTCCTTCCCGCTCCACCAGGTATGGGACAGCATCCAGGCGAAACCCGTCCACGCCCAGGTCAAGCCAGAACCGCATGACACTCCACATTTCCTCGCGAACGATTGGATTGTCGTAGTTGAGATCCGGTTGGTGGCTAAAAAAGCGATGCCAGTAGTAGGACTTCGAAATAGGGTCCCACGCCCAGTTCGACATTTCCGTATCGAGGAAAATGATTCGTGCGCCTTTGTACCGGGTGTCGGTGTCACTCCAGACGTACCAGTCGCGTTTCGGGTTGTTTCGCGAACCGCGCGACTCTTGAAACCACGGATGTTGATCGGAGGTGTGGTTGAGAACCATCTCCACAATCACGCGAATCTGGCGTTCGTGCGCCGCCGTGAGGAATTTCTTGAAGTCCTCCAGCGTGCCGTAGCTGGGGTGCACGGACCGATAGTCCGAGATGTCGTAGCCGTCATCCCGCAATGGAGAGGGAAAGAACGGCATCAGCCAGATCGCATCGATGCCGAGATCCTTCAAGTAGTCGAGCTTCTGCGCCAGACCCTGGAAGTCTCCAATCCCGTCCCCGTTGCTGTCATAAAAAGCGCGGACATGGACCTGATAGATGACCGCGCTTTTGTACCAAAGTGAATCCTGTCTTGCCGGCAAGCCGTTCCCCCGCGTTCTTTGAGCTTATAAGAGGATATTCGAAATTGCGACGGGAGGCGCTCCCGGGAGCATCGAGTTGTTGCTGTAGGCGGGGGTGGAAAGGAACCTAGTGGCTAGCCACTCCTTGGATTGGACAAGTCTGGGTGGATCTTGGGTTCGCCCGGAAGTTCGGATTTGAACTTAAGCGAAAGAATCCGCAATTTGAGTGTTAAGACGTGCTTTCGTCAGTCGACATTCCTTGTGTCCGAACAAGACGACACGCGACTTATTGAAGACCTCGAAGACCCGCACCGGGATCGATTGAAGTACCTTTCCTATCACACTCGAGCGCTCGCTTAGCGTCCTCGTTCCCGTGGGCGGCAGCTTCCTCGAACAAGTCGTTGGCCTGAACTCGATCCCGTTGCACGCGTAGCCGTGGTAAAGCATAAAGCCTAAAGCGTATTGGGCCTTCGAATAACCTTGATCGGCAGATTTGCGATACCAGCGCACAGCCTCTGCATAGTCCTGCGGTACTCCTTGACCTCGGCTGAAGAAGATGCCAAGCCCGTACTGAGCCTGAGCATCTCCTTGTTCCGCAGCTCGCGCTGCCGCTCGCTTCGCAAGCTGACGATTCTTGCGCTCAGTGCGAACGAGGATAGGTCAGGCCAAGTCCCACAACACAAATCACTTCCCTACCGTGACCCGCATCACCCCCGCCTGTGACGAGATTCCTTGTCCGGAACGCACCGTGAGAAAAGCATGGAGTCTGGGGCTATTATGCTCAGCTGCGCTGGTGTCCGGCAACCGGGCTTCGTGAGTTCGGTCCGAGCCGTTCTTGCCCGACCCCGGAGCCTCCAACTGCCGTCCACTCCATCCTCGATCTGGAATCAGAGCCACTTTACAGCGTCACGACGCTCACCCGAGGTGACCTATGGGCCATCATAATTTCATTTCCATTCGCGATTTCTCGCCGGAAGAGATTTCTTATCTGCTCGATCTTGCACGCGAGATCAAGGCTCATCCCTGGGCTCATAACGGAGCACTGAAGGGCAAAACACTGGCCTTGATTTTCGAGAAGCCCTCGCTTCGCACGCGCGTTTCGTTCGACGTCGGCATTCAGCAGCTGGGCGGATTCTCGTTGTACCTCTCCAACGCTGAAATCAGTCTGGGCAAACGCGAGTCCGTCTACGACGTGGCCAAGAATCTGGAACGTATGGTGCAAGCCATCATGATTCGCACCTACGGCCACGAGATTGTGGAACAGATGGCGGAATGCGCCGACATTCCGGTGATCAACGGACTGACGGACTTCAGCCACCCGTGCCAGGCGATGGCCGACTATTTGACCATGCTGGAACTCAAAGGCGACGTCAGAGGTCTCAAAGTCGCCTTTGTGGGAGACGGAAACAATGTCTGCCATTCCCTGATGTTCGCAGGTGCGCAGTTGGGGGCGCAGGTGCGGGTCGCGACACCATCGGGCTACGAACCGAGGACGGATGCTGTGTTGTGGGCCGTGCAGCGTGGCTTGCAGACCGGAGGCACCTGCACTTTAACCAACGATCCGGTGGAAGCAGTCGAGGACGCCGACGTTGTTTACACGGACGTCTGGGCCAGCATGGGCCAGGAAGCGGAGGCGGATGTACGCCGCAAGGTTTTCTTGCCTTACCAGGTGAATCCGAAATTATTCCGCCATGCCAAGTTCGACGCGCTATTCATGCACTGCTTGCCCGCGCACCGCGGCGATGAAGTCACCGACGAAGTAATCGATTCCGGGCATTCCGTCGTGTATCAGCAGGCTGAGAATCGCCTACACGCTCAGAAAGCAATCTTGCTGGAGTTGATGCAATACCGCGAGGTGCCGGAATCCATACGGGTCCCGGAAGTCGTTCACGCATAAGAAGTGGCATTGCGAATCGCTCTGATGAAACAGATCCTCATCGCCGTCGGCGGAAATTCTCTCATTCGTGCGGGAGAGAAAGGAACCGTTGCCGAACAGTGGATCAATGCACGGCGTACCGCTGCCGCGATCGCGGACCTGATCCGCGCGGGACATCACATCGTGGTCACGCACGGCAATGGTCCTCAGGTCGGCGCGCAATTGCTCCGTTCCGAAAGAGCTTCCGATCAAGTACCCGGCCAGACACTGGATGTGTGCGGGGCAGCGAGCCAGGGAGAGATTGGCTACCTGCTCTCTCAATCGTTGTGCGACGAATTGGCCGCAGCCGGTTTGCACGTTCCTGTAGTCAGCATCGTCACGCAAACCGTCGTGCGGGCTGATGACCCGGCGATGACACATCCCACGAAGCCGATCGGCCCCTTCTATTCACGAGCACGAGCGGAGGAACTTCAGCAGCAGTTGCATTGGGACATCGTGGAAGATGCCGCACGCGGATATCGGAGAGTGGTTCCTTCTCCGGAGCCGATCGAGATCGTAGAGCTCGACGTAATTCGACAACTCATCAGCCACGGTGTTCTCGTGATCGCGTGTGGAGGTGGTGGGATTCCAGTCGTTCGGCAAGGCTGCGAACTGAAAGGGATTGAAGCCGTAATTGATAAAGACCGCGCCTCCGCCCTTCTGGCCTCGACGCTGGGCGCGGACGTCTTCGCCATTTCTACTGACGTCGATTTTGTTTATCTCGATTACAAGAAACCCACGCAAAGGCAATTGCGGAATATCACAGCCTCGGAATTAGAGGCGCACTACAAAGCCGGAGAATTTCCCGCTGGGAATATGGGGCCGAAGGTGGAGTCCGCGCTTCGCTTTCTGCGAGCCGGCGGCAAAGAGGTTGTGATCACTTCCTATCAGCACTTGAGCGACGCGATTGCGGGGAACATGGGCACGCACGTCGTGCCTGATCCTCCAGGTCTGGCGCACAAAGCACTACAGCCCGAAATATCAGTAGGAGCGTAGAGATCCATGGCGAGTCCCAATCTTACTTCCATGAGCCGAATCAGCCGTGAGCAGGTTAACGACGATCGGCATCCCAGCGCCAAGTTGAGGCACGTCATCGAATCGCAGCAGTTCACCCTGCCGCTACTGATGGATCTCTTCCAGCGCTCGCGCGGGATGGAACGGGTCGTGGCCCGCGGAGGCACGCTCGAATACCAGAACAAGATTCTTGCCAACTTGTTCTATCAGCCTTCGACGCGGACGCGGTTCTGCTTTGAGGCGGCCATGTACCGGCTGGGAGGAAAGGTGCTCTCGACCGAGCAAGCTTCGGCGTTCTCGTCAGAGGTGGCCGGGGAACAACTCGAAGACTCCATTCGCATCATTGGGAATTACTCCGATGTGATTGTGGTGCGGCATCCGCAGGCAGGAGGGGCAGAGCGTGCCGCGGACGTTTCCCCTGTTCCGGTGATTAATGCGGGCGATGGGGAGGGCGGACAGCACCCGACGCAGGCGCTCCTCGACTTGTACACCATCTATCGGGAACGGCCGCTTGTCGGCCTAAGTGTGGCGATCCTTGGGGAACTGGATCGCGGGCGCACCGCGCGATCCCTGGCGTACCTGCTCGCCAAGTTCGAGCGAGTCAAGATTTTCTTCGTCGCTCCGCCAGAACTGCAGATGAAGCCCGACATTTTGGCCTACCTCGACGAGCACGGGGTTCGTTACGAACTGGAATCGGATGTGAGTCGCGTCATCGGCGAAGTGGATGTGATTTACCAGACTCGCATTCGTCCCGAGCGCATTTTCAACGAACAGCAAGTGATGCGATATGCCATCGATTCGGCATTGCTTCGGAGGATGAAGCGAGATGCCCTGATTATGCACCCGCTTCCTCGCACGGTTGAATTAGAGAGAACGGTAGACGACGATCCGCGCGCGCTGTATTTCCGTCAGGCGGCCAATGGACTTTATGTGCGCATGGCATTGCTCACCATGCTTTTGGAGAATTAGTTCAAATTTGTTCACTCAGGAGAACTCATGGCGCTATTAGAAGCAACTTCCACACGGGAATTCATAGACCTCGAAGACCGATTTGGAGCCCATAACTACAAGCCCCTGGATGTGGTCATCGAACGGGCGGACGGCGTTTGGGTCTATGACGTCGAAGGCAAGCGTTATCTCGATTGCCTGGCAGCCTATTCCGCGGTGAACCAGGGGCATTGCCACCCAAAAATTCTGCAAGCCTTGATCGAGCAGGCGCATAAAGTCACGCTCACCTCCCGCGCCTTCCGCAATGATCAACTCCCTCTGCTCTGTCGGGACCTGCACGAGATGACCGGGTTCGACATGGTTCTTCCCATGAACTCGGGTGCCGAAGCCGTGGAGACCGCGCTGAAGGCGGCGCGCAAGTGGGGTTACAAAGTGAAAGGCATTCCCGACGGGGAAGCCGAAATCATCGTTTGCGCCAACAACTTCCACGGACGGACCGTCAGCATTGTCAGCTTTTCCAGCGATGAGCAATATCGCGATGGCTTCGGCCCATTCACGCCCGGATTCAAGATCATTCCTTATAGCGACGCTCAGGCATTGCGCGAGGCCATCACGCCGAACACCTGTGCATTTCTGGTAGAGCCCATCCAGGGCGAAGCGGGAATCATCATTCCTCCGGCGGGATACCTGAAGGATGCCGCTGCTATTTGCCGCGAGAATCGCGTGCTGTTGATGTGCGACGAGATCCAGTCCGGATTGGGCCGCACCGGCGCGCTGTTTGCCCACATGCATGAGGGGATCAAGCCGGACGTTGTGATCGTGGGCAAGGCCCTGTCGGGCGGTTTTTATCCGATCTCCGCTGTGCTCGCCTCAAGCGAAGTTCTGGGAGTCTTCCATCCTGGCGATCACGGGAGTACGTTCGGAGGGAACCCGTTGGCGTGCGCAATTGCGCGGGCGGCACTGCGTGTCCTGATCGACGAGGACCTGGTGCACCGGTCGGCCGAGCTCGGGCGATACTTCCTCGACCGGCTCCAGATGATTCACAGCCCCTATATAAAGGAGGTCCGTGGGAAAGGCTTATGGATTGGAATCGAGTTGCACAGCCTGGCCCGTCCTTATTGTGAAGTCCTGAAGGACGAGGGCCTCTTGTGCAAGGAGACCCACGATCACGTCATTCGAATTGCGCCTCCCCTGACGATTACGAGCAACCAGGTCGACTGGGCCTTCGAGCGGATTGCCAAAGTCATGGAGCACCGGTGATCGGCTGAGCCTCAGTTTGGAGCTCATTTGCGAACAACTGGTCCATGGGAACGCGTGCACCGCGTCCAGCAGCCCGCGGTGCAAGTGCGACTCGTACGTGGTTGCAAGTGCGCCTCGTATGTGGTGCAAGTGCGACTCGTATCAGGGCACGCATTTATGCGTGCCGTAAAGGCTGCAGAATCAATGCGCCTTTAGGCGCTGTCTTGAGTCCAAGACTTCCACCACGGGCTGCTAGGTTCCCTGATGCCTTCAAGGAAATGTTCTGGCTGTTTTGAACCCTCCGCTCTTCGACCATCATCTATTAGTTTCGTTGATGACAGGACCAGCGTCTAATATGCTGAGGAGTTTTATCAGAGGGAGGGAGCGGTCATGCCGGGATGCAATCATTTGAATCAGATCAAAATCACCCATACCGACACGCACGTTTGCGAGGACTGCGTGAAGACGGGTGACACGTGGGTCCACCTTCGTCTTTGTCTTGAGTGCGGGCATGTGGGGTGCTGCGACTCTTCCAAGAACCGGCACGCCACCAAGCACTTTCATCACACCAAGCATCCCCTGATGCGGTCCATCGAACCCGGAGAGGCCTGGGTGTGGTGCTACGTCGATTCCATCGCGCCAGGCGAGTTCAGAGGGAACAAATTCGTCTCTGCCGCCTGAATCGCCCGGTAACACCGCGGTATGTGCCCCTTCCACAGGCGTTTTTCGCCTTACCCTTTTGGTGTGGCCCACTGGCACGGACGGGCCATTCACGTTCCGGGCGGCTGGACCTATTCTGTTTTTGAGCAGCACTTGGGGGAGGGCTGATCAACAGACGTCCCAGGACTCAAATTGAGTCTGGGACGTTTTGTTTTGCGCTTGAAAAGCTCCAACGTCCCCCCATTCATGCTTCGAACTGTCGACGGAATTTGAGCGTAATGACGGCTTTTCAGCATTCAGTGATGCTCATCACAGGGTACTTAGCGCCCGAAGGGGTGTAATCTGCTCTGCCGTCATTCTGTTGGAGGTGCTCGATGAAGCGCCGCTGGATGATCGTGGCCGTCACAAGTGTCGTTCTGATTGGCGCGGGTAGGCTCGTAAGGAAGATGCTCCCCATCGGCGTCTTGTATTCTTTCAAAAGCATTTGCCCGAAATGCGACTCGAGATGTTGACTCCAAATCTGCTTGTAGCCGTGAACCGTCGAGTGACGAAGATTCTCCTCGGCGAATGTAAGATAGGTTTTGCCCCAAAAATCGGCGACAGAGAGATTGTTCGTGGGAGTGGTCCGCGCGTTGACCCCAGCCATGTGGGCAGCCGCGAGTTGTTTGGCCGCCTTGCAGGTCCGGCTGTGGAGTTTGTCGTCCTTCTCGCAGAGACGATTAGAAGATTGCACTCGTCTCGGTGTTCCGTCTACAATCTCGGTGACGTAGTATCTGACGAAGAAAGCGCCTGATGCCTCGTAAATATAGCCCGATTGATATCGCGACATTGGCCCTCCCAAGGACATCGTCAGGATATCAATTGTGCAGTGAAATGCAGTAGCACGAAGCTATCAGTCTCTAAGTCGTTGATTCTACAGCGCGGAGAGGTGGCAGAGTGGCCGAATGCGGCGGTTTGCTAAACCGTTGTACGGGCTAACACCTGTACCGAGGGTTCGAATCCCTCCCTCTCCGCCAGATG
>Ga0209698_10001337_pt1 | contig 28416 bp, 22 predicted proteins | sample LitLauG_LLR_2012_FD_187203 | JGI IMG/M metagenome (GOLD analysis project Ga0209698, IMG submission 187203) | Freshwater sediment microbial communities from Pennsylvania, USA - Little Laurel Run_MetaG_LLR_2012 (SPAdes) (version 2) | ecosystem: Environmental > Aquatic > Freshwater > Creek >... | reverse complement strand
GTCGATGAGGTAAACCCGCTCACGTCCTACACGCGGATGGCTTCCACGGCTACGCGCAAGACCCCGACTCGGTCAAGACGGTAACGGCCGAACGGTTACCAACTTCCGCAATCTTCGGCGCGGACGATTGTGCAACGCAAATTGCTGCGACAGCACATCATGCGCGACGCGGGCACCAGCCCCTGTGGCCGTCGATCACCTCCCGAAACGAAAAGCATTCCGATCGAAGCGGAAATAGCTTGAGCCAAGGTCGCGCGCCGGTAGCCGGCGCGAAGCGCATGCGCGGTTCAAATCGTTTGTCTACGACAAGAATCCACGTGTCCTCGCCCGATAGGACTGAAATCAAATATGACTGACTAAACAGATTCTAATCCCGCCATCAACCCGTCCTCGCCAAGAGAACAATCAATCAATGCTGTCAGATGCCGCTCGCTGATGGCGAACTGCGCGCGCTAACCAGCGCCCGTGCAGTTCGCCCGTGACGGTCCTTGCCGCAATGCGCCGCATTTAAAGCGGCACCGCTGTGCCCACATTTGCCGAACCAATAAAGAGGCAATGAACCAATGACGTCAATGGCGCGCGCTGATCAGCCTGAGGCAGAGGCGCCCGGCAGCAAGGCGGCGCGCGCAGCGCGCCCCGAGGGCACGAGACGCCGGCAACCGGTGAAGCGGATCTGGCAGAGCCTATTTGGCCGAGAGCGCAGCGCCGTCGTGCAGCTGGACGACGCCGCAATTACCGCGTTCGCCGCGCGCCTTGAAGAAGCTTCGGTGCTGTGGGCTGCGCACCTGGCGATGGCAACCCAGCAGATGCGGGAAGCCACCGATCAGCTCGTAACGGGGTTTGCCAGGATACTTGCCGATCTGGATACGATCATCCGGCCCGAAACTGGCGCCCATCAAGTGAACAACACGCGGGCGGAAGTTGAATCGCGCGCGGCAATGCTGGCCAGCTGCGAACAACAACTGCGCAGTCTGCTTGCAACCTTCAACGGCTTCCTCGAATCGCGCGAAATTGTACTGGGCTCGGTCCGCAACCTGACCTCGTCGTCCGGCGCGCTGCAGGGAATGGCCGAAGACGTGGGCAAACTCGCTCGCCAGACCAATCTGCTCTCGATCAACGCCGCCATTGAGGCGGCACGGGCCGGTGAAAGCGGGCGCGGCTTCGCGGTAGTCGCCAGCGAAGTGCGGCGACTTTCCGGAGAATCCGGGCAAACGGGCAAACGCATCGCCGACGTCGTCCAGCACTTCGCGAACCAGATGCAAGACACGCTTGCGCAAGCCGACGATCGAGCCCGCAACGACTCCGAAACCATCCACACCTCCGAAGAGACCGTCAGCCGGGTCATAGCCGACGTCGACGGAACGGTATCCGCGCTGAACCTGCGGGCAAGCGAATTGCGGGAAAAGAGCGAACAGATCCGCCTCCAGGTCGAAAGCCTGATGGTCGCCTTCCAGTTCCAGGATCGCGTGACGCAGATCCTCGAGCAGGTCGCCGGCTCCATCGCCAACGCCACGCAATGCCTGCAGACATCGCTGGCCCTGGGCCAAGCACCCGATTCCACAGCGTGGGCCACGCTGCTCGCACAGGGATACACCACCGCCGAACAGCGCCGGACCGCAGCCCCAGGCCAGCAGCAAAAAATCACGGCAGCTCCCAGTGAAACCACATTCTTCTAGCGACCAAAAATGCCAAAAACGATACTCATAGTCGACGATTCATCATCGCTGCGCACCGTCGTCAACATGGCGTTGACGCGCGCCGGATATGAAGTGATCGAAGCGGGCGACGGCCTTCAAGGCCTCGAGCAGCTCGCCAAGGCCGCCAAGGTTCACCTGATCATCAGCGACGTGAACATGCCCAACATGGATGGAATCGCCTTCGTCTCCAAGGTCAAGCAGCAAGCGCAGCACAAGTTCACGCCGATCATCATGCTCACCACCGAGGACCAGGCGGCCAAAAAAGAACAGGGAAAACTGGCCGGCGCCAAAGCCTGGATGGTCAAGCCATTCAACCCCCCGCAGCTGCTCGACGCCGTCTCCAAGCTCGTCTTGCCCTAGCAAAGGCCCGCCATGACCGACAGCTTCGACCTGCCCCGTGAATTGACCATCTACCACGTGGCGGAGCTGTGCGACAAATGGCGCACCGCCGTGCAGGCGCTTGGCGTGAGCCCCGCCGGCGACCTACGCAGCCCGCAGGGCGGCCTATTGCAGGTGGAGGCCGCGCGCGTTGACGAAGTCGACGGCGCCGGCATTCAACTGCTGCTGTCGCTGTCGCGCACGCTGGCTGCCCGCAACGGCGAGCTTCGCCTGGTCAATGCCAGCGAACCGCTGCGCCGCGCGTGTGAAGCCTTCGGAGTGGCACTTCGCCTCACCGGTGAACAAGATCCCGCGGAGGCGACATGAAGCGCGACGCAATCGATGCAAGCTTCATCAAGGACGCCCTGCCCGCATTCCTGAGTGAAGCGCACGAACAGCTCAGCGGCATAGAGCAGCTGCTGCTGCAGATAGAAGATGCGCCGGCCGACCGCGAACTGCTGAACGCCCTGTTCCGCTGCGCCCACACCGTAAAGGGCACCGCCGGCATCTTCGGACTTGATGAGGTGGTTGCATTCACACACCATGTCGAATCGGTCCTGGACACGTTGCGCGAAGGGCGGATCCCGTTCACGCCGGCGCTCGGCACGCTCCTGCTCCGGTGCAATGACCAGATCCGGGTGCTGGTCAATGCAATCCAGGATCCCGCGGCCGATACCGCGCAGGACAGCGCCGACCGCGCCGCGCTGATCGCCGAACTCCAGGGGCTCGGCGACACGCCACCCGCTCCCGACGCCGGCGCCATCGATCCAATAAGCGCCATCCTCCACGCGAGCACCGCCCCCGATGCGACCGGCGACTGCGAGCGCAGCTGGAACATATTCGTGCAATTCGGCCCCGATTGCTTTCGCAATGGAATGGATCCGCTGGCCGTCGTGAGCTATGTCCAGCATATGGGCAAGGTGCCCCGCATCGTCTGTGATATCGACGCGATACCGCTACTGGACGCACTCGATCCCGAATCGTGCCACCTATCGCTCGACTTTCGCCTCGACACCTGCGCACCCCGCGCGGAGATTGAATCGGCATTTTCCTTCGTGCGCGACGATTGCTCGCTGAGCCTGATCGAGCCCGGGGCGAGCGCGGAACACTTTGTCAAGCTGATCGAATCCATGCCGCAAAGCCCCCGGCTGGGCGACATCCTGGTGGCGGCCGGTGCCATCACCCGCAATCAACTACGCACCGCGTTGCGCAAGCAAGACGACGCCGCGCGCAATGGCAGCCCGATTCCGCTGGGCCAGATGCTGCAAAAGACCAGCGGCCTGGCGCCGACCGTCGTAGAAGCGGCGCTCGTCAAGCAAACGCAACAACGCGAGCTGCGCGATCCGGCGCGCGGCGCGCCGGTGGTCGACGACAGCCGCATGTTGCGCGTGCACGCCGACCGGCTCGATGCGGTGATCAACCTGCTCGGTGAGTTGGTCATCGCCGGCGCCGGTGCGGCCTTGCTGGCGCGCCAGGCCAGAAGCGGCGCCCTCATCGAGGCCAATACGCAGGTTGCTCGCCTCATAGAGGAGATCCGCAACGGCACCCTGCAGCTGCGCATGGTCCCGATAGGCGACACCTTTGCGCGGTTTCGCCGCGTCGTGCGCGACACCGCTGCCAAGCTGGGCAAGGAAGTAAGCCTGGAAATCGTCGGTGGCGACACCGAGCTCGACAAGTCCATGGTCGAGCGCATTGCCGATCCGCTGATGCACCTGGTGCGCAACGCGCTGGATCATGGGCTCGAATTGCCGCAGGTCCGCGAGGACGCAGGCAAGCCGCGCCAGGGCAGGCTGTCGCTGACGGCAGCTCACGAGTCCGGCGCCGTCCTGATACGGATTGTCGACGACGGCCAGGGTGTACGGCGCCAACGCGTGCTGGAGCGCGCCTGGGAGCGCGGATTGCTCGAGCGCGGCGTCACCCCGCCCGATGAACAGATACTCGCGCTGCTGTTCGCGCCCGGCTTCTCGACCGCCGAGCAGGTAACGGATCTTTCCGGACGCGGCGTCGGCATGGATGTCGTGCGCCGCAATATCGAATCGCTGCGCGGCACCGTGGCGATCCGCAGCATCGAGGGCAAGGGCAGCACGATAGAAATTCGCCTCCCGCTCACGCTCGCCATCATCGATGGATTTCTCATCGGCGTCGGCGCTAGCCGCTTCATCTTCCCGCTCGAAACGGTGGTCGAGGTCATAGAGTCGCGGGTCACCCCCAGCCAGCGCGACGGGCGCGGCCGCACCTGCGTGGAACTGCGCGGCCGCGTATTGCCCGTGCTGGACCTGCGGGCGCTTTACGGCCTCGATTCCGCGCCGCCCGAGCGCGTCTCGGTGGTGGTGATCCAGTCGGGCAGCCGGCAATACGGCGTCATCGTCGACGCCCTGCTGGGCCAGCACCAGACCGTCATCAAACCGATGGGTCGGATGTTCCGCAGCCTGCGCGGGATTTCCGGGTCATCGATCCTGGGCAATGGGGAGGTTGCCCTCATTTTCGATGTAAACGCCCTCGGCGACCTGGCGGCAACCGAGAACAACCGGCACGAGTTGCCGGACCCGACCCGGCGCGCCAGTCACAGCAATTTCCCACTATAGGAGGGATCATGTCCAACGCTCAAAATCATGCGACTCGTCTTTACATCGGGATCGGCGCCAGCGCAGGCGGCTTGGGCCTGGCCGTCCTGCTTTGCGTCCTCGCCCAGCCGCCGGGCGCAATCCTGTGGACATTGTTTGCCGTGGGCATGGCCGGCACGGCCTGGGGGCTGCGCAGCGTCGGCGCGATGCAACGCGACGTGCAGCAGGCGCAGCAGCTCAATGAGCGCCTCGCCGAAATGCAAAGGCAGCATGAGGCCGGCGCAATCGACTTCTCGATAAATACCGCCGCATTCAACGGTGTCTGCGCCGATACGGCCCGCCGCATCAACGAACTGGTCCTTTCGCACATCGACGTCAAGATGAAGGTTGTCGACGTAGTGACCGGCTATGCCGCCGGCAAGCTCGATGTGGCGATGGACCGCCTGCCGGGCAAGAAGGCGCAGATCACGGCGGCAATCGATGGTGTCCAGGCCGGCCTGAAGGCCGCCGCCGCCGCCGCCAACGAAAACCTGCGCATCCGCGCCGCTCTCGAAGGCGTAACCAGCAATGTGATGATCGCCGACGCCGACAATATCGTGATGTTCATGAACAAGGCGGTCGAGGGCATGCTCAGCCGTGCCGAAAGCGACCTGCGCAAGGTGCTGCCCAACTTCGAGACCCGCAAGGTCGTCGGCTCGAACATCGACATCTTCCACAAGAACCCGTCGCACCAGAAAAACATGCTCTCTGCCCTGCGCGATACCCACCGGACCCAGATCACGGTCGGCAACCGCATCTTCGCGCTGATCGCGACTCCGGTGGTGGACAGCCAGGGCCGGCGCTCGGGAACCGTGGTGGAATGGAATGACCGTACCCTGGAAGTGGCCACGGAAAAGGAGATCGATGCCGTCGTCAGGGCCGCATCCATGGGCGACTTCAGCAGCCGACTGGTGCTCGAAGGCAAGGAAGCCTTCTTCAAGACGCTGGCCGTCGGCGTGAACGAACTGATGGAGACCAGCGAGCAGGGCCTCAACGACGTTGCTGCCCTGCTTGCGGCCTTCGCCGAGGGCAACCTCGCCTACCGGATCGACCGCAATTACGAAGGCCTTTTTGGCAAGGTCAAGGAAAGCGGCAATCAAACCGCCGAACAGCTGTCGCGCGTCCTCGGTGAAGTCCGCGCCGCGGCCGATGCACTGACCGGTGCCGCCAACCAGGTGAGTGCCACGGCCCAATCTCTGTCGCAGTCGGCCAGCGAGCAGGCTTCGTCGGTCGAGGAGACCACCGCGTCGATCGACATGATGTCGGCGTCGATTACCCAGAACAGCGACAACGCCAAGGTGACCGACAGCATGGCCACCAAGGCCAGCAAGGAGGCCGGGGAGGGCGGCCAGGCCGTCACCCAGACGGTGGCGGCGATGAAGCAGATCGCCGCAAAGATCAGCATCGTCGACGATATCGCCTACCAGACCAACCTTCTGGCGCTCAATGCCGCCATCGAGGCGGCACGGGCCGGCGAGCATGGCAAGGGATTCGCGGTGGTCGCCGCCGAGGTGCGCAAGCTGGCCGAGCGCAGCCAGGAAGCCGCCAAGGAAATCGGCGACCTGGCGGGCAACAGCGTGTCCACCGCCGAGCGCGCAGGCAAGCTGCTCGATGAGATCGTGCCCTCGATTCAGCGTACCTCCGAGCTGGTCCATGAGATCTCCGCGGCCTCCGCCGAGCAGAGCCAGTCGGTGACCCAGATTGGCGGTGCGATGTCGCAACTGAGCAAGGCGACCCAGCAAAATGCCTCCGCATCGGAGGAGCTGGCCGCCACGTCCGAGGAACTTTCCGGCCAGGCCGAGCAGCTGCAGCAGTCGGTGGCGTTTTTCAGCCTGGGCGACGATGCACCAGCCGTCCGCAAACCCAAGGAAGAGGGCGAAATCGCTCCGCGGCGCAAGCCCGCCGCCACAAGCCCGCGGGCCCCGGCGGCCGCACTCAATGGCAGCGCCAAGGCGGCAAGCAACGGCGCCGCGCGCGTCGCCAACGGCAATTTCCGGCCGTATTAGGGAGAGCGCCATGAAGCAGCACGAAGTGCAAGCGGGAGACGCTGCGGCCGAAACGCAACTCGGCGCACAGTTCCTGACGTTCTCGCTGGGCGAGGAAGTGTATGCCGTCGATATCCGGACGGTCCGGGAGATCATCCAGTACGGCGCGATGACAACCGTGCCGCTGATGCCGGATTTCGTGCGCGGCGTCATCAACCTGCGCGGCGCGGTCGTGCCGGTCATCGACCTGCATGCACGCTTCGGCCGGCCCGCGGCGCCGGTCGGCAAACGGACCTGCATCGTCATCTTCGACGCCAACCGCGACGGCGAGCGCGTCGAACTCGGCCTGATGGTCGACTCGGTAAGCGAGGTGATCGAGATCGCCGCGTCGGCCATAGAGCCGCCGCCCAATTTCGGTACCGCGGTGCGCCGCGATTTCATCCGCGGCATGGGCAAGGTCGACAAGCGCTTTGTCATCATCCTCGAACCCGACCGGGCCTTCGACGTCGACGAAATGGCGCGGCTGTGCGAATCCTCGCAGGAGGCCGTCGCGGCCTGACGCGCCGCATGCTCCGCCCGGGCCCGCCCGACGCCGGCCCCGGCATGCCTGCGCAGCGATGCTGGCCAACGCGAACCGCGTCATGCAGCCCCTTAGCGACGAGACCTTTCGCGGCCTCACCGGATTGATGTACGAGGCCATCGGCGTATCGTTTGCCGACGCCAAGCTGCCGCTGGTCTCCTCGCGGCTGGGACCACGCATCCAGCGCCTCGGATTGGCCGGCTTCGAGGAATACCTGGCGCTCATTTCCGGCGACGATGACGCGGGCGAATTCCAGATGGCCGTCGACCTGCTGACGACCAATGAAACGTACTTCTTTCGCGAGCCGGCGCACTTCGACCTGCTCCAGCGCGAACTGTCCGGCGGGCGGACCGGAGAAGTCCGGGTCTGGAGCGCCGCGTCCTCATTCGGGGACGAGGCCTACAGCATCGCGATGCTGCTGTCCGACCTGCAGCAGCAGGGGCGGATCGGGCCCAGCTGGTCGGTGCTCGGCACCGACATCAGCGACCGCGTGCTGCGCAGCGCGGTCGAGGCCATTTATCCACAGGAGCGCCTGCGCCATGTCAGCGCGCAGAGTCTCCGGCGCTATTGCCTGCAGGGCGAGGGCGACGCCGCGGGCTTCGTAAAGATGCGCCCGTGCCTGACCGAACGCGTTCGCTTCGGGCAGGTGAATCTGTGTCGGCCGATCGAAAGTCTTGGTCCCTTCGACGCCGTATTCCTGCGCAACGTGCTGATCTATTTCGACGGCCCCACCAAGTCCCAGGTGGTCGACCGGGTGCTGGAGCACCTGCGTCCGGATGGCCTGTTCTTTATCGGCACCGCCGAGGGACGGGTGAAGTGCCGCACGCCGCTCAAGGCACTGGCGCCCGGAGCCTTTCGAAAATGTGCCGGATGAAGGCGGCCAGGTGAGCGCGCGTCCAGCCTTCGAAGCCAAGGCCGGCGGAGCCGCGACCGCACCGCGGGTCCATGTGCTGCAGCCCGGCGACGTTGCCTGCGCGCAGGCCGGTGAGCGGCTCGAGACCTTGCTGGGATCGTGCATTGCGATCATCCTCACCGATCCGCGGCGCACGCTGGCGGCCATGTGCCATTTTGTCCACGTCAATGGCGGCCGCGCCCAGAGGCCAGGCGATACTACCTTTGGCGAAGCGGCAATGTCGCAGATGTACCGGTTGCTGGAGCAGCAGGGCATCAGTCCCCGTCTCTGTGTGGCCTTCGTCTATGGGGGCGGCAACATGTTTCCCGCGCTGGTTACCCAGCCGCATGTAGGGCAGGCCAACGCCCAATGGGCCTTGCGGACGCTGGCCAACGAAGGGATCGCGGTGATCGGCCAGCAGACCTGCGGCACCGTCTACCGGCGCGTCGCCTGGTCGGTCGGCCAGGACGAGCCCACGGTCTGCGCCGTTCCGGTATGAAAGCCCAAAAATGACCATAAGCGTTTACGTCGTCGACGATTCGGCCATCGTGCGCCAGACCCTGTTGCATCTGCTGCAGGGCGATCCGGAAATCACCTGCATCGGCAGCGCGCCCAATCCGCTGCTCGCCGCTCCCATCATCCGCAAGCTGCGGCCCGATGTGCTGCTGCTCGACATCGAGATGCCGGGCATGGACGGATTGACATTCCTGCGGCAGATCATGGAGGAGATGCCCACGCCGACGGTCATCTGTTCCACGCTCACGACCTCGGGAAGCAAGGCGGCGATCGAGGCCCTGGCCTCGGGCGCGGTCGCGGTGGTGGGCAAGCCCCGGCTGGGCCTCAAGCAGTTTCTCGAGGACTCGCGCCGCGAAATCGTGCAGGCGCTCAAGTCTGCAGCCGGCGCGCGCGCGCGCGCGACGCCGCGCCCGACGGCTGGCCCATCGACGCCGCCCGCTCGCATCGGGCGCCCGGTCATCGACGGGCTGCACTCGCTGTCGGTCAACAAGCCGGTGCTCATCGGCAGTTCCACTGGCGGTACTCAGGCAATAGAACTCGTACTGACCGAACTGCCCGCCGATGCACCCGGCGTGGCCATCGTCCAGCACATGCCGGAGAAGTTCACGGCGATGTACGCGCAGCGCCTCAGCGGCATCTGTGCGATGCATGTGCGCGAGGCCCGCGATGGCGATCGGCTGGAGCGCGGCACGGTCCTGATCGCCCCGGGCGGCCGTCACATGCAGCTGCGCAAGGCCGGCGGCCAGTACTTCGTCGCCATCGCCGATGGCCCCCCGGTAAACCGCCACAAGCCATCGGTCGATGTGCTGTTGCGGTCGGCCGCCGAATGCGTCGGGCGCGATGCGCTGGCGATCATCCTGACCGGCATGGGCGACGATGGCGCGCGGGGCATGAAGCTGCTCCACGACCAGGGTGTGCGCACGCTGGCCCAGGACGAACAGTCGTGCGTGGTCTTTGGCATGCCCAAGGAAGCGATCAAGCTGGGCGCGGTCGACGAGATCCTGCCGATATCGCGGATCGCCGCCGCGATCTGTTCGTTCGACGCCCGCGGCTGAGCCCGCGGCCCGATTGCGCCGTACGCCGGATGGGCAGTGCGGCCGCGGCGTAGACTGCGGCCTTGTGCATGTACGCGTCACGATAAGGGAACGCCGCGAAATGGCGCCAAGCGCTGCGGGCAAAGCCCGCGAAGATGCCGTCGACCTGATCTGCGCCGTCAACCGCGGCCGGGATCCCGCGCTGCTCCGGCGCAAGTTCACCGCCATGGCTGCCGACCCGTTCGTCTTCCTGCGCGCGACGGCGATGCTCGGTCACCGCGCCATCGACCTGGCGGCGCTGCCGCGAACCCCGCTGGGCTGGGTCTGTGGCGACCTGCATCTGCAGAACTTCGGTTGCTTTCGGGGCGGCAACCGCCTCGTGTACTTTGACCTGAACGATTTCGACGAGGCGGCGCGCCTGCCCCTGTGCGTCGACCTGCTGCGCTTCCTGGCCAGCGTCCAGACGGCGGCGCCCGGCATGCGGATCGGGCAAACCCAGAGCCACCAGCTGCTTGGCGGCGCGCTGGCTGCCTATGCCTCGGCATTGGCCCGGGGCAAGGCATTCTGGCTCGAGCGCGAAACCGCAGCCGGGGCCATCGGCGCGCTGCTGGAGCAGGTGGGCACGCGCAAGCGCCGCGACCTGCTCGCTGCGCGAACGCACGTTGCTGCCAATCGGCGGCATATTTCCGTCGACGGCCAGCGCTACCTGGGCGTCGCTGCCGATGCTCCGGTGCGACAGCAGATCGCTGGCGCCCTCCAGCAGCTCGCACAGCTGTACGCTACTGCCACGTTTTTCGAGCTGCGCGACATCGCGTTTCGCGTTGCCGGCATGGGCAGCCTGGGCGTACCGCGCTACGTGGCGCTGGTACGCGGCAAGGGCGACCCCGATCGCAATGCGCTCATCGACTTCAAGCTGGCTGTTCCCTCCAGCGCCGTGCAAGCCATGCCGCAGTTCATGCAGCCGGCGTGGGCCGATGAAGCGGCGCGCATCGTGGCCATCCAGGACGCCTGCCAGGCGGCCTCGCCGGCCTGCCTGTCCGCCGTGAGCCTGGGCGCGGCGCCCTATGTCGTTCGAGAACTCCAGCCCGTGGAAGACCGGGTGGCGCTGGCGCCGCTGGCCCGCCAGAGGAAGTCGTTGGCGCACACCCTGGATGCGATGGCGCGGCTGGCCGCGTACGCGCAATTGCGCAGCGCAGGCCGGCTCGGCGCCGCCGGCATCGATGAGATCATGGCCTTCGGCAGGCAGATGCTGGACCGGCCGGCGCCATGGATCGACGCGGCGCGCGCCATCGACGCGGCCAACACCGCCGCCCACCGGTACTTTGCCAACGCCTGGCGCGACCACGACCCGCGATTGCTGGCGCTATGCAATGCCGCAGGCAGTGCCGCACCATCAGTGAAGATGGCGCGCCGTCCAGGGCCGGCCGCCAGGGTGCAGAAGCCACAGCCGGCAGGCGTAGCGCGTCCGTTGCGACGACGGCGCAAGGAAGCCGCATGAACGGCAGCTGGGAAACCGTGTTGCGGCTTGCCGCTGCCATGGGAACCGGCATGCTGCTCGGGCTCAATCGCGACCTGCACGGCAAGCCTACCGGCATGCGCACGCTGGGTCTGGTGGGACTGAGCTCGGCGGCGGTGACGCTCGCGGCGGCCGCCGTCGACAACGGCAGCCACGACATGAACACCACGCTGGGCCACGTGATGCAGGGCATCCTCACCGGCATCGGTTTCCTGGGCGCCGGCGTGATACTGCACGACGCACCGGGTATACGCGTGCATGGGCTCACCACTGCTGCGACGGTGCTGGTGACAGCCGGGCTCGGAATCGTCTTCGGCGTCGGCGAGTGGATAACCGGCGGCGCATGCCTGGTGCTGGCGCTGTTCACACTCGTGTATGCCGGCTCCCTGGAGCATTACCTGCGGCGCCGGTTCCAGGGATTGCGCGCGCGCGATGACGCCGACAACCCCGCCGACGACCGCGAAGCGGGCGGCTAGGCCTCGCCGCCGCAGCGCCGGCGTCCGCTCCTCGCCCGTACGCAGTACAGGGGATCTGCGCTCATTGCCGGGCCTGCGCTAGCGCGCCGTTGGCGCGGCAATGGCGTCCGTTCCGATGGGCGCGATGCCGCCGGAATGCGCGAGCCACGGTTGGATATGCCGCAGCCGCAGGCTGTTGCCCAGTACGAAAACGCTCGACAGGCCCATGGCCAGGCCCGCCAGCATCGGGCTGATCCGTAAGCCCCACCATGGATACAGCACGCCCGCGGCCACCGGAATCAGCAGTGCGTTATAAAAAAACGCCCAGAACAGGTTGGCGCGGATGATCGCCATCGTCCGCTCCGCAACGCGCAAGGCGTCGACGAGCACGCCGAGCTCACCGCGGGTGAGGGTGACGTCGGCGGCCTCCATTGCGATCTGGGTACCGGATGCCACGGCGATGCCCACATCGGCCTGGGCCAGCGCAGGCGCGTCGTTGATGCCGTCGCCAACGAAGGCGATGCGCGCGCCGGCGGCCTGACGGTCACGTATCGCCTCGGCCTTGCCGGCCGGCAGCACCTCGGCCATGACGTCGCTTATGCCCGCCTGCGCGGCCATGGCATGCGCGGCGGCCGCACCGTCGCCGCTCATCATCGCCACTGCCAGGCCGCGGCCGCGCAGGGCGGCGACGACCGCGGCGGCATCGGGCTTGAGCACATCGGCAATGCCGAGCACGCCCCAGGCAATTCCGTCGACCGCGACATAGATCAGGCTGCGGCCACGCGCCAGTAGCGTGCTGGCACTCGCGGCCAGCGGCGCGGCGTCCACGTGTTCGCGCGCGAGCAGGTGCTGCGTCCCCACGAGGGCCCGCCGGCCGTCGACGGTGGCCACGGCGCCCATGCCGGGCACCGCCAGGAAGTCGGTGGCCGGCGGCAGCGCCAGGCCCCGGGCACGCGCGGCCGCGACGACGGCATTGGCGAGGGGATGCTCGCTGCCGGCGTCGGCCGCCGCCGCCAGGGTCAGCAAGGCATCAGCATCCACACCGGCCGCGGCTTCGATCTCGGTGACGACGGGCCGGCCCACGGTAAGCGTGCCGGTCTTGTCGAACACCACCGTATCGATGCCGCTCAGGACTTCAAGCGCCTCGCCCCGCCGAAACAGCACGCCCAGCTCGGCGCCGCGGCCGCTGCCCACCATGATGGCGGCAGGCGTTGCCAGCCCCATCGCGCACGGGCAGGCGACCACGAGCACCGCAACCGCGCTGATGAGCGCCGCGGCGATGGCGGGGGCCGGCGCGAACGCCAGCCACGCGGCAAAGGTCAGAACTGCGATGCCCAGGACCGCGGCGGAAAAGACGGCGACAATGCGGTCCGCCAGGCGCTGGATGGGCAGCTTGGAACCCTGGGCGCTTTCAACCAGGCCGATGATCTGCGCCAGTACCGTGGCGCCGCCGATCTGCAGGGCCTCGATGCGCAACGCGCCCAGCTGGTTGACCGTGCCGGCAGAGACGCGGTCCCCGGCAGCACGAACTGCCGGCATGGGCTCGCCGGTCAGCATGGATTCGTCGACGACGCTCGAGCCGCCACGCACCACTCCATCGACGGGAATGCGCTCGCCGGGCTTGACCAGGACCAGATCGCCCACGGCCACCGCGCCGATAGGCACCGGGGTTTCAATCTCGCCGCGCAGTACGGTGGCAGCGCTGGCCTGGAGTCCGGCGAGCTTGCGTATGGCGGCACCGGCGCGCCCCTTGGCCAGCGCCTCGAGGTACTTTCCCGTGAGGACCGCCGTCACCACGACGGCAACCGACTCGAAGTACAGATCGCGTGCCGCCACGGGGAACCAGCCGGGCTCCCACAGCACGGCCGTGCTGTAGAGCCATGCGGACCCCACGCCCAGCATCACGAGCGTATTCATGTCCGGCGCGGCGTGGCGCAGCGCCGACGCGCCGGACCGGAAGAAACGCAGGCCCGGGCCAAAAGCCACCGCGCTGGCGAGCAGCCACTGCATGTCATTCCAGAATCCGCCAAAAGGCTCAAGTGCGGATAAAAGACGCCCGATCGATGGCATCAGCATCGGGCCCATGCCCAGCAGCATGATGGGCACCGTCAGCACCGCTGCCGCCACGGCCGCATTGCGGCGGTCGCGAAGGCCCGCATCGCGCGCGGCCGCCTCGCGGTCGGCCGAGGCTGCATCCGAGCCCGCATCCGCCAACTGCCGGATGCGATATCCGGCCGTCACCACCGCGGCCGCGATTTCCGGCGGGCCGCTTGCCGCACCCAGCACCCGAACCGTGGCGCGTTCGGTTGCCAGGTTCACGGTGGCGGCCAGTACGCCGGGCAGGCGCTGCAGGGCGCGCTCGACGCGCCCGCTGCAATTGGCGCAGGTCATGCCGTCGACGCCGATCGCGATTTCACGCACCACGGCTTCGTAGCCGGCATCGTGCACGGCCTGCGCCAGGGCCGCCGCGCTGCCGACGGCCGGATCGAAGCGCACCCGCGCGCGCTCGGTGGCGAGATTCACTGCGGCCGCGCCCACTCCGGGCAGCGCGCGCAGCGCCCGTTCGATGCGGGCGCTGCAGTTGGCGCAGGTCATGCCGCGTATGCCAAAGTCCAGTTCAACCATTACCGCCCCGCATGGACGTCGCCCCGGGCCTTACCGCGGAGCGCGGGCGATGCGCACGTCCGGCTCACCGATCGGCCGGGGGCGGCTGGGCCGGGCCTGCAGCCACTATCGGCGGCATCGCCAGGACCGTCTGTGCGCTGTCGATCACCCGCACGGTAACGGGAATGGCCGAACGCACGCTTTGCGTGACCACGCAGAAGTCTTCGAACTGCGCGAGGATGCGCTCGAGCCTTTGTATCGACGCCCCCGGCACCGCCAGGTGCAGATCGACGCCGATGTGCCCGATGCGCAGACGCCCCTTGTCGTTGCGCACATTGCGCACCGTGGCGACGGCGCGCAGCGGGCCGGCGTCGTTGCCGTGCTTGCGCAAGGCAAACAGCAGGCTGGCAGCGAGGCAGTTGGCAACGGCTGTTCCCAGCAGGTGCGATGGGCTGGGCCCCGCGTCCGCGCCAACGGGCGCACCCTCGTCGGTGATCAGCGGGGCAATGGCGGGATTGGGAAAATGCACCTCGAAGCGGAACCCCTCCAGGCGGTTCAGTTCGATGCGGAATTCGCCTTCGGTATCCATCACGTTTTCCCCGGTTCGTCGGCTGACGGCAGCCCCTGCGTGAGGACGGCAAGGTCCAGCCAGTTGCCGGCGGTTGATATGCTGTCCGCAGCCAGCCACGGGATGCGTCCCAGGCAGGGCGCCCGGATCGTGCGCTGCAGGGTGAGGAAATTGCGGTCCGCTTCCGCCATTTCCGGATCGAGCGCATTGGCAACCCAGGCAGCCAGTCGCAAGCCACGTGCCGCGATGGCTTCGACGGTCAGGGCGGCGTGGTTGAGGCAGCCCAGACGCAGCCCCACCACCAGCACCACCGGCAGGGCCAGTTCACGGGCCAGGTCAGCCGTGCTGAAATCATCCCCGAGCGGCACGCAGAAACCGCCCACGCCCTCCACCACGACGGCATCGGCCTGCGAGCGCAGCCGACGGTACGCCGCCAGCAGCCGGGCCGGTTCTATGCGCACGCCGGCACGCAGGGCGGCGATATGCGGCGCCAGGGCGTCGGGCAGCAGGCAGGGGCAGAGGTCCTCGCGCGTCGCGCCCGAATTGCCGGCCGCAAACAGCGCCTCGACATCCTCGTTGCGCCAGGCCCCGTCCTGCCAGTGCGCCCCGGCCGCAACGGGCTTCATGCCCGCCGCACGGTGGCCGGCTGCCGCCAGCGCGCGCACCAGCGCGGCGCTCACCAGGGTCTTGCCCACGCCCGTATCCGTGCCCGTCACGAAACAGCACACGGCAGCCGGCGCCCGGCCGCCGGGGTCAATCGGCAGTGTCATAGGGCAGCCCCGCCTTGCGCGCCGCGGCCGGTCAGTACGGGGCCGCAGGACGCGGCTGCCGGCGCCCGGGTCCGGTGGTCAACGGGTGGCGTCATGGCGCGCCCTGGCATTGAGTGCATCGACCAGCCGGTCGATCTGGGCGTCGGTATGCGCCGCGCACACCGTAACGCGCAGGCGCGCGCTGCCTTCGGGCACGGTGGGTGGCCGGATGCCGGCAACCCAGATGCCATCATCGAGCAATGCCGCGGCGGCATCCATGGTCCGCGCGTTGTCGCCGATGACGATGGGCTGGATCGCCGTGGCCGAGGGCAGCAAGCGCCAGGGCTGCACCTCCAGCCTGCCGCGCAGGCGCGCGATGCGCTGCGCCAGCGTGGCCCGCAGCGCGTCGCCCGATGCGCCGGTCACGATGTCCAGCGCGGCCTCGATCGCATACGCCAGCGCCGGCGGCGGCGCGGTGGAAAACACGTAAGGACGGGCGCGCTGCACCAGCCATTCGATGACGCGTTCGTGGGCGGCCACGAAGGCGCCGGCCACGCCGATGGCCTTGCCCAGCGTGCCCACGTAGACCAGGTGTTCCGATTGCAGCCCGTAGTGCGCGAGCGATCCGGCGCCGCCGGGGCCGAGCACGCCAAAACCGTGCGCATCATCCACCATCAGCAGGGCGCCGTGTTCCTGCGCCAGTGCCAGCAGTTGCGGCAGGGGGGCAAGATCGCCGTCCATCGAAAACACGGCGTCGGTGACGATGAGCTTGCGCGCCGCGCGGCTGGTTCGGAGCAGCGCCGCCAGGGCGGCAAGATCGGCGTGGGGATAGACATGACGGGTCGCGGCGCTCAGGCGTACGCCATCGATCAGCGAGGCGTGGTTCAGGGCTTCCGAGAAGATGGCGGTATCGGCGTCGGCGAGCGCGGCAATGACGGCCGTGTTAGCCAGGTAGCCGGTGCCAAAGAGCAGGGCGCGGCAGTGGGGAATATGCGGACCCAGCAGCGCGCCGAAGCGTTCCTCGAGGCGATGGTGGGCCTGATGGTGGCCGCTGATGAGCGCGGACGCGCCGCTGCCGGTGCCGGCGCGCCGCGCACCCACGCCCAGCGCGGCGGCCAGCGCCGGGTGGGCAGCCAGCCCGAGGTAGTCGTTGCTGCAAAACGCCAGCAGGCGGCGCGGTCCGGCGGGGCCGGCAATGGTCATCTCGGGGCCGCTGCCCGACTGCACGACGCGGCGGCGGCGGCGCTGGTGCCGCGCATCGAGATCGTCGAGGCGCGCCTGCAGTTCATCGAGCCAGGGCAGCGTCATGGCGTCGCCCGCGGCCGCGCGAGGCGTGCCATGCTAGCGGGCCACCACGGCATCGAGTGCCGCCAGCGTGACCTGGGCCAGATGCGCGGCATCGTCCTCGGACAGCACATAGGGCGGCATCAGGTACACGGTGTTGCCGATGGGCCGCAGCAGCGCACCGCGCTCGCGCGCCGCAGTGAAGTAGCGCCGCGCAAATGGCGCGGTCTCGCCGGCAAGCGCTTCGGGGCGCACGTCGAAGGCCCAGATCATGCCGCGGCGGCGCAGGTGGGCCACCCGCGCGTCGCACGCAAGCGGCGCCAGCTGGGCGTCAAGGTACGCGGCGCGCGTGCGGTTGCCTTCGAGCACCGCGTCGTCGCGGAAGATGTCCAGGGTGGCCAGCGCCGCGCGGCAGGCCAGGGGGTTGCCGGTGTACGAATGCGAATGCAGGAAGGCGCGGGTCACGTCCTCGGCGTAGAAGCTGTCGTAGATGTCGCGGCGCGTCAGCACCACGGACAGCGGCAGGAATCCGCCGCTGAGTCCCTTGGACAGGCACAGGAAGTCGGGCCAGATGCCGGCCTGCTCGCAGGCGAAGAAGCTGCCGGTCCGCCCGAAGCCCACCGCGATCTCGTCGGCGATCAGGTGCACGCCGTGGCGCTCGCACAGGGCGCGCACCTCGCGCAGGAACAGCGGGTCGTGCATGGCCATGCCGGTGGCGCACTGGACCAGCGGCTCGACGATCACCGCGGCGATGTGCCCGGCGCGCTGCTCCAGCAGCCGGGCGATGGCCGCGGCGGCCCGGCGGGCGGGCGCTTCGGGTCCCTCGCCCGGCGCAGCCTGGCGCGCGTCCGGGCTGGCCGTGACGTGCGCGGCGTGCAGCAGGCTGGAATAGACGTCGCGGAAGATCGGCACATCGGTGACCCCGAGGGCGCCCAGCGACTCGCCGTGATAATCGCCGCGGATGCAGACGAACTCGCGCTTGTTCGCCTGACCGGCGTTGCGCCACGCGTGGTGGCTCATCTTGAGCGCGATTTCGATGGCCGACGCGCCGTCCGAGGCATAGAAGCAGTGTCCCAGGGCATTGCCGGTGAGCGCCGCCAGCCGTTCGGACAGTTCCACCACGGGCGCATGCGTGCAGCCGGCCAGCATGGCGTGCTCGAGCAGGCCCATCTGCTCGGCAATGGCGGCACCGATGCGCGCATTGGCATGGCCAAAGAGGTTCACCCACCACGAACTGACGCCGTCGAGCAGGCGATGGCCGTTGGTCTCGATCAGCCAGGGCCCCTCGCCGCGGGCGAGCGCGATGAGCGGCACCTTCTCGTGCACCTGCATCTGGGTGCAGGGATGCCAGACGGCCTGCAGGCTGCGGGCCTCCAGGCCATCGGACCCGCGGGTTTTCATGGAAATCTCCGGCAACGGCAAGGCGGCATGGCGCGATTATGCGGGTTGCGCGGTCGGGGGCGGGCGGCGCCGCTATTGCACCCATTCCAGGCTGCGGCCCACCGCGCGCCGCCAGGCGTGCAAAAGTGCGGCCCGGCGGTCCTCGCCCCACTGCGGCTCGAAGATGCGCTCGCTTTGCCAGAGAGCGGACAGCTCGCCGGTGTCGTGCCAGAAGTCCACGGCCAGGCCGGCGAGGAAAGCTGCGCCCAGCGCCGTGGTCTCGATGCACTTCGGGCGCACCACCGGCACGCCCAGCAGATCGGCCTGCATCTGCATCAGCAGGTCATTGGCGGCCGCGCCGCCGTCCACCCGCAGCTCGGTCAGGCCCGCTCCGCCGGCGCGCAAGGCCTGGAGCAGTTCCGTGGACTGCAGGGCAATGGCCTCGAGCGCGGCCCGGGCCACGTGGGCGCGCGTGGTTCCGCGCGTGAGGCCCAGCAGGGTGCCGCGCGCATTCGGGTCCCAGTAGGGCGCGCCCAGTCCGGCAAATGCGGGGACCAGCACCACCCCGCCGGCGTCGGGCACCTGCCGCGCCAGGTCCTCGATCTCGGCTGCGGTCCGGATGATGCCCAGCCCGTCACGCAGCCACTGCACCACGGCGCCGCCGGCAAAGACGCTGCCTTCGAGCAGGTAGTTGCTTGTGCCGTCGGCCAGGCGCCATCCGGCCGTGGCCAGCAGGCCCTTGCCCGGCACCGGCGGCGTCTTGCCGGCCTGCAGAAGGAGAAAGCAGCCGGTTCCATAGGTGTTCTTGGCCATGCCGGGCTCGAAGCACGCCTGGCCGAAGGTGGCCGCCTGCTGATCGCCCGCCAGGCCCGCGATCGCCACGGGCGCGCCGAACCATCGGGCACACGTGCTGCCGGCGATGCCGCTGGAATCGACGATCCTGGGCAGGATGGCAGGCGGAACGCCGAACCACGCCAGCAGTTGCGGATCCCACTCCAAGGTCTGCAGGTTGAGCAGTTGCGTGCGCGAGGCGTTGCTGACGTCGGTGGCATGCACCGCCCCGCCGGTGAACCGCGAGAGCAGCCACGCATCGACCGTGCCCACGGCCAGTTCGCCGCGATCCGCCCGTTGCCGGCCCTGCGGCACGTGGTCGAGCAGCCAGGCGATCTTGGTGGCGGAAAAGTAGGGGTCAAGCAGCAGGCCCGATCGCCGGCGGATCTCGTCTTCGAGGCCGAGCTCCCTCAGGCGGGCGCAGTCTGCCGCCGTGCGGCGGTCCTGCCAGACGATGGCGTTGGCCAGTGCGCGGCCCGAGGCGCGCTCCCAGAGGACGGTGGTTTCGCGCTGGTTGGTGATGCCGATGGCAGCCAGATCGGCCGCGACGGCGCCCGCCCGTTGCAGGGCTTCGCGCGCGCAGGCCAGCTGCCCTTCCCAGATCTGCTCGGGATCGTGTTCCACCCAGCCGGGCTGGGGGTACTGCTGCGGCAGTTCGCGCTGCGCCATGGCCACCATGTGCGCCTGGCGGTCAAAGACGATGGCCCGCGAGCTGGTCGTGCCCTGGTCGAGGGCGAGTACGTAGCGCCCGGCGGCACCGATGGCGGAGGTCACGCGCAGCCCCCAGCCGGTCCGGAGCCGCGGCGGCCTGGGCGTGACGCGCCAGCGCCGCTGGCATCCCGGACCCGCCTAAACGCAGCCGTGCGGATCCGGCGGCAGGCAGGGCCGATCGGAATCCGCAGCGCGCCAAGCGGTGCCATGCCTTTGCGTTGCAGCGCAAAATGGGTCGAAAGGTGCACGGTATTCCTCCGTTCGGATGAGCCCTGAGTCCTATTTACTGGGAACCTTGGGTAGCGCACGGGGCGCGCCCGTCCATACGGGCTACGGTCATGCGAATGCAGGTCAGCGAGCAGGGTGACGAGGTTTTCATCGAACTTACCGGTGTGGCCGGGCGTCATCAACGCATACTGCAGGCATTGACCCAGGGACCGCTGCCGCTGCACCGCAGCGACGGCTCCACGGATGCACCCCTGGAAACCGCGGATATCAACGTGCGCGCCGGCGCCGACGAGATGCATATCCGGCTCAAGGGCCGCTCGGGAAGGATCCTCGAAGCACTGTCCATCTATCGTTACCTGCGCCACGAACTCATTGAAATCGGCGACGCACCGGCGCATGCGGGCGACGCCACCGCCGTTTGAAATGGACGCTCAGCCGGGCACCCGCAGCTGCCGCCGCAGGATCTTGCCAACCGGCGACTTGGGCAGCTCGTCACGAAATTCGATGACCCGGGGGCGCTTGTAACCGGCCAGGTTGTCGTGGCAATACGCCACCAGCGCCGATTCCTGCAGGCTGGCGTCCTTGCGCACCACGAACAGCTTCACGGCCTCGCCGGAATGTTCGTCCGGTATTCCGACCACCGCGCATTCGAGCACGCCGGGAAAGGCCGCCACCACATCCTCGACTTCGTTGGGATAGACGTTGAAACCCGAGACCAGGATCATGTCCTTCTTGCGGTCGACGATGCGGACATAGCCGGCCTCGTCCATCACGCCGATGTCGCCGGTGCGCAGGAAGCCGTCGGCGGTCATCACCTTGGCGGTTTCGTCGGCGCGCTGCCAGTAGCCCGCCATCACCTGCGGGCCGCGCACGCCGATCTCGCCGGGCATTCCCAGCGGCGCGCTGCGGCCGTCATCATCGAGTATGGCCACCTCGGTCGAGGGTATCGGCACGCCGATGGTCCCGGTGTAGCGGTCGGTATCGGACGGATTGCAGGTGGCCACCGGCGAGGTCTCCGACAGGCCGTAGCCCTCGCAGATCGGGCAACCGGTGAGCGCCAGCCAGCGCTCGGCGACGGCGCGCTGAACGGCCATTCCGCCGCCGCCGGACAGCACCAGCGAGGAGAAATCGAGCGTGCGGAATTCGGCGTTGTTGGCCAGCGCATTGAACAGCGTGTTGACCGCGGGAAAACAGTGAAAGCGCTTGCCGCGCAGCGCCGCGACCACCGAGGGGAAGTCGCGCGGGTTCGGGATGAGCAGGCAGCATCCGCCACGGCGCATCGACACCAGGGTGCAGCAGGTCAGGGCATAGATGTGATAGAGCGGCAGTGCCGTGACCGTGACGATCTGCTCGTCGCCCGGCACCTTCACGTAGGCCGGGGTGTACCAGGCCTCCAACTGCAGGATATTGGCGATGAGATTGCGGTGCAGGAGCATTGCGCCCTTGGCTACCCCCGTGGTGCCACCCGTGTACTGCAGCACGGCCACATCTGCCGGCGTCGTGGCCACGGGCCGCAGGACCCGTTGCTGTCCCTGGGCCAGCACCGCCGCAAAACTCAGCGACACCGCGCGCAGGCGGGCGTAGGGGCGCACCAGCTTCTTGACGTGGCGCACCACGAAATTGACGACCCACGCCTTGGGCGCCGGGAACATCTCTCCCATGGAGCAGATGACGAACCGGCGCGTGGGTACCTTGTCCATCACCGCCTCAACCGTGTGGGCGAAGTTTTCCAGGACAAACAGCGTCTGTGCGCCCGAATCGCTCAGCTGGAAGGCCAATTCGTGCGCCGTGTACAGCGGATTGACATTGACCACCGTTGCGCCGGCCCGCAGCGCCCCGAAGAAGACGATGGGGAAATGCAGGACGTTGGGCAGCATGATGGCCACGCGTTCCCCGGGAACCACGCCCTGGTCCTGCAGCCAGGCGGCCACGGCCGCGCTGCGCCGGTCGAGCTCTGCATAGGTGAGATCGGCCCCCATGCAGTGGTAGGCAAGGAGCGCGGCGTTGGCGCGGAGCGATTCCTCCAGGATGGCCACCAGCGAAGGGTAGGCATCGGGGTCGATATCGGCAGGAACGCCGGGGGGATAGCTCTTGAGCCAGATGCGCTCTGCCACGTCCATGCAAACGTCTCCTGGAAGCGCATCGGGATTCGTGGATCCCGTTCATTTATTCCGCGGCGGCCCTGCCGGCAGGCGGTCCGCGAGGGCGGCGGCGCTTCAGTCCGATGATACGCGGCCCGCGCCCGCGCCTGCCAGCCGGACCTCGACGAGGCAGTCGTAGAAAGTAGCCGCACTGCCAAGGTCGGTAAGCCGTTGGCTGGTGACCTCGTTGGCGTTCTTCCCATCGGCGGCGAGCTTCTTCCACCAGATCGACAGCGCCACGACCACGCCCGGTCGGGCCCGTTCGCTGACCCGGGCGCGCAGCGCGAAGGAGCCGCGATCGTTGTACACCTCGACCCGGTCGCCCTCGACGATGCCGCGCGCCGCGGCGTCGGCAGGATGCAGGTCGAGGTGCGGTTCCCCCTCCGTGTCGCGCAGGCTCACCACGTTGACGAAGCTTGAGTTGAGAAAGTTGCGCGCGGGCGGCGAGATGATGGCGAGCGGATAGCGCGCGGCCAGTTCCGGGCTGCCCAGCGCGCTTTCATACGGCGCGATGAAGTCCGGCAAGGGATCGTGTCCCAGGGCGGCAAGGCGCGCCGAAGTGAATTCGCAGCGGCCGCTGGGTGTGGGAAAGTTGCCGGCGGCGAAGGGTGCGTACGGTTGCGGAACATCCAGCCGCTGCCAGCCATCGCGCCGCAGGCGCTCCCAGTCGTAGGGTGAGGCGCCGCAGGATCGGAAGGCGCTGGCCGCCAGGGAGTCGTCGGACTCGGCAAAGCACGCCTCGTCAAAACCCATGCGCTGCGCCAGCCGGCGGAAGATCTCGGTATTGGGCAGCGCTTCCCCCAGTGGCGCGATCGCCGGATTGTTGGCGACCTGGTACAGGTGGCCATAGGACCGATGGACGTCGAGATGTTCGAGCTGGGTCGTGGCCGGCAGCACGAAATCGGCGTAATCGGCCGTATCGGTCTGGAAGTGCTCAAGCACGACGGTGAACAGGTCATCGCGCGCGAAGCCGCGCGCCACCTCGGCCGACTGCGGCGCGACGGCCACCGGATTGCTGTTGTAGACGATCACCGCTTCGACGGGCGGCGTGGCCCGCAGCAGGGCGTCGCCGATCGCGCTCATGTTGATCGTGCGCGGCTCGCGGCCGGCCAGCAGGTCCGGGCGGCCCAGGGCATCGTCATCCGTGTCGAACGTCCCGCTGCACGACAGCAGCAATCCGCCGGCCGGGTCGCGCCAGTGGCCGGCCAGCGCCGGCAGGCAGGCAATGGCACGCACCGCCTGGCCGCCGCCGCGGGCGCGCTGCATGCCGTAGTTGAGCCGGATGGCTGTCGGCCGCACCTGCCAGTAGTCATGCGCAAGCCGCTCCACCGTGCCGGCGCCAATGCCGCAGATCCGCGCCACGCGCTGCGGGTCATAGGTCAGGGCCCGCTCTGCCAGGGCCGGGAAGCCCAGGGTGTAGTGCTCGATGTAGTCGCGGTCGAGCCAGCCCTCCCGGATCAGCACGTGCATGATGCCCAGCGCCAGAGCGCCGTCGGTGCCGGGCAGTGGCGCTATGTGCTCGTGGCAGCGCTCTGCCGTGAGCGAACGGTACGGGTCGATGGCGATGAGGCGGGCGCCGCGGCGCTTGGCCTCCTGGGCGCGGCTCCACAGGTGCAGGTTGGACGCCACCGCGTTGGTGCCCCAGAAGATGATTTGCCGGCTGTTTTCAAACTGCTCCATGTCCATGCCGACGCTTGCGCCCAGGGTATAGCGCAGGGCCTGCCCGCCAGCCTCGGAGCAGATGGTGCGGTCGAGTCGGCTGGCGCCCAGCTTGTTGAAGAAGCGCTGGGCCATCGACTCGCCCTGGACGAGTCCCATGGTCCCCGCGTAGCTGTAGGGCAATATGGCTTCGGGGTTGCGAGCGGCGATGGTGCCCAGCCGCAGCGCGATTTCGTCGAGGGCCCGGTCCCATGACACCGGCTCGAAGCGCCCGGCTCCCTTGCGGCCTATGCGCCGCAGTGGCGTGAGCAGGCGGTCGGCGTGATAGGTGCGCTCCAGGTAGCGGCTCACCTTGGTGCAGAGCGCGCCGCCGGTGGGGGGGTGGTGCGGGTCGCCGGCGATCTTGACAGCGATGCGGCGCTGGCCATGCAGCTCGACCGTGACCTGCATTGCGCAGGTGTCGGGGCAATCGTGCGGGCAGGCGGCCTGGACGATCTGCGCCGGAACATTGCGCGAGCGTGCCGCGTCGTCCCCGCCCGGCACCGGCTCCTGATCGCCTGCCTTCATCTCCCCCTCCGCCAATTGCCCAGGCAATCGCGCAAGCGCCAGCTGCGGGCAGGGCCGCAGCGCCCTGGCCCGGACCGCGCCTGCGTCGCGGCCGCCGGATGCGCGTCCGGCGGGAAGCCGGCTCGCGGCATCCAGCATACCTGCGCCCGCCCGTCCGCGGGCAGGCGCCGCAGGCTACGCCGGCTGCCGTCGGCTCAGACTTCCCCTTTGTGGGTTTCGAACATCACGCCGATCTTCTTGAGCAGCGGCGTGGGCAGTTCGCCGCCGGCGCAGACGATCACCACGTCATTGCGTATGGCAACGTCCTTTTCCTCGAACTTCAGGTGCACCTTGTCGGTTTCGATGAGGGAGATGCTGGATTTGAGCAGCACTCGCAGCCGCCCGGCGTCCTGCGCAGTTTTGAGGGCGCTGCGGTTTTTTTCCTTGACGCGGCTGAACGCTTCGCTGCGGTAGGAAATCGTCACGCGCGAGCCCTTCTGTTCGGACACGGCAACGGCAGCCTCCAGCGCGCTGTCGCCGCCACCCACCACCAGTACCCGTTGCCCCTTGTACTGCTCCGGGTCGATGAGCCGGTAGACCACCTTGGGCGAGTCTTCCCCGGGCGCCCCCAATTTGCGCGGCGTGCCCCGCCGGCCGATGGCCAGGATCACCGTCTTGCCATGGTATTTGCCGCGCTGGGTCTGGACGACGAACCCCTCGCCGGCGCGCTCAATACCCTCCATGCGTTCGCGAAACGCCACCTGCAGCCCGGTCTTCTGCATCACGCCATTCCAGAATTCGAGCAGTTCCTCCTTGCTCACCTCGGTGAACTTCACCTTGCCGACCACCGGCAGGTTCACGGGCGCGGTCATCGCGATCTTGTTGCGCGGGTAGTGATAGACCGCACCGCCAAGCGAGTCTTCCTGCTCGATGATCTTGTACTTGAGCTTGTGCTCGATGGACGCCAGGCCGGCGGCGATGCCGGCGGGTCCGGCGCCCACGATGACCACGTCGAATTCGGCATTGCCCTTCATGGCCGCCCGCGCGGCATTGAGCGCCTGGCGGCCCTGTTCGGCGCACTTGCGAATCAGGCCCATGCCGCCCAGTTCGCCGGCGATGAAGATGCCCGGCACGTTGGATTCGAAGTTGGGCTTGACCATGGGAATGTCGATGCCGCGCTTTTCGGTGCCGAACACCAGCTTGATCGCCTCGACGGGACACGCGGGCAGGCAGGCGCCGTGGCCTATGCAGTGCGCCGCGCCCACAAGAACGGCCTTGCCGTCGATCACGCCCAGGGCGGCTTCCGGACAGGCTTTGACGCAGGCTCCCGAACCGATGCAGCGGCCCAGATCGACCACCGGATGCAGGGATGGCGGTTCGGTCAGGTTGGCCGCCACCGATTCCAGCAACAGTTCCTCGTGGATATGCGTGCGTGCCCGGAAATTGCGCATGTAGATGACCAGGGCCACCGCCGCCGGTGCGCCATAAATCAGCCAGGGAATCAGATCGTTGACGATTTGCATGGAAAAGAAGGAGCGCAACCTGTCATTACGGACGCATGGATGACCCAGGGACATGCCATTGACGGGGCGGCGCCTTGCACCGCACCATCAAGGTTGACTAAATCAACGACACCTCGCCCGGCGCTAGGAAGTCCATTTGAGCGAAACCGCACATTGCGCATGGGTACCCAACAGCGATCTTCCGTCCCTGATGATATATGGTCACAAAGCTTCATCATCATTGCGGGCTGCCGCTGCCGGCGGCGGTTCGCCGATTGATGGCCCAAGACCCTGATTGCTGGAGGGATCTGCGTGCCGTATTGTGTTCACGGTGCGGCCGCCGCGGGGCGCGGGGCTGTGCCGGGAATGAGGGGTGCCGGACATGCGGCAGGCGCCGTTGCCGGATCGCGAAATACAGAGTGCACTATCCCCTCATTTCTTTGTTCATGTTTTCGGTGGAAACTCCGATCTCTCCGGTGGTGAGGTCGCTGGCGCCGGCAGCCTTCGCGTACGCTTGGCCTATTGCAAAGATATCCCTATGAGCTCCGCAGCATTACCTGAAATCAAGCCGGATCGTGGCGGCGCCGACGCGCCACGCGAGGCGGGCGCCGAAAAATCCCGAGGCGAGGGCAATGTCCTGGAAGCGGCCAAGGCGGCCGTGCCCTTCGTCATCGTGCCGAACCCGCAAAAGTTCAAGAAGGACCGGTCCTTTGGAGCGGTCATGGGTTCGACCGCGGCCGGCATCCTGGTGGCGTACCTCCTGGGCCGCAGTGGCTGGTTCACGCCCGGCGACGACGTCGGCTATTACCTCGGCCTGGTGGGCGGCGTGCTGATGCTCCTGCTCCTGCTTTACCCCCTGCGCAAGCACGTGGCGGCGCTGCGCAACTGGGGTGCCGTCAAGCACTGGTTCTCCGTCCACATGATCCTGGGCATTTCCGGTCCGGTGCTGGTCCTGGCGCATTCGACCTTCCACATGCACTCCACCAATGCCGCCGTGGCCCTCATCTGCATGCTGGTGGTCGCTGGCAGCGGCATCGTCGGACGCTACTTCTACACCAAGGTCCACCGCGGTCTCTATGGAGAGAAGCTCAACCTCAAGGAACTGCAGACGGAATCGGGGCTGGAATCGGCACAGATCAAATCCCGCCTGCATTTCGCGCCGGACGCGGAGAAGCGCCTGGCCGATTTCCAGGCATTCGCGCTGGCCAAGCGCGATGGCCTGGGCAGCGAGACCATGCGCTTCCTGATGCTGGGCGCGCGCCGGCATGGCACTTACAAGGCGTGCCGCAACGACCTGGCGGTGGCACTGCGCGCGGCAGCCAATGCGCGCGGCTGGGACGAGGCCAAGTACCAGCGGCGCCTCAAGGCGGCCACCGACCTGGCTGCCGAGTTCCTCGGGGCGACCCAGCGCGTTGCCGAGTTCGGCGTCTATGACCGCCTGCTGCAGTTATGGCACGTCGCCCACGTACCCCTCGTCTACCTGCTGGTGATCAGCGCCATTGCCCACGTCGTCGCGGTCCACATGTATTGATGGACCGGCCGTGACGTTCCGCATCCAATCGTGCCTGCCGGCGGCGGCGCAAATCGCGCGCGCGCTGGCGCTCCAGGTGCTGTTTGCCGTCCTCGCGCTGGCCATGGGCGCCATATTTTCGCCAGCCGGCGCCGCCAACCTGGAAGGCGTGCTCTCCCCGGGCGAACTCATCCAGGGACACGCCAAGGCCGAGTCCAACTGCGACAACTGCCACGCCCCCTTCAAGAAGACCGGGCAGGACGAGTTGTGCGAAAAATGCCACAAGGATGAAAAGCGCGATATCGACGAGAAGATCGGGTATCACGGGCGCATAAAGGATCGCGGCCTTTGCCGCAGCTGCCACATCGATCACAAGGGGCGTGCCGCGCAGGTGGTCATCCTTGACGAAAAGAAATTCGACCACAACGAGACCAACTACCCCCTCAAGGACAGCCACCAGAAGGTGGAGTGCGCCAAATGCCACCTGCCCAAGGCCAAGCACCGTGACGCCTACAAGACCTGCGTCGCCTGCCACAAGAAGGACGACGACGCCAAGGGCCACAAGGGTTCGCTGGGCGACAAATGCCAGGACTGCCACACGATCAAGAAGTGGAAGGACACCTTCTTCGATCACGACAAGACCCATTTCCCGCTGCGCAACGCCCACGCCGACCCCAAGGTCGCCTGCAAGGATTGCCACCCGAACAATCATTACAAGAACACGCCGGTCGACTGCTACGCCTGCCACAAGAAGGACGACGACGGCAAGAAGGGCCACCACGGGCGCTACGGCCAGAAGTGCGAGACCTGCCATACCGACAAGAAGTGGGATGTGGTCAAGTTCGACCACAATCGGGATACCAAGTACCAGCTGCTGTACAAGCACGCCGACGCCAAGAAGGTGAAGTGCAACGACTGCCACACCGGCAACAGCCTCTACAAGGACAAGGCGCCCACGACCTGCATCGGCTGCCACAAGAAGGACGACAAGCACAAGGGCAGCGAGGGCGACAAGTGCGAGAAATGCCACTCGGAGCGGGGCTGGAA